>Ga0299915_10004251_pt1 | contig 10431 bp, 11 predicted proteins | sample RVTome_13_FD_200263 | JGI IMG/M metagenome (GOLD analysis project Ga0299915, IMG submission 200263) | Soil microbial communities from uranium-contaminated site in the Upper Colorado River Basin, Wyoming, United States - RVT92D227 (version 2) ... | reverse complement strand
TGTACAGTAGGCTGCGTGGGACAGACAGGTGTGGAAATGGAAGCACTTACTGGAGTTTCCGTGGCCCTCCTCACCGTATATGATATGTGCAAGGCCGTTGATAAAGAAATGATAATAGGTAACATATGCCTCATAAATAAAGAAAAAAAGGACATCTGAGATGGAACAGGTTAAAATCCTCTCCCTGAATGTTTCTGAAAAGAAAGGTGGGGTGAAGAAGCCGGTTGAACAGGTTTTTGTAAATCCGGATGGGATCATCGGCGATTCCCATGCCGGAATCAGGAACAGGCAGGTGAGCCTGCTGGATCGTCATAGTATCGGTAAATTTGAGGCTACCACAGGTAAGAAGATACACTTTGGCGATTTTGCCGAAAACATTACGCTGGATCGTATGCCCGAAACAATTGCCCCACTTGATTGTTTTGAGTTTGGGGGTATATTGCTGCAGGTTAGTCAGATTGGCAAGACCTGTCACGGTAAGAATTGTGCAATTTATACTGAAACAGGGAATTGTATTATGCCAACCGAAGGCATCTTCTGCAGGGTATTATCGGGAGGTGAGTTAAGAAACAACGATATACTGAATTACCGGCCAAAGATATTCAACATCCGGGTCATTATTTTAAGCGACCGTGCCTCCCGGGGGGACTACAATGATTTGAGCGGCCAGGAAATAATAACCCTGATGAATGCCTTTCTGACAGAAGCAGGGAGAAAATTTACCATGGAGAATATGATTATTCCCGATGATAAGGCGAGATTGGAATCGCTGATCAAGAATTACCTGAATGAAAAGGTTGATATAATTTTAACCACAGGTGGCACCGGAATAGGCCCTCGTGATATAACCCCCGATGTGATCCGGCCCTTATTCGATAAAGAATTGACCGGATTAATGGATTATATTCGTATCAAATACGGAGCCGACAATCCCCGTGCGCTGATCAGCCGGTCGATTGCCGGTATAACCGGAAAAACACTTATTTACTGTCTGCCAGGCAGTGTAAAAGGTGTAAAGGAATATATGTCAGAAATTCTCAGGACCCTTTTTCACAGCATATATATGTTGAATGATCTTGATATTCATTAAAAAACTTATTATGATGAAAACACGCTCTTTAACAGGTATCGGACTATTCTCAGCAATTGTAGTATTAGTCTCATGCTCCGGGAATGACATCAACAATGATCAGGCCGTCCTTAAAGACATGCAGGGTACCTGGGTTGGGTATGACCAAACAGGTGATCTGTATACCCATATTAAGGTTTATATTTCGGAAAATACTTTTAACGGATGGATACAAATGTCTGATTCCGGTGAGGAACCCTTCTGGTCAGTTCTGCCGAACGAAAAAGGAACCTATTCATTAAGCTCTGTACAGGAGAATACGGACGGCCCGGGAAAATACCGAAAACTCAGTTTTGCCATACTGGGGCGTTGCTGCGGTGATAATTCCCTTACTGCCAAAACGCTGACAAAAATGATTGCCTATGAGGATAGCAGGGGATTATCTATTGTTGGCCGTGGGGTATCGATGGTGAGAAGATGAATTGGAAAAACGTCCAAATTAACTATTCCGGGCCGTATCGATCATCATCCGTATGTTCTCCGGCGGGGTGGTTGATGGCAGGGCACATCCCGCGTTAAGGATAAACCTGTTCGCACCCGAAAAAATGTTGAGTAGTTCCCCGGTTTTAATTTTAACTTCCTCGGTGGATCCTAATGCCAATACGCCGCTAGGATCGATATTCCCGATAAAAGTTACTTTATCCTTCAACAGGTTTCGTGCTTTAACCGCATCGGTTTTGTAGTCGAGCTCCAGTCCGTCAGCTCCGGTTAACAACATTTTATCCAGTATGGGATCCGTATTGCCGCAGATATGCAGAACATAGGATTTCCCTAGCGAATGTGCTACTTCTGCAATCCTTTTCTCATATGGGAGTGCATATTTCTCATACATTTCCGGAGAGATCATTTCGGGTCCGCTTATACTGTCACCATTTGAAACCATATCGGCTCCGGTTTGAGCCATCAGCTTAATGAATCCGGTGGTAATTCCGGTGCAGTATTCCAGAAGACCGGAAATCAGACTTTCATCTGCTGTCATCAGGTCATGCTGGCCAAAGAAAAGGGTGCCTGATCACAGTTGCCACGGATAAATACTTCATTTTTAAAGAAATCTTTCAACAGTCTCACTGACTCAAGCCAGACCTGAATATATTTATAGTCTTCCAGCTTAACCGGCTTAAGCGTTACAAGGTCCTCCAGGTTTTCAAGACAACCCTGATGGCTCCTGGCTGCCTCATAAACGGGAAAGTCCACCGGCACTCCGGCAGCTCCTGCAAGTGTAACCGTGTCAATGTCGACAAGAATACCATCGAGCTGATATTTTTCAACCGATTTAATAAAAGAATCTGCAATAACACGTGGACTGTTACGGAACTGTTTCATACTAACGCCGTACTCGTGTGCAGCCATCATGAAATTGTGCAACATCACGGGTACTCTATCAGGTTTTTCACCTTTTAAAGCTGCGGTGATTCTTTCATGTCCGTTCATATGGCTCTATATTACAACATGAATCATTTGCTATTTATCAATAATGCAAATTAAGAACAAAAGAGATGAAAACATTAACCTACCAAAAATATTCTGAATTTCCCTGCCTTCAGCATAATAGCCACTGTATTTCATATCCGGATTATTCTTTATACATTTGTTCATACGCCTGATTTATAGCTCTAAGTGAAGCTTTTAAAAATCTTGTAGCCATGAAACGGAGAAAATTCATCAAAACAGCCGGCGGTGTTGCCGTATTGAGCCCAATCATACCCATACCTCAGAGTATTGTTGATCATGCCACAGCTGAAAGCATAATAATCAAATCGGAGAAACAGGTTTCATCACTTCGTATTCATGACAACCAGGTATTTATTGATACGGCCACTTTATCTGCAACAATTACAGATGGATTTCTCACCTCATTAAAGAGTAAATTCAGCGGGGAAGAATTCATACGCAGTTTTAACAAGGATAATTATTCTGCGCTTCAACTGATTTATCCAAGATCAGAAGTTGTTGATATTCACGGAAAATTATATGGCAACATCAGTCTGCACCAGGTCTCTGACCAACGGGTGGAAATCGTATTTCACGGCTGGCATGGCGACGGGATCGTCAGTATTTCCACAGACGATACCACAGGTGACCTGATCGTAGAACCTTCTGCCTTTTCGTCGCGTCCGGAAGTTCTGGCATGCCGGTGGAACCTGCCTGGTTTAAACTATGACCTGCAACTGGTAGCACCGCTTTTTCAAGGTGTGAAACTCAGGCTTGACGATCCGTTGATTCAGGATTCCCGCTGGCCCTGGCCTTTCTATTGGGAAGCAGGCATGGCTATCCTGCAATCAGCCAGCGGTGGTTTCTTTATTCATACTCGGGATAACAGGTATACTTATAAAGCGCTCAAAACCGGTTCAAAAAATGATCCGTTCATGATCGGACTGGATACGGAGGCCTATGGTCCCATCGACAACAATTTGGCAGCAGGTAACCTCAGCTGGCTTATCAACGTATTTGAAGGAAGCTGGAATGTCCCTGCCCTTAAATACCGGGAATGGCTCTGGGATGCTTATGATCTGAAAAAGGAGGAAGAAAGGAGAAAGCCATGGATCCACGATATAAAATTTGCTATTTCCTGGTGCCCGGGTGACCCTGAAATTCTGGATGCCCTGGCAAAAAAAGTACCCCCTTCAAAGGTGCTTCTGCATTATCCCGACTGGAGAACAGATCTATACGACCAGAATTATCCAACATATATGGCAAGCAGCAACGGGAGGAATTTTGTTCAAAAATGCCGGGATATGGGATACCACATCATGCCGCATTTCAATTCGATCGATATGGATCCTTCCCATCCTGTCTATAACCTGATCCGTGATTTCCAATACCGCGATATTGAAACGAAGCACGTGATGGGATGGAGCTGGGTCAACGGTAAAGCCATCGGTGTGCCGGAATCGAATGAAAGCCGGATGTATAACCGCGATAAAAATGTTATGATCAAAGTTCACCCGGGATTAAGCCTGTGGCGATCCATCCTGGGTGAACATATTCTTAAGGCAAGTCATGACCTTAATCTGGATTGTGTTTTCATAGATGTGACGCTGGTTACCCAGAACCTGCATAATTGCCTTGTTGAATCCATCACATCCACCGAAGGCATGAAGCGGTTAATCAGACATGTCAGTGAGCTTGGCAACGGACTTGTTGTAGGCGGAGAAGGGCTGAATGAAATCACCATGCAGGGTCTTTCCTTTGCACAGGCACATCTGTTCAAAAGCTGGCAGACCTCCGTTGATGGATTGGAACATACAGGTGGCTGTAACCTGAACCAGCTGTTATTCGGTAAACTGTGCAGAACAATCGGTTATTCCGGCCTGGGTGGAAGGGATAAGAACGAGGAGCTGCGCATGCAGATGCACCTGGAACATGGAAGCATCCCCACGATAACTATCGATTCAGTAAATGAAATAACCAACCCGAACACCGCAGTCAAGCGCATGCTGGAAATTGCCAACCAGTAAGTCTGCTTATTTCATATTTGAAACTGAAAATATCCTGCTTGTATGGATAAAAGAGAAGTGATAAGAAGAGCATTGAATTTCCAGGATATTCCATACGTACCATGGCATTTTAAATTTACAGCGGAAGCCAGAGATAAACTAAAAGAGTACCTGGAAGGCAGGGATATGGAAGAATACCTTCAGAATCACCTGCTTGAACTGGGAAATGATATCGGCTTCTTTGAATACCTGGGGAATAACCTGTATAAAGATGTTTTTGGTGTGGTATGGGACAGAAGTATTGATAAAGACATCGGGAACGTGAAAGAAACCGTGCTTCCGGAACCATCGCTCGACAGATATATTTTCCCTGATCCGCTTAACTCCAGGTATTTTGAGGACATTCCTGGCAGAATCAAGCAGTATGGTGACAGGTTCAGGCTCTTTGCCATTGGCTTTTCCCTTTTCGAAAGGGCATGGACCATGCGCGGAATGGAAAACCTGCTGATGGATTTCCTCACCAATCCACCATTTGTCCATGAACTGATGCAGGCAATTACCGATTACAATATTGCCCAGATTGACAAGGCCTTTACCTATGATATTGATGGTATTGAGCTGGGAGACGACTGGGGTCAGCAAAGGGGCCTGATCATGGGATATGAAACCTGGAAGGAGTTCATTTATCCCTATTTAAAAAAGACCTATAAAGCTATTAAAGACAGGGGAAAATATATCTTTATCCATTCCTGCGGTGACGTGGACGAACTGTTTGATGACCTGGCCGGTATTGGAGTGGATTGTTTCAATCCTTTTCAGCCCGAAGTGATGGATGTGAAAGCTCTTCTGAAGCAGTACCACAGCAAATTATCCTTCTGGGGTGGATTGTCCATTCAGAAGATCCTGCCTTTTGGCACTGTCGGTGATGTGGTGAATGAGAGCCGATCGCTAATGGCTCTTGGCAGCAAAGGAGGTTATATTTTTGCCCCTTCACATGCAGTGGAAGGTGATGCTCCCATTGAAAACATCGTGGCATTTATTGAAGAAGCAAAGAAACAGCTCACTCTATAGTAGCTGCTACTTTTGCCTTTCCGTTGAACCAGAGACAAGGATATATTGGATTATTCATGCTTTGCTTCCACATATTTCCTGAAGTTATCCAGAATGGCCTGCCAACCAGCCTGTTGCATTCCAACTGAATGGATTTGTTCAGCTTCAAAGCTTTCTGTGACGGTCGTCTTATTATCATCTGAGGCAAATGATACATTCACTTTCCTGCCATCGGCTATGATATACTCTATTTGTTTACATATCAAAACCTTAGTGAATTCTCCTGAAAAGTCAAAACCCTGACTGCCGTCTCTGGATTCCATGCGCCACAGGAATTTTCCGCCAACTCGTAAATCGTTTTCAGCTTTGGGCGTATGCCAGTCGTCTGAGGCATTGTTCCAGTGGATTATGTGCTTTGGATCAGTCCAGAGGCTCCATACTTTTTCAACCGGAGCATTAATTAATGTGGTAACGGTTATGATTGTTTTTGTTGTTGTTGTGGTCATGACGGTGATTTTTTGAAGTATGACAATAAAACAATTCACTATCCTGAAAGTTCAGCTTTTCATGGTTTTATAAATGAAATATAACCGTCATCCTATAAGCACAATCAGATTAACCTGAAAAACATAACAGACCATTTGGGAATGTTAATGTATACGTATCCATTATGCTGTGTATAAGGCTCGTAAAAAGCATTCCCGGCTCCGTTCCAGCCTCCGAATACACTGTCCTGACTACATAGTATTTGTTGCCACTGCCCATTCTGCTTAGTCTGTAAGCCATATGAATGGTTATTAAAATTATTATCGCCAGCGTTAATAACCACCAGAATAACATCCCCTTCGTTGTTCCATCGTTTAAAAGCAATAATACAGTTGGAATAATCTTCATGCGTTATGTCCAAAAATCCAGTGCGCAAGGCAGGATGAGCCCACCGGGCATTATTTGCAGCGGTAACCAGTCTTCGCATCTCCAGACCGTAATTATCTCCCGAAACAGACCAATCAAAACGATGATCTCCATTAGGGTCTTCGCTGTCGTGCCAATATCCCCCCATATAACATTCATTGCCCATAAACATCATAGGTATTCCCATAACGGAGATATTCAATGTCCAGGCCATTCTTGCTTTAGACCGTGCATGCCAGTCATTTCGGCCACCCAACAATTCCACAAAATACCTATGTCCGTTGTTACCATTATTCATATCGCCACATTCATCGTGCGAACCAAGCAGGTATTTAATAAGATTCCAGGAGTATGTATATGTATTTCCATTACCGAAATTAAGCCCTGACGAATTCCTGATATTTTCAACAGGATTTTCACCCTTCAGTGCTTTTAAAAGACTTTCATAAACAGGTTTATACCAGGTTGCATGAAATCCGGCTGAATAGATTATGGAGTCATGTGCCGGGACATGTTCTGCAATTAAATATTTACCCGGAAAATTTATCCTCGAATAATAGGTAAGGTATTGCATAAACTCCCAACCATCGTTTCCCAGTCCTTTGTTGTATTCGATATGCCGAGTAGCATCAAACCTTATTCCATCAGCATTATACTCATTAAAATACATAAACATATTTGCAAGGAAAAAATCTTTAACGGCATTTTGCCAGAATGCAGGAGCTAATCCCCAGGGGGTTTCGAAAGTGGAGAGATAGCTGTTGACAGTACCATCATCAAAATGCCAAAAAGAGCTATCAATATTGCTTATATGATTATAGACAACATCAAATATCACTGCCAATCCCTTTTTATGACATTCATCAACAAGACATCTTAATTCAGAAGGCCTTCCGTAGGCCGATTCAAGAGCATAATAAAAAGACGGATTATATCCCCATGACCTGTCGCCCCTGTATTCCTGCACAGGTAAAACTTCAATAGCATTAAAACCCAACGACCTGATATAATCAAGCTTGCTGGTCACATCCAAAAAGGTAGCGGTCCAGTTTTGACGGTGTAAACCATCATTCCTTCCGCAAAATGAACCTATATGAAACTGGTAAATTATCAGGTTGTCAAAAATGGGCGTATTAAACGAGCTCCAATTGTGAGAAGTGTTTACAATGATACTGTGATTAATGGCATTACTGGTATCCGAGTCAACTGTATCTCTTGATGCCGGATCCATTTTATATTTGACTTCCCCGTTCCCCCGATGAATGAAATACTTATATTTATCATCCGGGTTTATATTTGTTATTACTCCTTCCCAATATCCATTTCCGACGCTTGTTAGGGGAGACCTGTTTCCCTGCCAATTGTTAAAATCGCCTACCACATCAATCTGAGCGGCTAATGGCGCCCAAACTCGAAAGGAAACCGTCTTATGGCCCACAATTTTTGAACCAAATTGTACCATGATATTTGGATTTTAGTTTAACATGTGGTAAAATCGATGTTAATGATCCGCTTTGTCAAGATGAGAATTCACGAGAAATCTTTTTATTATCCACCAATTTCCAGTCTCCATGGATGTGGTTCATGAAAGAACTGATCTGCTGCTTTTGCAGGGGAGCTGCACCACCTTCGCAGGGCTTGCACTTGCTTTTGCTTAATTCCATTCTTGATGCATATTAACACCTGCATCAGAAACAATTTACCTGCCTTCTTGTTCTGAACAGCCAGATGAAGTCTCATGGTACCTTTACCCTGCTAAACTCAGTTCTGCCTGTCATGCGGCGGTAATGCTGAGTGCATTGTGCATCGTGAATTATTGTCCAAGTTCTTCGCGCGACTCCAGTTCAAAAGTTTTTCTCAGTCCACACTCAAAAAGCCAAACAGCTTCCACAATCTGCGCATTATGGCATGAGCGCAGTCAGGCTTTAAAAATTGAACCGGACACGTGCCGGGAATAACGGCAATTCCATTCTTATTGCACATTTCCACTGCAGTTTGTGAGACGCTGGTCGTGCCTGCAGCAAGACCGGGCCTCGTTCCCATCAGGCAATGCATCCAAACATGTTTGATTCCTAAATCCACACACTGTTGAACAATCTGTTCAGTGACTTTGGGACTGGTTAACATGAACACTGCGTCAGGTTTTTCCGGGATGGAATTGAGATCCGGGTAACATGGTGCACCATCATAAGTGGATATGCGCGGATTTACAGCATATACCCGATAACCATTTTCCTTGAATTTTTTGTAATTCAGATTACAACCTGTCTTGCGTTTATCTGAAACACCAACCACCGCGATTATCTTCTGCGCGAGAAAACCTTGCACGAGATTTTCAATTTTTCCCATTTGTCTAAACTTGTTTGAGATTAGTGAAATTTCATAAATATTTTTTATAGTGTCTGAATACAATTCTATAATTTTAAGATCAATCGGTCGGTTTTATAGCGTGCACAAAACCAATCATGAAAAAGTGTTTGTCAAGATGGGTTGCATGGGAGAACCCGGCTGATTTCAGCGTCGCTGGTAAATCCTCGACACCAAATTTCAATCCATGATGTCGAGCGAGAAAAGCAAATAAACGTTTCATAAGGAAGTTTGTTGATCTCATCGCGTCAGCAATCAACAGTCGTCCTCCCGGCTTTAGCACACGGTAAACCTCTGCAAGTCCCTTCTGCTGAACGTCGTATGGCAGATGATGCATCATGAGACTGGAGGTAACCACGTCGAATGACGCATCCGGATAAGGCAAGGATTCGATTACCCCAATGCGGAAGTCGATATCCAGCCCCGCTCTCTCAGCTTTTTTACGAGCAACTGCAATCATCTCCGGAGATGGATCAATACCTGCTACCGGACCATCTTTCCCAATGCGTTCTTTGGCCGGAATTGTCACGCCACCAGTGCCGCAGCCTACATCAAGCAGTTGCTCGCCAGGTTTGAGCATTGCCTGATCGATCGTCATCGTCCGCAAACGTTTTGTTTGCCCCAGAGTCAAAAGGTTCACCACAGTGTCATAGAGAGCCCCCCAGCGAATCAGGAAACCTTTCGTTTTAGCGGGAGATTCATGGGAATGTTTATGATCGTTCACTTCCTTATCTTTTAACGCGACTGGCATATTCCTGCCAAAATCGGAGATATGCCCTGTTTATCTGTTTATTGGTTATTTTCAAGTGATTTTTTAAACAGGTTCAGGGTCATTTGCTGTATCCTGGGATCGGGTGTGGAAAAATCAATGAATGTATCCAATCGTTTGGAATGTTGATAGGCAGGCGTCTTGGCTAATAATTGTACCCACCAGCAGGTTCCCGCATTGAAAACGAAGTTACCCTTGTCAGTTGTATAAATGGTAGCAACTTGGTGAGGAGCATTAATCAATCCAAACCCAGCAGAATTTATTTTAGTTTCGGCCACAACTAATAAATCTTTTTGACCTCCGGTTGGCCTTCCATGATATTCCCAGCCAATCAGGTTTGTAATGCTATCGCCCTTTTGCATACCGGTTCCTTCAAATAACCAGTGTGCAGGTTCCTGACAAATAAAGCTGCCGTAACCAACTCCATATGAAGTAGCACCCATCAAACTAGTATCTTTTAAATCTTCTCCCGTTGTCCTGCCCATGATCCGGTTGGGTCTTTTATCTGTTGAAGGGTCAAGGTATACTGCACCGGAAACAGAATTGCCGCTCAAAAACAGCAGATTTACACCTTTATCGCGTGCATTTGAGACATTATTGAACATATCATATGTCCAATACTCATCATGTCCCACGGAAAGAAACGCTTTTGCCCTGTGCAATTCTGCCGAATCTGCATGTGTATCAATATTGGAAATATAAGTAACATCGAACCCTTGTTGCTCCATCCAGTAAGACAAAGGAAATTCCCACAACAAAAATTCACC
>Ga0299915_10004250_pt1 | contig 10432 bp, 10 predicted proteins | sample RVTome_13_FD_200263 | JGI IMG/M metagenome (GOLD analysis project Ga0299915, IMG submission 200263) | Soil microbial communities from uranium-contaminated site in the Upper Colorado River Basin, Wyoming, United States - RVT92D227 (version 2) ... | reverse complement strand
ATTAGATGAGTCGCGAATGAAAGACGGGAGCGCAAGGCGTCGCGCAGGAGGTCTAATAGTTTCGGTTTTGTGGCGGCCCCGGGCGCAACTCGTGGGTATTGGCTGGCTGCTTTCGAAAGGATTGGAGCGGGGTTCGCCTCTGGCATAGGCTGCCCTCCTCTGGTAGGAACACGCGAAGATTATCATTAATTCTTCACAAACGTCAAGATTATAGGGAATTTTATGTGCGCGCCACTCTGACCATTGGCGATACCTTTACTTCTCTTTTCAGCCTTTCGCCGAGGGCTTCTGCTGCGATATCCAGATCGTAGCCCTCTGCAATCCAAGCCAGAACTGCGGCGAATTGCCGAAGTAGCGCGCCAAACGCAGGGCGGTATCCGCTGTAATGCTTCTCTTCCCCAACACAATCTCGTTGATACGGCGCGGGGGAACGCCGATATCCAAGGCCAGTCGGTTCTGGCTCAGGCCCATCGGTTTCAGGAACTCCTCTAACATTACTTCCCCGGGGTGTACCGGATGCAACTCATTTTTCCTATATCTCAGTCTCTTAGTGATAATTTCTGATCTCCACGTTTAAAGCTCTATCGTTCCACCACTGAAAGCAAAATGTCAATAATCATTTATGCAGATGTTATTCTGCCCTACCCCGATCTCCTCCTGACTTTTCTATGCTTCGCTGGGGGGATGCGCCCTTTTCTACCTTTATTTCTTCTTTAAGCGGGTGATTTCGGCCCGAATATGATCAATCACATCTTTGTTTTTAATTTTGTCTTCAACGCTGAATACAATAAAGACCTTTCCGCCAAACTGTTTTTCGAAGTCACGAAATGATTGCTCCATGCGGGCAGTAACCGAAAAATTGCCGAGGCTGGCGTGAGCAGTGATGCGTTTGATTTGGAGGCCAAACGCTCTATTGCCAACCTTGCCTATGAAATCAATGTCTCCGGCATGGTCTAAATCCGGATTTGTTTCTTCAAATACAATATCGGGAAACTCCTTAGCAAGGGTATCATGAATCACAGATTTGTCGGGCAAATATCCTTCAAATATCCGAGGGAGCCTCGCTATAATTAAATCGTTAATCAAACGTGCCTCGCAGGCGACCACATCAGGGGGTAATGCATCTTTAGCTGACAGCTCCCTATAGGCATGGTTGTGGATTCTTTCTTGAAAAACAAGCGCACTCAACGAGCAATTGTAAAGAATGATTGAAAGAGATTGTTCGTGGCTAAAACCATTTTTCAAAAGTAATCGCAAGAGATTATCAAAAGTATAAAGTCCATATACAATATACAGCCCATTATAGTTCTTTGGAAATTTGTTTAGGAAATTTAATTTTTTTTTCATCGAATTTTCCTTTACCGACAACCTTGAAATATTTTTTCAAAAATACTAGACAAGCATCTTGCTCTTTGCTAGATTTATGGCATGAGATATTATATTGTCACAACAACCAAATTTGCTGATGAATGCTTAAATTATCTGACTTATGGGGCAACTCAATCTAATTGGTTGGTTAATATAAATGTAGCTGACATTATTTTCCTTTCTCAATTTAGTTATAAATCCCAGGATCTTTTTGGACCATTACTAGTCAGCAAGGGCTTATTTTATAATAAAAGTATCATTTATCCGCAACAAAGATATTTTTATCGTATCCAATTCAAACCTATAGAAACAATAAAAAGAATTGAAGAAACCGATTTATATCTAAATGGGATTCAATCAAAGAAAATAGGTTCTTATTTCAAATTAATTAATTTAATTCAACAAAATAAACATTTGCATTGTATATGTTTGACCGATGAAGAAGGTGAAGCCATTTTAGACACTTTTAATAAAATTGGTTTTGATTATAACTTTAATGTTCAAGAACGAAAATTAAATGAAGATTTGATTGACACCAATAATAAATATATTTGGGATAAGAACAAACTGGACAAGAAACATTATTTCTCTTCAGAGAGCGACATGGAATCCTATATAATCGTTTCTCTAAAATATGCCCAAAGCAATGTGTATGAAAACCTCAACAATCTGCTCAAGAAATACCAAAATAATGATCTGCAATTCTCAAAGATTTATAATCAGTTTATTTTTGGAAACGCCTACCCTTCTGATGTGGTGGTTTTAAACGAAAATAACATAAATGTTTTTGAATTGAAAAAGGATAAATTGACAAATAACAACATTCCACAAATAGAAAAAGAAATTAAAAAACATTTATATTATTCTCTTTTTTCTGACAGGATAAATTCCAATAAAATAAAAAGATTTAATTTTTATTTAATCTTTTTAAAGGATAAGGATAATGAACGATTCAAATGGTCAATTTTTGAAAGATTCAACCGCCTCTGTAATAAAATAAATACCTTGAGAGAAAATAATTTTGCCTTTGTAGAATATAGCGTGAAGGATGATAATTTAATTTTAGAAGAAATATAAGTGCTATTCTAAACCTGTTTTTTTGCCGTTCCCATAATCCTTCAATTGCCAGTAAGGTGGAGAAGTAATTACGAGGTGAACAGATTCATCCGGGATCTCTTTCATCCATCTTGAATCGCCGATAATGATTTTGTGATGGTTTTTCATATCATGCCCTCGCTGATAGAAATTAATGTAAAGAATCTAAGAGAACCTGTCAAGCCGAATCCATTCAAGCACTCAATCCAGGTTCATCCAAGTATTTCCTCTGCCGCCTTCTGGAGAAGCTCGCGGTATTTTTCTTCGTCGTAAATATCGTCGGCACTCAAAAAAGGATAGGCCCGGACCCGTTCCTCTTTGTTCTTCGCCTCTGAATCCTTGATGAGGTAGTGGACTTTCTCGCCCGGATGGATTTCTATGCCGGCCTCTTCCAACTGCCGCAGTGCCAGAGCCGTCAGATTCTCGACCTTGTACTCGCTTCCCTTCTGGCGGGTGCTCTTGGCGACGAGGAGTTCTTCCTTTTTCAAATCGCCGGTATGGAGGCGGGTCAGGTAGCCCTGCAGGACTTCGCGTACTTCTCCACTTCTCTCTCGATATTCCTGGCTGTCCCTGCAATTGCTGAGCAGGTCGAGCATCTTCTGCTGCGCCTCTTTGACCAGAGGGGGTGTGTCATCGCGGCGGAAGGCCAGCCCTCGGGCCTTCAGTTTTCCGTCTTCAAAGGCTCCGAAATAGCGGGTGGCCACGGGAAAATTTTTCTTCACTTTGGAGGGCAGGAACACCACCCACTTGTAGATCCCCTCCAGTTCGATGGGCGCCTCGGTATCCCGTTCAATCTCGGCGCAAAGGGCCAGAACCTGGGACCGGGTCATGCCGGGTTTGGTGATCCAGACGGCGTCGGTTAAGGCGTGGAGCACTCGAAACCCATGAGTCTCGCTGATCTCCTTGGCCCGCAGCAACTTTTCCCGCCCGTAAGCCGTGACCGCCTCATGGGCCTCGATCCTTCCGAAGCGGGCGTTCCGGTACCCTAAGTAGCCGAAGCAGACTACCAGGAGCCATTTGAGGGCTGTCTGTCTTTTGGAATAAAGTTCCTTCTCAGCCCCTTGAGATTTTTTCATCTTGCCCTTGAAAATTTTCCGCCGTTCCAAGATCGGCCTCAGGGTTCGCGGAACAAGCCCTTCCCTATTCTCGCAGATGTTGTATCCCGCTTCGGGAACTTTGGGGACCGGGCAGCAGGGGCAGAGGATGGTCTCCGCGGAGATGTTGTGCTGCACCATGATCGTCGGGTACATGGAGGAGAAGTCGATCTCAGCCACGCTGTCATGCATGCCCATCACAGGCTGAAACGTGAGTCCTCCTTTGTCCGCTATTAGCAGGTCCCAGGCTGTTTTGAACTTTTCGGGCTCGCCCTTGCGCCAGGGGATAAGAATATCATCCTGAAGCGCCCGGTCGAGCTGCATGGAGCTGATGGCCGTGCCCGAGGAGCGCCGGGCCAGGCGCTGCACCGGAATTTTGGATAGCCTGGCTACCTCCACGATTCCTTCGAAGCCTGTAGCCGAATAGAAGAAGGAATTCTCCCGGTCCACATGCAGCCTTCCAAAGAAGGGATAGTCCGGGCCGTTATAGACAATTTTCCCGTAGGTGAAATAGGAACGCCCTTCGGTGACAATGGCCCTGCGGATGGGCGCCGGCTCACGGTCGAATTGCAGGGGCACGCGCCATTTTTGAGAAAGCCTGAGAAGAGAAGGCATGATGAAAGAATCTCCGTGATCGGTAAGGAGAAGGTCCGGGTCGTAGCGTTGAAGAAAACGGTTAATCTCCCGGAGCAGGGCTTCCGGAGAGCCCGGGTCGAACACCAACGTTTTCCCTTCGCAGCAGACCGACAGGGCATTCCCCTTGCCGAAGGGCAGCAGATGGCTTCCTTCGAAGGAAAGCTCCATGGTGGACAAATCTGGGGTGGTGTATTCCAGGTCCCAGGGAGACTCCAGCGGGCGGATCGCCCGCAGCTGTCCACCTTCCAATTCTATCCCGCAGCGCCCCAGAGGAAAGAGGCCCTGGCAGTACAGGTAATACTGGCTTAAAGGAAGGTCGCAGTTGAAAAAAGACACTGCTTCTTCTAAGGAAGGGAGCTTGCGCAGGAGCGCGGGAAGGCGGTCATAGTCGGAGATGTGCAGGGCGAGCACCTCTATATCGTGGCCGCTCCAGAATTCCTTTTTCCTATCCCAGGAGTAACCTCTGGCAAAACCCTTCTGAACGGCCGCCTCAGCCAGCCGCTCTAAAATCCTTCTCTTCCCCGCGGCATAGACGAAGAAACGGAAGGGATCTTCCAGGCGCAGAAGTCTCCCCTTGTCCGTGCGCACCCACAGGATCATCCGGTCGTGAAGGGGGTAAACGTCCAAAAGCCAACCGCTAACTTCCATTATCCTTGTCCCTTGCTACAGGAATCCTGCCTGAATCGTAAATAGGTTCACTGGGAAGAAATCCTAAATTCCAAGCACCAAATCCTAAACAAGCACCAATGTTCAAAATTCCAATTCTCCAAAAAGAAAAAGTGGCATCTTGAATTTAGGATTTTGAATTTGTTTCGGATTTCGATATTCGGATTTCGGATTTTTCCCCCTCGTTTTTATCTCCTGTGGCATCTTTATTTCCGTCTTCCAACTTCTCCATGATCTCCGTAAGGAGTTTTTCGTGCTCCAGGCAGATGGAGAGGAGGATGGATTCCAGGGGCCAGGGATGGGAAGTGTAGGCTGCGGCCTGCACGTGCAGTCTGGCCCGGTCGAACAGGCGGTCGAAAGCTTCCTGGTCTTCTTTGCGCAGGGCCCGCCGGAATTTTTTCCATTCCTCGTACTCCCGCTCCAAAACCTGACTGAAAGGTAAAACCGTCCGGCCCATGTTTATTCCTCCAAAAATAGCGGTAGGGGCACGCTGCAGCGTGCCCCTACGTCAACTTTTTAAATTCTTCAAAAACTCCCCACGGCCTCCGTAGGGTCAGAGGCGGTTTATCCAGGATCACCTGGAGGGCATCGGCAGAGGACTTCAACTTCAGGACGGTATCAGCCAAGCGGGCAAGTTCCCGCAGGAGAAAACTCCGGCGGCTGTTGAATCCAGAAAAGGACTGGCTCATCAGGAAAGAAACACCCTCCTGGCTCATCTTCTGCACCTGAGCCAGCGTCTTCCGGAAGAGAAGGGCTGCCTCTTCACCGGGCACGTCCTCATCGAAGAACGTGGTGCAAGGCCCCAGCAGGACAACCAGGGAAGAGGCTCCCGGGGAAAGCCCCGGCTCCAACCGTTGCCGGATGAGGGTGGCCAGCTGGTGGCAGGTGAACGCCCTGGCCACGGAAATCTTTTTTAGTAGCCCTTCGGAAGAGATGCCTTCTCTTCTGGCAAACTTCGATACCACGTAGGGGTCAAAGGCGTTGGCCCCGTCTGCCACCAGGACCTTGAACCCTAAGGAAGCCGCAGAAGCGGTGAGGTACACGGTGAGAGCCTCCGGCCGCTCCCCCACGATCAGGGCTTTCCGCACAGGTTTCCCGGCGGGGAAACCCGGAAGGTTTAAAAGAGGGAAAAGATCTCCCCTGGCTTTTTCTATGTCCTTTTCCATAATTTACATTAGCCACAGAGGGCATAGAGATCACAGAGTTTTAAAATCCTGATTAGGAATAAACAATGAATACGCGTTAAGTGCCCAAAAGGAATTTTCTATGCAATGAATTTAACCGCAGAGAGCGCGGAGAATCAGAAAAATTGTTTCGAGTTACGGGTTGCGAGTTTCGGGTTTGAGTCTATATATTTTCCTCTGTGTTCTCGGTGTCCTCTGTGGCTTCATTCAGGTTTTTCACAGCTTGCGATAAGCCACTCCGATCACTTTCCCCAGGACGCGAAAACTCTTCTCTCCCTTCTTGACCCGAATGGGAGGCATGGACGGGTTATCCGATTGCAGCACGATCAAGCCTCCCTTCTGAAAAAGCCTCTTCACGGTGACCTCCCCATCGACCATCGCCAGGACGATGGCCCCCTCATCCGTAAAAGCCCCCTGTTTCACCAGGAGGTAGTCTTGGGGGAGAATGGTGGGGGACATACTCATTCCCTCCCGGTCCACCCGGACGATAAAGAGACCAGAACCTTTGGCCCATTCCTCGGGTACGGGGATGGCCCCCTCGATGTTTTCCACTGCCTCCAGGGGGGGACCTGCCGCCACTTTGCCCACCACGGGAATGGATTGCACGGCCGAGAAAGGCCTGAAAACTTGGATACCCCTGGACTTGGAAGAGCGTGTTAAGCTCCCCTTTTTTTCCAGTGCCCGCAAGTGGTCGATGGCCGCCCGGTAATCAATCCCAAAATGCCCGGCGATTTCCCGCACGGTAGGTGGATAGCCATGCTCCGCCGCAAAACTCTGGATGAAGCTTAGAACCTGCCGCTGTCTTGAAGTGAGATTCATCTCCCGACCTCGCATAGTTTATTCCCCCCTCCCCTCTCCCCCAAGAACTGGGAGAGAGGGTGGGGTGAGGGGATAGATTTTGTGCCTGGTGCTTTCTTTTTCCAAAATACTCATCATTTGATGAGTTGTCAAGAAAAATCTTTCCTCGCCGCCTTTGACTCCTTGAACCCTTCTTTCCAGAGGGTGCACGGGGCAGTCCTATTAGCCATTGAATCCACAAGCTATGTTGATTATGATAGGGGCAAGTTTTGTGTCGCAGTAACCAGATCGTCATCTTATCGCATCTTTAGTTTATGATCAAAAAAAGGGGGAACGCATGATCTGGCAATCCATCGTGGGCCTTTTCGGGTTAATCAGTATAGCCTGGGTGATGAGCGAGAACCGGCGCAAGGTCAGCTGGAAAGGAATCCTTGTCGGGCTCCTCATCCAGTTCATCTTGGTATCTCTTTTACTAAAGGTCTCCGCCTTCAGGCACGTTTTTGAATTTCTCAACAGGGCGGTCATGGTCCTGGAAGAATCCACCAAGGCAGGCACTTCTTTCGTATTTGGCTACCTAGGAGGGGGATCGTTACCCTTCGCCGAAAAAACTCCGGGTTCGAGTTTTGTCCTGGGATTACAGGCCCTCCCCATCGTTTTGGTAGTAAGCGCCCTGTCATCGCTCCTATTTTACTGGCGGATTCTCCCTCTGGTGGTTAAAGCCTTTTCATGGATGTTGCAGAAAACAATGGCCATCGGAGGCGCGGTGGGGCTCAGTGCCGCTGCCAACGTGTTCTTGGGTATGGTGGAAGCTCCCCTTTTCGTGCGCCCCTACCTCAAAGAAATGACTCGCAGCGAACTTTTTACCACCATGAGCTGCGGCATGGCCGGGGTTGCCGGTACGGTTATGGTGCTCTATGCCAGTATTCTCAAAACCGTAATTCCCGATTCCCTTGGCCATATTTTAATCGTTTCCATCATCACCATACCTGGCGCCATCATGATTTCTCAGGTCATGATCCCGGAAACGGGGAAGCTCACCGGGGGTAAGATTGTCCCGCCCCAACCGGCTACGAGTTCCATGGACGCGATCACCCAAGGAACCACCGAAGGGTTGAAGCTGTGGCTCAATATCATTTCCATGCTCATCGTGCTGGTCGCCCTTGTCTACCTTACCAACAAAATTCTCGGATGTTTACCCGATTGGGGAGGCCAACCCCTTACCCTGCAAAGACTCCTCGGTTATGTCATGGCCCCTGTGGTCTGGCTGATTGGAATTCCCTGGTCAGAAGCCCCGGTTGCCGGTTCCCTGATGGGAACCAAAACCATCCTCAACGAGTTTATTGCCTATATTGACCTTGCCCGGTTGCCTGAAGGGGTCCTCAGCCCGAAGAGCAAGCTCATTATGATCTATGCCCTCTGCGGGTTTGCCAATTTAGGAAGTCTCGGCATTCTGATCGGCGGCATGGGGAGTATGGTGCCCGAAAGGCGAGGGGAGATCGTTTCCCTGGGTATGCGATCGATTATTTCCGGCACCCTGGCGACCTGCATGGCTGGCGCCATTGTTGGCATTATTACATGAGAGAACGAGCAAAAAATTATTGCAAATAGGGAAGGCTCAGGTTAACTTAAATGAGAGGAGTAAAATTTTAAGGAGGACAGAGTATGGAATTCAAAGGAAGCCGGACCGAAAAGAACTTATTAGCCGCCTTTGCCGGCGAATCCCAGGCCAGGAATCGTTATACCTATTTTGCCAGCGTTGCCAGGAAAGCGGGCTACGAGCAGATTGCAGCCATGTTTCTGGAAACGGCCGATAACGAAAAAGAACACGCCAAGCTCTTTTTTCAGTTGCTCCGGGGAGGAGAAGTGGAAATTCAAGCTGCTTACCCGGGTGGGATTATCGGAGATACGGCTGCCAATCTAAAAGCTGCAGCCGCTGGGGAAAATTTGGAATGGACTACCCTATACCAGAATTTCGCCAAGGCGGCCAAGGAAGAAGGCTTCATGGAAGCCTATCAAACCTTTAGCCAGGTAGCCAAGGTAGAAAAGTTTCACGAGTCCAGGTACCTGGCCCTGTTAAAAAATGTCCAGGAAGGAAATGTTTTCAAGAAGACTGCACCTGTGAAGTGGCACTGCCGGAACTGCGGTTATGTATTAGAAGGGAAAGAAGCGCCGGATAAATGTCCGGTCTGTGCGCATCCCCGAGCTCACTTCGAAGTCCTGGCGGAAAACTACTAAAAACAGGGTTCAAGGATTCGAGGGTTCAAGGATCCAAGTGATGGCGAATTTTAGAATTTCTATTCCGCAATCTGCCTTCCGAAATTTTTGCCCCTCGCCCCCTCGGCCCCTCGAATCCTCGAACCCTATGAAAGAGCTCTTGCTCCTTGGCCTCCATTTTCCGGCGCTCATCCGGTGATCCCTCGTGGTCATAACCCAGAAGGTGGAGGATGCCATGGAGCATCAGAAAAAGAATTTCTTCTTCCGTTTTTCCACCTACGGCTTCAGATTGGCGTTTTGCCGTTTCTGCCGAGATGACCACATCCCCTAAAAGGTGAGGATTGAGCGCAGCTGGGTCACCAGATGCCATGGGGAAAGCGATAACGTTGGTAGGACGGTTGCGTTTAAAATACTGACGATTCAGGCGGGTGATCTCTTCATCGTTGACGATGACGATGCTGACTTCGCTTTCGTCACATCCCAAGGCGTTTAAGATCTTCTTCGCCGCTCTTTTTATCCTCTGGGGGTCGATCGCGACCCGATTTTGCCGGTTGCTTATGAAAATCCCCATTATTCCTCTTCTTCCCGTGGCTTTCTTTGGCCGCTGGCATCGGGTATTCCACCCGATGATGGTGGATGCCGGCCAGAATCGTGTTGAAACTTTTGGCAATCTGATGCAGGTCCTTCAGGGTCAATTCACATTCATCCAACTGACCGTCTGTGAAAATATTGTTGATAATCCGCTGCACCAGGCCCTGCAAGCGAGCGGGGGTGGGTTGAAGAAGCGTCCTGGAGGCAGCCTCCACTGCATCGGCCAGCAAGACCAACCCGGCCTCTTTGGTTTGGGGCTTGGGTCCATGATACCGGTAGGCTCTCTCATCGACTTGCGCAATCTCCGGGTCTTCTTGATCTTTGGCCTTCTGGTAGAAAAAAGAGATTAGACTCGTCCCATGGTGCTGTTGAATGATGCTGCAAATCTTCTCCCCCAGCTTGTACTCTCGGGCCAGTTCCAGGCCATCTTTCACGTGAGATATCAGGATCAGGCTACTCATGCTTGGTGCCAATTTGTCATGCTTATTCTCCTGACTCCCCTGGTTCTCCACGAAGTAAAGAGGTTTGCTGATCTTACCAATGTCGTGGTAATAAGCGCTTACCCGCGCCAAAAGAGGGTTGGCATTGACGGACCGGGCAGCCGTCTCTGCCATGGTACTGACGATAACGCTATGGTGGTAGGTTCCGGGGGCCTCCAGGATCATTCTTTTCAGCAAGGGATGGTTGAGGTTGGCCATCTCCAAAAGTTTGATGTTGGTGGTATACCCGAAAACCCATTCCAAGAGTGGCAGAGTCCCCAGGACAACAACCGCTGCCACCTCTCCC
>Ga0299915_10004249_pt1 | contig 10434 bp, 8 predicted proteins | sample RVTome_13_FD_200263 | JGI IMG/M metagenome (GOLD analysis project Ga0299915, IMG submission 200263) | Soil microbial communities from uranium-contaminated site in the Upper Colorado River Basin, Wyoming, United States - RVT92D227 (version 2) ... | reverse complement strand
ATAATGAAAGACGTAGCGGTCATTGGTGTGGGCCAGAGTAGCTTCGTCAGAGGTTATGAGGGGTCTATCCGGGAACTGGCCTTCGAGGCCTTCAGGGAGGCCATGCAAGATGCGGGCATCGCCCAGAAAGATGTGGATGCTTCCGTTTTCTGTTCGGCTCCTGAATATGACAAGCAGCGCTCCCCCTCGGGCGTCCTCGCAGAATACCTGGGTCTTATTCCACAGCCGACGTTCTATGTGGAGACCGTTTGCTCTTCGAGTAGCACCGGTCTAAAAGTGGCATACAGCATGATTAAGTCCGGCCTCCATGACGTCGTCGTTGTCCTCGGGTTTCAGAAGATGTCCGAGATTACGTCTGCGGAATCCCAGGAGAGAATGGGCAGAGGCGCCGACATCCAGTGGGAGGCACCCTTTGGAACCATGATGCCTGCGTATTACGGCCTTTATGCACAGGCCTACATGGCGAAGCATGGTCTGACCCATGATGACCTGATGGGCGTCAGGCTCAAGTCATCCACCTACGGCGTGATCAACGAGAGGGCGGTCTACAGGAAGCCGGTAAAACCCGGGGACTTTAAACAGGGTGACCCGGAAGCGAAACTGGCAGGCCCCGTCGCATGGCCGCTCCGGGTGGGTGACTGCTGCGCAAACGCGGACGGAAGTTCCTGTATCATCCTTGCAAACGCCGAAAAAGCAAGGGCCCTGTCGAAGAAACCGGTCTGGATCATCGGCATCGGTGCGGCGTCGGAGGCAGTCAACATGGCAGCGAGACCTGATTTTACCAAGGGCCTAAGCGTTGGCTATGCGGCAGCGACCCAAGCGTATAAGATGGCCGGAATCACCGCGAAAGATGTCAAAGTGGCCGAAGTGCATGACTGCTTCACCATCGCAGAGATCATGGCGTATGAGGGTCTTGGATTTGCCTCCGAGGGTGAGGGAAAGCAGCTCATTCGTGAAAAGGTGACGTATAAGGAGGGGAAAATTCCTGTGAACGTCGATGGCGGGCTCCTTTCGAAAGGCCATCCCATTGGTGCAACGGGTGGGTCCCAGATCCGCACTATCGTTCTGCAACTTCGCGGTGAGGCAGGCCCCATGCAGGTGCCAGGTGCGCCGGACATCGGCCTTGTGCACAACATCGGCGGCGTCGGACTTTACGGAAACGTTACAGTTTTCCGCAGGGATTAAACGGAAATCCAAATGTCAAAATCCAAATGCCAAATGAATGTCAAAGCCCAAAATCCAAGGGCTAATCAAACCTTCACGCTTGATATAACGCAAAGGCCAAAAGCTTGAGTTTTAGTACTTGACATTTGAGCTTTCATTTGACCTTTGAGCTTTGTCATTTGACATTGGTTTAAGGAGGTAAAAATGGGTTTCGAGAAATTCGGGAGAAAAAGCTTTACGGCAGTGACAAAAATGGCCAAGTTTGTTGACCTCCTGGCAGAAGGGAAGATTGAAGGGACTGTTTGTAAAGACTGTGGTGCAAAGTTCTTCCCTCCAAGAGCCGACTGCGCAAAATGTTTCTCAAAGAACATGGAGTGGTTCGAGATGCCCAAGAAAGGCAAGCTTGAGACCTTCACCACCGCCTATTATGCGCCGTTTGGGTTCGAGGCAGACCCTCCCTACACAATGGGCGTTGTGGACTTTGGCAATGGCCTGAAGCTGTTCGCCCGGATGGCAAAGGGCATAAAGCCCGAAGATCTCAAGGTGGGCGCGGACGTGACCATCAGGCCCCTTAAGTACGAAGATGATCAGCTTTCCTTCGAGATTATAAAAACCTGACCGATAAAATCCGCTAAAGAAAAACCCCTGACTCCTCAGCGTCAGGGGTTTTTCTTTAATCCTCTCGTTCTTTGCAGGTCGAATTACCGATACATCTCCTTGGCAGCCAGATTTTCCGGGTTAACCTCATTCGTCGACAGATCAACAATCCATGTCTTGATCAAGGGTGGGCCTCCCCCCTCACTTCCATATTGGGTGACTCGGTATTTATTCCTTCCAATTTCCTTTGCCTCATACCTCCATTTCAGATTTGGAAAGGATCGTTCTTTTTCCTCTATCATCCTCATTTCAACAGATCTCTTCCTACCTGTTGCAGAATCAGTCAGCGTGGGATGGTTCTTCACCAATTCCATAGCCTGAGAAGCAAGCGCCCTAGATTGACCCAACCTCTTCTTTTTCGGGGTTGCTGTTTTAGAAAGGGAGAGTAAACTCCCCTTCTTAATTTCTATTTCCAAATTATTTCCATCCGCGCCTAAAAACCCTACTTCCCCTGAATCAAATTTTACCCGATAGAAATTCATCGTCCCCAAACGATTCTGAACTACCTCCATAATGACGAAAATCTCTTTCTCCCTCTTGACTCTCAATCTTCTTTCTAAATCATCCGGGGATTCATAGAACGTTGCAGGATTGATTGTGGGTACGGTCATCAATCGTCTGCCAATGTTCCGCTTCAATTTGGCAAGCTTCTCTCTTTCATATTCCTCGATAGCCGGAATAGAACCGGGTTTTGAATCTTCGTTCGGTGCAGGCGGTTCTCCGTTCTTAGCCAATAAGGATAAAGAATCTTCAGAAAAATGGCGACCGAGACATGGGTTGGTTTGAACAAAGGAGAAATAGACAAAAGCAATGGATACGACCAAAATAGGCAGGCGGACATTCACGGGTTACTCCTCCTGTTAAATTATCGTATGCAAATACGATGCCCTCTTCTAAAACTCATAACTCATTGAAATTCCTAAATCCGTAAAGGAGTATTTTTAAGGAGCCTGATCCGAAACACACCTCTTGTCCAATTTTGTCAACCTGATAATTTATTGCAGGCAACACACAAAACCCAGTGAAACCAAAGAAAGGAACATTTCTGAAAGCAAACTATTTCTTCCATCCACAAAAGAAAGATTAAAGAAGTGTTAGATTTAGATGAAGATTTTTTAATATGTTGAGAATAATCATTCAGGTTTCTTGAACGGGTGAATGGACGGTGAAGGATGAATCTTGTTTTAACTTCCTTCCTGCCTCACTTTTCCCGCAGGAAGCATGTTGATTTATCCGGCGAAACTCTGCCTCAAACTCGTCCCGCAGGTATTCCTGGATTATCGTATTCTCGTCATCTCCAAGTAGGCAAGTTCACCTTTGGTTCTTTCTTAACTTCGGAGGAAGTGGGTTTGGGGGGAAAATAAGGGAGGTTCCGGCATGAAGGGGACTTGAGGAGGAATCGACCCTGTCTGTTTGGATCCCATGCCTTGACGAGGATTTTGACCAAGACTAGGTCTTGGGGTCAACTTTCAAATTTTACTCATTTGGTTTTGGGGGGTTCATTCATGAGGGTTCACCAATCGCCGGCGACTTCTCAGAAGCTATTCGAGTAGACACAAATCCCGGACGCCTTTCCATACTTCCTCTGCGAAAGAAGTCGGTATCCCTTCGATAGGAGATTGGAAAGGAGTCGGTCATTGTCGCAAAAGGAATCGATCACGAAGGTTGTTCCCGGCCGATCCTCAAACCGTCCCTGCAGCAAAACCTGGACATTCAGGACGGGCACCCTTTTCCCGAGGTAGAAGAAGGAAGCCCCTCGGGTTGTCTCAGAAGGGTTGACCAGATAGAGCGGCCCACTGATCGGTTGATTTGAAACCGCCTCGAATACGGGCCGAAGACTCTCCTTGTTTTCTGACGGAGTCACAAAAGGAAGGTAGGTTCCGGCGATGGCCAAGAATAATACAATCAGGCCGTAGATCTCAAACCGTTTCACTTTTGGAAATTTCACTCGAATCAGGTTCCATCCAAGGGCGGCAAGGAGCCCAGAGGGAGGAAGGATCGGTCCGAGGTAGAGGGGCCGCTTCGCCGAGGCAATGGAGAGTCCGATAAAGACCACCAGGAACCAAACAAGACCAAACCTGAGAAGAGAACCATGGGGAAGCGGATCTGTTGAATGGTTAGGTTTCCATCGGTACCATAATAAAATGAGCAAGAAAAAAGTCCAAGGCATGAGATGCAGGAAAGTAGGAATAAGATAGAAGTAGAAGGGTTTTGTATGGTCAGCCGTAGGAGAGAAAAAGCGGGAGAGACTTTGTCGCATCACCTCCTTGAAGACGCCAGACCCTTCGAGCCACCAAACGCTGCCCACCCAGAGTAAGATTGGCAGCAGGAAAAAGAGGATTCCGGGACTCAGAAGGAGTCTCCTCAACGCCATGAAATCCTTTTGGGTGATCAAGAATACCACCGCAGTGGCAGCGGGTATGGCCATCCCAATGATCCCCTTAGAAAGGAATGCGCCAGCCATCGCCAGGTAGAAGACTGCAAAAAAAAGAGACCTTTTCCTTGGCGTGCGGTAACCGGCCACGAACCCGTACAAACTGAGCGTGATGAAAAAAAGAAGCGCTGCATCTACCCGGCAATGGCGATGGAGCGAGCCAAAACCCGACATGGTCGAAAGAATGAATCCTGCCATCAGCCCGATTTGCTCTCCAGCCACTACTTTTCCGATTAAATACGTGATGAGGACCGTTCCTATTCCCAAGAATACTACGGGTAGAAAGGCGAGAAAGTCCGGCGGCTTCTTACTTATCGAAAGGGTGAGAGCCATGGGCCAATATCCCAATGAAGGATATTCGAGGAAGTTCTCTCCATTGAGTCGGGGAATCAAGTAATCCGAGGTAACTGCCATCTCTCGGGCAATCCCCGCTACCCTCGGTGAATCACGGCCTGAAAGCTCAAGACTCCAAATGGAGAGGATCTGTAAAGCGAGCGTAAAAAGGATAAGAACGATCCACGCCCTGGAGGACTTTCTTCCGCTTTCATTCAAAAACGGCCGCTCGATGTTGGTCTTTTGGTCGAGATCTGTTTGAGAAGGCTTAGATTCCAATCCGATCTTCCCAGGTAAGCATCCGATATTCCAAACTATAACTTTAGGAGAAGAAAGGTGGTTTGTCAATAAGAGAGGCCATTCCCGGGCTGGGAATCGAAACACCATGAAATATCAGGCGGATACTAAGCCAGAGAAGACAACAAAAATCCAAGGCAGATCAGCAGAATCCCGAAATAACGTAAGGTTGGAATGGGTTCAAGGAAGACAATTCGGGCCGAGAGCATCACCAAAATAAATATGAGAGCAGCAAAGGGATAGACAAAACTTAAGGTCGTCTTTGACAGGGCGATGAGCCAAACGATGGTACTGATTATGTAAAGAACCAATCCTGAAAAAACGAATGGATTAAATACCAGTTTAAGTAATTCACCTATCACAGATCCCTTCAAAGTTATTTCTCCTGTCATAAAAACACCCTTCTTAAAGAATATTTGGCCTAAAGTGGCCGAACACACTGATATCAAAAGCAACCATACTGGTTTCATTTATTTCTCCTTTTTTATGATCACTTACGACAACTCGTAGAGTCGAGTCTACGACCTGATTATTAACCCACTTTCCATTGGATCGTCAAGCATATCACAACCCTTGCCCACCCTCAGTTTTGTGGATCGCAAGGGATTTTTCGGAAACCTCAGCAACTCTGTCACTTGGGCTAGCCGCTCGGAGAGGCTTGATTGGCCCAATCACTTTCACAATTGGTCACGAGCGTTCAATTCCCATTCAGGAATCCCTGAGAGGTATGAGGATACGTCACCCCAAGGTCCGAAGATCCAGCCCTATGAAGTCTCGAAGAGCGGTTAGCCCAAGTGATCAAGCCACGCATTTCACCCGTCCGGGAGACGGGTTTTTAAACAGCCTGGAAGTATTCCCCTTGTTTAAGCCACAGAGGGCTCCATTTGACATGCTATCAGCCATATTCTATACTTTCTTGAAAAAAAAGGAACTATCAACTCTCTTGGTGTGTTTCTTCTTTAGGAACCGGTACTTTTCACGGAGATTAAACAATATACGGAAAAAGAAGGAAGCTTCATTACCCCTGATCACGACTTTATTTGCTTCTGCGATTCGATTTCAAGAAGTGTGAACGAAACAGAAAGCAAATCATCCTCTATCCATGAGCAGCGTTTCTGATAAGAGAGGACTTCCCCCTGTGGAGATCAGAAAAGAGTTTTTGCCTTTGAGCCGGCCATCCATCGGTGAAAAGGAGATAGAGAGAGTCGTTTCATGTTTGAAGTCCGGTTGGATCACCACCGGACCCCTCTGCCAGTCCTTTGAGGAGAAGTTCTGCGAACTCACAGGTGCTTCGTACGCTCTTTCCGTTTCATCGGGCACTGCAGGCATGCATCTCTTGATGCTGGCCCTGGGCATCAAAACAGGGGATGAAATCATTACCCCGTCTATGACCTTTGCTTCCACAATGAATATGATCACGTTTTCTGGGGCAAAGCCTGTTTTTGTTGACATTCATTATGATACCCTGAATATGAACGCTGATCTTATTGAAGAAAAGATGACTACGAGAACAAAAGGGATCATCCCCGTACATTTCGCAGGGGCACCGGCGGATATGGATAAAATATTGGCCGTGGCCAAGAAGCATCATCTATTTGTGATTGAAGATGCAGCCCATGGCCTCGGCAGTTATTATAAAGGCATCCATGTAGGAGGATGGGGTCAGGTGGCAATCTTTTCATTTCATCCGATTAAAAACATTACAACCGGCGAAGGCGGCATGATCACCCATAGCGACGATCCGCTCGAAAGCCGATTAAGGCTTCTCAGGTTTCATGGGATTGAAAGGGATGCGTGGAAGAGGTACGGCAAGGGAGGGAACCCGGACTATGACATTAAGGCGCCCGGGTTCAAATATAACCTGACGGATATCCAGGCGGCACTGGGTCTGGCTCAGCTGTCCAGGCTGGAGGAACTTAACAGCCGTAGGAGAAAGTTGGCTAATCTGTACCGGGAAGGGTTGGAGGGGGTGGAGGGGTTGGATCTACCAGGTGTCCCCGCCTATCCACACATTCATTCATGGCACCTCTTTGTGATCAAAGCGATTTCTATGGATCGAGAGCGATTGATGCAAAGGTTATCGGATTACCAGATCGGATATGGAATCCATTTCCCAGCCGGGCATCGTTTAGGTTATATTCAGGAGCAGTATAAGATCAAAAAGGGAGGGTTGAGAGAGACGGAACGGGCCAATGCCAATTTGTTGTCCCTGCCTTTGTTTCCTGACATGAAGGACGAGGATGTTTCTTATGTGTGCGAGGCCGTTCGGGAGATTTTAGGGAATGGATAAAGAGATGATGATTTCTCTGGTCATTCCGGTATACAACGAGGAAGCCACTCTTCCCCGTCTGATGGAACGACTCAGGCCGGTGATGCAACAGATGGGGAAGAACCATGAAATTATTTTCGTGGACGACGGGAGCCGGGATCACACCCTTCCGATCCTGAAGAGCTTCTTGACCTACCCTGAAGTCAGGGTGGTCGAATTGACGAGAAACTACGGACAGCATGCAGCCATCTTCTCAGGGTTCTCTATCGTCCGCGGCGACATCGTCATCACTCTGGATGCTGACCTCCAGAATCCACCCGAGGAGATTCCGAATCTTGTGAGGGTGATGGTGGAAGGAGATTACGATGTCGTGGGTACGATCAGAAAAGAACGAAAGGATTCCATCTTCAGAACCCTGCCCTCTCGTTTGATCAACGCAGTCACGCGGAAGATCACGAAGGTGAGTATGTCAGACTGGGGCTGCATGCTTCGAGCCTACCGAAAAAATATTGTTGACCGGATGGTGACCTGTCATGAACATTCCACCTTCATTCCAGCATTGGCGACTTACTTTTCCAAAAAAGTGACCGAGATTGAGGTGGTTCATGAAGCGAGGCATGCTGGGGAATCCCATTACTCCATGCGAAAGCTCATCAATCTCCAGTTTGACTTGGTGTCCTCCTTCTCCGATTTTCCATTGAAGTTTATCATGTATGCGGGCATCGGAATGGCGTTTTTCGGGATTTCTTTTGGCGTTGTTTTGGGGTTTGCCCGGATTCTATATGGTGCGCAATGGGCTGCACAAGGTGTCTTCACCCTCTTTGCGATCCTTTTTACTTTCATTGGTTTTCAGTTTTTGGCTCTGGGGGTGATGGGGGAGTATATCGGCCGAATATACAGGGAAGTCAGAAAAAGGCCAGAGTACATGATTGAAAGACTTTATCCCTAGGATGAAAGCCGTCGTATTTGCCTACCATAATATAGGGATCGTTGGCCTGGAGGCCCTGGTGCGGGGGAAATTCGACATTCGGGCAATTTTTTCCCATCTCGATGACCCTCAAGAGAACATCTGGTTTGGCTCCGTTGCCGAATGGGGAAAGAAAAATCAGACCCCTGTGTTCTGTCCTAAAAATGTCAACACACCCGAATGGATCGCAATGATCCGTGAAATCTCGCCCGAAGTTATTTTTTCATTCTATTACCGGAATCTTTTAAGCAGTGACATCTTAATGATTCCATCCGCAGGCTCTTTTAACCTTCACGGTTCTTTGCTCCCAGCCTACCGGGGACGGTCTCCGGTCAACTGGGTTCTTGTGAATGGGGAGCAGCGCACGGGTGTGACGTTACACTTCATGCTCAAAGCGCCTGATGCAGGAGATATTGTCGGCCAGAAAGAGGTGCGCATCGAATTTGAAGATACGGCCTACACTCTTTATCAAAAGCTTTGTGTGAAAGCAAAGGAACTCCTTGAAGAGGTGCTTCCGCTGATCAAGAAGGAGATCGCCCCGCGCGTGGTACAGGACTTGAAGCAAGGGAGTTATTACGGAGGACGGAGGCCTGACGACGGAAAGATAGATTGGGGTTGGCCGGTCATGAAAATTTACAATTTGATCAGGGCGGTTACAGAACCCTTTCCGGGGGCCTTCACCTATCTGCCCGGAGGTGAAAAGTTGTTCATCTGGTGGGCCCTTCCTGAAAAAAACAGCGTCTCGAATGGCCCTGTGGGCGCCTTAGCGTTTGAAAAAGATAATGTCTATGTCAGGGCATCCGACGGAAGATTGAGGTTGTTGGATATCGGAGTGAGGAAGGGGAGGATGAAGGGCGGTGAAATTCTAGATTATTTTAAAAACCAAGAGGGAGTCATCTTAAAATGAAGATATTAATACTGGGCGTCAATGGTTTCATCGGACATCATTTAACCCAGAGGATCCTTGATACAACGAATTGGAGCGTCTTCGGCATGGACCTTGCTGCCGACAGGCTGGACAAGGTCCTCCGCCACCCTCGGTTTCACTTCATCGAGGGAGATATCTCGATCAACCGGGAGTGGATTGAGTATCACATCAAAAAATGCGATGTCATCATTCCATTGGTGGCGATCGCCACCCCGAAGCTCTATATGACCAATCCGCTGGGGGTCTTCGAATTAGATTTTGAAATGAACTTAAACGTTGTGAAACAATGCGTGAAATATGAGAAAAGGGTTGTCTTCCCTTCCACCTCAGAAGTCTATGGCGCTTCCCCTGATCCAGAATTCAAAGAGGATGAAAGCTTCCTTGTCCTCGGACCCATCCATAAAGAACGATGGATTTATTCTTGCTGCAAGCAACTTCTCGACCGAGTGATTTACGCGTACGGCACCCGAGGTTACTTGGAGTTTACGTTGTTTAGACCCTTCAACTGGATCGGTCCGAGATTGGATTCTTTGGATGTTGCCAAGGAGGGAAGCTCCAGGGTGGTGACCCAGTTTATCGCGGAACTCTTCATGAAGAGGCCCCTCTCCCTGGTGGACGGGGGCGATCAAAAGAGATGCTTTACCCACGTGGACGACGGGATCGGCGCCCTGATGAAAATCCTGGAAAACAAGGACGGCTGCTGCAAGAACGAAATCATCAACATCGGCAACCCCAACAATGAATGTTCGATCAAAGACCTTGCCCATGTTCTAAAACGGATCTTTATGGCCCATCCGAAACATAGAGACGACAAGGTTTTTTCCGAGATCATTGAAACACCCTCGGACTCCTATTACGGGAAAGGCTACCAGGACATTTACACCCGAAAACCCAGTATCGAAAAAGCCACGAAACTTCTCGGATGGACTCCCAGGATCGGGCTTGAGGAATCCCTCAAAAATACGCTCTATGCTTTCCTGGAAGAAAATGAAAAACTTGTCGGGGCCGATCAATAGAAAAAACATTTTGGGGCTTAAAATCGACGTTGACACCTATCTGGGCATGAAGCAAGGTGTCCCGCGCCTTCTCTCCATTCTTTCCCGTTTTGACATTCAAGCCACCTTTTACCTGAGTATGGGGCCGGATGCCTCGGGGAGAGCCATCCTTCAATTGATAAAAAACCCGCGCTTTCTCAAGAAAATGTTGAGGACGAATGCGGGCCGCCTCTATGGAATGAAGACCGCCTTGTATGGCACTCTGCTTCCCTCACCCATGATTGCACTTTCTTTCCCGGAACTCGTTGAGCAAATTATTTCAGCGGGACATGAAGTGGAATTTCATGCCTGGGACCACAGGCGATGGCAAGATGAACTTTACAAACGATC
>Ga0299915_10004247_pt1 | contig 10439 bp, 12 predicted proteins | sample RVTome_13_FD_200263 | JGI IMG/M metagenome (GOLD analysis project Ga0299915, IMG submission 200263) | Soil microbial communities from uranium-contaminated site in the Upper Colorado River Basin, Wyoming, United States - RVT92D227 (version 2) ... | reverse complement strand
TATATCTGTGGGGGGAGAAAGGTCTGTAATGACCGAGGTAACCGAACTGCTCCAGGTCGCCGCGCAGGCTGAGCAACTGCGGCAACAAGCTATCGCCGCAAACGTTGCCAATCTCGAAACGCCCGGCTATCGAAGAGTCGACGTCAGATTCGAGCAGCTCCTGGCAAAGGCTATGGAGTCCGAGGACCCCGCAGATATCAGACAGCTCGAACCGGAATTCTTCAACCCTATGAACACACCACTTAAGTCCAACGGTAACGATGTGACGCTGGACGACGAGGTCGGCCGAATGGTCGAAAACTCCCTGCGCCACAAAACATACGTAAGGCTCCTCGACAAAAAGTACAAACAAATGGAAATGGCTGCCCAAACGCCGTAATAATTTATTTTGACGCAGCCCCCTTAGGGGTCCCTAAGGGGATTACGCTGATTAATGCAGAGATTGAAATCACGAATGAACACAAATAAAGACAAATTTGAAATTTATTTTCTCCGTGACCTCTGTGGCTAAAACCGAAAGGATTCGCAAATGAAAGTCGATACGTTCGGCCCCATTGACATCGCCGTTTCCGGCATGCGCGCACATCAGAAGAGTATGGAAGTCATCTCCTCCAACGTCGCAAACGCACGCACAGCCGACGCAGGCAACGGCCGGCCTTACAGAAGACTTGAAGCTTCCTTTACGACCCAATCCGATGACCCGGTGACCGGTGTCGCGATCCAGAAAATAGTAATGGACAACAGTGACTTCCAGCAGATTCTCGACCCCGGTCACCCCCAGGCAAATGAAAGCGGCTATGTGCTTATGCCCAACGTTAATCTTCCCATCGAAATGATGAACCTGACCATAGCCGCTCGCGCATATCAGGCAAATGTCGCAGTGCTGAAACGCTATCAGTCGATGGTCGAAACCACACTGGAGCTGCTTCGTTAAAATGGAGGACTACGAATGATTAACCTCAACCCCAACATCGCGTCCCTCAATCCCACGATACAACCTCAAAAAACCAGCGGCGTCAGTGACGATAACACCGCTGCGTTCAAAAAAACTGTCGACACGATAAAGCAGCAAATCTCCGGCGTCGACCAACTGCAGAAAGACGCCGACCAGAGTATTGCGGACCTGCTCACCGGCAAGAACGAAGACATTACCTCCGTCGTCTCAGCGGTGGCAAAGGCCGATATGAGCTTTAAGCTGCTCGTCGGCGTCAGGAACAAACTTATCGAGGCTTACAAACAAACCATGCAAATGGGCGTTTAGAGTTTTCGGCTTTCGTCTAATGGTTGCGATGCTCGTTTCGTCTGACGTTTTACGTTTAACGTAACCGTCACGAGCAGCGCGACCGCAACCGTTTAACGAATCGTGAGGCTCAATGGACTTCTTACAAAAAATCGCTGCAATCTGGAAAAACGTCAGCATCGTTCAAAAGGCGTTGCTCCTGGCCATCGTCGGCACGATGGTCGGGGCCGTCTTCTTGCTCGTGCAGTGGGCGCGCAGACCTGATATGCGATTGCTCTACGACCAATTGGCGCCGGAAGAGGCAAGCAAAATCGTCGACAAAATCGCCGAAAAAAACGTACTGTACGAATTGAAAAACGGCGGCACAAGCATCTATGTCCCCGCCGAAAGCGTATATCAGCTCCGCCTGGATATGGCCAAAGAAGGCCTGCCCGAAAGCTCGCAAAAAGGCTACAAAATTTTCGACGACGCCAAGATAGGCGTCTCCCCAAAGGTCCAGGACATAAATCTCCTGCGAGCCTTGCAGGAGGAGCTGGCAAAGAGCATACAAATGATGGATGGCGTGGCATACGCACGAGTCCACATCGTAAGCCCCGAAAATTCCATCTTCGCCGCGACCGAAAAACAGACCACCGCCTCGGTGGCACTGCGACTCAAACCCGGATTCGAGCTTAGCTCCGCCAGTATCGCAGCCATCACGCATCTGGTCGCAGGCGCGGTGGAAAATCTCAAACCAGAGTATATCACCGTCGTCGACAGCAACGGCAGACTGCTGTCAAAGCCAACTGACCAGGAATTCGACGGTGGCGCAACCACCGTCGCCGACTACCGAGAAAGAATCGAGCGAAATCTGTCTAAAAAGGCCGAGGATATGCTCGTCGCAGTCCTGGGACCGGACAGGGCCTCAGTCAGAGTCAGCGCAGAAATCGATATGACCAGCCTGAATCTGGTAACCGAAAAATACGAACCCAAAGGCGTCGCCACAAAGGAGGAAATCGAAAGCACTACTGAAACGGGCGCGGCATCCGGTGAAGCTTCCGAGAAAGGCACCGGCGGCAAGAAAGCCGGTGAAACAACCGTCACCGAGTATGTTGTGGGAAAAACCGTCGAACAGAAAACCACAATGCCCGGTGAAATAAAATCCCTCGCGGTCGCAGCCTTTGTCGATTTGACCCCCGACACCGCAGATGCCAACGCCGCCCAGACAGCCGAGCCGATTATGGCCGTCGCCGATGTCGAACAGGTCATCAAAAATGCCCTGGGCCTGAAAGAAACCGATTCACTCAAGGTCGTACCCGCCAAGTTTAATCGCCCGACAATCCCCGCCGCTGTTGAGCAGGAACCTTCGAACTGGCCTCGATACATGGCCATTGCCAGGCACGGTTCTTTGGGGCTTATGGCGGTCTGTGCGCTCCTGGTCTTCAAGATGTTCGCAGGTGCAGGCAAAAGAGCCGCAGCGGCACAGGCACAGGGGCAGTTGCCCGAAGGTATAGCCGGTGCCGGCCTGCTGCCGGCAGGGCCCGAAGCCGTTGAGCCGGTTGTCCTGCGAAGACAGATCGCCACCGCACTGCAGAATAACCCCGAACAGGTCAAAAAACTCTTCGCAAGCTGGGTCGAGGAAAGAGAGTAAAAGATTATGACACTGACCCGCAAGCAAAAGGCCGCCATGCTGCTGATGAGCCTTGATACCGCCACCACTTCCGAACTGCTTCGCGATGTCAAGCCCGAAATTGTACGCGAGCTTGCGATAGAGCTCGCCTATCTCGACGCCGCAGGATATGCCACCACCCAGCAAAGCCTCGAGTACGTCAAGGAATTCTGCAGCGGACTGCGGGTAAAGGAAGGATTCAAGATAAAAAATTTCCTTGGCGAAATGCTCAAAAACACCGTCGGCAGCGACAAGGCCGAGCAAATCCAGGGCCAAATCAAGGGTCTGCTCCAGCAGCGAGACCCCTTCATACCCGTTCGCCAGGCAGACGCCCAGACAATCGCCGCCGTCCTTAAAGACGAGCATCCCCAGGCCGTGGCGGTCGCACTGTCCGAGCTTACACCCAAGAAAAGCTCCGACGTTCTCAAGGTGCTCGAAGAAAATCTCCGCCTGACTGTCATTGCGAGAATGACCATCGGCGAAAAAGTAACCCCTGAAGCAAAGGCTCGAATCGCCGAGATGGTCTGCGAAAAACTCAAAGGCCTCAAAACCGACAAGGGAGCCGCCCAGCAGCAAATGCTACCCGAGCAATCCCTGCGAAAGGTTGCAGTAATACTGCGAAACCTCAGCCGGGAACTTCGCGACGGCCTGCTGAAAGCTATCAGAGACAAAGACGCCGAGGCCGCCGAAAAGGTCGGCAATCTGATGATTGTCTGGGAAGACATCCCGCTTGTCACAGACCGCTCCCTGCAGCAGGTGCTGCGTGAAATAGAAGCCAGAGACCTGGCTTTGGCGCTGACCAAGGCCGACGCCGCAATCGTCAGCAAAATAAGAGCAAATATCTCGGAACGCGCCGCCCAGACACTCGATGAAGAAGCTTCCCTGATGTCGGCGCCAAAAAACGAGGATATCGAAAAGGCCCGCGACGGCATCATCGCCATTCTGCGGTCCAAAAATCAAAACGGCGAGCTTGCCTTTATAGAACAGGAATAAATCGATGCAAAAAACGCCGTCGGTACAACTGGACACACCTATCCAAAGTGCGGTTGTGCTTGGCGCACACGGCCCCGATAGCGACGGACCGGCTGATTTGCTGGCACAACGTGCGCCCGGTCAAAAAACCCAGACTGCCGAACTGTGTTCCAACCTTCAGAAAATTGTCACAACACTGAGCCAAACGCAGGGTGAGCTGTTCTGCCGGTACAAAGAGGATATTATAAACCTGGCTGTCGAAATCGCACGCAGGATAATCGCCTATAAAATCGAACAGGGCGACTATCAGATACAGGAAATCATCAGACAGGTGCTCAACGACGCCCCCGTAAAAAACGATATCGTCATACGCCTCAATCCCGGTGACTGGGACCGGATTGAGCAACTGACCAGGGCGCACGAAATCGATTTTGCACAGGGCGTAACCTTCGTAGCAGACCCGAAAATCGCTGCGGCACAATGTCTGCTCGAAACACCGAAAGGAATTATCGAATCATTCGTCGATGAGCATCTGGACAGAATCAGCGAGGCTTTGAGGAAAACAGGATAGGTCGATGCCGGCTACGTGTACGACAAATCTGTTAATAGATTTCGAAAAGCTCACCGCTGCGATGCGCAACGTTAACCTGCATTACTTCAGGGGAACCGTTTGCAAAGTCGCCGGGCTGACCGTCGAATCAAACGGACCCGTCCTCGGTCTGGGTGAACTTTGCCAGATAAATCTGCGCGACGGCCGCAAAGTATTGGCCGAAGTGGTCGGATTCAGAGACGACAGAATCATCCTGCTGCCGCTCGAACACATCGAAAGTATATCCGCCGGCGATTCGGTGACAGCCCGAAGTACGCCCCGCTACATTCAAATCGGCGACGACATTCTCGGCAGGGTCCTCAACGGTTTGGGTGAGCCTATCGATAACAAAGGACCCCTCGCCGGAACAGACAAAAGGGCCCTCGACGCATCAAGCCTCGCGCCGCTGAGCAGGGAGAAAATTAATGAACCGCTGGCGCTGGGCATAAGGTCAATCGACAGCTTCTTAACCTGCGGCCGAGGTCAACGCATCGGCATCTTTTCCGGCAGCGGCGTCGGCAAAAGCGTCCTGCTCGGTGACATCGCCAACGGCTCCGACGCCGCCGTAAACGTTGTCGCCCTTATCGGCGAGCGCGGACGCGAGGTCCGCGAGTTCCTCGAAGAAGATATCGGCCCGCAAGGTCTTGCCCGCAGCGTGGTCGTCGTGGCCACATCGGACGCACCGCCTATTCAGCGCGTAAAGGCCGCGTTCGTAGCCGTCACCGTCGCCGAGTATTTCAGAGACAAAGGCAAAGACGTTCTGTTTATGATGGATTCACTGACTCGCTTTGCACAGGCGCAGCGTGAAATCGGCCTGGCCGCAGGCGAACCGCCCGCAACAAAAGGATACTGTCCGAGCGTCTTTTCACTGATGCCTCGTCTGATAGAAAGACTGGGCAAAGGCTCTCGCGGCAGCATCACAGGCATCCTGACCGTCCTTGTGGAGAACGACGACCTGGCAGACCCCGTCGCCGACAGCGCCAGAAGTCTGCTCGACGGGCACATCGTGCTCAGCCGAAAGCTCGCCGAAAAAGGACACTTCCCCGCCGTCGATATACTGGCAAGCGTCAGCAGACTGATGCCCGCGGTCACGACCAAACAGCACAAAGCCGCCGCACAGAAGCTGCGCGAAATATACGCCATATACGCCGACGCCGAAGATATGATTAACATCGGCGCCTTTGCGCACGGAAGCAACAGGCGAATCGACGGAGCGATAGCACTCATAGACAAAATAAAAAACTTCCTCGTTCAGCCGGTAAGACAAAAAACGCCGTTCGATGAAACGATAAAGCAGATGACGGCCATTACTGACACCTGGGACCGTCTGCTCAGTGCCGACGGTCAGAAATTAAAAGTTAAATGAAAAGATTCGTCTGGCGACTGCAAAAGGTACTTGAGATTAATCAAAAAAGGCAGCAGGCCAAAAAGGCCGAGCTGATGAAGATAATACAGAAGCTGGCCCTGGCCAGGGCAAACCTGCTTGCGCAACAGAGGATTCTGCAGGACCTGATAGAAAGCGTTGCCAGGCAAAGCCCGGCGCAGAGATTGGGCCGCCAGCAGCTGCTGCTAAAAAGCACAAAGAAAAACGATGAACTGATAAAAAAACACAAAGACCAGATACGCCGGCTCGAGCTGGACCGAAAACAGGCAACCGCCGAGTTTCTGAAAATAAAACGATTTACCGAAGGACTGGAAAACGTCAGAGAACAGGATAAACGCCGGTTTATTGCCGAGCAGGAAAGGCTTGAACAAAAGGAAATGGATGAGCACACGTCTATGCGCTTTGCGGACAAGTTGATGCACACCGGCCAATCCTGAACTGGTACCTGGAGCCGACAAGGTTAAGGAGATAAAACGTGAGTAAAAAAGTAATGATAATCATAACAGTCGCCGCCGGCCTGTTGAGCTTTGCAGCGGCCTTCGGTCTGTCCTTTATCAGAAGCAAAAAAGCCGCTCAAATCGCCGCCGCACAGCAGCAAGCGCAGGCACAGGCCGCCAAGGCGGCCGCCGATAGCGAGCAGACAAAAATCACACCGGCGCTCGGCTCCAAAGAAACAAACCTGTCACTGACGGAAAAGCAGCTCGAAGGGCTCATCTACGATGTTCGAGACAAAATCCGCGAATACAACAAGAAAATGCAGGAGCTGGGCTCCACAGAAGAAAGAGTCAGAATCGCCCAGGCCCAGCTCAAAAAGGACATCGAGGCGCTGACCGACCTGCGCACCGACCTGGCCTCGACCGTCGCGATGCTGCGGCAGGAACACGACAGACTGCTTAAAACCAGAATCGAAATCAAAGAATCGGAAAGACAAAACCTCACAAGCATCGCTGCTACTTACGACAAGATGAGCCCCGCCGGCGCCGCCGAAATATTCACGAACATGAGCAAGCTCGATACCGAGCAGTCCAGAGGACTGGCCGACGTGGTTAAAATCCTGCACTACATGAACGACAGAAGCAAGGCAAAGGTCCTGGCCGAGATGGTCAACGCCGAGCCAAAACTGGCTGCGATTCTCAGCTGCGAGCTGAAAAAAATCAAGGAGGTGACGCAGTAACATGGACATCGCGACAGTATTAGGCGTGATTCTCGGTTTTGTCGTCATCATCGGAACAATACTCTACGAAGGAAACCTCAGGATATTTTTCAATATCCCTGCGCTGGCAATTGTGTTCGGCGGCATGACATGCGCAACAATGATACATTTCTCGATGAAACAATTCCTCGGAATCTTCTCGGTCATCAAGAAAACACTCCTGCACAGGACAGTATCACCAGGGGAGCTTATTCAGAGAATGGTCAACTACTCCGCCATCAACAGAAGAGACGGCGCCCTGGCTCTCGAACAGGAGCTCCCCAAGATCAGGGACCTCTTCCTGACAAAGGGGCTGCAAATGCTCATCGACGGCCAGGATGAACAGTCGATACGAGAGCTGCTGGGTCTGGAGATACAGTACCTCGAAGAAAGGCATTCGGTAGGCAAGAAGATTCTGGAGTTTATGGGGGCATCGTGTCCCTCTTTTGCAATGGTCGGCACACTGATCGGTCTGATATCGATGCTCAGCCGAATGGAAAGCCCCGAGGAGATCGGCTCCGGTATGGCGGTGGCCCTGGTCTGCACCTTTTACGGCGCCCTTATGGCAAATCTCGTTTTTCTGCCCCTCGGGGGCAAACTCGGACAGTATTCCAAGGCGGAAAAGATGTCAATGGAAATGACTGTTGAAGGTATCTGTGCCATCGCCAAGGGCGACAACCCCACCGCTGTACGCGAAAAAATGCAGGTGTTCATCTCCGTCAGACGCCGAGAGGCGGTAAAAGCTCAGGTTTAAAATGTCACACAAACACAAACAGCAGCCGCAGGAAGAAAGCGGCGGCGAAGGCGCCCCGCTGTGGATAATCTCGTTTGCCGATATGATATCGCTGCTAATGGCATTCTTTGTGATGCTTTCAACATTCAGCGGCTTTGGGCCTAATGAGACGGCACAACTCCGAAGGGCCGTAAAAGCGGCCCTGGCACCGAATTACTATGGCGGCTGGTATAAGTTTCACCCAAGAGCGGCACTGGGACCACAGCCCCTCGCCGCCGGACAACTCGAAAAAGGCAGCGAAAAGCCCACTCTTGAGGACTCGCACGAGGGTATGCTGGCCGAAACCAGACCCGAAAATTTCAGAGCACGCAAAATATTCCTTGTCGAGTCCGAAAAAGTGTTCTGGGCTGCGGGAACGACACTGTCCGCCCACGGACGTGGTTTCCTCGACAGCATGGCCGCTTTCGCCGGACAGGTACCCGACCGCATTGTAATCAGCGAGACCGGCCCAGGCGATGACCCTGAACTTGGACTTCTCAGAGCAGTCACGATACTTAAATACCTCAGCCGCAAAGGCGTTTCAAAAGACCGCTGCAGTATCGCCGCAAAAGGCATGCTGCCGGAACAAGACCTCGCCTCCGAACGAATGCTCGAAATCGCGCTGCTTGACCAGAGCATCTATAAATGAAAAAGCAAAAGACAACAGCCGTAGTCGAAGAAAAGGGCGAATGCGCACCCCTTTGGATCATCTCATTCGCCGATATGATATCGCTGCTGATGGCATTCTTTGTTATGCTCCTGACGATGTCCACTTCAAAAAGCGGCAAGTTGTGCAATGAAGGTGAGGGAATCTTTGAACGGACACTCTTTGGCTTTAGAAGGTCTATTGCAGGATTCGGAATACCGGGACTGTTCGGGGCCGCTGATGAGGGACTGGATTTTGAAAGCCCAAAGGTCTACTACCCCATAAGCGATGCAAATGACCCCAATGTCACCAGAACAATCGACTCCCGACAGGAGAAAATGTGGCGAACCTTCCGCCGCCTCGAAGACCATGCCAAAACCTATTATTCCCAGATACAGGGCAAAAATCCGAACTTCGTTATCGTGCCGGTTACGTTCTCCAAAGGACAATCTGTTCTGAATGAATCCGCAAAGCAGTCTTTGAAAGCCTTCGCGGCGGACCTGGACACCCTTGCGCCAATTGAAACACTGCACCTCTATGTGGTGGGACTGGCACCGGACGAAACAAACGAAAAACAGCAATGGCTGCTGTCCGCCCGACGCGCACAGGCAGTAGCTGATTTTCTGCAGGATAATCTGCCCTCGGAAACTAACTGCCGCGTCTTTTCCTGGGGAGTCGGTCTTGGTGAACTCTGGGCGGGCCCAGACAGCCCTATATCCAACACCTGCCAGATCAAAATCGCTGTGCTTCGTTAAACACGTCGCCCCCACTGCTTCGCGTTGCGAAGCAAAGCGTGGGGGGGCACTGTATAAAATCTCGACAGTACGCAACCGCTACAATAGCCCCGTTAACCCCCAAAAACGCCCCTTTTGGCCCAATAACCGCCATCAGCCGATTCAGGCACGTCGTTTGCACTATTTTACAAAAATTGAAGGTGCGCCTTTAACGTGACAAGAGACTTGATAAAAATCGTTGCCCTTCTACTGGCGGCTCTTCTAAGCGTCGCTGCGGCCGCGCCAAACAGTGCGCCGCATCCGGCTGCCGGTCTTGGCGCGTCCAATTTGGCACGTGACTCCAACCTCACCTTTGGCACAGACCAGCAGTTCGACACCAGCGGTATGTTCTGGAGGATGATGCTGGCCGTTATCCTCGTACTGGCCCTGGGCATCGCTGCATTCTACGTATCCAGGAAACTCGGCGGCAGGATAATCAATCTGCCCAGCCGTCAAATTCGCCTTGTTGAAACTTTTTACCTGGGCTCGAGAAAAAGCCTTCATCTGATTAAGGCCGGCGATAAAAATATCCTCATTGGAACCACGCAGACCACTATTACCACAATCGCGGACCTCGGCCGCGACAATCAGAGTCCACCGCCGACAATCGGTCAAGAATAATCAGGCAATGCCAACCAAACGCTTCAACATAATACTGTCTATCACCATCCTGCTGGTTGCGGCTGCGGCCTCGGCACAGCAAAATGCCCCCGCCGCCGCACCTGCAGGCCAGCTTCCGAGTATGTCGGATTTGATGACGCTTATCGACAAGACCGCCACCAGCGAAACCGAGGGTAAAGACTGGTCAACACCCGTTAAATTAGTCATCGTTTTCGCCGGCCTGGCGATTCTGCCGAGCCTTATGGTGATGATGACCTCCTTCACGCGGATTGTCATCGTCCTGGGCTTTGTACGCAGAGCGCTCACCACGCAGACGATACCTCCGAACATCGCCATCATCGGCCTTGCCCTGTTCCTCACACTGTTCACAATGGCGCCGACTTTTTCAAAGATAAACACCGACGCAATCCAGCCCTATATTAACAACCAAATTGACTTTGATGCGGCGGGCGCAAAGGCCTCGAACCACATAAGAGAATTCATGCTGCGCCAGACAAGAGAATCCGACCTGGCTCTGTTTGTAAAAATCTCCAATATCGAGCCTCCGCAAAGCCCAGCCGACGTCCCTCTGCATATTGTCGTGCCGGCTTTTGTCATAAGCG
>Ga0299915_10004245_pt1 | contig 10441 bp, 7 predicted proteins | sample RVTome_13_FD_200263 | JGI IMG/M metagenome (GOLD analysis project Ga0299915, IMG submission 200263) | Soil microbial communities from uranium-contaminated site in the Upper Colorado River Basin, Wyoming, United States - RVT92D227 (version 2) ... | reverse complement strand
CTGCCGGTCGCGACCGAGCCGATCCTCGGGCGCCTCGTGACGGGCGCCGCCGTGTCGCCCGATGGCCGGCTCCTCGTGGTGCGGACCTACGTGAGCCTGCACGTCTTCGCCCTTGAGGCCGCCGGGAGGAGCGTTCCGCTCGGCGATCCGCGCGGCGTCCCGATTCCCGTGATCGAAAGCCAGGGCGAGGCCGTGGCGTTCGACGGAAACCGCACCTTGGTGCTGACGTCGGAGCGCGGAACGACGGGACACGCCGTGCTCACGCGACTACGCCTCTTCGCACCGGAACGGTGAGGGCGCTTCGCTTCATCCGCGTTGCGGCGGCTAGCGGGGCCGCTGTCGCCGCCGCGGCGCTCTTCACGACGTCCGACCGCAGCCGACCGGCACCGAGCCTGCACGCTTTCAGGGTCGACGCCGGCGGCCTGGCGCTCCGCGCCGTGCGGTCGGGGCATGGGCCCCACGTGCTGTTTCTGCACGGCTACGGCGAGTCGCTCGTCGCCTGGCGCGGCGTATTCGACGCCGTGGCGCGGCACGCCGACGCCATCGCAATCGACCTTCCCGGGTTCGGCCTCTCGGCAAAGCCGCCGAGCGGCTATGCGACCGACTCGCTGGCCACGGTCGTGCTCCGTACGCTCGACGCGCTCGGCGTCGCCGAGGTCGTTGTCGTCGGCCACTCGCTCGGCGGGGCCGTCGCCGTGGCGGCTGCGGCGGCAGCGCCGCAGCGCGTCCGCGGCCTCGTGCTCGTGGCCCCGGCAGTCATCGCAGCAGCCTGGTCGCAATGGCCGCGGCAGGCCGATTCCGGCACCGTCGGGAGGTTGCGCGACGCGATCGCACGGTACGAGACCATGCGCAGCCGGTTCACCGCCCCACACGACCCGGCGTGGCTGAGCGAAGACGACACCGCACTGGCCTACGACGCCGCGACCGATCCAGCCTACCGCGCAGCGCTCGAGGCGGTGCTCCGCGAGTTCGATTTCGCCTCCCTCACTCCGGCCAGGGCGGCGGCGCTCCGGATGCCGGTCCTGCTGATCTGGGGGCGCTACGACCAGGTTGTGCCCTTCGGCCTGGCTAGCCGGCTGCGTCAGGCGCTGCCCGCCGCGCGGCTCCAGGCCATCGAGCGGAGCTGGCACCGCCCGCACGTCGAGCGGCCCGACGCCGTAGCCGACACGATCCTCGCCTTTCTTCGGGGCTTGGACGCACCCGAGGTCGGTCGGACCCACTAGACCGGGGAAGGCGGACCACGTAACTTTGCGCCCCGATTAGGACCGCATCCGGGCCACCGGCACACAGGAGGCGTGTTCCTGGAACTCCCGACCTCCCATCACATCCCCTTGTCGTGGCTGCTGGCCAGCGCCTGCCCCCCGATCAAGTATCGGCTGGCGACCGAAGTCTTTCCCGGCGTGCTGGACGCCGCGAAACTCGAGGCCCTCAGGGCCGAGGTCGACGGCTATCCGGGAATCAAGCAAGTCGTTAGGAAACAAAAGGATACGGGTGTCTGGGGTGGCAACCTGCTCGGCGTGTCGCCCAACAAGACGCTCGGGATCAAGGATGTCGGGACCTTCCACCAGTTCCGGCGCCTCGTCGAGTTCGGCATCTCGCCGAACGCGCGGCCGTTCCGGCTGGCCAGCCGCCTGCTCTACCGCCTCCTCTCCCGGGACGAAGATCCCAAACTGCTGTTCGAGTACCAGAAGTACTTTGTCGCGGAGATCGGCACCGAGCCGTGGGTCCGCGAGATCGTGCGCGAGGCGGCCGCGGCCGCGCTCGCCCACGCGGGCCAGGGCGAGGACCCCCGGGTGCGGGGCGCCGCTCACCGCATCGCGAACATGGTGTCGCAGTTCCTGCGCAGCGAGCTGGCGGAGAACCCCTTTGCGAAGAGCGGCCGCGCCTGGGTTCTAAGCCCGCAGGCGTATCCGCCAACGGTCTTCTCGGTCACCCTGCTGGCCTACCTGCCGGCGGTGCAGCGCGAACGCGCCGGCCTCGTGGAGCGCCTTGGCGGCTACCTGGGGAATCCGCCGCCGAAAAAGGCGTTCTCGGTCGCGTGCGGGAAACGGCAGCTGAAGCCCAACTTTCTGCTCCTCGGCGATCCGGTCCACGTCACGGCGGCCGGACACACCGACGATCTCCCCTTTGCGCTTCACTGGATGGAGATCCTCGCACGCCTGGGCGTGCTGCAGCGCTCGGCTTCTGCTGCGAAGGTCTGGACCAGGCTCCTCAAGGACTGCGATCGCGAGGGGGTCTGGCATCCCAAGAACCTCCGTGGCCTGCCGAAGCCAGCCTCACCGTGGGCCTGCCACGCGATGCCGCTCGAGGTCGATACCAAGCGCGCCGAGGCCCGGCAGACGGACGTGACGTTTCGGATGGCCCTGATCGCCAGACTCGCCGGCTGGGATCTCACGAGCAGCTGACCCATCTCGTGCTTGACAGCTCGCGGTGGTAGTTGCATTTAATACTACCACTGTGACGCTAGAGCGCTTCGGGTTCACGCCCACCGAAACCAGGGTCTACGAGTCGCTCCTAAGGCTCGGACCATCAACCGGTTACGCGGTTGCCAAGGACGTTCGGCTGGCTCGCGCGAACGTCTACCAGGCGCTCGATGGACTGGTTCGCGAGGGCGCCGCCCGGAAGTCCGCCACGATTCCCGCCAGATACTCCGCCATCGGGCCTGAGCCTCTCGTGTTGCTGCTCGGGCAGCGGTTCACGCGCAACCTGCGCGAGCTGGAGGAAAGCCTGCGCACCCTCGAGGCTCGCGCCCCGGACGACCTGGCCGGCGCCTACGACGGCATCGCGGATCCCGCCGCGCTGCTCGCGCACGCGGTCGACTGCGCGCGGTCGGCCGCCGCCGAGCTGCTGGTCGTCGGCGGCCCGTCGGCCAATGGACTTGCCGGTGATCTGATGGCGGCGCGGCAACGCGGCGTCAGCGTGCGCGCCCTCTGGCTCGGCGAGCCCGCACCCACCGACGTCGCGCTGAGGCCGGTGGAAGCGCCGGCGCTGGCGGCATACTGGGGTGGCGAGCCGCTGGTGCTCGTCGCGGACCGGCGGCGCGCGGTCTGCGGCGTGTTCGCGGGCGAGCGCGGCACCGCCGGAATCGCCACCGCCTCGTCCGGCATCGTTCCGTTTCTGCGCCACCTGCTGCGCCGCGAACTGGCCGCCGGTGCTGCGCCCCACGACTGAAGTCCGGGAGGAGCCGCCATGGCGTCGGATGATCGCCTCGAGGCACTGATGCGCGGGTTGCGCAAGCAATACCTGGGCGGCGCCGACCAGCGCGTCGCGGAGCTATGGAGCGATATGGCGCGCGTCGAAGCCGGCGAGCGCGAAGCACTCGACGAGCTGCGGCGCCGGTTCCACAAGCTCGCCGGTTCGGGCGGATCGTACGGCCTGGACGACGTCACCACTTGTAGCCGCGAGGGCGAGCACGCGGCCAAGCGCCTGCTCGATGCCGGTGCGCCACCCGACGATGCCGCGTTTGCCGAGCTCACCACGCACCTGCGGCGCGTCGCCGACGCATTCGCCGCAGCGAAGAACGCCGACCCGGACGCTCGAGCCGGCTGACGGATCGCCTTGCATCGCGGCGCTCCGGCCCGCACATTCGCACGCCTCCTTCGCCTCCTTCGCCGCCCTCGCCGGAGAACCCGCCATGCGCACGATGGTCGCGACTGCCGCCGGTCTATGTCTCTTCGCCGTCGCCGGCGGCGCTCAGCAACCCCCCGACACCGCCTACGCGCGGCAGATCCGCGCCTTCACGTCCGAGCCGCGCTTCAACACCGAGCTGACGGATCAGCTCCCGGACGATCCGCGCGTGCCCTCCCCGCTCGACGTTCTCGGCTACGTGCCGGGCGCCGTCGGGCGGCTGAGCCGCGTGGCGGACATCAACCGCTACTTCCGCGCGCTCGCCGCGGCCTCGCCGCGGGTGCGGGTGCTCGAGGCGGGCCTCTCCGACGAGGGCCGCGAGATGCTTGCGGTCGCGATGGCCGACTCGGCGACGATCGCAAACCTCGACGGCTACCGCGAGGTGACGCGGCGTCTCGCCGACCCGCGCGGCCTCGCCGAAGAGGATGCGCGGGCGCTGATCGCACGCGGCAAGCCGATCTACTACCTCACCGGGTCGATCCACTCGCCGGAAACCGGCTCGCCCGAAATGTTGATGGAGCTGGCTTACCGGCTGGCCGTCGAGGAGCGGCCGGTGTTCCGCGACATCCGCGAGCGCGTACTCACCGTGATCGTGCCGGTGCAGGAGGTGGACGGGCGCGACCGGGTGGTGGACGTCTACAATTACGGCCGCGCGCACAACGGCGTGCGCCCGCCGCTCGTGTACTGGGGCAGGTACACGGCGCACGACAACAACCGCGACGGCATGGTGCTCTCGCAGGTGCTGACGCGGAACATGCTGGCCCAGTACTTCTTCTGGCACCCGACCGTCCTGCACGACCTGCACGAGTCGCTGCCGTTCCTCTACACCTCGACCGGCACGGGGCCGTACAACCGCGCCATCGACCCGATCCAGATCGGCGAGTGGAATGCGCTCGCGCAGTACGAGATCTCGGAGCTGACCAAGCGCGGGCTCCCGGGCGTCTGGACGCACGGATTCTACGACGGCTGGGCGCCGAACTACATGATGTTCATCGCCCAGATGCGAAACAGCGTGGGGCGGTTTTACGAGACCTACACGTCGTTCGGCGCCGAGTGCGACACGGCGCGTCTCAACCCGTCCGCCACGTCCATCGAGTGGTACCGCCCCAACCCGCCGATCGACGGCATCCGCTGGTGCATCCGCAACAACATCAACTACCAGCAGTCCGGCGCGATCCTGGCGCTGCAGTACGTGGCGCGGAACGCGTCGCTGTTCCTCGAGAACTTCTGGCTCAAGTCGAAGCGGGCGGTTGAGCGCGGCCGTACCGGCTCGCCGAGCCTGTGGCACGTCCCGGCCGACCAGCCGCGACGCATCGAGGCCGCCGAGCTCGTGAACCTGCTGCGGCTCCAGGGAATCGAGGTGCACCACGCGGACCATGCGTTCGCGGCGGCCGGCGTCAATGTCGCGGCGGGCGACTACTTGGTGCGCATGGACCAGCCCTACGGCCCGCTCGCCGGCAACCTGCTTGGCATCCAGACGTATCGCGGCACCGACCCGAGCCCCTACGACGACACCGGCTGGACGTTCGGTGCGCTGCGCAACGTGGCGGTCCACGCGATCGCCGACACCGCCGCGCTCGCACAGCCGATGACCCCCCTGGCCGAGGATGTCGTCGTGCGCGGCGCGGTGGCCGACCTCGGCGGCCGCGGTGCGGTCCTGGTCCCGGCGACGACCGAGAGCAACCTGATAGTGTTCCGCTATCGCCTGCGCGACGTGCGGATGTTCGCGTCCGAGGACACGTTTACGTTGGCCGATCGGTCGTTCCCCGCCGGGACGGTGATCGTCCCGCTCGGCGGCGATCTGGAGCGGCGCGTGCGGGCGGCGGTCGAGTCGCTCGGTTTGCGGGCGGTAGCGGTCGCGCGGGTGCCGGGCGTCGCGCGGCACGAGCTCGACCTGCCGCGCATCGGCCTCATGCACTCGTGGACCAACACGCAGAACGAAGGTTGGGTGCGGTACGCGTTCGACCGGCTTGGCATCCCGTACACCTACCTCTCCACCCAGGAACTGCGCGACAGCGCGCTGCTCGCGCAGGTCGACGTGCTCGTGCTGCCCTACGTCTCGGATAGCGCCCGGCTGGTCGTGAACGGTCTGCCGCTGGCGGGACCGCCGGTGCCATGGAAGCGCAGCGCCGAAACGCCCAACCTCGGGGTGTACGACGAGACCGACGACGTGCGGCCCGGCATGGGACTCGCCGGCATGGCGCGTCTCGATGCGTGGGTGCGGGCGGGCGGCGTGCTGATCACCGAAGGTGGGACCGCGTCGGTGCCGGTCGACTACGGCCTCGCCCGCGGCGTGGACATCATCGAGCCGCGGCAGCTGCGCGCGCGCGGCAGCGTCGTCCGCGCGGCAGTGCGCGATCGCCGCAGCCCGATCACCTACGGCTACGCGGACACGCTGTCGGTCTACTTCAACCAGACACCGCTCTTCCGCGTGGACACGACAACAGAGCGCGGCACCGAGCGACGCCGCGACTCGACGGTCGTCACCGACCTCCGGCGGATGCGACCGCGCGTGGTGCTGCGGTTCCACCCACGCGTTGACTCGCTGCTGGTCTCGGGGCTGCTCGAGGGCGGGGGCGAGCTGGCCGGGCGGCCCGCGGTGCTCGACGTCCAAGCGGGGCGCGGGCACGTCATCCTCTTCGCGCTCCGGCCGTTCTGGCGTTGGGAGACCCAGGGCTCCTTCGCGCTCGGGCTGAACGCCCTGCTCAACTGGAACGACCTGGGGATCGGCTGGCCCCCTCCCGCGGAGCCGCGCCAGGGACGTTGACAGGGGGGTGGGAGTGATCGTATCCTGTCAACCGTATGGTTGATCTCGGTGGATCATGAGCGCGTCGGCGCCTTCCCGGCGGGATGCGATCCTCGCCGCCGCCGAGCGGGAGTTCGCGGCGGCGGGGTTCCCGGGCGCGCGCATGGAGCGGATCGCGGCGGCGGCGAAGGTCAACAAGCAGCTCCTGTTCCACTACTTCGACTCGAAGGAAGGACTGTTCGCAGCAGCACTTGCCTCCCTCGTCGCCCGGTTCGACACTGATGCCCCTCCCGGCGCAACCCCGGTCGAGCAGATCCGCTCGGTCGTCGGCGTCCTGCTGCGGGCCGTGCGAGCGGCTCCCGGCGTCGTCGCCATCCTCGTGGATGCGGGCGCCAACCCGAGCTTCCCGGAGCGAGCCTCGGCGCTGCTTCGCGGCTGGCGGGAGCGGATGCTCGGCCGGCTGACAGCCGCGATCGAGGACGGCCAGCGGCGTGGCTACTTCCGGGATGACATCGAGCCGCGGGTTGTGGCCGGCGTAGCCGCCGGTGCTGCTCTGGGCCTCGGTGCCCTGGCCGCCGGCGACAGGCGCGCGGAACCGCACGGCGCTGACGCCATCACCGCTGCCTACCTGACCCAGTTCGTGGCGGACTACTGTGCGTGGCGGTAGCCGGCTAACTGCGGCAGCATCAACCGTATGGTTGATGTTCATCCCCGGCGCGGCCGTGGCGCAGGCCCGCGACGAGGTGACGATCGTGCGGCCGCCGCAGGCCACGCTCGTGCTCGACCGCGACGAGGGTCTGCTGGGCGAGATCGGCCCCCAGGTCCGTACCTGGGTACGACTCGTGGATCTCCCACCCTACGTGGGCCAGGCGTTCGTGGCCACCGAGGATCGTCGCTTCTACCAGCACGACGGCGTCGATGTGCTCGGCGTGATGAGCGCCCTGCGCGACAACCTGATTCGGCTCGGCGGGCGTCCGCGCGGCGGCAGCACCATCACACAGCAGCTCGTGGGGGCGATGAACCTCGTGGACCGTCGCGAGATCTCGATGTCACGCAAGCTCCGTGAAGCCGAACTGGCGCGGGCGCTCGAACGCCGGCACACCAAGTCGGAGATCCTCGAGGCCTACCTCAACTACATCAACTTCGGCCACGGCTGGTTCGGCATCGAAGCCGCGTCGCGGCACTATTTCGGCAAGCGCGCGGCCGACCTCACGCTCCCTGAGGCAGCCACGCTTGCCGCGCTGCCCAAGTCGCCCGTGCGGTACGACCCTCGCGCCCATCGAGCCGCGGCGCTGCAGCGCCGGAACACGGTGCTGCGTTTGATGGCGGCGCAGCGATACATCACCGAGGCGGCGCTGCGCTCGGCGCTGGCGCAGCCCCCACGTCTCGCCCCGGATGACGGCTTCAGCGTCCGCGCGCCCTGGGTGGTCGAGTGGGTGCGCCAGTGGCTCGCCGAGCGCTACGGCCTCAACGCAGTGAACACGGGTGGCTTCGTGGTCACGACGACGGTCGATCCGCGCCTCCAGGAGGCGGCCAACGCGTCGCTCGAGCGCGGGCTCGCGCGCGTCGAGAGCATGCCGGGCTACCGCTGGCCGCGCTACGGGACGCCGGCAGCTCGCGCGACGGCCGGGCATACGCCGTACCTCCAGGGATTGCTGGTCGCCATGGATCCGCAGACCGGCAACGTGCTCGCGCTAGTGGGTGGCCGCGACTTCGGCGACTCCGAGTTCAACCGCGCGGTGCAGGGGGCGCGGCAAGCCGGATCCGCGTTCAAGCCGTTCGTGTACGCAACGGCGCTCACGCAGGGCGTGCTGCCCACCACCCTCCTCCAGGACGCGCCGATCTCACTGCCCAGCGGTCGCGGGCAGCGCTACGCGCCCGAGAACAGCGACGGCTTCTTCCGCGGACCCGTCACGATGCGGGACGCGCTCGCGCAATCGATCAACGTCCCTGCGATTCGGCTGGCACTCAGCGTGGGGCTCGACTCGGTCGTCGCGACGGCGCACCGCCTCGGCCTCACGACCGAGATCCCGGCCTACGCCCCGACGGCGATCGGGGCCGCGGACGTGCGGCCGATCGAGCTGATCGCGGCCTACGGTGCGTTCGCGACCCTCGGCGCCTACACCCCGCCGCGCGTCGTCACCCTGGTGCAGGACGCCGGGGGCCTGCCGGTGTACGAGGCCCCCGTCCCCGCGCCCGCGCAGGTGCTCGACCCACGGGTCGCATTCCAGCTCGTGAGCATCCTGCAGGATGCGGTCGAGCGCGGCACGGGGACGGCCGCGCGGCGCGCCGTCCAGCCCGAAGTTCCGCTGGCGGGCAAGACGGGAACGACAAACGACAATGCGGACGTGTGGTTCGTCGGATTCACGCCGAACCTGGTCGCCGGGGTATGGCTGGGGTTCGACCGGCCACAGTCGATCGCGCGGGGCGCGTTCGGTGGCACGCTGGCCGCGCCGATCTGGGGGCTGTTCGCCAGCGCCGCCTACCGGAACCTCGCCGTGCCGGCGCCCTGGCAACCGCCGCCCGGTCTGGTCGCGGTGCGGGTGCGGCGCCGCGACGGCGGCTACGCCCCGAGCGACTCGTCCGACGCGACGTACACGGAGTACTTCGTCGAGGGTTCGGAGCCGACGGCCCGCGGCATCGCACAGCGGGTGATGCACAGGCTCCGGCTCTGGTCGCCGCTGCGCTAGCGCGGCTTCGCCGTCGCCCCCAGCAGCTCGTCCACCACCTTCGCCTCGCGGCTTACGAGGGCGAGTTGCAGTACCTCGTCGAGCTTCTCGACGGGGTGGAAGACGAGCGCCGTGCGCACTTCCTCCGGCAGGTCCTCGAGCTCGGGCTCGTTCTCCCTGGGGCAGATGATCTCGGTGATGCCGGCGCGATGCGCGCCAAGCACCTTTTCCTTGAGGCCGCCGATCGGCAGCACGCGCCCGCCGAGCGTGATCTCCCCGGTCATCGCGAGGTCGTGGCGCGCGGGCCGCCCGGTGAGCGCGCTCACCAGGGCCGTGGCCATCGTTACGCCCGCCGAGGGGCCGTCCTTCGGGACGGCCCCCGCCGGGACGTGGATGTGGACCTCGCGGTCCTTCAGCGCGTCGTCCGGAACGCCCAGCGCCGCGGCGCGGGTCTTGGCGTAGGTGAGCGCCGCGCGCGCCGACTCCTTCATCACGTCCCCCAGGTGGCCGGTGAGCACCAGCTCGCCCTTGCCGGGCATCAGCGACGCCTCGACGAACATGATGTCTCCGCCACTCGGGCTGTAGTACATGCCAGTGGCCACACCGACGACGTCGGTCAGCGCAGCGCGTTCGGGCCGCACCGTCGGCCGGCCGAGCAGCTGGCGCACATCGTCCTCGCCCAGCGTCACCTTCTCCGTCGCTCCGGCGGCGAACTTGCGCGCAACCTTGCGCGACAGCCGGCCGATCTCGCGCTCCAGCTGGCGCACACCGGCCTCGTGAGTGTAGGCGGCGATGACGCGGCGCAATGCGGCGTCCGGGATCTCGAGCTGCTCGCCCGCGAGCCCGTTCTCCCGCAGTTGGCGCGGGATCAGATACTGCCGCGCGATAGCCTGCTTCTCCTGCCCGGTGTAGCCGGCGAACTCCACCATCTCCATGCGGTCGAGCAGCGGAGCCGGAATCCCCGGCTGGAAGTTTGCCGTCGCGATGAACAGCACCTCGCTGAGGTCGAACGGCACGCCAAGGTAGTGGTCGGTGAAGCTGTCGTTCTGCGCCGGGTCGAGCACCTCGAGCAGCGCCGCCGCGGGGTCGCCCTGGAACGAGACGCCGAGCTTGTCCACCTCGTCCAGCAGAAACACGGGGTTCTTGGTGCCGGCCTGTTTCATCCCCTGGATGATGCGGCCCGGCAGCGCGCCCACGTAGGTACGGCGGTGCCCGCGGATGTCGGCCTCGTCGCGCGCCCCGCCGAGGGAGATGCGCACGTACCTGCGACCCATCGCGCGAGCGATCGACTTGGCGATCGAGGTCTTGCCGGTGCCCGGCGGGCCGATGAACAGGAGAATCGGGCCCTTGGCGGTACGGTCGTCCTCCTGGCCGATCATGGTTTCCTCATCCTGCTCTC
>Ga0299915_10004244_pt1 | contig 10442 bp, 9 predicted proteins | sample RVTome_13_FD_200263 | JGI IMG/M metagenome (GOLD analysis project Ga0299915, IMG submission 200263) | Soil microbial communities from uranium-contaminated site in the Upper Colorado River Basin, Wyoming, United States - RVT92D227 (version 2) ... | reverse complement strand
TCAGAAGGCCATTGGTCCCGGAAGCGCTCTTCTGTTGAAAGTTCATACCAGCAACTTCAGGGTGATGGGCTTCACATCGGAGGTCTCCCTTGGCGAACTGGTTCAGCTTGGGAGAGAACAGCATCTCCCTGTGATGGAGGACCTTGGAAGCGGCTGTCTGGTTGACCTCACCCGCTATGGATTGGATAGGGAGCCCACGGTTCAGGAGGCGATCCGAACCGGAGTGGATATCGTCACCTTTAGCGGCGACAAACTGCTGGGCGGACCCCAGGCTGGAATCATCCTGGGGAAAAAGAATATTCTCGATTCGATCAAGGTCAATCCCCTGACACGGGCCCTTCGCATTGATAAGCTTACCCTGGCAGCTCTTGAATCCACGCTCCTTCTCTATCTTGATGAGAAGAAGGCTATGGAAGAGATCCCAACGCTTCGAATGTTAGGGTTGAATAGAAGGAAGTTAAAGAGCAGAGGCAACCGCCTCTTAAAACGACTCCAGGAGAAGGTCAGGCAAGGGGCTCAGATCACTCTCAAAGAGGATGTCTCCCAGGTGGGCGGAGGTGCCCTTCCCCTTCAGGAACTCCCGACGATCGTCCTCTCCATTAAATCTCCTGACCGGTCTGCTAACAGCCTTCAAGAAAACTTGAGAAAAGGGCCTATCCCCATCATTTCACGTATCAGCAAAGACGAATTGATCCTCGATATGCGGACCGTGTTTGATGAAGAGATCCCTCTTCTGGCTGCAGGGATTGAAAAAGCCCTCATGAAAATCACAGAGGGCAAGGCGCAGAGCGCATAGCGAAGAAGAAGTCGGATAGTTGAATAGTCGCTTAGTCGTATAGTTAAAACCTGCCTGCCGCAGGCAGGGACTATAAGACTATGAGACTACAGGACCATGGGACTTAAGAATCTATTCGATCAAGGTAAACACTTCTCCCTCCATGTAACATTAAGGGATCAGGGGAAGCGTATCGATCAATTCCTATCCGAAACCGACCTCAATCTCTCCCGGTCACAGGCCAAACACCTCATCGAACAGAGACATATCATTCTTAACGGAAAACCAACAAAACCCAGTGCTCATCTCAGAGGGGGTGACCTTGTCTATGGAACCCTTCCCGCCCCCCAGTCCCTCTCTCTCCTACCCGAACCCCTTCCCCTCTCCATCCTTTATGAAGACAGTTCGATCATTGTCATCGATAAACCCCCGGGAATGGTTGTCCACCCTGCTCCCGGAAATCCCTCCGGGACTCTGGTGAATGCCCTCCTTGCCCATTGTACGGATCTTGCGGGGATCAATGGTGTGCTGAGGCCTGGCATTGTCCACCGGCTGGATAAAGAAACTTCTGGAGTCATGGTTGTCGCTAAAGACAACGAGGCCTATCATCAATTGGTCAGGCAGTTCAAGAATCGGACGATTAAAAAGACCTACCTGGCCATCGCCTGCGGAAACCTAAAACAAGACAAGGGGCTTATTGACTTTCCCATTGGAAGGCACCCTGATCAGAGAAAAAAGATGTCCATCAGGACGTCGAGAGGCAGGACCGCTCTCACCCAGTGGAAAGTCCTTGAGAGATTTGGCTCATTCACTTTTCTGGAGATCTATCCGCAGACAGGCCGGACCCATCAGATACGCGTCCATCTTTCTTCACTGGGCCATCCCCTCTTAGGTGATCCGCTCTATGGGAGAAAAGGGAAGACAGGAACGATCCATGACCTGGCGTTGAGAGAAGGGATCAAAAGGATGGATCGTCAGGCCCTCCATGCTCATCAATTAGAGTTGAATCATCCCCGAACCGGCGAAAAGGTTCAATTCGTCGCTCCCATTCCTGAGGATATGGGAGAGGCGCTGGCGTGGTTACGATCACGATATAAATAATTTCCCCTCTCCCTTGATGCCTGCCTGCGCGAAGCCCCGCCTCCCAGAGCCTCGTGCGGCGGGCAGGCGCTTCGGCGAAGGCAGGGCGGTAACCTTTAGCCGTTCGGATTCAGTTGTTCCAAGCGTATGAAAACATTCAATTTTATATAAGTGACAATTTCTCATAATCTAAAAGACCCGCATTCTAAAGCTTTGGAACCTGACTGCCTTTCCCCCTTTGCTTGCGATTACGACACAGTCTCCCAGGGGAGGGGAAAATTTTTATGGAATTATTCTTGATGTAGAGGAAAAAATGAATATCCTTACGCGATCTGCCCTAAAAACGAGAAACAACCTTCCCTATTTCGAAATTCCCGAATTTGCAAAACTCAGATGGGTCATCCATGCCTTTCTGACACGCCTGGGAGGAGTGAGTCATCCCCCTTATCATTCCCTAAATGTGAGCTTCAGTAATGGAGATCAAAGGGAAGACGTCTTCCGAAACAGAGAGCGGATCACATCGGTTTTCGGAATTGACCCGAACCGATTGATCCTGCTCAAACAGTTGCAACAGGATGGGATTCTCGTCCTCAAAAATCCTGTTGAAATGAATTCTTCTCCCCTGGAGTATGATGCTCTGATCACTGATATTCCGAATCTATTCCTTGGAATTCGTACGGCCGATTGCATCCCCATCCTTGTGGCTGACCAAAAAAGAAAGGTGATTGCCGCCATCCATGCAGGAAGGCAGGGCACAGCCATGCATATCACAGAAAAGGTTTTAAGAAAGATGAAAGAGGAGTTTGGTTCCTCCATGAGTGATCTCCTCCTCACCTTAGGCCCGTCCATTGGCCCAGCCTGTTATGAGATTGACGGAAAGGTCTTCAAGGAAGAGTGGGAGCCATTTGCCCTGAAGAAAAAAGAAGAAAAATGGATGTTAGATCTGGCAAAAATCAATAGGACTCAAATGAAAAAAGAAGGCATTGAGGAAGAACAGATCTTCAGGATGGACCTCTGCACCCACTGTCATCATGACCTTTTCTTTTCTTACCGAAGGGAGGGTCGAACCGGAAGGCAACTCTCTTTTATTGGAATCCTTAAGTAGACGATATCGAACAAAGGTTAAGGCTAAGGCTCAGGTCAAGAATAATCTTAACCTCAACCTTAACCTCAACCTAATTCATCAAGGGAAAATGGAACACATCATCCTAAAAATCTATCTCCAGCCCAAAGCTTCAAAAAACGAGATCGTGGGCCCATACCGGGATGGGATAAAGGTCAAGGTGACCGCTCCCCCCGTGGAAGGAAAAGCAAACGAGGCCCTGATTCATTTCCTGGCCAAGGCATTGAAAATCCCCCCGGCTCACATCGAGATCCTTAAGGGGCATCATTCCCGGGAAAAAACGCTGAAAGTCTCAAAGGCAGGACATCAAGAATGGCCGACTAAATTAGGAGTTCCTAAGAGATAACTAATGCAAACGCAATAAATAAAGTGACATCACCCCCTCCCTAACCCTCCCCTCTTGGAGGCTGTGTCGTAATATGAAAAAACCGACTTTTTGAAAAGTGGGAAAGGCGGTCGGGTGGAAAAGATTTAGGGCGGTAACCTTTAGCCGTTCGGATTCAGTTGCTCCAAGCATATGAAAACATTCAATTTTATACAAGTGACAATTTCCCATAATCTAAAAGACCCGCATTCTAAAGCTTTGGAACCTGACTGCCTCTCCCCCTTTGCTTGGGATTACGACACAGTCTCTTGAGGGGGAGGGAAGGGTGGGGGGTAACAGAAATTAATACGTTTGTATTATATCTATTTTCATTGGATATTTCTTTGGTTTACAGATAAAAGATTTTTTGTCCGCAGGCCCTGCAGAATTGAGCGGACTTCTGGTCAATATCTTCGACATAGGTGGAGGTGTTCATCACACACCTTAAGGTGAAACAATGAATGAGACCAAAGGTATGGCCTAACTCATGGATGCCCTCTTTCAGCAGACGGTTTTTTAACAATTCTTCATTCTCCGGAATGCCATAAAATTGATTGCGAAGGCGATGGGTTGAAACCAAAGCACCTTTGCCGTTGAGTTGGGCTTCTCCAAAAAGAAATGTAAAGATGGGTATAAACAGGTCCAATTCCGTCACAGCTAATATTTTCAACGTCTCAGGAGGGATATCGTTGATGACTTGAAGGAGCAGACCACTGGAGTTGTATTGGTTCCGGACAGAGTCATAGACAAGTGGGATATCAAAGGCGCGCTTGCGAATGCGGGTCTGGATTCTAAAGGTTTGAAAAAGACTCTCTTGGAGAGATACGAGCATGGGTTCCGCTATCTCACCAATGGGTACGATGTCGATATAAGACATGAATGAAAGGCTATTTCTGCAGGTTATATTTTTTAATCTTGTTGTAAAGAGTAACCCTATCTATTTTCAATATCTCCGCAGACTTGGAGACATTCCAGTTGGCCTGCTCTAAGATCTTCTGTATATGCACCCTTTCTAATTCCTCCAAAGAATCTCCCCCGAGGGGACTCAACTTGGACAGGTGAGGAAGATTTAAATCCTCTGGTTCAATCCTATTCTTCTTCCCCACGACGACCAATGCTCTTTCAATGGTATTTCTTAACTCTCTTATATTCCCTGGCCAATCATACTGGGTTAGTATCTTCATGGCCCCTGGTGAGATATCCGTGACATGCTTGTTCATCGAGTGGGCATATTTTTTCAAAAAATAGTGCGCGAGCAGGGGAATGTCTGCGGTCCTTTCCCGAAGAGGGGGAATGTCAATAGAAAAGACATTGAGCCGATAGTAAAAGTCCTCTCGAAATTTCTTTTCTGCCACTTCCTTTTCGAGATCGGTATTAGTCGCCACAATCACCCGAAAATCCACGTTGATCACTTTATTGCTGCCCAGGGGAGTGAACTGTTTGGTTTCAATGACCCGCAGAAGATCCATCTGCATCTTCATGGCAATATTTCCAATTTCGTCAAAGAAAATGGTGCCCCCATTGGCCATCTCCAGCTTCCCTTTTCTTTTATACTGGGCTCCCGTGAAAGCGCCTTTTTCGTGGCCAAAGAGTTCGCTTTCCAGAAGGCTTTCGGTAAGAGCCCCGCAGTTGATGGAAATAATAGGGAAATATCTCCGGTTGCTTTTGCCATGGATGGCCTGGGCGACCAGCTCTTTTCCTGTCCCGCTTTCCCCCCGAATCAATACCGTCGCATCCGTTTTAGCCACCACATCGATCATCTCTAATATTTTTTGAATCTGGGGACTTTCCCCTACAATCTCATCCTGCAGGGAGAGCTCGTCAACTTTTTGTCTGAGCTGAATGTTTTCAGCGACCAACCTTCTCTGATTGAGAGCATTACGAATTAAAATAGACAGCTTATCAGGATCAATGGGCTTTGAAAGATAATCGAAGGCTCCCTCTTTCATCGCTTCTACAGCGGTATCCACCGTGGCATAACCCGTCATAATAATCACGATAATCGAACTATCAATTTTTTTAATATGTCTTTGGAGTTCCATCCCGTCCATTCCTGGCATCTTGATATCTAGCAGAATCAAATCCCAGGAACTCTCCTGGAGTTTTTTCAATGCCTCCACAGCATTGGCCGCAGTTTCGACTCGGTATCCTTCAGTCCTAAACCAGTTGTACAAGGAATCTCTCACCGAAAACTCATCATCAACAATCAAAATGCTTATGCCTTGGTTATCCATCCTCTCTCCTCCAAACAGATGTTAAACGTTGCTGGCATCGTTGCTCAATCCCTCATCGATCAGGATGGGCTTTTGGGGTAGGTTGATTGTAAACGTTGTTCCCACCTGAAGTTCGGACTTTACCTCTATCTTTCCTCCATGTTGCTCAACAATCCTGTAGACGACGGCTAAACCTAATCCGGTAGACTCTTTGGTGGAAAAGAAAGGCTCAAAAATATGAGGTAGGATATCTTGAGGGATTCCGCTGCCGGTATCCGAAATAATGATCTGAATCTCATCCCCACTACCTAAAAGAGTAGTTTTAACCTTTAATCTCCCCCCTTTGGACATCGCCTCGATGGCGTTAATAAAGAGAGCCACAAAAACATGTTGGATACCGCTCGAATCACAAAAGAGGACGTCCTCCCCTTCCATTAAATCCTCAACGAGTTCTAGTTCCTTCATTTCCATATTATGTTTAACCAGTTGAATGCTATTTTGAATGATTTTTCGAAGACTTTCCTCTGTCCATTTACCAAAGTCTTTTTTGGCAAAAATCAATAAATTTTTAACAATTTCACCACAGCGCCTCGCCTCATCTTTCATCACGGTCAGGAACTGGATGAGCGAATTGGTTTCTTCCGCAGATAAAGCAGGACGGCCCTGAATGATCTTGAGGCATAGGCTGGAGTAAGTGAGGATCCCAGACAAAGGGTTATTGATCTCGTGGGCCACTACCGCAGAAAGCTTTCCAAGAGAGGCTATCTTTTCGACCAGAATCATATGAGCTTGAGCCTTTTTGAGCTCTTCGCTTTTCTCTTTGACCTTCTTTTCCAAAGTGGCAGACCACTCTTGATTGGCTTCATTCGCAGCCTTCAGTTCCTTGGTCATCCGGTTAAACGATTGAGCCAATTCCCCCATTTCATCTTTGGAAGAAAAATTAATGGTGTAATCAAGATTTAAATTCGCCACTTCCCTCGTTCCCCTGGCAAGCTTTCGGATAGGGATATGGACCAGGCGTAAGACGAACCCCGCAAAGAGCAAGGCAGTAATAAAAATCATGATGCTCGAATACAGAATCATTTTTTTTCTGGTTCTAGCCGTCTCCTCATCCACCGATTTCAAAGACATCTTCACATCTAAAAGACCAAGGAGTTTGTCTTTTGGAGAATGCCCATGACAAACAGCTGAATAACATGCGGGTTCATTCTCGATCGGATTGATGAGGCCTAAAACCCGGTATCCTTGAGGAGAGGTTAAAATCCTGATTCGATTTTGAGTGTTAAGATGGACCTCAGCGGGTTCTTTCTGATGACAGATATAGCATTGCTCCGTTTTTTTATCTACAATGGTACCAACCTCTGCGACGTTGTCTGAAAATGCAATAGCCCCTGGTTTATTATAAATTCGAATTCCTTCCATTCCATTTTCAAGCCCCAGGGTCGTAATAATATTGGAGAGATTTTCCCTGTCATTTTTTAACATACTGTCCCGGGCAGAACGTTTGATCAGGTCGCTGGCTTGAATCGCGCTATTCATAACGCTTTCATTCAGATGTCGGGTGAAGGAAGTGACATTAAAATACATGATCCCGGTAAAGGAGATGATGAGCAAGATGACCAGGAGAAAGTAAAGTTTAAAGCTCAAACTCCTCATGGCTGATAGAACTTTACTAATGAACATTGGATGTGTCCTGTCTTCCCGCCCTTCGTTCTCCGGAAGAGATGCAGAAGATCCTAAACCTTCTTCAGTAAGGATGAGATATCATTTTTCTATCATATTTTTGTACAGGCATCAATGAAAAAGTGGAGCCCCCCCCTGTTTCTGCCATCTTCATAACTTCGGCCAATACCCTTTCGGAGCGTCCCCGTCCTCCTGGACGGGGACACTCCGATGATGAATGCTTGAAAGAAATGAAAAAGAAACAGGGATACCAGAGGAAGGGATGAGCAAGCGACTATCCAATCTGGAATTTTGAGTTAAAATCCCTTTTATATTTGAATCGGGAAAAATGATCTTCTCCTTTCCGGAGAAAGGCGCTCACCAACTGGATATATCGCTCCGGGCCAATGATTTTTCTTATATCCTTGAGTTTTATCCCCCCGTCCTGCATGGTCATCCCCAGCCTTTCCTGCCCATGATGCAGTTCTGAAAGAACAGCCTCTTTAAACCGTTCCCATTCCTTCTGGTACCAGGAAACAGCGGCTTCCCCGAAGAAGAGTTGTTTTTGGTCTCGCTGAAGATTTTTCGGTTTTAATGTCAGTAGAAATCCATCTCCGAGGGGGTCTTTGCTGATCAGCTCGGGTTGGTCTCTCAATTTCGGATTGACCGAAAGAATGAGTCCGCTGATCGGAAATACGGTATGTAAAATACCCTCTTCCTGGATGAGTGAACAGAGGGTTTCTCCCTGGAACCCCCGCCTCCCAGAGAGCGGAAGTATGATGACGTTGACTTTCCCTATCAGGGCCCCTAAAAAATGGTCCAAACCCACCCGAACCTCATCAGCCTTTTCCACCTTAATCCAGGTATGTCCGGGATGATAAAACAGGGATTCTTTGATATGAAACAGGGAAGGGTCTTCACCTAAAAACTCTTCCCCTGGCTTTTCTGTTTTCCGGGAAGCCCCCGGGTTGGGCTCTTCAGGATTTATCTTTTTCACTTCCTGAGGGACGATTGTATCCGAGGAGGAAGTCTGGGAGAGATTTCTGAGCTCCCAATCAAGGGGGCATTTCTCACACTGCAAATCATATTTGCAGAGTTTATAAGAAAGCAGACCCGCCGTCATCCAGACACATTTCAGTTCCCTCTTCGGAATGAGTGAGTAGCTTTCCATTTTGTGGGATGAGTTCATTTTATTTTCCATCCCTTTACCCTCACAGATTCATTTTGTCACTTTCCCATTCAGGGAAGTTTAGAATGAAACCGATCATTCCTCAGCCTTAATTTTCCGAAACCAAGAAAAAATCTTTTGCGATTTCATCCCATTTGTCCTTATCCAAATTTCTTGCCATACCGTCGACCAGTAAACCACCGTCCTGGTAGACTAAACCAAGATCGTAATTCATCCTTGACAAAAGATTTTCTCTTACCTCTTCTATCCATTTTCTGGCCATGCTTCCCGAGAGTAACTGTTTCTTATCTACTGAAAAACTTGGCGCTTCCACCTTCATCAGCCAGCTCTGATAAGGGTCCTGATTTATGTTTTGGGGTGAACGAAGAAGGTCTTCATTGATGGCGATCACTCTTCCATCCACGGGTGAAAGCATATCAATCGCTTTGGTATCCACCTCTAATGTCCATCCTTTATCCCCCTGGTGGATTGTTGAACCAAGGCTGGGCATTTGAACCGCATTGATTTTTCCCACAAGTTTTTGAGCAAAATCGTCGACGCCTACCTTCACCACATTGGGCCCCTCTGGGATGGCCCAGCTGTGACCCAGGTGGTAATACCTTTCCTCCGGCAGGCGAAACCATTCGCTGATCGCAGGGACAATCCTTTCAGCCGCCTCAAAGACAGCCCTCGCTGGCCTGTTCAACAGCCTCCAGAAAGGGATGAAGAGCAGCAGAAAACCGATAACCAGTAGATATTCAATATGTTTGGTTGCAAAGATGTCTACATAGCTGAAGCCTTCCATTGAGGAGCCTCCTTTCTGATGGTGATCATCTTTTCATGAGTTTCTTCTTCAACGGCCCAATCAGGCGATTTTCGCAAGACTGGCATTCGGTTGGTAATCCATCGGAAAACCCACACTTCAGTGAATAGGATGGCAAGGGTAATCACAATCTCCATCCAGGAAGGAATATATCTCTGGCTCAAAGGCACATACCACTTATAGGCAATGACGGAGAAATTGAGCCGGTTGATAATAATTCCAAGCATCGATAGGATGGCCGCTATCCGGATGACCATAAAATTTTTGTACCTGACACCCCGCAGGAACATAAAACACGGGAGAAGGACAAGACCCATGAGCTCGGTCAGATACCAATACCCCATTGGAGTAGCCAGTAACCCCCATTGTTTACCATGGATGAGGATCAGTATCTTCATGAAGAAATAGACAAACATGGCTCCTGCACAGGCCTTCCCCAGGCCTAACGTGATATTATTAAAAGACACATGATCCTCATGGCTTAACTGATTCCCGAAGACTTTGTGGCTTATGGTCCCTTCAAAGATGACCATGGAGAGTCCGGCAAAGATGCTTGAGGTAAAGAAGAGTACAGGGATAAACTCGGTGTACCACAGAGGATGAATCTTATCCTTGGCCATCAAAAAGAGCGCTCCCAGACCGGATTGATGGAGGGTGGAAAGGGCGATGCCGAAGATCACTGCCCCCACGGTAAGGGAAGCAAGGATTTTCCTGATTCTCTTGAATCCGAGCCATTCGGCAACGACAGGGGAGAATTCAATAAACAGGGAAATCATATAGAGCAGAAAGTGCCAGGAGACAAGGAAGAGCACCGAATTCACTCCAAATTTATTTCCCAGGATGGGGTTAACAATGTTCCACCAGCGGCCGAGGTCCAGCAAGATTGCCCCGGCATAAAAGACATAGGCAAGGAAACCATTGAGAACGGTTGCCCTGACAACCGGGTGATACTTATCGGTGCGGAGAATATAGACAACAAAAGTAAGGATATAGGCGCCTCCGGCAAAGGCAACCCCTACCATCACGTCAAATCCGATCCAGATCCCCCAGGGGAATTCCTGGGAAAGGTTGGTGACTGCACCGAGTCCTTTGGCCAGACGGTAGACGATCAGAACTGCTCCCAGAAGGATGATCGGAAGAGAGATGACATTAAAGGTGGTAAAGATCTTCCCTCTCGGTTTCAGCTCACTGCGGATAAAGACCCAAAAATCTTTAATGTTCTTTATTTCTCCTG
>Ga0299915_10004242_pt1 | contig 10447 bp, 10 predicted proteins | sample RVTome_13_FD_200263 | JGI IMG/M metagenome (GOLD analysis project Ga0299915, IMG submission 200263) | Soil microbial communities from uranium-contaminated site in the Upper Colorado River Basin, Wyoming, United States - RVT92D227 (version 2) ... | reverse complement strand
GTCTTTGGGTCGAGCGCCTGGTCGGGGACGAATGATCTTTCAGCCACATACTACGTCGGCTGGGATCAGACGTTTCTCTATGTAGGAGTAAAGGTGGTCGACGACAAGTTTGTCCAGGTCGCCCAGGGCCGATCGCTCTTCAAGGGCGATGAAGTCGAGATCCAGCTCGACACTATCCTGGACAGCGATTTCTCTTCGACGTCGCTCAGCGCGGATGACTACCAGTTGGGTTTGTCGCCGGGGGACTTCGGATCGCACGATCCGGAAGCCTACCGCTGGTACCCATCGAGCAAGGCGGGTTCCGTGAGCAACATCAACGTCGAGTCCCGGTCGACCACTTCGGGCTATGACCTGGAGGCCCGAATCCCCTGGTCCGCGCTTGGGGTGATTCCGGCAAGCGGCAGCCACTACGGGTTTGCCCTTTCCGTCTCGGACGACGACCGGTCTGGCGAAGCAGCGCAGGAGAGCCTTCTTTCGAGCGTGAGTACGCGAAAGCTCCTCAATCCGACAACCTGGGGGACATTGGGACTTGAGCCGAGCGGCGGGAGTTGACCGGCTTTCTTCCTCAGCTCGGGTTGGCGCGCAGCCGACCGAGCAGAGATCTCTCGCCGGGTCTGATACGGATGGGCTGACCCCGGGATGACCGCAAGATGCTAGCCTTCCCGGTTGGCCGATTCCGGCGCAGGCTCACGCCCGAGCAGAGGCAGATCGTCGATCGCTTACGCGATCCCTGGGCCCTGCAAGTCTTTATTGCCTCTGAGATCACGTACAACTTCGAGCCTGGTGGCCCGACAGCCTACGGACCGATCGAGGTCTTGAATCGCAGAACCGCCCACTGTTTTGAGGGGGCGGTTTTCGCGGCTGCCGTGATGTGGTACCACGGCTATCCCCCGACGCTCGTCTTGCTCGAAGCGCCCGAGGATTTCGACCACAACTTGGTCGTATTCTACGAGGACGGGATGATCGGCTCAATCTCCCAGTCGCGCCACCGAGCGCTGCTTGGGAAACCGCCGATGTTCGAGAGTCTGCGCGACCTGGTGTTGGCCTACTATCCTGACTACTACAGCGATTGGACCGGAAACCGCGACGAGCTTACCCTGCGCGGTTTCTCAGAGCCGATTGACCTGCGGAGGTTCGGGACAGAATGGGTGGTGGCGGATGAAGTGTGGTCGGTATACCGCCAGTTACTGGTCGGTGTCAGACTGGAGAAGCTGTTCCCGCAGAGAGATCACGAGCGTACCTACACCTACCCGGAAGAGCACATCCTCGAGTGAAGTTGGGCTCCCCTTAGAACAGGATTGAGGCCAGCTCGCTGCGATACTCGCGTGTCAGCGGGTCATCGTCTCCGAGCAAGGCGAACAGTCCGAGCAGGACTTTCCTGGGAAGTCCATTGCTGTAGTTCTTGTCCTGCCTCAGGATTTCTAGCAGGCCATCCATGGCGCCCGCGAGATTTCCCCGAGCGATCAAACGCGCCGCATGATGCAGGCTGGCCTGGAGGGGGAGGCTTTCGTCCTCGGCGGCGTTAGCCTGCTCGGCCCCGGCCAGAAACTCAGCCAGTGGGCGCAGTTGCTCGGCGCTGACCCACTCCGTGCTGGCCGGGAAGTCGTGCAGGACCTCCAGTGCCTCGCCCCCCTTTGCCTGCATTAGAAGCGCTTTGACCAGACCAAGCGCGGCCGGAGCATTGGTGTCGTCGGCCTGCCGAACACGTCGGAAACTCTCCTCCGCCTCGGACCAATGCCGAGTAGCCAGGAGACTGCGGGCATCCGCTACGGCCTGTTCAGCCGGGTTGGGGACGAGCCGGGTGACGAAACGCCGGACGGCAGCCTCCGGCTGAGCTCCCACGAACTCGGCGTTGACCTCTCCCTGGGAGAAGGCCTTGACCGCCGGGATGCCTTGGACACCATAGCGGATGGCCAGGTTGGGGTTCTGATCGACGTCGACTTTGGCCAGGCGGAAGGCGCCTCCGGCTTCGATAGCCAGCCTCTCGAGGATCGGGCCAAGCACCCGGCAAGGTCCGCACCATACCGCCCAGAAGTCGACCACGACCGGCACCTCGTGAGAGCGCTCCACGACCTCGGCCTGGAACGTGCTCTCATCCACATTGATGATGTTCTCAGAAAGGCTCACCGGCACCTCTGCAAACCGCGATCATCGCGGAGTGTAAGCTCGAAGTATTAGATCTTCATCGGCGGCCATAGCCCTGACGAAATCAAGCCGCCGGCAGCGCTTACTCCGGGGGTTCCTCTGGGCTGCCCGGCTGTTCGACCCGCACTACCTCGCCGTGCACGTTGATCACGACCTGAAAGCCCAGCATTCCAAGCCAGGCACGGCCCTCTTCGGGCAGCCCCAAGGCGATCAGGCGTTCGAACTGGTCGTCCAGATCTCGCAATGAGGACTCGATCATGGCCTTGGTGAAGATGTCCTCTTGTCCGATCATCCTCATCGTCCCTTCACTGATCAAGTCCTCATGACCTTGGATCAACTCACGCATCTGCCCCAGGACCTGGCGGTCGACCTTCTCGCTCTCGATGTGACGACGGAACCCGTCATCATCGACAACGTAGAACGCTTCGCCGCCCACTACGGCCACGCTGACCGGCCTGCCCGCCTCATCGATTACCAGACCGCCGAAGAGTGCTCTTTGGGCCATGTTTCGATCATACCAGTCCCCTTCCATCAAGGCAAAGACAAAGCCAAGCCGTCGGGATGGGATGCGGACAATAGACGCCGTGTTTCGCTCTCCCCAGGCGGGAGGACGGAGAAGGAAGATCAGGGGTGGATGTTGACCAGTGTTCCGACGGAGGCGAAGCCGAAGAGCCACTCCGAATCGGGTATGCTCAGGTTGACGCACCCGTGGCTCATGGGGTGACCGAAATTGCTATGCCAGTACGTCCCATGGAGTCCGTAGCCCTTATAAAAGTACATCGTAAAGGGAACGCCGGGGAGGTAGTATCCAGGCCCGGCCATCGGCGTCGAGCGCAGCTTGACGTAGATCCGGAACTGGCCAGTGACGGTGGGGTGGGCCGGCAAGCCGGTGGACACGATGAAGGTTTGTACCGGATCGCTGCCCTCGTAGGCCACAACTTTCTGCTCACTCAAGTCGACATCGATCCAACGACCCTCATCTGCCAGGTCGGCAGGATTTTCGGTGTAATCAAACGAGACCGCCGGGCGCGGGGTCGGTGTTTCGGTCGGTGTCGGGGTCTCGGTCGGCGTCGGGGTCAGTGTCGGCGTGGGAGTCGGTGTTTCCGTAGGCGTCGGCGTGGGTGTGTCGGTCGGGGTCGGCGTGTCGCTCGCCTTCTCGACCTGGGCCGGCCCGACCTGCGGCTGCTTGGCGTCAGCCGGCTGGCCGCCGAACCACAAGCCGAGCCCGATGACCAGCGCCAGAGCCGGGAGCATCGCCTGAGGCGAGAATAACCTCCGGACGGTGAGCGCTTCGAGGGGCGCGATCTGGTACCTCAGGTTCGAGGGCAGGTGGGCCTCGCGCGCAGCCACCCGGCGCTCCTGGCGCGGGATACGCTTCATGCACCATTCGACGGCTTTGTGCGCCGCGGCGCTCTTCGGGTTGATCTCGAGCGCTCGGGCAGCGTATGCCAGCCCGGCGTTCAAGTCTTCGGCGGCCGCAGCCATGTAGAGCCAAGACGCTTCGGACTCGGGCGCCAGCGCGATAGCTCTGCGGGCGATTCGCCGGGCGCGCGCCCGATCACCCTGCGCTAGAGCCGCTTTGCAGGCCAGGAGCATCTTCTCCAACGCCTGAGGCGAGAGCTCGCCTTTCGTCATGGACCTTCACCCTCGCCAGGGAGATTAGCGGGTTCGTTGTTGATGTAGCACAGGATCCCTTCGGCGATGCCTCTGGCTGCCTTGTCCGGATGCTGGGTCAGAAAGTCGCGATCCAGATACAGGAATCCGGTCTCGACGATCGCCGCCGGGGTCTGATTGTGAATCTCATAGAACGAGTGGTACTCGGTCATGTCCCGGGTAATACTCCCCGGGCGGTAGGCCAAGTCTGTTGCCTGAGCGTAGCGATCGGCGAGGCAGGTGACGAGACGCTGGGCACGGTCGGGAACAGAGGTATCCAACGCGGCGGCGACCTTGTAGCCGGTGGCCTGTTCATTGATCGGCACACAGGCATCGGCGTGGATGGAAACCAGGGCAATGGCCCGGTACCCGGTCAGGCGCGTGTCGAACTCCTGGAGCAGGTCGGCTTCGATCCCGGCCGCTTGCAGGCCGCTCACAACGAGGTCGGCGATCTTGGTATTGACGTCGAGCTCCGTCAGCCCATCCGCGCACACAGCGCCCGGATCAGGGAGACCTGTATACTTGTTCAACCCCGAGTGCCCTGCCACGATCCCCACCTTGAGGTGCTGGTCCGCCTCGGCGTTTCCGCCGTTGGCAGCCGACGTCGGCGAACCCGATCCTGCACGATCGGCCGCCGCGGCCAGCTGCTCGACCAATTCCCCCGGCCTCAGGCTGGCCGGCGTCCAGGCCGTGAAGACGGTCGCCAGAACAGCCGCCACGCCTACACAAATACCCAATTGACGCAGCACCTGGCTCACGCCAGGTGTTGAGATCGAAGGATCCGACTGTCGGTGAGATCTGCCAGACATGGTCGACAGATCGTACCCTTTGGCATAGATTATAGCAATATGCTCCTCCCGCCGGGACAGGACGTGGGTAACCCCCGTCGGGCGACGCCTGCGATTTGAGCTCGGTCAGCTTGGCATTGAGCCTGCCAGTCCAGCCCCTGAGCTCCGTACTTAGGCCTTGACATCCCCTCCGGGTGTCTTATAATATTCATCAACTTAGTCATAGAAATTAAGGTGGACATGACCTACTTGCGCTGCATATGTCTGGGGCGGGGACGCTAACCTCCTCGTCTCAGATCGCCTGACCCGGGAAACCGGGGCGACCAACAGACGAGCGACGGCCCGTCCCCGCAGAGCGATCGTCAGACCGCTTACGGATGACGAGTGCCGTCCGAATTCGGCTGTTGGTTTTTGTTTCCCTGGAGGATCGTGTGGAAAGTGTCTCCGTTGAGACCCGGGGTTCCGCCCTCCACCTGCATGAGGCGGAGCAGCTCTTCGCCCGTGTAGGGAACACCCCTCTGCTCCCGTTGCGGAGGATGACCAGCGGGCTGGCTCCCGCGGTCGAGGTCTGGGCTAAAGCCGAGTGGTTCAACCCTGCCGGTTCGGTTAAGGACCGGCCCGCTTCGGCCATCATCCGGGCCGGTCTGCAGAGCGGCCGGCTCGGCGCTGGACAGACCCTTCTAGATTCGACGTCCGGAAACATGGGCATCGCTTACGCTACCTTCGGCGCGGCCCTGGGCATCCCGGTGAGGCTGGCCATCCCGGGAAACGCCGGGCGGGCGCGACTGGCAAGCCTGCGCGCACTCGGCGCCGATCTCACCCTCACCGATCCGACGGAAGGGTCAGATGGCGCGCGCGACGTCGCCCGTCGGCTGGCCGAAGCCGAGCCAGAACAATTCTTCTATGCCGACCAGTATAGCAATCCAGCCAACTGGCAAGCCCATTACGAGAGCACCGGTCCCGAGCTGATCGCCCAGACGCGAGGCAGACTGACCCACTTCGTTGCCGGCCTGGGCACGACAGGCACGTTGACCGGCGCGGGACGTTACCTGAGGCAGAACGTACCCCAGGCTCGCTTGATCGCCGTCCAACCCGACGCCCCAATCCATGGCCTGGAGGGTCTGAAACATTTGCCGACCAGCCAGGTCCCTCCGATCTACGATCCGACCCTGGCCGACGACGTCATGCACGTGTCCACCGAAGAGGCCTATTCCATGGCCCGTCGGCTCGCTAGACAGGAAGGCCTTCTCGTCGGGCTCTCCTCGGCGGCCGCGGCGGTCGCCGCGATGCGGATCGCCGAGGGCGAGCATTCAGCCTTGATCGTCGTGCTCTTCCCCGACTCCGGGATCAAGTATCTCGACCTTCCCTTCTGGAGCGAGGCGTGACTATTCTCCTTTCATCAGCGATCTTGGATGATCTCCACAAGCATGCCGAGAGTCATTATCCGGATGAAGGTGCGGGTCTGGTTCTGGGGGATGGAGAACCGGAGACACGCCGGGCGACGCGTCTGCTCCACCGCGCCAACAACTTCGAGCTCGAGTCGAGGCACCGGCGCTATTCGATCGATCCGAAGGAGTTCCTGGAGGCAGAGCGCGAGGCCGAAAAGCTCGGTCTGGACATCATCGGTATTTTCCATTCGCATCCGGATCACCCTGCCCGCCCCTCGGATTTCGATCTGGAATGGGCAATGCCGTGGTACTCGTACATCATTACCAGCGTCTCACGCGGGAAGGCGGTGGAGTCTCGCGCGTGGCGACTCTCCGATGATCGAAGCTCGTTCATCGAGGAGGAAGTGGTCGAGGTCAGATCTGGATCTCCAGAGGAGGTTCGATGAGCCTTATTCGTTTGCCGACCCCCCTTCGGCCTTACGCCGAGGGTCGCAAGGAAGTCGAAGTCGAAGGTTCGACCGTCGCCGACGCGTTGGGGAATCTGGCGCGCATGTATCCCATGCTCACCCAGCACTTGTACGACGAGGGAGGGCGGCTCCGGCCCTACGTCAATGTGTTTCTCAATGAGGACGACGTGCGCACACTGCAGGGTGATGCGACGCCCATTGCCGACGAGGACCGTTTGATGATCGTCCCCAGCATCGCTGGAGGCTCGGCCGAGGCCCGCGCTGTCCGGCCTCTCCGCCCGGTCGACCACACGGCCCTGCGTGTGAATCAGGCGTTCATCATCAGTCTGCTAGGGGCCGGCTTCATCGCCGGATCGATGGTTCTGGTGGCTGTTGTAGCGTTGGTAATGGCCCTCGGCACGATCTTTGACCGGCCCGGTTTCCTTCCGCTCTACCTGTTGCTTCGCGGTCGAGGCCCGTTCAAACCGGACATTGTGCAAGACAACCCCGAGCCGCACCGCTTCGCTCAAGGGATGGGCGCGGTGGTCTTGGCAGGCAGCATTGGGTGTGCCTTTGTGGGGCTGGAATTCGTCGCCTGGTTGCTGGCCTGGGTCGTCATCGTGCTTGCGGCGCTGAACCTTTTCGGCGGGTTCTGCGTCGGGTGCGCGATCTACTACTGGCTCAATCGGCTCGGCGTTCCTGGGTTTCAGCAATCTCCCCCTCCGGGCGTCACCCCAGGCATGCGCCCAACCTCCCCTGGCTGAAACTCGATGCTTGAGCGCTTGATCCTCACCTTGATCGGGATCGTCGCTGTCTGGTTGGTCTACCGGGCCTTTTCCAACTACCTGCTCGGGCGAAATACCGGTCGAGCATTGAGCCTCGACGGCTTCCGACTCGGTCGGCCGGCGATCCTGTACTTCACCGCGCCTGGCTGCGGCCCGTGTGAGACCATCCAGCGCCCGGCGCTCGTCGAACTCGAGGTCCTTTCGAATGGGAGAGTGCAGATCATCGAAATCGACGCAACCCAGCAGCCCAGGCTTGCCGACGCCTGGGGAGTGCTGACGGTTCCGACGACATTCATCATCGACTCGCGCGGGCAGCCTCGAGGCGTAAACCACGGGGTTGCCCGAGTGAAGAAGCTGGCCAGCCAGCTCGCAACCGTCGGGGAGCTCAACCCTCCCGGTCTCGACCCGAGTCACCTCCCGGAGAGCAAGTAGAATGGCTTATATGACGGTGTGCATGACCGGCAGCGGGTAGACCGTCGGGCTCCTGTAAGCACCAGCTAACGAGATGGACTCGTAGGAAGTTATCTCATGACCCTCCCTAAGGACTCAAACGACACGAACCGGCTGTCTCACCCGGAGATCCTGCGCTACTCGCGCCACCTGCTAATGCCGGAGGTCGGCCTGGAAGGCCAGCAGAAGCTTAAGGCCGCCTCGGTCTTGGTGATCGGTACAGGAGGCCTCGGCTCGCCGGTGGCGATGTACCTGGCCGCCGCCGGTGTGGGCCGCCTGGGGCTGGTCGATTACGATGTGGTCGATTTCACCAACCTTCAGCGCCAGATCATCCACGGAACCCAGCGCTTGGGTGAGAGGAAGGTCGTTTCCGCGCGCGACCGGTTGATGGACATCAACCCTTCCATTCGGGTCGACACCTACGACGAACCCTTCACCTCTGAGAACGCGCTGTCAATCGCCGAGCCCTATGACATCATCGTCGACGGAACCGACAATTTCCCGACACGCTACCTCGTGAACGATGTATGCGTCTTGACCGGAAAACCCAACGTCTACGGATCGATCTTCCGCTTCGAGGGTCAATTGAGTGTCTTCTGGGCCGCGAAGGGGCCGTGCTACCGCTGTCTGTTTCCCGAGCCGCCGCCTCCCGGCCTTGTGCCCTCGTGCGCCGAGGGAGGCGTGTTCGGCGTTCTCCCGGGTACGATCGGAACGCTACAGGCAACCGAGACCCTCAAGCTGATCCTGGGGATCGGGGACCCGCTGATCGGGAAGCTTCTACTGTTCGACGCATTGGGGATGACCTTCGAAGAGGTCCGGCTCAAGAAGAACCCTTCATGCAAGATCTGTTCGGAGCATCCGGAAATCACCGAGTTGATCGATTACGAGGCCTTCTGCGGCGTCCCGGGTCACGACCGACCGGAGTCGCGACTGGCAAGTGAGTGGGAGATCGACGCCCGGGAACTGGCGGGACGATTGAAGGATGGCGACCCCATCCGGCTGATCGATGTGCGCGAGCCGCACGAGCTTCAGATCTCACACATCGAAGGCTCTGAGTTGATCCCGCTTGGCTCGCTGGCGGCCCACATGCATGAACTCGACAGCGCCGAGGAGATCGTGCTTTTCTGCAAGTCCGGCGGCCGATCGGCCCAGGCGCTCGAACTCCTGGCCGGCGCGGGCTTCCGCAAGTTGAAGAACCTTCACGGAGGCATCAATGCCTGGGTCCGAGAGGTGGATCCCAGCCAGCCCCTTTACTGATCGACCGAAGGTTCGGCTGCCTTGCCCGAGGCAGCCTATTGCCCAGTGCTTATTGCTGACAGTTGATGGCTGTCCGCTGCTAGCTGATCGCTGGGCATCCTCTACCCGGCTGCCAGTTGACTCGCCGCGAATTTGGGCTATACTGCGTGGACAATCTAACTCTTGAAAGGCATTGAAGAGGGCGAGTAAGCGCCGCTACGGCCTACCAGAGAGTGGGGCGCGGTGGAAGCCTCACAGGTGCGGCGGCGTTGAATGGACCTCGGAGCTGCAGGGCGAAAGGCGCACCGCTGAGTAACCCGAGCCGGAGCTGCCACCGTTATCAGGGCAAAGGGCATCGCATGTTCTTCGCCGTGCCCAAGTAGAGTGAGGCTGGCCTTAGACCCCGTCGCATCACCGGCGGGGTTTGTGGTTAAGCCGGTCTAACCGGGGTGGCACCGCGGGCGTACCGACGCTCGTCCCCGACCGGGGACGGGCGTTTTTGTTTTGCCACAGACCCTGCCCGTCGCCCAGGCTCCCCGCTCCGGATCCGGGATCTCGAATGTCCGGCCGCTGAGCGGAGACGACGGTCAGGAGGTGAGACTCAAACAAAGCGTCCTACTCGGAAGCCGCACGTGGAAGATCATCCTATCTCACTCAGGAAGGAGGCCGGAAATGACCGACCGAACGCGTTACATCTTGACCGAAGAGGAACTCCCGAAGGCCTGGTACAACATCAACCCCGACATGCCCGCCTCGCCCGGCCCCGTACTCCATCCCGCCACCAAGGAACCCGTGACCCCCGATTTCCTCATGGCGCTCTTCCCGGCCAAGTTCGTCATGGAAGCGGTCAGCATGGACCGCTTCATCGAAATCCCCGAGCCCGTTCGCGAAGTGTACAAGCTCTACCGGCCGAGCCCGCTCATCCGTGCCCGTCGCCTGGAAAAGGCGCTCGACACGCCGGCTCACATTTACTACAAGAACGAGAGCGTCTCGCCCGTGGGTTCGCACAAGCCGAATACAGCCATCGCCCAAGCCTTCTACGCCAAAGAAGAGGGCGTCAGCGGGTTCACCACAGAGACCGGCGCCGGCCAGTGGGGATCAGCTCTGGCGATGGCCTGCCAGTTCTTCGGGCTGGACTGTCAGGTGTACATGGTCAGGATCTCCTACGATCAGAAGCCGTACCGGCGAGTCTTGATGGAGACCTTCGGCGCGTCCGTCACGCCAAGCCCATCCGAGAAGACCTCCTTCGGCCGGAAGGTTCTCGGTGAAGACCCGAAAAGCCTGGGCTCACTCGGCATTGCCATTTCGGAAGCGGTCGAAGCCGCGATCACATCGAACGGCAAGTACAAATACTCGCTCGGCTCCGTCCTCGGCCCGGTCTTGATGCACCAGACGGTCATCGGCCTCGAGGCTCTCAAGCAATTCGAGTTGGCCGACGAATACCCGGATGTTGTGATCGGCTGCGTCGGGGGCGGGAGCAACTTCTCCGGGTTCGCCTTCCCCTTCGTGCATCAGAACCTCACCGCCGGGAAGCGGACCCGCGTCGTGGCGGTCGA
>Ga0299915_10004241_pt1 | contig 10448 bp, 11 predicted proteins | sample RVTome_13_FD_200263 | JGI IMG/M metagenome (GOLD analysis project Ga0299915, IMG submission 200263) | Soil microbial communities from uranium-contaminated site in the Upper Colorado River Basin, Wyoming, United States - RVT92D227 (version 2) ... | reverse complement strand
GTAGCTAACTGCCTAGCCGCAAACGGGTCTATAATGCTTGACGCCTGTTGCTGAAGCGTTGGCTCAAACTTCCCATAGAACTTATCCCACGGCAAGACCTCGTTCAGGTACGGACCCTTATAGGTCATGTCTATTATCGGCTGAGTGAATGATTGCGCCAACTGCGCGGAGGTTGTTGGATTCACATACGCGCCCACACCGCCACCCGCAGCTCCGCTGGACTTGTAAGAACTCCCGCTCGAGCCGCTGTACCCGCTATAACTTGTGGCTTTTGGGGCGACCGGCTTTGGAAGCGCAGAAGTTCCGACCTTTACCTTTCCGCTTGCAATAAGCGAAGGCAGTTTGTCTCCATATGTTTTATAAAGCAAATCCATCTGGCCAAGCGTAGACCCTGGATTCTGTTTAACAAGGCTAGACAGAAGAGTTATTTTGTTTGAAACGTTAGCCACCCCGGTTTTAAGCGCAGTGCCAGCCGTACTTATTTTGCTTTTGATTTTAGAGAACAGTGTTGCCATAGTTTAATATAATAAATTATTAAGAGGTTGACGCCTCCTCCATAAGTAATAATACATCAAAGTTATATGTTTTTGTGTAGTATGTATAGTCCCACTCTTCAGTTCCTATGTTGTATTCCATCGAATATACGGCAGCCGCACAAGTTAATACGTTTGCTGTCGAATATACAGAAAAGTCCTCGTATAAATATCCGTCTGCCAGAAAGTCCATCCACGTCTGGGGTGCGCTCACGTATGCTCCAGGCCAATTGTCTCCGAGATCGCTTGTTGTTACAAACGCCAATGCCTGCGGGATATACCCAAAACCGTGTGTGTATGTATTGCTGCCAACGCCGCCCGCACCGGCATCTGTTGTAACCGCCACCGTTTTCTTTTCCCGTATCGTCACCGTTGGATACTCGCTGCTGAACACCAGGTTTTCGCCGTCCTCTTCGAGAACATCGTATCCAGATTGGCTTATTTTTATCCCATACCTGTCGGTCATTATGTTATCGGGTCTTCAAATATATAATAAAAGTAGGCCACGTCGGTTCCGTCTACCGGGTTCTGCAAATCCGTTTCCCAAGAAAGGTGAAGGTGTCCAGCGTCTGTATATGCCACGGCGTGCATATATCCGGTCGCCCCCTCTGGCGATGGGTCTATGGAGGAGAATGAGAACTGCTTATAATCCCCATCCCACTGCCCGCTATTTATATCCGCGTACTGCGTAAACGCAAGGAACATCGGGGTAACGCTGACCGTGTGCGCTATGTTTGCCGTTGCGGTTCCGACAACAGGCGCAATATGTACCGTGCCGCGACCGCTTTTGTGCACCTTTAACAGTGGGAATTCGGATGTGAATATGAGGTCGTTATAACCACACGTTCTTACGTCCTGCCCTTCTTTACTTACCCTTATGCCATAAATGTCGCTCATAGCTTGTTATAAAATATCCTATAAAACTCACTGCCGACTCCGTTCTTGGTTGCTATCAATGCGTTGGTCGCGTCAACAACCGCTCCCGCGGCCGCAGACACGGTATTCGCATCTATTATCGTAAACATCAGCACTCCCGGTATCCCACCACTAACTCCATGCGCTACGTTGACCGCCGAGACTCCAGCCGCTTTTTCCTTCAGCGCGTCTTTTGTGCTCAGGGCTGCCGCCTTGTATGCCTCCGTTGCCTTCAGCACGTCGTAGTCAGGTCTGCTTACTTTTATTCCATAGTCGTCGCTCATGTTAGTTTGCCAATTATAATACGCATGTCATTGCCGTCGCTTACCAACTGCCTTGTGTTCTTTGCCTCGAACTTAAACAATTTAGTGCCAATATACATGTTGGTTCCGCTTCCCAGTATCCCGCCTGCTATGTTTCGGGCACTGGTGTACCGCTCGTCTATTTTGGCATACGGGTCTGCCAGCGCATTCTTATTCATAAACAAATCATACCCCGCATCCCGCAGATTCCCGATATCGTGCAGGAATTCCGTATCCCCTGAAATCTGGCTTTTTAATTCGTCCATCATGTTGACGGCCCCCCAAAGGTATTCAAATTAGATACTTCAAAACCAATCGCTTCTATAGATACAGTTCCAGTAACAGTGAATTTGAGGCTATATGTAAATGCGTCTATGTCTGTTATTGGCTCTATTCTCGCAACCGTTATGCTTGAACTTGCTGCCAATGTGTCGAGCGTTGTATATGCTTCTCTGTCCGTTGAAACGGAAACAGTAACAGTCTCACTGGATTTGTATTTGACAAAGAACGCAGAGGGCCTCCATTTAACAGTCTGGTTTGGCATTGAATAGTGTGGGCTTCTCGCCTCCACCGCAAAGGCGGCGGCTGCATCGGCCGAGTCGTCATCCGTGGTCCCCGTGTTCAGCTTGTATACTGCAACGTTTGTTTTCTCGCCATAATATAGAGCCTTCTCTCCAGTTGAATCTATGAACGTAGAATAGCAAACCGGCTCGTCATCCCTTGAGTTTAGGACACAGGTCCCGCGGTCTAGGTCTATCACTATTTCGGCGTTGGTAATCGCGCTTGCTGGAGCTCCAGCTAGGGTAGTTAAGTCGCCAACCGATAGATAGTATTTCCCTCTAAAGGTGCCGCTCGCGAGTTGCCCCCAGTTCCCCTGATTGATTAGATTCCAAATACCATATTTGTCCACATCGTCAGTGATTTTCTTGCTGATACAGGTTGGAAGCCCCTGTCCGTTCCAGAGCATGATCCCTTCTCGGTTTACCCAAACAAGGGAACTGTTTACTATCTGTATGGTTCGGTCGTTTACGCATCCGGCATTCGGTATCTTCCTTCTATACTCCGAAAGGGGATCCCAAACGTACATATTGTCCTCGTCAAAACTGACAAAGTTCTCCTGATATGCGGTGATTCCCGTAACCTTGCCGTCTTGCTTAAATGTGTTCTGTAATACATATACCGTGTCGTCATCCCAAGTCGCAGTCGCCGCGTCTGTTGTGAGGTATGGAACCGTTGCATTCGTCCAGCTCTTAATATAGTTCATCTCGGAGAGGGTTGTATTGTATATGATTCCGCCAACCATGTCCGCCTCGAATACTGAAGCTGTAGTTACAACAGTGTTTGCGCCGTTGCTGTCTGCGTTTGCCGAGCAAGTTCCGGTTGCTGAATAGAAATTATCCGTAAATGCGTCTGAATAAAAGATTATATTGGGCTTCAGGTTGTTCCCGCCAACCGCTAAAACGTCTTGATTAACAGCCAGCATGTGTCCAGTCAGAGTGGGAACTACGCTGGTAACCGTAGTTCCGGTTGTGTAGCCAAGCGCCATCGGTGTATCGGCAGTCACAAATTCCTGCCCGCAATACATCCTGTTCAGAAAATTGCAGAAGTTTACTCTGCGGCTTGCGGTAAACTGGTCTGTATCCACAATGTCCCAATTTGTAGAGCCGTCGTATTTCTCAAGGTCTCGGTTGTCTACACGGAAGAATGTGTGCGTTCCGGTGGTAGACTCGTAAGTGCCAAGCCCCCATACGCGCTCTGTGCCTGCCGTGGTGCTCCCTAGCTTTGCAGTACCGCACCGGTTACACCAATTCCCTACCTGGTCTAGCGTTATATTCTTCAGAAGAGGGGATTCGCTATTCCCTGCCAACGCCGGGTCTACAGCCTGATTCATTCCATCCTCTAGTTTTTGTATCCAGAATATCTTTTTCTTTGCCATTATCTTCTAAATCGGTCAAGTATCTTAGAGCCTTCCGCCCGCACATATCGAGGGCCACTGGCTCTAGTTAATGGATATTCTGCCAACAACTGTTCCTTTAATGCCTGATACCTCTGCTCGTAATACGATGCCTCCTCAGTCCTTCGGAGCTTCTTCAGCGCATCCGAAGTCGCTCCCTCCACAAGTATCGAATGGGATGACAGTGGGAGTCTTGGAACATCTGAATCACTACTCATCGCGCTTGGCACAAACGTGTAGTCTAGTTTAATTCCGCTTGCCACAGCTTCTTCAGGCTCTGGAAGTATGCCTAGCGTCATGGTTGGCACACTGGATACCATCCGTGTGGTTATGTAGTAAATCGGAGAGCCTTCCGAATAGTTAGATGTATACACTTCAGTCCCGCTTTTCATAACGTCCAGTTGGCCCATAAATTTACACTCTGTGTAGTAGTCATCCTCCGAGTTGTACATTACCTGCACCCGCAGAATGTCGCGTATGTCTGTGGCATTCCCGCCTAATGGGAATTCATGCCCCAGAACGTATATCGGGTCTGTAGCAGTCCAGGTAGCATCCATATCGTCTGCAAGCGTTACTGCTGTAGTGCTGGTATATGTTACTATCCTGCTGTAAGTGCCAATATCAGAGTTGTAAAGCCTATCCCCCGTGTCCGCCTTCCCAGCCATTGCAGAGTTGAATATAGCCCCAGCAGATACTAATGCAGTGTTGGTAATTGTGCTGATTGTGCTACTGGCTTTGTAGAAATTCATCGTCGCGTCCTTCTCCGTATAGTCCTCCGGATACTGGGTCATCAAGGCGGCCACTACGTCGTCTAGGTATCGGTCGTTCATCCAATTTCCAATATCCGTCTCGGTTACGTCTTTTCCCGTTAGGATTACTCCGGAGGAGTCAACGTAGCCGATGTTCGACGCAACTCTTTTCTTTAGGTTTGTAAATGTTGCCATTGTTTAGTCAATTAACTATACTTCTTAAATAATTTCGTACGAAAAATCCGCAGAAATATACCGTTCTGTGCTACTCTGGTCGTTTCCGACTATATTGGCGTAAGCTGCAGTTTGCACATACACAGTTGTGCCGCTACCAATTCCCTTCAAGAAACCATTTATGGTAGTGCCTCCAGCCTCATAGCACATTGCCACTCCAAGCGCATTGGCAGTGCTGGAAGGATAGGTCACGGTCGTATCTGGCTGTATTGGCAAGGTCCACGCAAGATAACCAGTTCCTGACCCGGCGGTTCCACCGGAAAGATTGCTCCAGCCGTTGTGGACAAAGCACGTCTTGCCATCCAGGTGGTATCTGTTTACAAAAGCAGCAGTGTAAGTTGGCGCCGTACCGCCACCGGCCACCGTAATCGTAGGTGTATATGCAAACCACTGCGGAAACCCTTGTGGGGTTTGCCCCTTAGAATAATAATTATCAGTAAGTGTGGCATTTGGGACTGTATCTCCAACAACGGTAAGCAAGGTGTTTGCAACCGTAATAATATAAGCGTAAAGATACGTCCCAGAGTCGTTGTTTTGGAACCTTACTTTATCCCCCTTTTGGTATTTACCTGTTGCTCCGGCGGGAACTGTGATTGTTGTTGCCGAGGCGTAAGTCCACGTTTCGTTCGCGTCAACCCACCCCTCCCAGCTTCGAACAGTTGGGTTCGTAATCGTAGGGGTCGTGATGGCTGGACTTGTAAATGTTCCCGTAGTAACAGTAGGGTTTGTCAGGGTTTTGTTTGTTAAGGTTTGGGTAGCCGCTATCGCAGTCAGGGTATCACTCGCCGTATTCGGGGTAGTCATCAACTTTGTCTTTGCCGCATCTTGATAAAATGAAGCCAGCACAGGAGTGGTCAATGTTTTGTCGGTTAGGGCTTCGACACCGGTCAGCGTAGCCAAGTCGTTAATCTCGTCAGCGGTCTTCGTTACTCCGTCCAGTATATTTAGTTCGTTTACATCAGCGGTTATTCCACTCAACACGCCCACCTCCGCAGGGGTAGCCGTGCCAACGAGGTTATCATGCGTTATGCCCTTATTCGTCCCATTGGCAGACATAGTAGTATCTGACACATCCACTATCTCAACCAAGTCGCCGCTTGCGACTGTTGTTAGTTCTGTTAAATCTGTTATCTTTTTATCCATAGTTTATAAATATGCACAGATAGCGCGGATAATTAGGGGCATATTTACGCTGTTCTCAAAACTAATTGTCCCGCCACCCGCAGTATCGGTCATCACATTTAGATAATATGTGGTTTTAGTCGCAAGGTTTAGTTTTTTTTCTGCCATCAGCACAGTACACGCACCAATCAATTCTCCAGCAATACCGCCCTGTTCTCCGACGTACAGCCTTGTGCAAAAGGCGGGGTCGCTCTCGGAATTATTTGCGGTTGAAAGGGCAGCAAAAGAGGTTGACGGAATGTTGGCAACCCCCGCTTGATAAACTGCCACCCGATAGGAAACAGCCCAAGTGCCAATCGGAATACTTATAGAAATCGACCCAAGGTTATACCATGTCGAAACGACTGGACTAGCCTGCGCGCGCTGCGTGGTATCTGTAACTTCCACCGTCCATTTTGTTGGGTCTAGCGGAAACCCTTGAGGTGCCTTCATACAACTGTAATACGGATTTGTAATCGCAGAATCTGCAAGATTGTAATCCGTCCCCCCGTACATTGTTACGGTGGTATTAGGCGAAGAATACGCAACCTTTGTAATTATTCCATATACTGTTGCCGCCGCATTGGTACACTTAATCTTCATCCCTGCGCTGTATTTGCCAGTCTGGTCGCCTGTGATTGTAAATGTATAGGTTGGGTCGTCCGCGCTTGCATAAGTCCATGTTTCGCCGGCTGGAGTCCACCCGCTCGCCCGCGCGTAGGTTGGGTCTAGCCCATCAGTGTCTATCCCGATGTATCCAGCCGCGGTATAAATTGTGCCATCTCCCACGAGTCCGCTTACGGCAGTTCCGCTACCGTATAGCACCCCCGTAATGTCTGTTATCGTGGCGTCGGTAAGTTTGACGGTATTGTCGTCGCTATCTATTGTCTTATTGGTCAGTGTTTCTGTTCCAGCCTTTGATACAGCCACATCGCTTCCAGTAACGCCCGACAGTTTATAGTCGTGGCTTGTAGTCACAGCACTGGAATCAGCCCCAACCTTTGCCTCTAAATGCTCAATTGCGTCCTCTTCCAACTGGTGAACCAGATCATGCTCAATACCCGTATCGTTCATTTTATCCGTGCTCTCCGGTTTCGGAAACGCAGAATCTATCGTTGTTGGGTATGTGCTTGTAGGACTTAACGCCATTTTATTCTGCTCTATCTACAATACTAATTGCGGCACTCTGCTTGTCTGCTATGTCGAGGCTGGAGAAATTGCCGCTATACCAACCCCAAGAGCGATACAAATAATCGTTTCTGTACGCTACCGACAGGTACACCCCATCAGAGGTGCTAACCGCCGTGCTTGCCAAATCCGTGGCGCTTATCGCTGATGCCGCCTCGTCCGTAACATTCAGGGCCGCCCCGGCCAAATCGGTAATCGAGGTGACGGTGCTGTCCTCTAATAACCTCCTCCCCACCCCATCTTCCAAAAGCCGCACCCCGCCATCTTCCAGCAACCGGACTCCGCTCTCAGACAAATAAACAATCTCGTCAGTGACACTTACCGCAGCACTTCCGCGGTCTGTAGCACTAACCGCTCCAGCGGCCTCGTCTGTTGCGCTAACCGCTCCGCTTGCAACGTCAGCAACCGACTGTGCAGATGATGCTATGTCAGCCACGGATATTGCGCCGCTGTCCTTGTCCGTTACCGTTGCCATTGTTGCCTATTATAAAAAGCCTGTGCGTGGGAATTCCCTTTACAGAAGTTATCTATTACTACACAAAACGTGCCATTGTGTCAATGCTCATTTCTCCACAACCTGTATCTTCTTGATAGAACCATACTTATCAAAGATCCTCTTGAGAACCTGTAAGAGCTCTGTAAACCGAGCCGACTCTTCCAAATCAAACCCGTCAATCAGCTCATTCAGTTTATAGCTTGCTTTTCCATCTACATTAAACTCGCACTCTCCGGTCATATCTCTTGTGCCACATTTGAATTTGAATGTATGTGTATAAGTCTCTGCCATTTCATTCTCCTTTTTAAGCTAAAATATTATTCTGATTACTGCTGGGGTTGGTGTTCACGAACGCTTTGCCTTTACCGATAAAGATGGGCACTTCTAGCTCAAGCGCAACCACATCATCCGTCTTTCGGTCTGCCGTCAATTTGACTACCTTAGTCTGATAACCTGATTTTGAGATAGTGATTGTATGTGGAGTGTAATCTGTATACCTCCCCGCAATGATATAATTCGCGTCATCACCCCTTACATCGTATACCCTCTTGTTCAAATATTGAGGATAAATCTTACCATCCATGTGCATTCTTATCGTCCCCGTCCAATACTGCGGTATGTAAACGCCGTTTGCATTAACTGTTTTGAACTTGCTCTTGGTGGTATAAGTTCCGTTACCATACAGATAAACATACTCTTGTAACGCAATGTTCTGAGCGTCCGTTCCCGTTATCTGGATATACGCATATAAACTATTCGTAGTCGCATAGTTGCTAATTGTTATATCTATGTTGGACGGCATGGTGGGTTGCTCCGTTAGACTTACGGACTCAGTAGTCGCCGTATGAACATACGCACTTAAAATATCGTTTCCCGTGTTCACAAGCCCTGTTGTATACGTCCCTATATTAGTACCAGCAGAATCATCTATCTTAACCGAAGCCCCGTTTATACGGTTGCCATTCGCATCTACCACGGTCGCCGCGTAAGAATACTGAATATAAATCAATCTCTTTTTTCCAGCAGTACCGCCCCAGCTTCTATAAACATGCGTAAATACACAGTCCCTGAAATAGTGAGTCGTATTGCCAAATATCTGCTCACAAACTATCGGATGTCCGCTATTGTAATCCTCCCAATCATAAATGTATCCCACATCACTATCGTTTCCCCCGTATAGTTTAATTCCCGCTCCGCAGTTATACGTCTTTAACCCCGACATTACCCCCGACCAAATACATGACCCAAAAAAACCACTATCCGAGCCTCGGTAAATATTGTAATTGCGAATAAGCTGAGCCGCAGAACTGTCTTGATAAGCCACGTCATAAGAAGAAGTGTCCAAACAAGTATCTGGAAGTGAAGAAATCCATGGCCCCGACCTGAAATACCCGCCGTACATTTTCCAGCTGGATAAGGAAACAATCAGGTGACCATAGTCCCCGTTTAGCGACGCTGCGTTAGCCGTTTGCCCAGTAGCGTTCAACGTACCCATTACCAAAGTGCCTGGCCCCTTTATAAATTCAAGATTAGACGTTGTGTAGCCAGAATAACACTGGATGTGGCAATCCTTAAACCTTAGGAATGCACTTGTATTTATAATAATCGGACGACGCAACTCGTACGTATAATAAGAGCTTCCCTTCCTGACAAAAATATTCCAGCCTCCCGCCACATCAGCAGTATAGATATCCGCAGCTTCGTTTGGAACTGACAAAGAACCATCGGAAATAAATATCGCATCTCTGTCGTTTTGAACATGAGCATACGCGGACTGTGTTCCTCCTTCTGTAATCCCCGACACAGCAGTTATCCTACACCGCATATATCGTCCAGAATACCCAATGATAGCTCCATACATTCCGTAGTCCGTTACCGCAGATGGAGAATCGGCAGCAGCACTTTCGTTATTCCAGTACACATCTTCGTAAACAGGGTTGGCAGTAAAGTCCCACCTATCCCCAGAAGTATGTCCCGTAGTAGCGGCAAATGTTATTGTTACTCCGTTTTCCAAAGTTTGTGCCGAACCCGTAATCGCAACCGTAGTCGCTTCCCACGTTGCACCGCCATCGTTAGACCATTTGAAAGTATCCGGAGTACCGGTTCCATCTATCTGAACTCTAAAATCATCTTGTCCTCCATGTCCATCAACCCCATAATCGGAAGTATATGTTCCACCACTTGTGCCGTCATTAAGTCCAGTGCCAGTAAACGTAATCGCACTAACCAAACCTTCCTGTTTACTAAATCCCGCCGTATTATCCGTAAGACTTGGCATTGCCTTCCAGCCATAATCTGTAGCCGAAGTATAATATGGATATTCCCAAACCGTTGTTACCGTTCCGTCTCTTGGCGTTGCCACCCTAAACCTAAGCCCTTTCATTAAAGACCACGAGTGATTAGAAACTGGTGTAAGATAATAACAACAATCTCCAACCTCGGCATTGTCGTCGAAATACTTTTTGCCGATACCGCTAAAAGCATTATCTCTATTATCCGCGGTCATTTGATAAACTGTCGCTCCCGAAGTGTGCGCCGCAGGACAAGTCCACCACTTCGCCCTTGTACAACCCGTAAATGAATTTGTAGTCTTGCCCGTATAAGTAAACGACTCGTCGTCTATTTGCAGATTACCTGACGAAGAGTACGCCGCGGTATCTTCATTAGTGTTGATAGTGTCAACCGTGCCAGTAGAAAGAATATTCCCGTTGATAGTACACCCCTTATCTCTTCTTGTTACTAAAAAGTTATAGTCTTGCTCCCACGCACCCCACGCTACAGCCATGTTATTTTCCTTCTAAAATAGCATCTATCTCAGCTATCCTTGTGTTTATAGCATACACATCCTTTAGATAGTAAGGATGCGAGTTTTTGCCAAACTCAATCAAAATACTATCGCTTGGTTTTTTAGCCTCC
>Ga0299915_10004239_pt1 | contig 10450 bp, 5 predicted proteins | sample RVTome_13_FD_200263 | JGI IMG/M metagenome (GOLD analysis project Ga0299915, IMG submission 200263) | Soil microbial communities from uranium-contaminated site in the Upper Colorado River Basin, Wyoming, United States - RVT92D227 (version 2) ... | reverse complement strand
GACGTGTTCTCGCCAGTTGCTGTCCCACACCCCCCACCACATCTTGCCCGGCTGCTGGGCGACGGCGTTCAGGTTGTACTGATAGGGCTGGTCTTCGTTGACGAAGCGCTCTCCATACAGGTTGACACGGAGCCACGCTTGCCTCAGTATGCTGAAGCCTTCCATGCCCCGGTCCCCTGTCCAAGGATAACCGACTCCATCCGTAGGAAGACCAACGTCGAAGTTCATGGGAGCATGAGGCAGGTCGTCTATGCCCGCACCGATCCACATGCCCATCTTGATGCCATCACCGGTGACTCCTTGAGTCATGGGTTGGTCTAGAGCAGCATACAAGGCCCTGGGGCAATACGCCTGCAGCATCTCGATGTCTTGCGCATAGCCGCCAGTGCAGACTATGACCCCTTTGGTGGCGTTGAATTGCAGGTACTCCCCGTCTGCATTCTGAGCAATGACGCCAGTCACCCTGCCTGTGTTGTCGGGTCTCACCAGTTGTACTGCCGGCGTTGAATAGCGTATGTCTGCGCCCAAGTCCTCTGCCTTCTTCAGCAGTATGTCGCGGACGCTCGGTCCCATCCCCGTGGTTTCCACACCGGGTTTCGACACAATCTGGTGCGAGATGGGAAAGGCCCTGTAGAAACCATCCTTGACATCCCACTCCAGGACCACCGTAAGATCGGGCCACTCCTCTTCGACCATGTCCATGATCCAGTCCATGACTTCGCCGCTTCTGTCAGCCCACAGGGTGACCACTGACTGGTCATTCCTAAATGTTCCCCACTGCATCAGTTCGGCTACGAGCAAGTCCCTGTCTATTCTGATGTTCAGCGCCTTCTGAAGTCTGCTGCCGACCATGCCTGTGAAGCCGCCGGCTCCAGATATCGTCTCCACCTTCTGGAGCAGGATGGTCTTGGCGCCCGCCTCCATAGCCGACACCGTAGCTGCCAGTCCAGCATTGCCCGCCCCCAACACCACTACGTCGGCGGTTTCCGTTTGCTTGATCTCGCCCTCCGCGATCGGTGGAGGCGGCACCTCAAATGAATACTGCTCGGATACTGCCGGCCCCGGACTCGGAGACGGTGCGGCCCCCACAGTAGCGGTGGGTGCAACCGGGGTGGTGACGGCACAACCAGCCAACCCTCCCGTGGCCGCCACCCCTACGGCACCAGCCGCTGCTCCCTTCACAAACTGCCTACGCGTTATTCGCCTCGGCGCTTGCCTTCGCTTTGCCATTTCATCCTCCTTCACCCACTTGATGCCCAAGAATCGATCGAGGGTTCCCTTCCGCCTACCCATCCTCCTTTCTCCCTCGTTGTCCCATTCTGATGCCCCGCCGCACAACCAAATCGTCGCTTCGTCAAACCCTAGAGCCGATCTATCACCCCCCTTCAGGCGATGCTGCTTATGGCTACCGAACTGCGTGGTGTTCACCCGCCATGATACTCGGCGCAGCTCTCAAGCGTGCATGCGTGATGGCAGGCATAATAACAACCCTCGAGAAGGGAGAGCAGCCATGCCAGCACCGCAATGGTGAGACTCTTAGTGGCTTCGCGCTAGGTCGTCTCCGCCGCGGCGTTCAATCCTGCAATGCGACCGAAAACCGTCGCCACACCACGAGCGATGCCGGAAAAGACACCCATGGGATAACTATCTCCCCAGAAGCCGCCGGCGACATTCCCCGCCGCGTACAGACCCGGGATGACTTCAAAATTGGTATCCAGCACTTGCGCTCCGGTGTTTACCACTGGCCCACCCATACATACCAGGAGATCTGGCGGTGACTCGCAAACATAGAACGGAGCTGTGTCGATTGTGACGCCCAGTAGCTCCGGGCTCTTGCCATAGTCTGGGTCCTGCCCCATCCGTACCAGTTCGTTGTACCTATCCACCGTAGCTTTGAATGTCGCAGGATCAGCCCCAAACTTCGGCGCCAGCGCCTCGATAGTGTCGGCCGTCAGTACTTCTCCGGTTTCGACGGCTGCCGCTACGGCAGCTTCCACATCCTCGCTTACTGATTTTGCATCGAAGACCTGCCATTGAGTCTGATCGGGTTGGCGCACGACAGCGAGGGCCAGATACTCGAATGGCATGCCTTCGTTTGCGAACCGTTCCCCTCGCTTGTTAACGTTTAGATACCCACTTGCTCCTTCTCCCATCCCCAAAGGCCGGCCTGCCACTGGCGGTTCGGCATTGGTGGAATTGAAATGTATCATGGCGCAGTGGGGTGGCTCATTGATCAGCGCGCCGACCCACAAAGCCATCTGGAGACCGTCACCAGTGTTTGTGCGGGTGAAGTACAGGCTCGGCAGGGAATGCGCCGCCCATGGGGCGTATTTCTCCATCATCTCGGGGTTACTTCCATAATCACCCGTGCATATTATCACGGCCTTGTTAGCATCGAACTGTGAATAGCTACCGTCCGCATTCCTGGCGATAGCGCCGGTGACTCTGCCTTCATTGTTCGGCCTGACCAGTTGCACCGCCTGGGTACTGTAACGAGCTTCGAACCCAAGGCTCAGCCCACGATTTGTCATCATGCGGTAGAAGTCGGGACAAACACCAGTTACGAAATCGATCGCGCCAAATGAGTACCCGTAGGGACCCATCATCTGGCTCACTGCAACCCCTTCGGCATTTGCTATGTCGACCAACCAGTCCATAACGGGTCCGCTATTGTCAGCCCATTTCCTGAGTAGCTTCGGGTCAGCGCGGCCTTCCGACGCCATAAGCAGATCCTCAAGGAGAGCTTCGACGTCGGTTGTGATTCCTCGTTCTATCTGGTCCCGAGTGTTTATGGCGCTGCCTCCCCCTCCAGGGGCAGTCGACTCTTCGTATTTCTCCAGCATGATGGTCTTGGCGCCAGCCTCTGCAGCCGACACCGCTGCCACCATTCCGGCTGGCCCTCCCCCCAGTACCACGACATCCGCCGTCACTCTCTCCTTGATATCGCTCTCCGGAATCGGGTCCGGGGCCACCTCAAATGCATACTTTCCGGGTGCAGCCGCCTCCGGAGTCGGGCACGGCGGACACTCTTCAGCAGGGGGGCAAGTAGCGACCGGCTCGGGTGCTGTGGTGGGCACCGGAGTAGTCGCTGGCGAACAACTGGCCAACGCACCCACGGCCACTGCCCCCGCAGCGCCAGCGGCTGCCCCCTTCACGAACTCCCGTCGCGATACTCTCCTCCGTGATTCCTTTTCGTCAGGCATTAGACCCTCCTTACTCATCTACACCTCCCTCCGCGGTCTCGCACTGTCAGACACCCTATCGTGCTCTTCTCCGGCCCTGAGCCGATCCATCACGCCCCTTCAGGCCATGCTGCTTATGGACACCGAACTGCGTGGTGTTCACCCGCCATGACACTCGCTGCAACTCTGAAGGGTACGTGCATGGTGGCAACTGTAGCAGCCGTTAATCAGCGGCGATTCCTCATGCATCTGGTGGCACGTAGAGCATTCGTACGGGCCCAAGTCGTATTGGTCCGACTCCAAGCCTGTATGTGGGTCGTGAGGGTTGATGTTCTGATCGCCGATGACGTAGTCTGTAGTGCGCTCGATCACCTGTTCGTGGCTCGTGTGCTCGTTGGCGACATGGCAGTCCAGACAAAACTCCATGTCAACCGTCTTGGCCTTAATTGGCCTGCCGGCCGTCGCTTCCTCATGCACCTGTGCCACTGCTTCCACATCGTGGCAATCCAGACAGGACAAACCCTCCTCAGCGTGCGCATAAGCCAGCAGGTCACTGTCCTGCAACGACTCGAAATAGGCGTCCATCACGTGACAGGAAGTACAATCCATGTCCGGCGTCCACACCTCGACGTCCGCGGTCCTGCTCACCTCCGTGGTCCACCCCGCCCCTGTGGCCAGGGGCCCATGGCACCCAGCGCAGTAGTCCTCCGAAAGCCCATGCATCCTGTGGCAGAGGTCACAATCCAGCTCGCCGATAAGATGAGACTGGTGAGGATTCACCTCCCGATCCGATGTGCGTTGCACAACTTCTTCAAGACTCGTGTGCTCATCGTCCAGATGGCAGTCGAAGCAAAACTCATCGGAGACTTCGATCTCCTCCAAGGGGACCGTGAAGTCCCCCTGCATGTACACCACCAGCTCGTCCACCTGCTGCTGCGTCGTGGGCACGTGACATTCCAGGCAGGTTACATCCTCCACAGCATGAGCGTAGGCACCATAGTCGGAGGCCACCCACGAATCCAGATACGGCTGCATGATGTGACAGGTGGCACAGAATTGAGGCTGCTCATGGTACGTCCACAAACCAATCGCGCCCACCCCTCCGATTACAGCAACCCCTAACAACACAGCGACGATGACAATACGCTTCTTCGACATGAATCAGTATGCTCGTCCTACGCCGGAATCTCCTCTCACTCGATGTGAAATCACCGCCCCGTCACAAGGCATGTGGTACGTGCGCCTCGCGGGTTAAGCCGTGGCAAAGGTGCCGCACTGCGTCTACCAGGTCCCGGGCCTCTCTTATCGGCTGCTGTTCGCCGCAGTAGATACAGAGGGTGTTGGTGGCCAGATGGACCTCCACCATCCTCAAACGAAAGCCTTCCCTTACCATGCGCAGCAACTCTGCGTCAAGCCCTGTCGCCGCTTCCCCATCGGTGAGGATGATCACGTCGGGAAGGGACTCCTTGATGCGTCTGACGGCCTCCTCTGGATCGGCCTCCCGACCCACAATCTCCAATCCTTGTTCCTGGCGCAGCAGCTCCTCGAGGCCCTCCTCAAACAGCGACGGCTCAGAGACAACAAGCACCCGCGCCTTCGGCCCGGCCGCCCGCAGCTTCTCCACAATATTAGTATACCATTGTGTTCCGGCGGCAGTAAGAGCCAAACTGCTCGTTCCGGCAAAACAAAAGAACTATCTTTCGATAGTTCTTTTGGGCAATCGTACCCACCGATGGGTAGTACGGTGGGGAATTGTTGCATCTTGACGAACGATTATCTCTGCGCCGGATCCTCCACCAACCCTTGGCGCACGGCATACACCGCCGCCTGGATGCGGTTCTGGAGATGCAGCTTGCCCAGGATGTTCCTCAGATGGTTCTTCACTGTGCTCTCCGAGATGACGAGGCTTTGGGCAATCTCTTGGTTAGACTTCCCCTCCACCACTAACCGAAGAACCTCTGTCTCTCGCTCCGTCAGCGGCTCCGTGGCTACCAACCCTTCGCCAGTCCCCCTGCCCGTCTTCTCGAACTCCCTCAAGATCTTGGCCGCGATGACTCCGGAGAAGGCCGCCTCACCCCTGGCCACGCCCTCCAGAGCATCGAACAACTGGTGTGCCTTCAAGTCCTTGGTCAGATAGCCTTGGGCGCCACTCTTGATGGCTTCGAAGAGATCCTCGCTGTCTTCAGAAACGGTGAGCATGAATACCTTGACGTAGGGCATCTCGCGCTTGATCCGCCGGGTTGCCTCCAGCCCATCGCAGCCCGGCATGGCGATATCCATGAGGATCACGTCAGGCATGGTCTCGCGCGCCAGGGCCACCGCCCCAAGCCCATTGCCGGCCTCACCCACCACCTCCATGTCCGAACGGGCCGCCAGCACGGCTTGCACCCCTCGGCGAAAGAGGATGTGATCGTCCACCAGTAGAACACGCAATGGCTCGCTCATTCCGGTCCCCCATCCTCGTACAGCGGAAGTTGCAGCACAACCCTGGTCCCCTGCCCGGGACCCGACTCCACAATCAGGGTCCCGCCCACACTCTCTGCTCGCTCGCGCATCGTGTGCAGGCCCAGGTGCCTACCGTCGTTCTGTCCCTCAAGAAGGGCCGGCTCAAACCCCTGGCCACGATCCACCACGGAGATGCGAACGGCGTCGTCGCTGCGTTCGATCCGCAGCGTTGCTGCGTCAGTCCGGGCATGCCGGCGCACGTTGCTCAGCGCCTCTTGGAGGATGCGCATGGTCTGGGCCTGGGTTCGCCCATCCAAGGTGGCTGGCTCACCCTGGTCCACCTCCAGGCGCACCTCCAGCCCACACTGCGCCTGGTAACGCGTCAGATACTCTCGTAAGGCGGTCACCAAGCCTGCCCCCGGCTCCACCACGGCCCGCAGGCCAAACATGGCCTCGCGCAAATCCCGGTAGGCTCGACTGATCATCTCCTGTAGTTCAGACAGGTGGCCCCGTGATTCGTCCAGCTTCTGATTAAGAAGCGAATCCTCGAGCTGGGAGGCCTTGAGTTGTAGAGCACCCAGAGTCTGCGCGATGCCGTCGTGGATCTCGCGCGCAAGACGGGCTCGCTCCTCCATCACCGTCAGTTGCCTCGAGTGCTCGAAAAGCTGGGCGTTCTGGATCACCAGACCCAGTATGTTCCCCATGCCCAGGGCCAAGGCAATGTCCTCTCTGCTGAAGCGACGATAATCGCGTATGGTCGCGACCCACGCCACCGCTGCCACCTTGCCCTTCACTACAAGAGGCACCCCCAGCATGGATTTAAGGCGATGTGCCCCTGCCGGCTCCCGCCCAAACCGCGGGTCGGCTTGGACGTCGTAGCTCGCCACCGGCTCCCGTGTCCTCAACGCCTCGTGCCAAAGGCCTCCGTAACTGTCAAAGGATCGAACAACACGCGACGACCAGTCGGAAAGCTGAGTCAGCGAAACTGCGGAACGCAGCTCCTCGTCCACAAGATCGAACGCACAAGTGTCAACTCCCAGCGCGGCGACTATCCCCTCGGCTACGCGCCTCACCACCTCGCCCAGCTCCAGGGTGGAGCTGGCGGTCTGCGCTATGTCCAGTACCATCGCCACCTGATCGTGCTCTCTTTGCAGCCGCCGGTTCATGTCGGCGGCGAACAGACTCGTCAGACGACCGACCATCCAGCGCAGGCAGGCGTCCAACTCGGAGATCAAGGCCCAGGTGTTGCTGGAATCGGCACCCAAAGCCTCACGAATGACGGGCACGGCCGCTTCCTTACACAGCAGCAAGGCCTCGGTCACCGCTGCAGCATCAGGCACCGCTTCACTGCCCGCGGGGCAGATGCCGGCCAGGTACTCCTCGAGAAGAACGCGGGAGCCGGTCTCCAGGCTCCCCGCTATCGATCTAAGTCCCCACAGGGTCAGCGAACGAACATCCTGCACAGGAAGAGGATAACCCAGAGAACTTGGCGAACTCTTCACCAGCTCCGCCCAGGCTGTGGCGATCTCGTCCTGGTGCTGCTTCAGCAAAGCGGCCAGTTCGGAGCTCGCCTTCTCCCGTTTCTTTACGTCTCGCTCCGCCTTTGACTTGCCCATGGTGCTCACAAGTTACATTCTACCAGAGTCACATCAGGGCGTCCAGCGGGCAAGGCTAGAGGGCTGCACGCTTATGAGACCTCGGAGGTCTCGAAGACCTCCGAGGCCCGTGCCTCGCAGGCTCTTCTGAGGGTGCCCTTTGTGGTTTTGCCCGCCGGTGTGCTATAATCAAGGATGGAGTACGACACACGGAGAGGCTATATCTGTGTTTTCCCCAGCCGTGGTTTCCACGGCGTTCGACAACCTTCAGGTAAACGGCATCGTCCTTTCCCGCAGCGTGCTGCTATACCTGGGGGGCCTAGCGTTGGTTACCGGCGGGCCCCAGACTGCCCTACAATGCTCGAAAGGAACCTTTCGAGCGTTTTCTTTTGCTGGGAGCAAGTAGCCCGAGAGAGCACAGGGCCGCTGCGTTCCTCATCGAAGGTGCAGAAGCGGCCTGTATCTCTTGAACGATCACGCGTGAGGAGCAAGCACTTGTGCTGAAACTGGTGTCCAGGTTTGGAGGCGACCCTAACCAGAAGGAACTGGACCGCCTCCAGCCGCTGGTGCAAGAGGTCGGGGAACTGGAAGTCCAGGTCAAAGACCTCACCGATGGGCAACTGCGCGGCAAGACCGAGGAGTTGCTCCGCAGGCTGAGGGCGGGTGTCTCGCTGGACGACCTGCTCCCGGACGCTTTCGCCGCCGTCAGGGAGGCCTCCAAGCGCACCACCTCCATGCGCCACTTCGACGTGCAGATTCTGGGCGGCATCTTCCTCCATCAGGGCAAAGTGGTAGAGATGAAGACCGGAGAGGGCAAGACCCTGGTGGCCACCCTTGCCCTCTACCTCAACGGCCTGACCGGCCGGGGTGCCCATCTGATCACCGTCAACGACTACCTGGCCCGGCGCGACGTGCAGTGGATGGGGCCTATCTATCACCTGCTGGGGCTTACCGTCGGCCTGCTTCAGCAGGGCGAGGGCAGCGCCTTTATGTTCGATCCAGAGTACGCCCGGGGCGACTTCAAATACCTCCGCCCTGTAGACCGCAAGGAAGCCTACGCGGCCCATATCACCTACGGCACCAATCACGAGTACGGCTTCGACTATCTCCGAGACAACCTGGCCTTCACTCTGGAAAGGCGAGTGCAGCGTGAACTGAGCTATGCCATCATCGATGAGGTGGACAACATCCTCATCGATGAAGCGCGTACCCCGCTCATCATCTCCGGGCCTTCCGACGAGCCTCTGGAGGAATATAAGCGTTTCGCCCGTATCGCTCGCAAACTCCGGGCTGACATCGACTACGAGCTGGACGAGAAGGAGAGAAACGTCATTCTCACCGAGGCTGGCCTGGCCAAGGTGGAGGCTGAGACCGGGATCGAGAACATCTACGACGAGGCCAACTCCCAGTACGTGCACTACATGGAGCAAGCCCTGAGGGCACAGGCCCTGTTTCACAAAGACCGAGACTACATCAAGCAGGGCCAACGCATCGTCCTCGTTGATGAGTTTACGGGGCGCCTCATGTCAGACCGGCGCCTCAGTGAAGGGCTGCACCAGGCGATAGAGGCCAAGGAGGGGGTCCCCGTCAGGGAGCGGATGATGACGCAGGCCACCATCACCCTCCAGAACTACTTCCGGATGTACGACAAGCTGGCAGGCATGACGGGCACTGCCGCCACCGAGGCCGAGGAGTTGGACAAGATCTACAAGCTGGACGTCGTAGTCCTGCCCACCAACGTGGAGTACATGGCCCGCGCTCCCGGCTCGCGGCTCCTCGTAGACCGCCGTAAGGAAGACGGGACCGACGTCGTGGTCTACTGTGACCGCGACGATCCTGACGAGGTGGTCTTCTACAGGCGCGCCGACTACCAGGATGCGATCTACAAGTCAGAGAAGGCCAAGTGGGAGGCCATAACCACGGAGATTGAAGGGCTTTACCACGCGGGCCGACCCGTGCTGGTGGGCACCACCTCCGTGGAGAAATCGGAGCACCTCAGCACGTTACTGCAGGCGAAGGGCATTCCCCACGAAGTCCTGAACGCCAAGAACCACACCCGGGAGGCAGCCATCATTGCGCGGGCGGGCGAGCCCAAGGCGGTGACCATCGCCACCAATATGGCCGGGCGCGGTGTGGACATCAAGCTCGGTGGCGAGCTGTCGGAAGAGACCATCAGGACTGCCCACCGGTTGCTGAGAGGTCGAGGCATAGACCCTTACCACGCGTCTCAGGCCCAACTCTACAGCGCCATCGCCGAGGTAGAGCCTGACTACGTGCGTCGACGGGAGCAGGCTCTCCAAGTTGGCGGTCTGCACGTCCTGGGCACCGAACGACACGAAGCGCGGCGCATCGATAACCAGCTACGTGGCCGAGCCGGCCGTCAGGGTGAGCCGGGATCTTCCCGCTTCTTTCTGTCCCTCGAGGACGATCTGATGCGGCGCTTCGGTGGCCCTTCCGTGGCCGGCCTGATGGACAGGCTCGGCGTGGAAGAGGACATACCCATCGAGCATGGCATGGTGAGCAAGACCATCGAAGGAGCTCAGACCAAGGTAGAAGGCTACAACTTCGACATTCGCAAACACCTCCTGGACTACGACGACGTGCTGAATCGCCAGCGCGAATTGATCTACGGGCGAAGGTACAGATTCCTCACCAGCAACGACCTAGAAGCGGAACTGTGGGACATGCTGGAGAGCGAGTTGGACAGGAACCTGGAGGAGGTATCGAAACAAAACGGCGATCAGGTCGCGCTCTTGACCTACCTCAACGATGTGCTACCTCTCTCCCTGGCCGCTCCCGACAGTCCCTTCCCCAATCAGTTCCCCTTCCTGGGCAAACTGACCTGCTCTCCTCCCTTCACGGTTCTGTTCCTGGCCCATCAGCTGGCTGCCCTGCCCCGCGAGGCGTTATCCGAAACCCTCGTTGAACTGTCCAAGCAGGCCAGCGATGAATACCGACAACACTTGCTGGAGAGCGTGGTCCAGGACCCCTTCGACAGCGCCCTCGACCAGTACCGCAAGACCCTCTCCACCTACTCAGAGTTGTTGGAGAACAAGGTAGATGACTACACCAGCCTGATGGAGGAGCAGGACAGGGACTTGAACACCCAGGACCTGCTTCCCTACGTGCAGAGCGTTTTCCCCATCCCGCTCAACGTCAAGCCTGGCGAGTTGAGAGGGCTATCGATCCCCGATGCCACAGACTACCTCGCGGAGCAGCTGGAGCGCG
>Ga0299915_10004238_pt1 | contig 10450 bp, 7 predicted proteins | sample RVTome_13_FD_200263 | JGI IMG/M metagenome (GOLD analysis project Ga0299915, IMG submission 200263) | Soil microbial communities from uranium-contaminated site in the Upper Colorado River Basin, Wyoming, United States - RVT92D227 (version 2) ... | reverse complement strand
GTCTGACACCGGAGGCATTTAAAAGAGCATGGGAAGATCATCAAAAAACACCGGAAAGTCAACTTACGGTCTGTACAGTCTAAGGGGTAAGGTCAGTTACCTCAATCCCTTGAACGTATTTATCTTGTTGCGTGGGATAAATGGAAAACAATGAATCCCGAAGAGGATAAAAGAGTCATCGCTGCAATAAGTTCTATTTATGCGTTGAATTTCATGAAAAATCAAGGACTACATGTATTGTCCTTTACTTTCGTTCTGATTTTTAGTTTAGCCTATATCATTTTTTTGTTCAATGATGTAAAGCACAATCAATCCGTAAACAAAGGTCGAAGAGGATTATTGATGCGTATTTTGAAAAAGTATTTAATTTCACTAATTCTTTTCACTTTTACACAGATCTTTGTATTTGTAGATTTTATGAATAGATTGACTAATTTGTTGCTAATGGTTTTTGAAAATACGAATTTCGTTATACTAACTGTAATACTAAACATATTCTCTCTATTATGCTTAGCATTAGCCTATGTAATGTTTAAGACTCATGAATTAAAAACCAGTAGTCCATGAGCTTATAGAATTATATAGAAAGACTTGTTACAATCAGAATATAACCTTGACAATAGATGCGAGGTCAGACCGGGAAACCAGGACTAAAACTGACCTGCCATAAATTTTATAGTGCTATAAAAGGTTTGTCAATATAAATTAGTTCTTTCTAAATCACCCCCTTTGATATGATTAAGTGCTCCTGATAATGCCAGTCGGGTAGAACCAGACTGCTATTCGTCCATTATAGGACATGGTATCTATTCGGAGCATGGTTGGGCTGCCTAATCTTTTACGGAATCATTTTATCAATGATTAACTATAAAATGAGGCTTACCCAGCCATCATATTTTTCTGCATGGCGGTTTGATAATCAATTTGGTCTTTAAGCATATGATAGATGATGCCCGCAATTTTGCGTGCCAACGCAATTCGGGCAACGCTTTTGCCTTTTCGTTTCATTAAACGGTAATAATATTGAATCAGCCGGTGATCAGTGCGGTTAGTATGTGAAGCGTGCAGGGCAATTTCGACAAAGATGCGTTTTAAGTACATATTGGCTTGTTTGCAGAGGTGACCATGGTGTTGCTTATCGGCACTACTTTTTGTTTTAGGGATTAACCCCACATATGCCGCATACCGTTTGGCATCCGGGAATCGGGTGATCGGGCCGGTTTCATAGATAATCGTGAAGGCGGACAGTTTCCCTAGTCCGGGGAAGGTCATGAGCAATTGGGCGTCGGCAGATAATGCCGCTTTCTCGGTGATGATTTTTTCCCAGTAATCAATCTGGTCCGAAAGAAAATCAATGTGGCGCAGACACTGTTTGATGGCTTCAGCATAAGGTGAAGGTAAGGAGATTTGCGTCAGTGCGTCCTTTTCTTTAGGCGAGATAATTTCGATTAATGAATCGCGACCTTCACCGCACCATATCTGCCGGCACTCTGAAGTAATGTTGAATTTGGACAGGATGGCACGAATGACATTCTTAAATTGGGTCCGAAACATCAACAAACGAAGCCGGATGCGTAAGAGATCCCGCATGTTGCGTTCTTCTTTTTCCGGAATCCAGCAGGTCGGGAGAAGATCGGCACGTAATAGATGGGCCAACATCCGGGCATCAACCTTATCATTCTTGACCCGGGCATGGGCGATGACCTTAGTCTGCAAAGGATTAGCAAGCAATACTTCGGTATCTAAGTCCTGCAGTAAATCCACTAACCAATACCAGTTCCCGGTCGCTTCAACCGCAATTTTGCAGTCATTCTTAAGCGGCTCAAAGAATTGTTGAATGGCAGGCTTGTCATTGTTTAACCGCTGCGTAGTCTCCGTGTTTGTTTGGTCGTCGTACACATAAAATTGCGAAAACCTACGGTGCAAATCAATTCCAACATAATTCATATTATCTCCTTTATCGTAAGCATAATCAGTTTCTTTCGATTGACAAACGTTTTATTATATCTTTTATGCCATAAAACTGTCGATATTTTAGGACATTTTTCTGGTGTGAAGTAATCTTGAAAATTCATTATACTTTTGAAGCATGGCCTGTTGATTTGGTCCTGAAATTGGCTGAAATACATAGCGGATTGTTAATCCCATATTTCTTCAGAAAAATCGGATCTGATAACTCAATTCGTGACTAGTTCATTTATCCTTTTGACCTATTGGCGTGAGTTTCTATCCGAAACGAAGCTGACTAATCATGTTTTTTACAGTTTATAGCATAAAAGCCACGATATTTCAGTAGTTGTTTGTCAAAGCGGTTATTTCAGCCAAGATGTAGAGTACCCGGCCTGCGGACGACACCCCCGGCGGTCGATCGAAGCACAGATCTAGCCAATTAGATCCGGAAACAGTAGCGCCATGGACTATATAGTATAATCCAATCCGATACAATATTCGATCCATTCTGTTAATAATAAAAAAAACACACACCTTGTGGATGTTATAATTTGTTTTATAATGCTAAAAAGCATGCGAGGGGAAAAACATGATTCCATAATGGATTCATGATAATAATAAAAGGAGGTAAAAATGTCTAGACGAGCATGTCTGTATTTGGGCGTCATTGTATGTATGGCTTTAATGACGTCCTGCCAAAGCATTGACAAAGCCATAGATGATGAGTATGCTGTAATAGATGAACAAAACGATAATTCTAATGGACCGAATAGAGGGATAGACGACCTCGAACCGAGTCCCCCAGTAGTAATCCCTGAGTCATTATGGTATCAATACGATTTCCATGAATTATCGGACGAGGAGATTGATTCTTTATATGATGCGGGGCTTGGGGATCAAGATGAATCGCCTAGCGATGGCTGGTCTGCAAAAGCATGGGCAGTATCGTGGGGATCTCTTTTCTGGAAGCTTGAATATTGTGGAGCGAGTACTAAAAAAGTTCCAATGGTTCCACCAAATGTTACTCTTTATCTTTATACGGAAATATGGAGCAAGCTTCATAGCGCTCAAAACTACACACTCAGAAAAGTTGGTGGCCCTTCCGAAACTTCCTGTGTTTATAAGTGTTTTGTTTGGCTCTTTCTGTACTCAAAGAGTCAAACACAGGATTGGTGGTCATATGGAAAGCACCGCTGCAACGGCAGTGGCTTTGTCTACACGAATGCTTATCATACTCACTAGATTATCAAGCGGCTGGCCGTTTAGGTCAGCCGCTTTAATTCTCGCCTGGAGAGGTAATGTGTTATATGATTAGATCTTTATTTATTCCTATTTTAATTATACTGAATTCATGTGCAAATGCGCAATCATGGGAACCGGCGGTAATACTTCCTAAACACGGTAGTGGTTTTATCATGAATACTGATCTGGTATGCTTAAACGATTCTTGTCTGATTGCCGCCTGGGACCAGGATACAAGCAACAATATGTATACCGACAATATTTTTGTAAGCATAAAAAATAATAATACTTGGACCAATCCAGTTACCCTGTCAGAATCTAATGTTGAGTGCTCAGCTCCCCGTATATGTGTTGATCAAAATGGGATAGTCCATATAATCTGGGGTGTAAACAGCATTGGTTTTATTGGACGCGTTGACAAGCTGGCATATTCATTTTGGAATGGGTCAAGTTGGAGCAGTTTTGAATACATTGCAAGCAATGCCACGATTTCCGAGGGATCGTACTACATTTCCTGCGATACTATTGGCAATTTACATATCATGTATGGCAATGAGACAGCGCCTGATCCAACCAAGAGGATTCGGCATATATGGCGAATTGGTAACACTTGGTATGGTCCAGAGGTCGTCGATGGTAGTCCGGATTTTCATTTTATTATTGATTCCCTAAGTATAACCCGATTAACCTACCAGAATGCACTCCTACCCAACCACAATAATGATGTTTATTATAATCACCTTGATTCGACCTGTGGATCCTGGTTTGGTCCTTACGTGGTTCATTATAGTGATAACCTCGATACGCTGTCATATTGGCCAAGGATAGTGGTTGATCATCAATTAAGAAAGCATGTATGTTGGTCAGAGGACTTGAATAATGATATATTAGCAGAACAAATATTATATTCGTTTTCTGATGATGATTCAAATTGGTCAAACTCCGAAGACGTGACTGGAAATCTGAACCTGGCGCTTATGATTATTTGCAGTGCGATGATTGTGGATTCTTTTAATAATATACACATTGCGTATGGTTATTATGCAGACAGCAATCTTACCCAGGGGTGCATCGGATATCAATGCCGACAAAATTCAACATGGAGCACTCCGTATATTATATCACAGAGTGTTACTTGTCTTGGAACAGCACGATTAGCACTGGATAACAATATTCTCCATATAATTTGGGTTGCTGATACGTTGGGTGACAAATATGTTTGTTACCGGAGAAAACAGTTGACGGCGGTGGAAGAACAGAAAAATATCCCAATGTTTTTGAATATCGTTCCTAATCCAGTTAAAAATACGGTCAAATTATTATTCGCTGTTTCGACGACAGGTTTTGCTAGAATCCAATTGTTTGATGTTATGGGAAGAAAGATTATGGCTAAGTCGCTACTACTTAATAACGCTGGTATACATAGTGTAATGCTGGATTTAAGTAACATCGCAGCTGGAACATATTTCTTGGTGGTGAAAACTGATAACAATTCTTTTTCAAAACCATTAATAAAACTGAACGATTAGATCGTGGGAACAAATTCCACCCTGCCCCGCTATGCATCATACGGGATTAAACGAAAACTATAAAAAGTTGAATCATAGCCCTTAAAACCACCATAATCTCAGAAGATATTTCTATAATAGCAATTTTCGAAGGGATCTAGTAGAGTTTGGCTTTTTTTTAAAAATATTAGCTGTTGATTAGGTATAGAAAAAGGCCTAACTACGTATACATAGCGGATTGTTAGACCATTTTATTTTTGGACATCGCAACCCATTAAATCTCGGCACGAATTCCGCAATACTATAAAATGTTAAATTTTCATCCATAAAACCGCCGTAATCCCAATGGATAATGTCACGATATGATACTATATGAAATAACCGGTTTGCGGACTACACACCCGGCGGTCGACCGAAGTACAGATCTAACCAATTGGGTTCGAAAACTGTCGTGCCATGAACTTTACAATATTACCATATTAAAATAAGACTCAATCGATTCTGTTAATAATAAAAAAAACATCTTGTTGCATAGGAGTGATGCAATGGTTATTCTATTATATTAAAAGGAAACTGGGATATGACAAAAAGAACTGCACATCGGAGTGCAACCGGTAGGAAACTTTACGCAATGCGTGATAAAAAGGGTCGGTTCAAGGACATCCAGACCTACAAACCTGCTCATGACCAGGACATTAGAAGAACGTGCAAGAAAGAAAAATGAGGATAAATAAGCAAAATACCGATAACCATCGGGATCAAGTTTCGTCTTTCGTACAGATTTGGGTCCCTAGACGAACCTGCTCGTCTGTGAACGAATTAAGTGCAATAGCCTATACAACCTGGATAAAGTTGCCTACAAAATGCTTGACATTGATGGCATAATAAAGACTCAAAAGTTTTCTGGACAGTTCGCTGATGTTCGAGCAGATGCCAGTCTTTATTCCCATGAAGATGCTGCATCGTTGTATGTCCAACATCCAGAAGGATTGCCACATCTCGAACGCAACACCTTGATAGTCGGCCCTCTTGGCTCAGGCAAGACAATTATGCTTAAAACACTCTTCACGAACTTGAGCTCAAAACCTAATGTCATTCCAGTATTCGTCGACACCTTGAGATGGACTTCACAAATTGCCGGAGAAACGGAAACTTACAGGTCTGAAAGGTTATCACCTCGTGGAATGGTAATGCTGGATGCAATGGCACTCGCCATTGTTATTGGTTTATGTGAGAGTGTTGGTGCATTTCAAAGTCCCAATCAATTTCATTCAACCTGGTCACTTTTTTCTGAAGCATTTCGCACCACTGAACCCAATGAAATAAGGAGTATGTCAAGAAAGAGAATAAAGGATGCCCTAAAGAATGGGCTGCAACTTCCCGAATCCTTACCCACAGTGTTCACGGTTGCCAATGCGCTCGGAAATGACATTCGTAAGGAGAAAAATGCTTTACTCGTCTTGCTCGTCGATCAGATTGATCAAGTATCCTCAAATTTCTTCTTGCCTATCGCTAGTTTGCTGCGAAGATCAAGTCACTATGTCTCAATCCTTGCAACTAGGCCATGCCCAACAGCACCAGAACCAGAAGCTATCTCTGCAGATATCACCTCGGGAGACTCTTATCGTATAATCCAGCTCGGGAGAAGTGCAACAGGCGAGACTCCGACGGGATTTGTGCACCAGTTCGTTCAGGCGCTACCTTTGATAGAACCTTACAAGTCTGAAATTGAAGATCGAACACAGCTCATAGCAAACTTGATGTGGCCCTCTCTTCGCTTCGCGATCAGTACAATCCACGAATACATTCGTCTTCGATCGGCAGATAAGAATCCCGATGAATCATGGTTCCAATCTGTTCATGAGGTCGCTCGAAGCTATGAAGATATTGTGCAAGATGGCCTCAGAGCTTGGTCAGCAAACCCTAAGTCGATGGTGAAGGAATGGCGCCGAAAGGTTTCAGCAAAAAGAGGAAGGAATTCCACATCAATTGGTCGATCATTACTATTATTTACTAAGAGCGATTTGTTTGAGGATGTTAAAGGCAAACAAGCACAGCATATGATAAGAGTCGCACTCAAGAAAGGGATCCTCTTAACGGGCCCTACGGAACATTATGTACCTGGAGTTATTCCATCTGTTTGTGAGATTGCACCTCTCCTGCTCGTCAATGATCCGAATATAGATATCTCTCGCTTTGATCCCAACCCCGTTGAATTGGAGATCACGGAAGAAACATTAGACAAATGGAGCAAACCTTTCAGCCGGACAACGAGATCAGCCAAGAGAATATTCATATCCTACTGGATGAGCGACCCTGAAAAAACAGAGCATGTGTCCTTGGGGGATTTGATTACAACAAAGTTCGGGGGTTCAATCGAAGTGGCCACAGGTGTGTTGACTGGTTCTTCACGCTGGTCTCCTGCTATCATGGAAAAAATCTCCCCAGTCGATTTGGTTTTGTGTGATCTTTCAGTACCTCGAAGAGACATCATTGTAGAGTATGGCGTTGCGATCGGCACGCATATTCCAGTTATTCAATGCCTTGCCGACAATACAAAAGCATTTGGCCTCCCCAAATGGATAACCAATCGCCAGTTTCAATTCTTTAGTGGTACAGAAGAACAACTGTATCGACTCGAAACATCAATTGCAGCACTGCTCGAAAACAATCCTGATGCGAAGAGTTGCTGGAAACGAGACTCCACTGGTAGAAATCTCGAAACTAGTCCAGAACCAAAACTCGTGATTTTTATTGGCCCAGCCAGTGCTTTATTACTTCATGAACGCATAAAGGCGACAACTAAAGAATCAAATCTTGATCTCCGGTTCCACCAGGCATCCTTTAATCTGGACAATCTTGAGGAAATGATCAAACTTGTTAGGTCTGCTGGCACTCTTATCTTAGCATTTGACTATACAATAGATGATTACCTTGCTTGTCTTGGGGGAGGGATCTTCGCAACAAAACAGATTGGATATACCGCCAACAACAAGAGATACCACCGAACCATGTATTTGATTAATATGTCAAACGACAAGTCGTCCCTTGTTTTCCCGGGTCTACTCGAATCACACCCACGTTCAGAAAGCTGCACCAATACCAGTGGCTTAGTATCGATGATTTCTAAACGATCTCGATACATACTTGATGTGCTCAAGAAAACAAAATGAAACTCTTTAACGCATACACCGATATTTTGCCGAAACCGGACAATGATACAATGTTGGTTTGGATTGGTGCTATTAGTTTCGAATCAAGATGCAATGGATCTATAGAAGCTCTGCTCAATGAAAATATCCATCTTCATCGAGTAATCGCTTTTGATTATGCAACCAATATATCGCCAAGAAGTCAAGGAGAAGAAAGTCGTGCAATAAATCGAAATCAATTTGAAAATCTAGTCAAGGACAAAGGAGAAATACAAATTGTGCACCCTTATAGGTATGCAGAATTCATCGGGAAACTAGAAACACTATCAACTGAATTAGAGAATGCACATTCTTTGATACATCTAATAGTCGATATCACGTGCCTAACTAAAATACATACCATTGCGCTGGCATATTGGCTTATTAACAGAAGGGAAAGCTTCCCAGTAACCTTGGCTTACTCACAACCTGAACACTACGGGAATCCATCAAGAAACATTTGGGGAAAGGGTAAGTGGCTTAGTACCCTACTTGTGCGACTCGACCTAGATTCTACCGATCCTTTTGACTCTACGACACTCATAGCCATACTAGGCCATGAGGGCGATCGGCTCCGTTTAGCAATCAATGAAGTGGAAGCTAACAGGGCGCTTGTTATAAAAGTCTTGCCACTTGAACCAATGCCTTCTCGACTAGCCACCGTATCTGACATTCAGAACGCCTGGCTGTTTTTTGAAATTCAAAATGGAATTAGGCAAGGGTTTACTCTGAAGACACTAAATCTTGCTAATTTAGATTCACTAATGCACTTAGTTCAAGATGTATGTCGCAACGCTAAGAAAAAAACTTCTCGTATCGTCCTTTGCCCTTTTGGCCCTAAGCCTTTCGTGTTTGCATCTGCATTTTCGTCGCTATCTATTTATTCAGAAAACACATGGCTTTCATATCCAATACCGACCTCTTATGATCCAGAATACTCATCGGGCTATAAGCAGACAACATGGTTTTCACCATTTATTTAGCCAATTCTAGTACACGAATCAGGAGTTAGGTCCTGAAATTTGGGAACAAATGGGGGTTGAATCTCTACATTCTACATCGAAAAGATGGATGATATTTCAGTAATTGTCTGTAAAATCCGTAATTTCAACCACTGAGAATATCCGGCCTGCGGACTACACTGCCGGCGGCCGGCCGAAGCGCAGAACTAACCAGTTAGGTCCGCAATTTATCGCGCTATGATCTCCATCATGTTATTTATTTTAAAATAAAGTTCAATCGATTCTGTTAATAATAAAAAAAACATCTTATTGCGTGTGAGCGATACAATGGTTATTCTATTATATTAAAAAGAGGCTGTGACATGGCAAAAAAAACAACGCACCGAAGTACGTCAGGTAAAAAACTTTATGCCGTGCACGACAAAAAGGGTTGGTTCAATGACATCCAGACCTACAAACCTGCTCATGGCCAGGACATTAAGCGGAAGAGCAAGAAAGAGAAATGATGAACCTATTCCGTGTTAAAATGAGAAATGGACCCCGACCGGCATATGATCCCAATACCCTCGCCGAGGACATCGCTCTCTTCGCTCGCAACGTCGTATATACTTAAACCAATATGCGCAACCGCCCGTTTTGCGTGATGGCAGATAGGAGGAAAAATGACTAGCTCAGAGAATTTATCAGCCTGCAAGGATGTCTTGTTGAAGTCGTACGAGCATACAGAAAGTCTGCATCGCTTTTTGGTTTCATTTCGGTTCAAAGTGATTGCGTATCTTGCTACTGTAAATGCGGCACTGTTTTACTTCATCTTCCGTGAACAGCCGGGTCAGATTGTTGCTGTCTTTATAACATTAATCGGAATACTCTCGGTCGTAGTACTTTACTTGCTCGATAGACGGACGCGGGAGCTTTTCGAGATTTGCATTAAGTCTGGGCAGGAGATCGAAGATCTGGCTGGAATCCCAAACAATAGTGGAATTTATCAAAAGTTAGGGACAAGAAAGCTTGGACGCTGGAGCCATGGTCTGGTTATTCGAGACACTTCCAGGGTGATCGTGCTTATTTGGATTGCAGTACTCATCATTTCGCTGTGCTGGCCAAAATTGTTGAACATACACCCATAGGGCGGGCATAATGTGGCTACTTAACGTTTCACGCACTTGGGGTAAGGTCAGTATTATGGCTTATATAAAATTATTCATAATGAAAATATAAAAATTGTTGGAGGGGATAAACAAGCGGCACACGAACAGCAGGCTGACTATTGCTGCACTTTCCCTATCAGCCTGCTGTTCACCTCCGACAGATGCGCAAGCCTCATTCGGTTAAATTACTATTTATATTTAATGATTTATAAATCACTGAAATGAGACATTAATAATGATAATGCGCCGCCGGTCGGAGGATGTTCTGAAGAATAGTATATTCAAGGTAAACTATTTTTCGATTTTGGATACCACATAGCACTTAATGGACTGACAACCCCGTACAACGTTTTAATCAAAATTCGACGAAGTAAGGTATTATTAACGAGAATCTATGGGTTTTATAAACATTGGTATTTGATTATTTATAAAATACTGTATAAAAACGT
>Ga0299915_10004237_pt1 | contig 10453 bp, 6 predicted proteins | sample RVTome_13_FD_200263 | JGI IMG/M metagenome (GOLD analysis project Ga0299915, IMG submission 200263) | Soil microbial communities from uranium-contaminated site in the Upper Colorado River Basin, Wyoming, United States - RVT92D227 (version 2) ... | reverse complement strand
TCCGAGGCTGGAACCTGAGCAGCGCGCTGGATGGGTCTTTGACCCTGGAGGCTCTGCTTCAAGGTCTTGAAGATCGTGTGCCAGAGATACACCACAGCGATCAGGGTATCCAATATGCTACTCTTGAGTACGTGAATGCATTACACGCTCGGCAGGTGCAGATCAGCATGTCTGCTCAAGGTGAGCCTCGGGAAAATGGTTATGCCGAGCGTCTGATACGCACGATCAAAGAAGAGGAGGTGGAACTGTCCGACTATCAAAACTTTGCTGATGCTTATCACCAGATAGGTCGTTTCTTGGAGGATGTGTATAATACGAAACGCATCCATTCATCGTTGGGATATCTGACACCGGTCGAGTTCGAGGCTATATGGCGGATGCGGAGATTGAAGCAGATATCCCCCTAAGCTAAGTCCTTTTTGTGTCCAGTTTTAGTAGACCACTTCAGAAGGTTTATCAACATACTTGCCGCATTAGGTTATGGCGACGGTGACGCTAATTAGCAAAAACATCTTAAGAACTCAAGGTTGCCCATTGGGTGTTTTTGTTTTCACAGGGGTATAGGTAACTCAATATTAAACACACCTCAATAATTTCCCCCTCAGAACAGGATTTCAGACTATCTTCACACGTTGATTCTTTATCAGTTGGGTGACCTTTTGATTCGTCTAAGCGAATTCTGGTCTTATCATAGGGTATTTGATTGGCAGAAAGATGTGCCCTGGACCAATAATGTCACCGAACAGGCAAACGGATGCATGAAGATGCGTAGTCGAACGGTGAGTGGTTATAAATCTTGGAAAGGTATGCGGGCTGCCTGCATGCTAAACTACGCAGGAGTAACCTGGTAATGCTGTAGAAAAAAATCACAACATTGAATAGATATCCGTCGCGAAAATCGCCCACTGCTTATATTACAAAACTTAAGGAAAAACTCTTGACTCTGGCTGTTTTTAATGCTATTATTATGTGAGCGTTTACAAGAAATAGAAATATTTTTCTTAGCAGAAATTTCGATTTTTCCCCATATATTGGTTAAATATGCCTTAATTATGCCTTCTGGCTCTAGAAATCGTGTGTGTTTTATTTTTCCAGGGCTAAAAGGCATAATAAATAGAATATCATGTAAACGTTCACATGCATGATTGAAAAAAATCAATCTTCCGAAGTCACAATAATTGATGTCGCTGCAGAAGCGCACGTTTCATATGCGACGGTCTCGCGTGTAATTAATAATGATGTGCACGTAAAACAAGAAACGCGGGATCGTGTTCTAAAAACGATGCGGCATCTGGGATATGTAGCCAATCGTCAGGCGCGTAGTCTGGCAGGGGGTAGGACGAACAGTATTGGGGTTCTTGTACCGGATCTGGGCACTGGTTATATTGGAGAGATTATACGCGGCATCGATGCTGAACTGGGATTGAAAGACCTTGATCTCATTTTATATACAACTCACCGTACAGCCAGCAAGGAGGCTAATTACGTTGCAAACCTAGCGAAAGGGATGGTGGATGGTCTGTTATTGGTGTTGCCCCGCAGCCCGGCTGACTTCATCGGCATACTGACACAGCGCAATTTTCCTTTCGTCCTTATCGACCACCAGGGAATTGGCCAGGATTGCCCCGCTGTGGGTGCAGCGAATTGGCAGGGGGGCTTCACCGCAACCGAATACCTTATCAAGCTTGGACATCACCGGATCGGTTTCATCACCGGCTGGATGGACCTCGGTTGTGCCTTGGATCGGCTGGATGGTTATCGTTCAGCTCTTCGAACCAATCATATCCCGGAAGAGCCGGAATTGATTTATGAAGGTACCTTTTTCCAACCGGATGGTTTTACAGGGGCTTCCACTCTACTCGACTTGCCTAATCCCCCTACTGCCATTTTTGCTTCGAATGACGTGATGGCAATGGGTGTCATAGATGCAGTTCGTATCCGAGGGTTACGAGTCCCGGAGGATATTTCCGTGATTGGCTTCGACGATATACCGCAAGCTTCTATGATCCACCCTGCCCTGACCACGATCAGCCAACCGTTGGAGAAAATGGGTCGGGTTGCTACACAAATGTTGCTTGAATTATTGAGCCAACCCCCAAAAAAGACCGAGCGAATTGAATTGCCCACAGAACTAATAGTTCGTGATTCATGTCAGGCACCACGGACAAGTAGTTGAGTAATTTTTCGATGCTATGAATTATCGTTCATGAAAGGAGGTAGCATTAACGATACAGACAACATATTTAGACGATTGTTTTATTCGTTTCCTCAAAACTAACTTGTATTACTAAGGAAGGAGAAACACTAATGACTCGTAAGATTTTCACTCTGTTCAGCCTCGTGTTGACCGTCGCTTTCGTGCTGACGGCTTGCGCTCCCCAAGTTTCACAACCCATCGCCACCCCACCTACTGCAGCACCTGTGGTGCCTGAAGCACCCTCTGCCGTGCCTCCCACCGCTGTACCTCCCACTGCCGTGCCTCCCACCGCTGTGCCTCCCACCGCCGTGCCTGCCGAACCAATCACAGTTGAATGGTGGCATATTAACACTCAGGATCCGGGCAAGGCGCTCTGGCAAACGATGGCCGATGAGTATATGGCCGCCCATCCAAATGTGAAGATTAATATCACGGTGTTGGAAAATGAGGCCTTTAAGACCAAGTTGACTACCGTCATGCAGGGCGGTACTCCCCCCGATATCTTCCAGAGCTGGGGTGGTGGCGTCATGAATGATCAGGCCAATGCTGGTATGCTCCAAGATATTACCTCTTATCTGGATGCAGATGGCGGTGCCTGGCGCAATAGCTTCGCACCCGGTGCGCTGGCGGTCTATGCCTTAGACGGCATGAACTACGGTGTGCCATGGGACATGGGCATGGTCGGTTGGTGGTACAACAAGGACTTGTTCGCCCAGGCTAACATTACCCAACCCCCAACGACCTGGACGGAACTCCTCGATGATGTCAAGATCCTTAAGGCTGCTGGCATCACCCCCATCGCCTTAGGTGAAAAAGATACCTGGACCGGCATGCACATCTGGTCGTATCTCGCCACTCGTATCTGCGGACAAGATGGTTTTCTAGCAGCTGCAAACCGCACGGGTTCCTTTACGGATCCCTGCTTTGTCGAAGCTGGCACAAAGTTGCTGGAACTGATCGCCCTCGAGCCCTTCCAAGCTGGTTTCCTTGGCGCCTCCCATGATGAAATGCAGGGCACTTTCGGCAATGGCAAAGCAGCTATGGAACTCTCAGGACAGTGGGCCCCCTCCGTCGAATCTGCTCAAGCTGCCGATAAGGTGGGTGTTGCCAATTTGGGCTTCTTCAACTTCCCTGCCGTCGAGGGAGGCGCTGGCGCATTGACGGATGCCATGGGCGGCGGTAATGGCTTTGCCATTGGTAAGAATGCCTCGCCCGAAGCGGTTGACTTTGTCAATTACCTGACTGCCGCGGAACAGCAGAAGCGGGTTGCCGCCATTGGTGCTGGCATCCCAGTCGTCAAAGGTGGTGAGGCTGGTCTGACCGATCCCAATATGATCTTGGTCCAGCAGGGCTTTGCAGCTGCAAATTACTTCCAGCTCTACTACGATCAGTATATGCCTTCGGCGATGGGTTCCATCATCAATGACGCTGTTGCCGGTCTCTTCGCTGGCACAATGTCGCCTGAGCAGGTTGCCCAGGCAATTGAAGACGGAGCCAAGCAGGTCTTTGGTAAGTAAGCCAGATTCTTTGAAAGTGTGGGGGTTGGGGAGAAAATCCAACCCCCACTGAATTTATTTATCATGTGACAGTCACCTTTGCATCTTCGCCTGCCTGCACCAGGCTCTTCAAGAGGTCCCTGTTTCATAGAGCACACCCCCCAATGACCTAAGTAGATCAAATGACCGTCACACCGAAAATTATTACAAGAATTCCTGTGCCGCGGTGGTATCCTTACTATTGGGAATAGGAAAGGAAAGGATTCATGAATATATCCAAGGTCAGAAGAGATCCCTTGAAGTGGCAACAGCGCATAAACTCTCCTCGCCGTGTTCAAAACCACCTGGCCATTTTTCTATTCTTACTGCCGGCTTTTGTTATTTTTCTTCTTTTTATTATTTATCCCATCTTTCGAGCCGTTTATTTTAGTTTGTTCAATTGGAACGGCATGGGGCCTGCCACAGTTTTTGTCGGATTGAATAATTTCAAGCAAATCCTGACCGATCAAGTCTTCATGAAAGCGGTTGTGAATTGTCTCTTGATCGTGATACTCTCCCTCGCCATCCAGCTGCCTTTAGCCCTGATGTTGGCTATTATGGTGGGACGCGACCTGCCCGGCCGGGCGTTTTTTCGGGCCATTTTTTTTATGCCTTATGTGCTTTCCGAAGTTATAACAGCCATCATCTGGATGAGCCTCTTCAGCCCAGACCCAGAGCGAGGCTTCATCAATGCGCTATTAGTCCTCATTCCGGGTGTCCATGCCCAAAACTTCTTGGGTGATTTGAACCAGGTTCTGGCCTGCGTTTTTATCGTTCTATCCTGGAAATATTTTGGATTGCACATGCTGTTATATATGGCCGGCCTGCAAAACATACCCAAGGAAATTGAAGAGGCGGCCATGATCGATGGCGCCAACCGCTGGCAGACGGTTCGAAATGTTACGATCCCCCTGCTTGGCAGTACCATCCGTACCACCGTCCTACTTTCCGTTTTGGGTTCGCTTACCCAGTTCAACCTGATTTGGATCATGACCAGGGGTGGGCCCGTCAACGCCAGTGAAGTTATGTCAACCTACATGTATCGCTACGCTTTTATCCGCTTCCAGTTGGGGTATGGCTCAGCGGTGGCGCTTGTCATGTTGGCAATCTGCCTCGTCTTTTCCGTAGCGTACTTGCGGCTTGCCCGCCAGCCAGATTATCTGGGCGGCATCTAGAAAGGAATCTGCATGGCAACCGTTAATGTGTATAAAAGAAACAATATCAAAAAGAAGCTACCTAGGTTTTTCCAGTACCTTGTACTTTCAATTATTACATTGATCATCCTGGTGCCCATTGTGATCATGGTCTTTGGCGCCCTGAAGACGCGCGGCGAGATGTTTACACATCCATACACCCTCCCTATTCCCGCCCATTGGGAGAACTTTGCTGTGATTCTAAAAACGCCTTCGTTCTGGACCATGTTACGCAACAGCTTGGTTGTCATGCTGGGGACAACGATAGGTGTGCTGATCGTGTGTAGCCTGGCGTCCTTTGTATTTGCCCGTATGCAATTCCGAGGTAAAGACCTTGCTTTCAACTTTCTCACCTTAGGACTCATGTTCCCAATCACCGTTGCCATCATGCCGGTCTACCTCGTGGTTCGCCAGATGCATCTGATTGATACCTTCCTGGCGGTGATCCTGGTGCAGACTGCCTTTCTAATATCCGGTAATATCTTGATCATGCGCGGTTTTTTCACATCGATCCCGATGGAATTGCAAGATGCGGCTTACATAGACGGTTGTAATCCATTTGGCTTTTTCTGGCGTATCATGCTCCCACTGGCGCGCCCAGCTTTGGCGGCGATTGCAGCATTGACCATGATTGTCAGTTGGAATGATTTGCTCACCCCCCTGGTTATTCTAAACAAGGACTCCCTCTGGACTTTACCGCTCGGCACCATGCAGTTCCAGGGACAATACAGTTCAGATTTGGCGCTAACTGCGGCTTTCGTGACCATATCCGCCTTACCTGCGATCATTTTTTACCTGTTCGCTGAACGGCAGATTGTATCCGGCCTCACAGCCGGGGCACTCAAAGGCTGATCTTGCGGGATTCAAGACAATGCCTTCCACCTATCTCAGAAGGAAGAAATAATTATGTCATATTCCGCTTACCTCGACCCTAATTTACCTGTTTCTGAACGTGTTCAGGATTTGCTATCGCGCCTGACGCTTAACGAGAAACTTGGACAATTTATTCACTCCGTTGATGGCATCCCACGCCTGGGAATAGCTCCTTATAATTTCTGGACTGAAGGCCTGCATGGTGTGGGTCGCAATGGACGCGCCACAGTTTTCCCACAGGCTATCGGTATGTCGGCCACATGGAAACCGGCGCTAGTGAAAGCTATCGCCGTGGCAATTGGCGACGAGGGCCGTGCCAAATTCCATGAAGCCCTCCGCACCAAGGGCAAGACCGACCTATACCAGGGATTGACTTTTTGGTCACCCAACATCAATATATTTCGGGACCCGCGCTGGGGACGCGGACAGGAAACCTGGGGTGAAGACCCGTTTTTAACCGGAGAAATGGGCACGGCTTATGTGCGCGGACTTCAAGGCGACGACCCAAAATATCTGAGAGCTGCCGCCTGTGCTAAACATTTCGCAGTACACAGCGGTCCTGAGAAACTACGTCACAGCTTCAATGCGCAGGTTAGCCGCCGCGATCTATATGACACCTATTTACCGGCTTTTAAGAAATTGGTCATTGAAGGGAAGGTTGAAGCCGTAATGGGCTCGTATAACCGCGTGCTAGACGAACCGGCTTGCGCCAGCAAATTGCTCTTACAGGATATTTTACGTGGCGAGTGGGGCTTTACTGGGCATGTGGTTTCCGATTGTTGGGCTCTTTCCGATATTCATGGAGGTCACCAATACACAGTTGGCCCTGTCGAAACCGCCGCGCTGGCACTCAAAAACGGCTGTGACCTCTCTTGCGGCTGTATCTTTGAACACCTAGGCGAGGCGCTTGAGCAAGGGCTGATTTCACAAGCTGACATCGACCTAGCCCTTTCTCGTGTCATGACCACCCGCTTCAAGCTGGGTATGTTTGACCCGCCGAACCAGGTTCCTTATGCTGCTACAACTATGTCGGTAGTGGGCTCTAAAAAGCATCGTGACCTGGCCTACCGTGCCGCACTGCAGTCAATGGTGTTGCTCAAAAACAGGAATCAGGTTCTGCCCATTGGGTTGCAAGTGAAAAGCATTTTTGTCACCGGCCCAGCGGCTGCCAGTCTGGATGTATTATTGGGCAACTATTATGGCATTAACGACAAAATGACCACCCTGATCGAAGGGATCGTTGGGCGTATACCTGAAGGAATTAAGCTGGAATACCGACCTGGTTGCATGTGGACCCAGGAAAGTGCCGTTTCGTATAATCGGGCCGAAGATGAAGCAATCAGCGCTGACCTAACCATCGTGTGTGCTGGAACGTCTCCGCTCATGGAGGGCGAGGAGGGCGAATCGCTACTCACTGCAGAAAATGGAGACCGTGCGCAGATTGAACTGCCTACGGTTCAGCAGAAATTTATTCGCAAGCTGGCTGAACATGGAGCGCGCATTGTTTTGGTCCTGACGGGCGGCAGCCCGATAGCGCTGGGTGAAATCACCGATATGGTGGAAGCCATTTTGTTCGTCTGGTACCCTGGCCAGGAAGGTGGGCGTGCCGTGGCCAGCCTGCTCTTTGGGGATACGTCCCCACGCGGCAAGTTGACTGTCACATTCCCCAAAGCTACCACAGATTTACCGCCCTTCGAAGACTACAGCATGACCGGTCGCACCTATCGATATGCCACGCGCGAACCGCTTTTCCCGTTCGGTTATGGCCTGTCTTATGCCAATTTTGAATACCACGATTTAAATATCGTATCTCCTGATAAACCCACCTCCGGGATTCAGGTGGCTGTTACGCTCAAGAATACAGGCTCTGTCACTGCGGATGAAGTTGTTCAGCTTTATTTAAGTGCGCTTGAAACCCGCCTGCCCGCGCCTCTGAGCCAACTAATCGCCTTCCAGAGAGTAAGTCTCAAACCTGGGCAAATCAAAACAATCCATTTTAACGTCAAGCCTGAAATGCTGATGCTCGTCGACGAAGATGGCCGGCAAAAGTTGGAGCCGGGCAAATACCAATTAACAGCGGGCGGCTGCTCCCCCGGCACTCGCGGGATGGCGCTTGGCGCACCGCAGCCTGTCAGTAAAGAATTTATAATCTCATAATTACTATATAAAGGAGCTCCCATGTCTGATTACTCACCGAAACCCAAACACAAATTTACATTTGGTCTATGGACCGTTGGTAATCGTGGTGTAGACCCGTTTGGCAGCGCCACTCGTGAACACAAATCTCCGGCAGAACTTGTTTACCTGCTGGGAGAAGTCGGTGCGTATGGTGTCAACTTTCACGATAACGACTTGATCCCGATCGATACTACACCTGCTGAAGCCGACGTCATCAAAAAGGACTTCCGCAAAGCCTTGGCCGATACGGGGCTGGTCGTTCCGATGGCGACCACCAATTTGTTCAGCGACCCGGTTTTCAAGGACGGTGCATTCACTAGCAACGATGCGTTGGTGCGTGCGTATGCCCTCCAAAAGACGATGAAGGCCATCGATCTGGGTGTGGAATTTGGCGCAAAAACCTATGTATTCTGGGGTGGGCGCGAAGGCACGGAAACGGATTCCAGCAAGAATCCGTTGGATGCGATCAAGCGCATGCGCGAGGCAATGAACTTCCTGTGTGAATATGCCCTCGACAAGAAATACGATCTCAGATTCGCCCTGGAAGCCAAGCCGAACGAACCGCGCGGCGACATCTACAACCCGACCACAGGACACATGCTGGCGTTCATTGCCACACTCGACCATCCGGAAATGGTCGGTGTCAATCCCGAGGTGGCTCATGAGCACATGGCTGGCATCAACTTCATGCACGTCGTGGCCCAGGCCTGGGAAGCGGGTAAGCTCTTCCACATCGATCTGAACGATCAGTATCCCGGTCGCTATGACCAGGACCTGCGCTTTGGCTCGCGTGACTTGAAGGCTGCGTTCTTCCTGGTTAAATTTCTCGAAGATGTCGGCTATTCTGGCTCGCGTCACTTCGATGCCCATGCTTATCGAACTGAGGATTACGAGGGCGTCAAGGATTTTGTGCGCGGCTGTATGCGCACCTACCTCATTCTGAAGGAGAAAGCCGCCCAGTTCAATGCGGATCAAGAGATTCAGGCGCTGCTTGCTGAAATCAACGTTAATGATGGTGAGATGACTTCCTACTTTGGCAGTTACACATCTGAAAAAGCCGCTGCACTCAAGGCGCGATCTTTTGATCGCAAGGCTATCTCTGATCGCGGGCTGAAGTATGAACAGCTTGACCAATTGACCATTGATTTACTTCTCGGTGTTCGATAATCAATAAGTAAAGATGAGTACGAAAAGCTATTTTCTCGGTGTCGATACATCCACAACCAGCAGCAAGGTGTTATTGATCGATGAAGCCGGCGCAGTGGTGGCAGTTGCCTCGTCACCGCATACGCTGCAAACGCCTCGGCCACTCTGGTCTGAACAGGATCCGCAGGAATGGTGGCAGGCGGTCTGTGTGAGTATCCGTTCTGTTTTGAAAAAGGCAGGTGTAAAGGCTGAAACCATCGCTGCCATTGGTCTGACAGGACAAATGCATGGGCTGGTCTTACTCGACGATGCGGGTAAGGTCCTGCGTCCCGCCATTCTGTGGAACGACCAGCGTACCCAGGCCCAATGCGACGAAATTCACTGGCGCATTGGACGAGAGAAGTTCATCCAAATTACCGGCAACGTAGCCTTGACCGGTTTCACTGCACCCAAAATCCTATGGGTCAAGGAAAACGAGCCGGAAATCTACGCCAAAGCCGCGCACGTGCTATTACCGAAGGATTTTGTACGCTACAAGCTGACTGGGGATTTCGCCATGGACAAGGCCGATGGGTCTGGGACCGTCCTGTTCGACCTGAAAGAGCGTGATTGGTCCGGTGAAGTTTTATCTGCCCTTGGGATTCTCCGCAGCTGGATGCCACCGGTTTATGAGGGGCCGCAGATAACCGGACATCTGACCCCAGCTGCCGCTGTAGCTACCGGGCTGAAGGCTGGCACGCCCGTCATGGCAGGCGGCGGCGACCAGGCGGCGCAGGCCGTAGGCGTAGGCGCGGTTAAGCCGGGCATCATCGGGCTAACGGTGGGCACCAGCGGCGTGGTCTTTGCTACCACGCCCTCCGCGCTGATCGAACCCGAAGGACGGCTGCATGCCTTCTGCCATGCCGTGCCGGGGATGTGGCACTTCATGGGCGTAATGCTCTCCGCGGCAGGCAGTTTACAGTGGTATCGCGACACCCTTGCTCCGGGAATGAGTTTTGATGAACTGTTGAAAGAAGCCGAATCTGTTCCCGCAGGCAGCGAAGGATTACAGTTCCTGCCCTACCTGAGCGGCGAACGGACCCCACACCCCGACCCATTAGCACGCGGTGCTTTCATTGGCCTGACTTTGAGGCATGGGCGTGGACACATGACCCGTGCCGTCCTGGAAGGTGTAGCTTTTGGCTTAAAAGACAGCTTTACCTTGTTTCAAAATGCCGGGCTGGGTGCAATTGTACAGGTGCGCGCTTCCGGCGGTGGTATAAAGAGCCCATTATGGCGGCAGATTCTGGCTAGTATACTCGAAGCTGAATTGATAACGGTTGACGTAGTTG
>Ga0299915_10004235_pt1 | contig 10453 bp, 10 predicted proteins | sample RVTome_13_FD_200263 | JGI IMG/M metagenome (GOLD analysis project Ga0299915, IMG submission 200263) | Soil microbial communities from uranium-contaminated site in the Upper Colorado River Basin, Wyoming, United States - RVT92D227 (version 2) ... | reverse complement strand
CATGACATGCAGGTTTGGTTTTCGTCTCTTTTGTCATCCCGAACCAGGTCCTGAACTTAATTCAGGATCTACGATTTCGGGATCTCGGTTTTGGGTTTAGAATTTGGTTTTAAAGCCCCGTCCTGTGGACGGGGTTCTTTACTTCCCTTCCTCTCGATGGGGGGTGTCATAATGTCATTCTGAAAATTTTAGATTCTTCGCTTCGCCCTGTACCATATTAGGTTCAGGGCTTCGCTCAGAATGACAATTACGGTTTTTTTGATGTTATGACACAGTTTCCAGAGGAGGGAATTAGTTTGAGTTTTGGGGTCGAGTATGCGAATTGCCTATTTTGACTGCTTTTCCGGAGCAAGCGGAGATATGATTCTCGGCTCATTGATCGATGCGGGGTTGAGTCCCTTTCGATTAAGAGAGGAGTTGAAAAAACTTCGAATTCCGACCATTCATTTAAAAGTCAAAAAAGTCCTAAAAGGGGGAATCTCCGCAACTCAGGTCATCGTGGAAGGGAGGAGGGAGAAAAAACCCCATCGCGATTTGAAAGAGATGCTAAAGATCATCGACCGAAGCGGTTTAGGGTTCGAAGTGAAAGAGATGAGTAAGGAGATCTTTCAGCGGATCGCTTCGGTGGAGGCGAAGATTCATCGAAAACCGACAGATCGAATTCACTTCCACGAAATCGGGGGATTGGATTCCATTGTCGATATTGTTGGGTCTGTCTGGGGTCTTCAACAAATGGGGACTGATGAGATCCATGTCTCAAAGGTGAATGTCGGAGCAGGATTTGTGAAATGCGAACATGGGGTCCTTCCCGTTCCTGCACCAGCGACTCTATCTCTGATGAAAGGAAAGCCTATCTATTCCTCAGGTGTGGAAAAAGAACTTCTTACTCCTACTGGAGCTGCAATCCTGACCTCCTTGGGTTCTGAATTCGGGCCAATGCCTTTAATGAGGGTGGAGAAAATTGGGTATGGAGCCGGTCGGGATGACCTTCCTCATCCCAATATCCTTCGGTTAATGATTGGAACCTCGATGGAGAAATCCGGAAAAGAGAAGGTCACGGTCATCGAGACGAACATCGATGACATGAATCCCCAGTTCTATGATTATATCATGGAGAAACTTCTAACGATGGGGGTTCTGGATGTATTTTTCACACCCATCATGATGAAGAAGAACCGACCAGCTATCCTCCTTACAGTGATCTGTCCTTCTGAAAGAATGCTTTCCATCATAGATTTTCTATTGAGAGAGACGACCACACTTGGTCTGAGGTGGCATGAAGAAGAGAGGGCCCGTGCTGATCGAGAGCTCCTGACCTTAAAGACAAAATATGGAGAAATTCATTTCAAACTGGCCAGATGGGAAGGGAAAGCGATCAGCCTTTCCCCAGAATATGAGGATTGCAAAAGGTTGGCATTAAAGAAAGGGGTTCCCCTTAAGGAGATTTTTGAAGCAGCAAATAAAGTGGCAGTCCTCTTTAAGGAAGGTAAGAGGAAGGCATTCACCATCATTTCATAAAAGGAGATAATATTTGATAATATTGATATAATTGCCTTAAACCGTAAATCCACCAGCTCATCCTGTAAGTCCTAAATCCTACTTGAAATTCACACCTTGAGCACTTATATTTAATTTAAAGGAGGAAAGAAATATGAAAATCAAAAAAATTATCTGGTTTTTGGCCTTATTATTGGCCTTTAGTTTTTTATTTACAACTGGAGTAAAGGCACAATCCAAACCCGTGACCAACCCACCTATCATTACCCAATCTTTTGGTGTAGAAAAGGGGCCTTATGGATATATCTGGAAGATTTATATCGAGGCAGAGGACCCAGATGGGGATGTGGTTAAAATTGCCTCTGTGGTTGACCAGCCAGGTTATGGCCATTACCCAACTGATTGGATCATCCTCAAACCCGAATATCGAAAGCATTTGAGAGGGTACATTCAATGGAATACCTTCAGTTCAAGGGCACCGTATTTAGGAGAATGGACGAACATTACTTTGAAGGTTTCCATTATTGACAAGGCGGGAAATGAAAGCAATGTAGTCGTTTTCCCATTTGAGTTCGTTTCAGGAGTTAAGGATCCGTATAAATACACACTTCCTGCTCCCTTTGATCAAGGAAATCTCCCAAGGTTAGGGAATATCTTTATCGATCTCGTTGAGCCGACGTTTGATGGAGGAGGGAATGAATGGGTGGAGTCTTAAGCCTTTAGTCCTTTTGGGTTGAAAAAGTTTTCCATTTTGAGGGCCCTTAATAATGAGGGCTCTTTTTATTTCCTCTTGCTTTTCTCACCATTGAATGGTAAACATTTTTTATCATTTCATATAAAGAGGGAGGAGCGTCATGGAACAAGGTATCTTTCAAAGAAGGATGGCTATCGCACTGCTGTTGGTTATCCTTGTCGGTTGGGTATGGATGGGATGCTCGTCAAAGGTAAAGGAAAGGCGAGGGGAGCCAGTCACAAGTGAATGGAGGGGTTCTGGTAAATATTACCATTTTGATGATGTCTTCGTTCCAGGGGAATTGAATTATAAGCAGAATAAATCATTCATCTACGAGACCCCCCGATTCAAAACGGGTCTAATGATTTTTTCAAAATGGTGGCTTGATGTTGGATCTTTGATCGATTTCTTTACCTATCACATGGAGAAGGACAATTGGAAACTGGTGAACAGCTTTAGAGGGAAGGAATCCATTCTCAATTTTTCGAAACCCGATAAAACCTGCACCATCAGGATTACTGAAAAATGGTATGGGACCACAGAGGTAGAGATCAGAGTTGGCCCATTGGGAGAGAAGAAGATGTGAGAGTTCGTTATGTTATTGGAACAAGTCAAAAGGACCATTGATCGCTACCATTTATTGGATAAAGGTGACCGGTTGATCGTGGGTGTATCCGCAGGGGTGGATTCAATGGTTCTCCTCCATTTGTTAAATACCTACCGTCAAGAATTCGATCTTTCTCTCATCGTAGCTCATATCAACCACGGTCTTCGGCCAAAAGAGTCAGAAAAAGAGGCCGAACTCGTACAAAAAGAGTCAGAACGGCTCGGCTTAACCTTTGAATATGGACAATTCAATGTGAAGGAATTCCAGAAGGTGGGGGGTATCTCTCTACAAGATGCCGCCAGGAAGATTCGTTTCCATTTCTTTAACGTTCTCCTCCAGAAATATAATGCAAACAAGATTGCCCTGGGCCACAATGCAGATGATCAAGTGGAGACCGTTCTCTTAAGACTGATGAGAGGATCTGGACTAAAGGGCCTGAAGGGGATGCTCCCTATTCGAGAGGGAAGGGTGATTCGGCCCCTTCTTGAAGTGTGGAGAAGAGAGGTTGAATCTTTTGTCGAAGAGATGAAGATTCCTTATCTTTTGGACTCTTCAAATCTTAAAAAGAATTACCTTCGGAACCGGCTTCGTCTGACCCTCATTCCTCTCATCGAAAAGGAGTATCAGCCTAACTTCAAAAAAATTGTTTTGAAGACCTCGACCATCCTTAGAGAAGAGAATGATTATCTGGAGAGAGGGGCGGAAGAGGCTTATCAAAAGATTGTCCGTGAGGAGAAAGACGCTCTCTCCTTCAAATTCTCGGAATACCAATTCCTTCATCCCGCAATTCAATGGAGGATCATTCAGAAGATGTTGGGAAGGATTTATAGTGGGGAGACGGTCATAGAAGAAAGGGAAGGGATGGAGGTCGATCAGATTTATAAAAAATTCCATCAACTTTTACCAAGTTTTTTTATTGAATTGCCTCATGGGGTTTCTTTGGAAAAGCGATATGATTTAGTTTTGATAGGGAAAGGATGGGTGAAACCGGTTCCACCTTTTGAGGTCGAACTCATTTCACCTGGCCGAAACTATGTCGAAGAGATCAAAAGAGAGGTAGTGATTGAGGAAACCAGCAGGGATGATAAGTTTAAAGATCTTTATGGGCTTCCCGATATAGCTCTTCTGGATTACCAGAGTCTCCAATTTCCCTTGAAGATGCGGAATTTCAGGCCAGGCGATCGATTTCGGCCATTGGGAGTAAAGGGGACTCAAAAGTTGAAGGAGTTCTTTATCGATCATAAGATCCCAAAGTTTGAAAGACCGAGGATCCCCCTACTCATCTCAGGAGAGATGATTGCCTGGATCGTCGGTTACAGAATCGATGAACGAGTAAAAGTTACCGAGAAGACCAAAAGGATTTTAAAGGTAGAGGTAATATAGACCTACCCTCCTATCCAATAGCCCACCAGTATAATCTTTAGTTGATTTCTTGACCCGTTCGACGGCGCCAAGCCCCATCTTTGAAGGCGGGGTAAAAGAGTGCCGCTCAGGGTCAACCCTGAGCAACCCCTAGCCTTTGGGCTGGGGAGCCGAAGGGTTGACAAACAATGGTGGATTAGGTTAATGATATTTAATTCCTATAGAAAAAGTATGATTTTGTAACCTATGAAAATATCAACGAAAATTAGATATGGAACAAGAGCAATGTTGGAACTTGCCTCTCACTATGGAGAAGGCCCCATCGAATTAAAAGAGATTGCAAAGAAAGAAAATATTTCTTTAAAATACCTTGAACAGGTCATCATTCCCCTTCGTTCGGCTGGGTTAGTCAAGTCGGTTCGTGGTTCCAAGGGTGGGTACTTATTAGCTAAATCACCTTCGGAAACCTGTTTAAATGATCTGGTTGAAATTTTGGAGGGCCCGATCAATTTGATAGAATGTTTAAAAGATCCAAAAGCTTGTCAAAAATCTTCATTCTGTGTGACACGCGATATCTGGAAAGAAGTCTCGGAAGCGATATATCAAATTTTCCATTCGATTACTTTAGAAGAAATGGTGAATCGAAGAAAAGAGAAAGAGGGATTGATCCCTCCGATGTACCAGATATAGCTTGCAATGCCAAATGTCAAAGTTCAAATTTTCAAAGGAAGCTCAAATTTCAAATGAGGAGGGGAATTTTGACATTAGGTCATTTGACATTGATTTGAAATTTGGATTTTGACATTTGAAATTTTATTTTCAAATGGGAGAGATGAGATGGCGAAAATTGCTAACTTTATTTCAGAGTTAATCGGGAATACACCTTTATTAAGGTTGAATCAAGTCACGAAGGATTGTAAGGGAGAGGTGGTGGCAAAACTTGAGTCTTTCAACCCTTGCGGGAGCATCAAAGACCGGATTGGTGTTGCAATGATTGAAGCAGCAGAGAAAGAGGGGTTGATCAATAAAGATACGATTATTTTAGAGCCCACCAGTGGGAACACGGGAATTGCCTTGGCATTTGTCTGTGCGGTGAAAGGTTATCCATTGGTTCTGACAATGCCAGATACAATGTCTGTCGAAAGGGTTCATCTTCTCCGAATGTTTGGAGCAGAGGTGGTCCTGACGCCTGGCAATGAAGGAATGACAGGTTCGGTGAGGAAGGCAGAGGAGATGGCTGCCAAAGACCAACGATATTTCATTCCCCAGCAGTTTAAAAACCCTGCCAATCCAGAGATCCACAGAAAGACAACAGCTCTTGAAATTTGGGAAGACACCGATGGGAAAGTGGATATTTTAGTGGCAGGTGTCGGTACGGGAGGTACTATTACCGGTGTTTCAGAGGTCATTAAAAAGAAGAAACCGGAATTCAAAGCTATCGCTGTAGAACCAGAGAGTTCACCTCTACTCTCCGGAGGGAGGCCAGGTCCTCACAAAATACAGGGGATCGGTGCAGGTTTCATTCCAGAGGTTCTTCACATGGATCTGGTTGATGAGGTGATTAAGGTATCGAACGAAGATGCAGGATTGTTAGCGAGGAGATTGGCAAAAGAGGAAGGGATTTTGGCAGGGATCTCCTCCGGCGCGGCCACATGGGCAGCGATTGAAGTAGCTAAGAGGCAGGAGAACAAGGGCAAAATGATCGTGGTCATCCTACCGGATACTGGCGAGCGATATATCAGCACATGGCTGTTCAATGAACTAAAATAGGTTAAAAGTGAAAGGTAAGAAGCAAAAGGTGTAAGGTTTTACTGCTTACTGCTCACTGCCTACTGGTTACTTAAGAGAAGAGGGGGTGGTGATATGTTATGGATCATGTATCACCCCGAGAGGGGAACTATTAAGAGTTCAAAGTTTAAAGTCTAAAGTTCAAAGTAAAAATCTTGAATCAAGATTTTTCGGGGAGGTAAAAAATGGCTAAGACCATTGAAGAGATAAACGAAAAGATTAAGAAAGGAAAAGCCGTTGTCTTTACGGCTGAAGAGATTATTGAATATGCCGCTGGGAAAGGGGTGAAAAAGGCAGCTCAAGAAGTAGATGTCGTCACCACAGGGACCTTTGGTCCGATGTGTTCCTCCGGAGCCTACTTCAATGTGGGTCACACAAAACCCCGGATCAAGCTGGGAGGGGGAAAGACTTATCTCAATGATGTTCCAGTCTACACAGGTCTTGCAGCCGTAGATTTCTTCTTGGGAGCGACTGCAATGCCAGAGGATGACCCGAGGAATAAGATCTTTCCCGGAAAGTTTGCGTACGGTGGGGCACATGTCATTGAGGAACTGGTTGCCGGAAAGGATGTGAGTCTCACAGCGACGGCCTATGGAACAGATTGCTATCCGAGAAGGACGTTGGAGACTTATATCTCCCTCAAGGATATGAACGAGGCAGTTCTTTTCAACATAAGAAATGCTTACCAGAACTACAATGTAGCAGTCAATCTCTCGGATAAAGTCATCTATACTTACATGGGTGTTCTCCAACCCAACATGGGTAATGCTAACTATTGCAATGCTGGCCAGTTAAGTCCCCTGATGAATGATCCCTTTTATAAAACGATTGGCATTGGCACCCGAATCTTCCTTGGTGGAGGGATAGGATATGTCGTAGGAAGCGGGACACAGCATAATCCCGATGTGAAGAGGACAGAAGGAGGTGTTCCCAAAATGACTGCTGGAACACTCGCCGTCAAGGGCGATCTCAAAATGATGAGTCCAAAATGGCTCAGGGGAACTTCTTTTACTGGTTATGGAGTCACCCTCACTGTTGGCATTGGAGTTCCCATCCCTATTTTAGATGAGGAGATCCTTCGGTATACTATGGTCCGGGATGAGGAGATCTTGGCTCAGGTCGTGGACTATAGCGAGGCCTACCCCCAATTCATTCCAGGGAGCTTAGGGGAGGTCAATTACAAACAACTCAAGAGTGGTAGGATTCCAATTCAGGAGAAAGAAGTTCCGACCTCTGGCCTCTCCAGTTATTTCAAGGCCAGGGAGATTGCCCAGATCTTAAAAGAATGGATTGAAGCAGGAAAGTTCTTTTTGACCAAACCTGTCGAACCTCTTCCGTCCGTTGATTCAGGAATCGTTTTCAGACCTTTGAAGGAGAGACCCATCAAGAAAAAGTAGCATAGAGCAAAGCGCATAGTGCATAGGGAGAAAAAACTCTATGCTCTCTGCCCTATGCCCTTTGCCTATTAGAAAGGGGGTTGCTATGCAGAAAAAAAGAATTGTGCTCAGTTATCCTTCACATCTCGTCGATCAACCAGTCATATCGAAATTAGTCAAGGATTATGATTTGATCGTCAATATTATGAGAGCTCGGATTACACCCAAGGAGGAAGGAAGACTTGTATTAGAGCTTACCGGGAAGAGGGCAGGGATGGAAGCAGGGTTTAAATATCTCAGTGAGATAGGTGTGGAATTCCAACCTTTGGCTCAGGATGTCAAATGGCATGAGGATCGCTGTACCCACTGCACTGCCTGCATTGCCATCTGTCACAGCAAAGCATTGGATGTGGATCGGCCACGTATGGAGGTCTCGTTTAATCGAGACAAATGTATTGCTTGTGAACTGTGCATTCCTGTCTGCCCCTATCAAGCAATGGAAATTCTTTTTTAAAAAGGGATCTCATAAGGGGGCAATGATTGAAAAAAAGGGTGGTTGTTGCAATGAGTGGGGGAGTTGATTCGAGCACTACTGCCTGGTTTCTCAAGGAAATGGGTTATGACGTAATAGGAGCTACGATGTGCATCGGGGTGACAGATAGAACCCAGGGAGGCCCAGCACGATGTTGCGGTCTTGCCGATATCGAGGATGCCAGGCGCGTTGCCCTTCAGCTGGAGATTCCTTTTTACGTCTTCTATCTTAAAGATGAGTTTGAAAGGGAGGTCATCCAATATTTTTGTGGAGAATACGTTAAAGGAAGAACACCCAATCCCTGTATTCTCTGTAATGAAAGAGTGAAATTCGGGTCTTTTTTAAAAAAAGCACTGGAACTGGGGGCTGATTATCTCTCGACAGGCCATTATGCACGATTGGAATTTGACGAAAACGCCAAGCAGTACCTTTTGAAGAAAGGGATCGATCGGAGAAAAGATCAATCCTATGTCCTCTTCTCCCTAACCCAAGATCAACTCCGCCACATTCTTTTCCCATTAGGGGAATATCGAAAAGAGGAGGTAAGACGAAAGGCGCTTCAACTCGGCCTTCGGGTCCACGACAAGCCCGAGAGTCAGGAGGTCTGTTTCATTCACGAACCATCTTACCATCCCTTTTTGCAGGAGAGGCTAAGGGAATCGATCGAACCTGGGCCGATCATTGATCAGAAAGGATTTGTCCTGGGAAAACATAAAGGGATCCCCTTTTATACCATTGGGCAGCGAAGAGGCCTCAACCTGGCAAAAGGGAAACCCCTCTATGTGATTGGAATCGATCGAGAGAAGAACGCTATTGTTGTTGGAGAAGAGAAGGAGGTTTATGGCGATACCTTCATCGTCAACTCGATCAATTGGATCCCCTCACAGGTAATGATGTCGCCCTTTACGGTCCAGGTGAAGATCCGGTATAACCATCCGGGTTCAGAGGCCGTCCTTTCTTTGAAAGGCGAGAATGAGGTGGAAGTGAAGTTTAAATCACCTCAGAAGGCCATCACACCTGGTCAGGCCGCTGTTTTTTATGACGGTGAAACGGTCTTGGGAGGTGGATGGATAAAAGAAGTAATAAAATATGAATCAGTGAGCAGTAGGCAGTAAGCAGTAGGGGACTGTCCCGGAATTACGGACGGACCCCGTATCAAGTACGGGGGGAGTCGTAGATTCGGGACTGTCCCCCTAATACGACTATGGATCAATCCATTAAAGAAAAATACGACCGTCTAAAGGAAGTATTCCAATCAATGGGACGTGTACTCGTGGCCTATTCTGGAGGGGTTGACAGTACGCTCCTTCTAAAAGTGGCCAAAGATACCCTCGGAGAAAGAAACGTTCTTGCTGTGACTGCCCTTTCTCCTCTTTATCCTGATCGGGAACTTGCAGGAGCCAAGAATCTTACTAAGGAAATGGGCGTTCGACACCTTCTGATCAAATCGAATGAATTAGAAATCGAAGGGTTTTCAAAAAATCCTCCAAACCGATGTTACTATTGTAAAAAAGAACTTTTCGGAGAATTACAGAACATAGCTCAAAAAGAGGAGATTCCCTTTGTCATTGAAGGCTCGACATTGGATGATGAAAAGGATCACCGGCCAGGGAGAAGAGCGATTCAGGAGTTGGGGGTTCGGAGTCCTCTCAAAGAGGCAATGTTCACAAAAGTAGAGGTGAGGGAATTATCCAATGCCTTAGGTTTAACCACATGGGATAAGCCCTCTTTTGCTTGTCTCGCCTCACGGTTTCCCTACAGGGAAGAGATTACCGTAGATAAGCTGAAGATGGTGGATGAGGCGGAGAACTTCCTTTTTAGGCTGGGGTTCAAACAGGTTCGAGTCCGCCATCACGGAAACTTAGCCAGGATTGAAATCTATCCGGAAGAAATAGAGCGTTTGATGGATGGTTCATTGAGAGAGAGGGTGGTGAGCCACCTGAAAAAAATTGGTTACAATTATGTGACAGTGGATCTTCAGGGTTTTCGCTCGGGTTCGATGAACGAGGTGCTGTGAGAAAACTTGTGAAAAAGGCGCTCTTCGCTGCTCAGGAACATTTTTTCGACAATTCTAAAGCTCGCTTCACTGCAAATTCAAAACTCGCTCTTCGAGCTCAAACATTGAATTTGCAGCCGTTGCACTTCGCTAAGAATTGTTACCGAAAAAATCTTAATTCGCGCTCAGAGCTTACCTTTTTCGATTTTCGAGGAGACTTATGAAAGCGATTGCCCTCCTCTCTGGGGGTCTCGATAGTACACTCGCAGCTAAGGTTGTGATGGAGCAGGGCGTTGAATTGGAGGCCCTCAACTTTCTGACGGTCTTCTGCACCTGCACAAACCGTGGAGAAACCTGTTTAGCCTCCCAGAAGGCTGTGAATGCTCTTGGCATTCCCTTAAAGGTGTTTAATGTTTCTGACGAATATCTAAATGTCGTAAAACATCCAAAGCACGGTTATGGAAGCAATATGAATCCGTGCATCGACTGCCGGATCTTCATGCTGAAGAAGGCAAAGGTCTATATGGAAGAAGCAGGAGCCTCTTTCATTGTTACAGGTGAG
>Ga0299915_10004234_pt1 | contig 10454 bp, 3 predicted proteins | sample RVTome_13_FD_200263 | JGI IMG/M metagenome (GOLD analysis project Ga0299915, IMG submission 200263) | Soil microbial communities from uranium-contaminated site in the Upper Colorado River Basin, Wyoming, United States - RVT92D227 (version 2) ... | reverse complement strand
TTTTTTCTCGACGGTTTCGTCGTCGGAAACGAGTTCCAGGGCTTCTTCGGGGCAGGATTCGATGCATTTGGGTTCGCCGTCGCAGAGGTCACAGGCGATTGCTACGCGCGTGTCTGGGTCGAGGATAAGCCCGCCGTACGGGCAGGCTTGGATGCACCAATCGCAGCCGTTGCATTTGCGTTGGTCTATTGTGAGTAACCCGGTTTTTTCGGCTTGGGTTATGGCTTTTTCTGTGCACGATTTTGCGCATGGGGCGTCTTTGCAGAATCGGCAGCTCATGGTTGTGTTGAGCATGGATGTTAGGCGGATTACGCGGATTCTTGATTTTAGGGGGTCCCAGCGTTCGTTTTTTTCTTGTGTGCATGCGTATTCGCAGATGCCGCAGCCGGTGCATTTGCTCGGGTCGACGGACACGAATTTTCGTGAGTCTAGTTTGGCGGTTTGCATTGTGGTCACCGTTTGTGAGTGGGATCGTCTGGTTTCTTCTTTTGGTTTTGTAGTATTAAAGTCGTGTTCTTGGCTGCTGGTTTTCTAGTACTTTTTATTGATGTGATGAGCACAGGGGGTGGCGGGCCCGCTGGGATTTGAACCCAGGATTTCCGGCTTCGCAGGCCAGTGTCATGATCCAGACTAGACCACGGGCCCCTTTTTTCGTTGTCAACGTGATTAGTCTGTTTTGGATATTTAAACCCAGATATCGCTGGGATGCGGTTTCGAATTGTATGATCTACGTAGTTTTCGTTGTTGTTTTGGGTTGGAAAGCAGAGTACCCCCCTCCCCCCTAGGTTTTTTCTTGTAAAGGTCTGTTGTTAAGCCTGTATTTGGGTGTAGGTGTGACTCCTGCAGCGGTCTTCTGCATTAGTTGTACATTGTTCAGATCGCTTTTTTGAGCTGGTCAAAGGGGATGTCTTATGACGGAATTCGTATCGAAAGGGCAGCTTCTGCTTTTTTGGTGACGCGCTAGATGCTGGAGGTTTCCTGTTTGATCGTGGAAAATGTTGTTTGGGATGCGTGGTCTTGGCTGGAGCGTTTGGCGGGTTGAGATGGCCTGTTACGCGATTTTGTTGAAGTTGTTGGCCAACATTATTGCGTCGAAGATGTCCACGACGTTGTCTTCTTTTATGTCGGCGTTGGGGTTCCATTTGGATTGGCCAGGATAGGCGTTGTATGAGTTTGACAGCAGTATCGCGTCGAAGATGTCAGCGATGAAGTCGCCGTTGATGTCGCCCGATATCGTCACCACTACCCAGCGGAACAGAGTGTTGTCACTGGTTTCTATCTCGTCTGGCACGGGTGCCGTTGATGCTTTGAGCGTGTAGTTTCCTTTGGCGACGTTCGTCGTGTCCCAAATCACAATGACTGTGTCTGACTGCCTAAGCGAAAGGCTGATCGTCTGCTGCGTCAAAGGGTTCGTGTTGACCAGTATGGTAACGGTGAACGTTTCGCTGAACATGCCTAGGTTTTGGAGAGTCAAGTTCAATTTAACGCTGCAAGGCTTTCCTACTACTGTCTTTGAAAGGAGAAACCTCGTGGTTCCAATGTTGTGCAAGTTGAAAGGCTCCAGAAGCGGATAACGGTCGACGTTGTCAGGAGCAATGGCGAAGGGCACATCTACTACGCCGTCGGCGCCTGGCACGTTCTGGTATGGACCGCCGTAATTGTCGATGCTGACATGACTGGCCCAGTAGTTGCCGCCCGATGGGTAGCCGTCATCCCAAACGTTACCTGTTGAAGTCGTGATCGACAGTGGGTTGTCGTTGTTGACGAAGTTGTTGTGGAAGATGACGTTGTTGTTTGAGCTCAGCAGGCTTAGTGCAAACACGTTTTCCATTATTACGTTGGCGTAGACTTGGTTGCCGCTTGATTCCAATTCGAGGCCGACGCCGCTTAGACTGATTATGTTGTTTCGAATGATGTTGCCGCTTGCTGAAGAGGTGACGTTGATAGCGATGGCGTCTTTTTCGAAAATGTTGCAGTAAACGGCGTTGCCAGAGCAACTTGAGCCCTGTAACGTGATGCCGTTTTGAGTCAGAACGGACATTATGTTGTCATAGATTTTGCAGTTGCTTGCGCCTTGGAGGAGGAGACCTTGGTCCCAGCTGGTAATCACAAACCCAGCGACGGTGGAGCCTGACCCGCTGGGCACGATTGTTATCGCGATCCCGGTGCCGCCTCCGTTGAAGGTTGGCTCGCTTCCGATTTTACCGATGAGCGTTATCGTCTTGTTGATTATTATTGCCTCGTTGTATATGCCTGGGGCGATCCATATGGTTGCCCCCGGTTCAGCCGCGTTTATCGCTTCCTGTATGGTGCCGTAGTCCATTGGAACCCGGATGACGTTACCTAAAGCATACACTTTGCCATCGTTGGATCCTATGAAAACCATACCGTCTGCAACTGCTGGAGAACACCAAATCTCGCCGCCCGTTACATAGCTCCAGATGGGTGTACCGATGTCCGCATCGAAGCAGTACACACTTTTGTCAAGCGATCCGACGTAAACGTTCTTGCCCGCAACGGCAGGAGACGAATAGACGCCTCCGACTGTCTGATTCCACACGTATTCTCCGGTCAAAGCAGATAGGCAGACCATTTGACCGCTAAGCGAACCGAAATAGACCTTGCCACCCGAAACTGCGGCAGAGGAATTCAAAGATCCTCCTACGTATTGTTTCCAGATGACCGCTCCAACAATGGCGTCGAGACAGTAGAACGTCCCGTTGTCTGCCCCGAAGTAGACCCGCCCGTCAATGACGGCAGGGGATGAAGGTATGCTGAGACCCGCAATACAGTCCCATACTAATCCTCCGTTTGCAGTATCAAGACAATAGACTATTCCATCCATCGCTCCAACATAGACCTTGTCGCCCACTATAGCCGGAGAAGAGACCACTGGTGCACCTATCGTTCGATTCCAAATGCTCGCTCCAGTCATTGCGTCTAGGCAGTAGACTTTTCCGTCAAGGGATCCAACGTAGACTTTCCCATCCACGACGGCGGGTGAGGAACGGACGTACCCCGCTGTAGTGTAATTCCATATTTGTGCTCCTGTTGTTGCATCGAGACAGAAAACCTTGGCGTCGTAAGACCCTATGTAGACCTTGCCATATGCGATAGCCGGTGAAGAATCAGTGACTCCAACTGTGTAGTTCCATATCTGGGTTCCGTTGTATGCGTCGAGGCAATACATCAGACCGTCTGTGGAACTGACATATGTTTTGCCTTCGACTGCAGCGGGAGATGAATTCACTGTCCCTCCGGTCATATAGTCCCACCGTGTTTGGTTTGTTACAGGCGGTGGACTTTCAGTGTAGCCTCCATGCGTGGGGTCGTGACGGAACATTGGCCAAGAGTACCTTGTGGAATTGAATTCTCCTCCTTTCCATTGAGAGTAAAAGTAGTTCCCATACAATAGAGGGTTGAAGTACCATCCTTGAACCCATGTTCTTTCGAATCGACGCCCTATCGACTGATACGTCGGAAAGCTGGGACAATCCTCATGATAGACTCTTTGCAGTTCATAGTAGATCTCTCGCCGAGCTGTTTCATTCACCGTCCCAATGCCTTGCATAATCAATGTATCTATTGTACTGTTGGAATACGCCTGCATAAGTGCGAAGGGTCCGGCGCTGTGCATGAATCCGTAGGCAAAGTTGTGCGGATCAGCATAATCCGCCAGCCAGCCCATGAAGAAAATCGGGTCTTCACGATTTTGGACGAAGTCCCAATAGAAATTCCAAGGCGTTTGCTGCACGTTGATATGAAACTTGGGGTTGAGAGACTCGATGGTTTCTTTGAGGATTTCACAGGCTCTCTGGCGAACGGTGTTTCCTTCATTATAACACACAGTGAAATTGAAACCTGAAGACCACAGTTGACCGCCCCAGGCTAGGGAAAAATACCTATTGGCTTCGCTCAGATTGATGCTGTATTTTTCCTGCGCCGGATTGTAGAACGGTAGTTCCGAGACTATAGGGGTGGCTGGTTGATAGGCTTCGCCCTGCAGAGCCTCGGCTATGAGCTTGCTATTGTTAAACGCATACGCGAATCCTTTCCGGACGTTGATGTCCGTGAAGAAATCAGGCGGAATCCCGCTCTCGTTCAGCGTTCCTTTCTGCAACCCGCCTGGAACGCCCATCAAAGGGCTCGAAGTGGAAATGTTGAAGGTGAAGAACAAATCTTCACATATGAGTTGTTCCAGAGGATAGATCGACCTGACACCCGGTTGATCCAGTATCTCTCCAACATCTGCCCGCGGAATCTGCGTATGGTCCAGTCGCCCGTCCAGAAACATGTCCTCTCTGGTGTGCGCATCGTCGATTCTTAGCACCCTTACACGTCGAAGGGAACCGCTGGAACCCGCTGCCGGCCAACCGCCCCAATATCCGTTGAACCTCACCAGCTGCCATTCGATGTTCGTCACGTAGTAGTCCAGCATGAAAGGTCCGGTTCCGCACATTGCATCTATACGTGGGCCTGGAGGACCGGAGGTTTGGTTTTCGATAGCCGTTTTTGTTGGCCTGTTGTATAGAGTCCAGTTGCTCCACGTTCCCGGCCAGTCTCCTATCTGAATGCACCACGTCTTGCATAGAATAGAACTCCAAGTCTGTGACAACACTTGCAAGAATGGTAGATACGGCTTTGTCAGGTGAAGTGTGACAGCGGTCTCGTTTCTTGTGACCGCATCATCTATCTGCTGCCCGGTCACGGTGAACGACCCGTTGTCGTAGCGGCTTCCAAAAAAGTTGAAGAAGGCGTCGTAAAACATCCAAGATGGACCATCTACTCTTGACAACGAACACTCGATCACAAGAATCCTTTCAAGAGAGTACTCAACGTCTTCGACGGTCAGGACCTCGCCGTTTTGGAACTTTACGTCTTGTCTGATCGTAAAACTATAGGTCAGCCCGTCTGGAGTCATCTCCCAATTTGTGGCGAGACGGGGGACAAACTGGTTTGTTTTCTCCTCATCGAAGAAGATCAGGGGTTCGTAAACATTCATCAATACTTCGCTGCTTGCCGTGTCATATGCGCAGACTGGGTCCAGAGTTCTGGGTGAATATGGATAAGCTATGACCATATGGTTGGCCACGGTAAAACTGGAAGTCCAAGGATTTACAAGCGGGTGGTTGTCGATGTTGCTGCTGTCTATCGTATATACCGTGTCGCCTGCTCCATCTGGGTCAGTCTCGTTTTGAAAAGGACCACTGTTGGAATCAGTTCCGTTGTAATCGCTCCAATAGTTCCCGCGCCACGGATATCCTCCGTCCCAGGCGTTGGTCGAATTGCCAGTTTCTGCGTATGCCTGCAAGTGTGTATTGCGAACTAGGTTGTTATGGTAGATCACGTTGCCTGTCGAACTTTGAATTTGGATGCCAACATAGTTGGTTTCTATATTGTTTTTGGAAATAGTGTTGTTTGAAGAGTAAGAGAGGCGAATTCCTTCAGCGGTGCAATTGATTATTGTGTTCCCTGAAACCATGTTGTCATAAGACAGGCTCAGATGGACGCCATATTGATTCAGTGTTACATTGTTCTTCAATATTGAACTATTATAGATGTTGGGCAAGTAGATTCCATTTGCCCAGTTGATTATTTGTGTGTCCTCTATCGTCACGTTGACCAGCCAATTGAGCAAGAGAATGCCGGTTCCGTTTCCAAAGCCCTGGACTGAGTGGCTATTGCCGTGAAACAATATGTTGCTTCTTTCAATGATGATAGAGTCGAATGTGTCGTTCATGAGAAGATAGGTGACGTTGTCTGACGTTGTTATAGGGGCACCCAGGGGTTCAATACTTCCGTCCGAGTGAATGTAGATGGTGCCTGTCGCCCTGACTGGCCTGATGTTGAAAACCACGACAGCCATGTTCAGAAGCAACGTAAAGAGAATTAGAACTGAGAATAGTTTCCTATTCAAAGCCACTCTCCCCCGCCCTATGTTATGTACAAATTGCGATATTAACCTTTCACAAACAATCGTTTGCTGTATCATGAAAGCAACGAAAGCGTTCATGTTTCTATTTTTTGCAACTTTTGGAGGAGTTCCTGAGCCAAAATGCAAGCCTCGCTTGGTTCCGTGATCTCTGAATTCTTATATTCCAGGCATCACAAAGAAATAGCATACAAGCCGACAGTGGTTCCTGTGAAAACTAGGCAAATCTCAATTTCATTCTTGCTGTCCTTTCTTCTCTTCTTTTCCATTTTCAACCTCTACATCTTACGGCCTATTCCATACTCCAATGACGATAGATCCATGCAGGCAACCGTGACTGGCAACGACCTCGAATCAACACACGATGAAAACAGTCGCTCAGTTGAAGATGTTGCTCCTAACGATTCAAGTCCGACCTTCCTCGGAGGAGTTGAGATGGCGCAAGCTTCCTCTCTCGCCAGCTCTCCCTTGTTCAGTCGGCACGTGATGTGCAAAGACTATAATTATCCTTTCCTTGACGTACCGGTCGAACCGACAACGACGTTTAGACCGACGGACGAAAAGGCAGTATGTTTGACGACGGTTTGGATCAACGACTCAATCGAGTTCAGATGGTACTACAGGGACAATTCATCCAAAACTTGGATCTACACGGGCGTGAACCACACCGAAAGCGTTTGCCTGTATGCCGAAGGAGGAGGTTGCTACTTCGCCGCCTATCTATCCATTGCCGGGTACTGGCCAGGCGTTTACTATCCCAGAGCCTACAAAGTAGATGTCTACCTAGACGGTCTTTATTCATTTTCAGACTTTTTTGAAGTCACTAATGGAGGATTCGACAGCTCTCGCGTCTGTGAAAGCATAAACGCAACTGGACAGCCTGTGAACATAAAATCGCGTTTCACAATTGACAGTGACACGCAGGTTTGCCATTACTTGAGATTTGACAAGATGGCGTACTTCAACGAGGAGCTTGGGAAGAGTCACATTTTCACGTCCGTCTGGGTTCAACCCGACGGCATGGTTTATGCTACTCATTCAGAATCTTTTGGCGACTACAAGGACTCCGCCATAAACCTGACCTGTTGGGAGTATGCGTTGGTATCTGACGATTCCATTTCTATCAGCTCCAGTATGCCAGAGGGAAATTGGAAAGTAGAAGTCTATATGGACAGTTATTTTTTCAACAATACGTGGGAACTCTATGGACCAGTCGTCACTACGCCTTTCATCATTGGAAATCAGTCTGTTGCAGACTGGACGTTCATGGTCTATCTTGATGCAGACAATAGCCTCGGAAATGCCACGGTGGGCCCGAGTGTGCACGACCTTGGTGTTGACGTTTTTCTGGAAATGGCAAGCGTCGAATTGTCGCCTAACGTGAACGTTGTTGTTCAGCTGGATAGAGCAAACAGTCTCGATGAAAGATATGGCAATTGGACTGGAGCCAAACGTTTCAAAGTTACGAAAGGCATGACGCCGACCGTTGAAAATGCTATCGAAGACCTTGGCGAAGTTAACATGGGAGACCCGAACACGCTTAGGGATTTTGTCAATTGGACAGTCAGCAGTTATCCTGCCCGTTTCTTTTTCTTGGTTCTCTGGGACCATGGAAGCGGTTGCATGGGCGTCTGTGAAGACGTCACTAATGGCAGTGACTTTCTATCTCTCCCAGAGATCAGCGATGCTTTGAACGAGTCTCCAGTGATAATAGACGGCTTGCTGATAGATGCTTGCAGCATGGGCATGATAGAGGTAGCCTACCAAATGAGAAATTCTGCGAATATCCTCGCGGGTCCAGAAGGCCTCGGCTACGCCCCAGCGCCTTATGATTACTACCTCAACAGCTTGATGAACGACACGTCAGTTTCTCCTCCCGCTTTTGCCGCTCAAATCGTCGACGACTACAGAAAATGGTGCATAGTAAATAGCGACCAAATCAAGAACGCGACGATGACATCAATAGACCTGACCAAAATGACTACGCTTGCCGCAACTGTTGACGATTTCGCGGCTTTACTTAAGGAAAAAGAAACTATTTATCACGAGCAGATAAGTCTGGCAAGAAACGCGACTAAAGGATATCCAGGTCCGCTTGGGCAGCAAGTTGGAGGTCAGACAGTCTACCAGACCGGTTACTACGTTGACCTTTACAGCTTTGCCTCGGAGATCAACCAGAATGTGCAGGACCAGAAGTTGAAAGATGCCTCTGACGGAGTGATGAACGCTGTGGAGGGTGCGATTGTTTTCGAATTCGATATTAACGATAGAGGGACAAACGGTCTAGCAGTCTATTTCCCTGCTGAGAAGTCAAAGTATGACTATGACTCTTTCGCGGATATCTACGAGGCCACATCATTCGCTGAGGACACGTCTTGGGATGAATTTGCAAGACAACATGTGTCGGGGTTTGTCGTTACCATAAAGACAGGTTTCCATGGCATGCCAGTCAAAATTGACGAAGATTTGTATAACACCACGGTTGAAAATGAAACCTCAGTGTTTCTTCAACCTGGCTTTCACACAGTCAACGTGTCAAAAACATTTGCACCCACGGGTGACCTTGAATCGGTCAGAGCGATTTTTATCCACTGGAAAGACAGCAGTAGCACAATACAAACAAGAACGTTCAATCTGGAAGATGGGGACTTGGCTTTTGAGGCAGAATACTCGCTTGAGTATCGCTTGATCATAGAAACAACCTTTTTGGCATCAGGAGGCCAGACTGACCCACTTGTTGGAACATATTGGCACGCGTCAGGTTCCAACGTGAGCGTCACTGCTTTACCGCCGAGTACCATTACTGGAGAGAATTACACCGACTTGGTGTGGATTCAGAGAGGCGCAAGAAACTCGTCCGCCACGGGCAACCCAGACTTCATATTCATGGATGGGCCAATCAACGTGACTGCAGTCTGGAGACACGTGTACTCTCTGACCGTCATTTCACAGTACGGTACTCCGACTCCATCAACTGAGTGGGAAGAGGCAGAAACAGCAATAAACTGTTCAGTTGCACCGATTGTCGCTGGGACTACGGGTACGCGTTACGTTTGCACAGGATGGAGCGGAACAGGCAGCGTCCCCAGCATGGGTAACTCTGCTGTTTTCAATTTCGCGCTGAGTCAGCCTTCAAGCATTCAATGGACTTGGAAGACGCAGCACCTTCTGACGGTGTACACTGACCCGAAGGGAATGAGCCCGCAACCCAGTATCTCCCCTGCAGGGTCGTGGTATGATGGATATACGAACGTCACTTGTACGGCTGAACAGGTAAATGGTTACGCGTTTCAACAGTGGTATACTGAGGGGGCAAACTGGGACGTTGGCGCCAACCCTATAACCATCATGATGGATGGATCATATGATCTCACAGCGCGCTATGTGCATGCACAGGCTTGGTGGGAACTGTTGTTCCGTCAGGACGTGCTTCAAAATGTGCTCGCGATACTCGGCATCGGAATCAGCCTCAGTCTAGTCGGCGGTGCCTGGTTCAGATCTCGCAAGAGAAGAGATATTGTGAAGACTTTTTTGGCCGAGATAGACGATGTCTATTCGAGGTTCAAGACAGAACCGAAGAAGTGTGAGGAAGAACTCTACAGGCTGAGGAACACGGTTTTGGAAGGTCTTACACAAGGAAAGATCAGTGAAGAAAACTACGACATAATCGACAGAAAACTGGATAAATATGTGAGTGAAATTTCGAAAGCAAAAGACCAGACTGGAACCTAAACAAAGAGACACAGCCACATCTTTGAGCAAATTGAATGTTTTGAACCTGGAAAGGAAAAAGATAGGGGGTTATAGGTGGTTTCCGTAGTTGTCGATTATCAATTTGCCGTCTTCTTTATCCACTGTGCCACTAGCGTTCAAGTCTGCTTGCGGATTCCAGTTTGGCATTCCTTCTGAGCTTCCGTATGCTGCGTCCCACGCTTCCAGGTCTAGTATGCTGACTGTTCCGTCGCCGTTCACGTCGCCCATTATCTTCACCTTAACGCTTCCATCGGTGAGAGCGTTGTTTGCCAAGTTGGTTTCGAAAGGCACGGAGCTAGCTTGTGCGCTTATGACGTACTCTGTCATATTAGCGAAGCCTGAAGTGTTCCAAACCATCTCCACCAACGTTGTTTCGTTGGGTAACAGGTTCAAAATCCCAGAAGCCCCGACAAGGTTGCTGCCCGCATAGATGCTTACCGTGAAGTTCTCAGGGGCCAGCCCGAGATTCTTTGCGGTCGTCGTTAAGTTCACGAGTCGTCCTTCATAAGTTTGGTTTGCGGATGGGCTAATTGCGACGATGGCTACGTCGTGGTTCAAGACTGAAACGGAACCTCCTACTGTTTGATGCGACATCAACAATCCGGTTGAGTTGCCCAGTTTGTCGTTTGAGAATGCCAGCGGGCTTATTCCGTAGTTTGATATTTTGAAGGTGATCGTCGCGATCGTAACTGGAGGAACTGTGTTTAAAGATGTTTCATAAGTCACGTTCGCCCAAAAAGTTCCCGCGTATCCGTCGACCATCCAATTA
>Ga0299915_10004233_pt1 | contig 10454 bp, 3 predicted proteins | sample RVTome_13_FD_200263 | JGI IMG/M metagenome (GOLD analysis project Ga0299915, IMG submission 200263) | Soil microbial communities from uranium-contaminated site in the Upper Colorado River Basin, Wyoming, United States - RVT92D227 (version 2) ... | reverse complement strand
GAAATTCTTCGAGCGTTACCACCCATATCATTTTCCGGGGAGCAGATCGTAGATAACGAGGATCCGGGATTTGTGAGAGATACTCTCGAGATAAAAAGCCCTCTTAAGAAGCTGCTCCGGATAAAAAACAGAAGTGAAAATGAATATCTGCAGATCGATATGTTCTGGGCTCCGGAATACTGGCAGCCTGTGGTTATGTCATCATACTACGGGAAATATATCCGCTCTTCAGTATATACCAGGGCCGGTAAGGGTGACAGATCCGTGATGTGGAAAACAAGGATCGATGAACCAGGTTTTTATGACGTGTACTGTTACATTGGCAAGACAGGCAACAGTATGGTTGTACGTACCGGAGTGTCAACCGGCGGAGCTCCGCCTCCTCCTCCGGCGCCGGGTAGTGGATCGGACGGTGATAACGTGTACCAGGATATGCACTATAAAGTTTATCATGATGAAGGAGTTGAGGAGATCACAGTGGATTTTGAAAATGCAGAGGCAGGCTGGAACATGCTGGGCCGGTATTACCTCTCGCCCGACAGTGCAAAGGTTGAACTGACAAATCAGTCATCGGGAAGAATGGTATTGGGGGATGCTATTAAATGGGTGAAGGCAAACTAAAGGCTTGAGGTCTGAGGTATGAGGTGAAATCCAACAGGCTCCACTCTCAGGAGGGGCTGGGGATGGGTAATTAAGAATTAAGGACAAATGAAATTCGAATTAAGAATTAATAGAATGAATATGAGACAATTTAAGATAATACCGGGGATTTCTGTTTTATTGATTCTCTGCATTACAACGTCTGGATTTTCGCAGCAGGGACTCACGCTCGAACAGGCTCTTAACATTGCCGAATCCAACAGCCCCACAATGAAAATAACAAGACTCAGCCTGGTGAGAAGCCAGGAAAACCTGAATGCACAAAATGCTGCACTTAAATCACAGTTCTCTCTCGAGATAAATCCGATAAGCTACAGTCAGATCAGGTCGTTCAATGACCTCATCTCAAAATGGAACTCCGTAAAGACAACCGAAAGCTTTGGCTTGTTCACTATTTCCCAGCCGATACTCTTCACTGACGCACGGCTTTCGCTTGTTAACAGGTTTGGTTACAGGGATTCATACAGTGAGTATTCAAACACAACAACAAAAGGATTCAGCAACAATCTCGCTCTTTACCTCGATCAACCGCTGTTTACATTTAACCGGACAAAGCTGCAGCTCAAGGAGCTTGAATTGGCTCTTGAAAATTCAAAGATCAGCTATGCAATACAGTTGTTATCGCTTGAAAGGCAGGTGACCCAGGCATTCTATTATGTATATCAGCAGCAACAGAGCCTCGATATCGCCAATCAGGCATTCCAGAACATGCAGAAAAGCTATGAAGTCTCCAAAAACAAAGTGGATGCAGGTATATCAGCACGTGAAGAGATGTTCCAGGCCGAGCTTAACATGGCATCTTCAAAATCGGAATATGAAAACAGCCAGGTCTCATTCGAGAATGCCAAGGATGAATTTAAGCTGCTTATCGGCATGAGCCTTTATGATGATATAATTGTTCTGCCGAATATAGGTGTCGATACAGTCGCAGTTGATGTTTCTTTTGCAATTGACCAGGGACTGGCAAACAGGATGGAACTCCGGCAGCGTCAGATAGATGTAGAATCATCGCAGTTTGATCTTATCCAGACAAAGGCCCTCAATGAATTCAAAGGCAGTCTCGGATTATCAGTCGGACTATTTGGTGACAATGAGAAATTCGGGGATGTCTATGCAAATCCAACTGATAATGAAGAAGTATCCCTGTCTCTGACTATTCCGCTGTGGGACTGGGGTGAAAGGAAATCCAGGATCAAGGCATCGGAGGCATCAATAGAATCAGCTAACATTTCTCTTGAAGAAGAGAAAAACGATATCATCCTTGGCATAAGGAAAGTGTACAGGAACCTTTTAAACCTGAGGAACCAGATCGGCATAGCCGAACAGAATGTAGAAAATGCCCAGCTTACTTATGACCTCAATCTGGAAAGATATAAGAACGGCGATCTGACAGGAATGGATCTGAATCTTTACCAGGAACAACTCTCTCAGAAACAGCTGTCATACACCAATTCACTTATCTCTTATAAGCTTGAGCTGCTGAATCTTAAGATTCAGACCCTGTACGACTTTGAAAAGAAGCAACAGGTCGCACCTGTAATGTCACTGGAAAAATAAAAAACATATAAATATGAAAAAGAGCATTATTTTATTTGCAGCTTCGATACTTGCATTAACCTCCTGCAGGAACCAGGACCAGAACCTTACCGCGGATGTTGAAATACCTGTATCGGTTGAAGAACTGAAGCTTAAGCCGATTGAAGAATTTGTCAATACAACCGGTACGGCATTTCCGAAAGGAGAAATAGAGCTTAAATCAAAAATATCAGCTTCGTATTTCCTGGAAAAAAATCCGAATGCTGGAAAATCCTGGCAGCTGGGCGACAGAGTGAAGGCAGGAGCCCTTATAGTCAGACTTGAGGACCAGGAATATGTTAATTCCGTCAGGATGGAAACAAACCAGCTGAACCTGGAGCTTATGGAGAGCGAGCTGAGAAAGCAGGAATCGCTTTATGAGAAGGGAGGAGTGACGCTCAGGGAGCTGAAGACAGCAAGCATTAACTATGAAAATGCAAAAACGACGGTCGTAACTTCAAAGCTCCAGCTTGAAAAAACCAAAATATCCGCCCCTATCGACGGTGTGATCGTTGATCTGCCCTATCATACCCAGGGAACACAGGTTGAGGCCGGTGTTACCATGGTCAAAATAATGGACTATAAAACAATGTATATGGATGTCCAGCTTCCCGAGAAATATATCTCTGTGATTAAACCCGGGCAGGTTGTAAAACTTACAAATTATACAATCCCTGACGATACGATAATAGGAAATGTCACTCAGCTGTCGCCCGCAATAAATGCTGACACCCGGACATTCAAGGGCACTGTTTCGATCGACAACCGTGACTTCCTGCTTCGTCCGGGAATGTTTGTAAAGGCCGATATAGTTACCAGCCGTAAAGATTCTGCAATTGTGATCCCTAAAAATATAATCCTGTCCCGGCAAAGGGGAAAAACAGTATTTATTGTCGATCGCGGGGTTGCAGCAGAAAGGATCATTGAAACCGGACTTGAAAATATTACCGACGTTGAGGTGACCAGGGGGCTGGCAAAAAACGAGAGGGTTGTGACCAGCGGATTCGAAACCCTCAGTAACAGGTCTAAGGTGAAAATTATTAAATAACCTTTATGAACGCAATTGCCCGATTTGCTGTAAAATACCCGGTGACCGTTCTGATGCTGGTGCTGGGTATAGTTCTTCTGGGATTCATCTCTTTCGGTAAGCTGGGAACCGACCTGTTTCCTGATTTGAATACCCCAAAGATATATATCGAACTCAAGGCAGGGGAAAAACCTCCGGAAGAAATCGAAAAAAACTATGTCGATCAGATAGAATCCCTCGCAATGCGTCAGAGCGATGTGGTTCAGGTGTCATCGGTATCAAGGGGCGGGTCAGCTGTCATTACAGTCGAATATGCCTGGAACAAGGATATGGACGAGGCATTTCTCGACCTGCAGAAAGAACTGAATTCATTCAGCCAGAACTCCGATCTTGAAAACTTTACCATTTCACAGTATGACCCCAACGCTTCACCTGTAATGGTGGTCGGACTGAAGAATGACCGCATTGAAAATATGGATGAGCTCAGAAAAATCGCCGAGAATTATATCAGGAACGAGCTTGTCAGGATCGAAGGAGTAGCCGATGTAAGGCTCGTTGGAAAGGAGGAAAGCGAAGTGGTAATTGAAACAAATAAATATCTCCTCGAATCGTTCGGGCTCACATCCGATGGAATTGCAGCCCAGATCAGCAACTATAACAGGAACGTATCAGGCGGATCGATCGTCGACATGGGTACTAAATATGTTGTGAAAGGAGTGAGTGTTCTTGAAGATCTTGACGATCTTGAGAACATAATTATTGGTTTCAAACAGACTGCATCAAACACCGCTGCATTAAATCAAGTTTCTTCTGCTACAACCTCTACTATAAGAGTTCCTGTTTATTTAAGGGATGTTGCAAAGATCGGTTATGGTAACAAGGATCCTGAAAACATTGTTACAATTAATGGTGAGAGATGTATCGGGCTGTCAATTTATAAGGAACCAAAATTCAATACTGTTGATGCAGTAAAAAACCTCGACAAGACCTTTGCCGATCTGGGTAAGGCATTGCCAGGCTATGAATTCATTAAGGTCGTTGACCAGGGTACTTATATCGATAATGCCATTGGTGAAGTTAAGAGTACATTGATACTGGGAATAATTCTTGCTGTCCTTATTCTTTATGTTTTCCTGAGGAGAATAGGAACAACCATGGTAATAAGCGTGGCTATTCCGGTTTCAATAATTGCCACCTTCAATCTGATGTATTTCAACCATCTCACCCTCAATATAATGACACTGGGTGGGCTGGCGCTTGGCGCAGGGATGCTTGTCGATAATGCAATTGTCGTCCTTGAGAACATTACCCGCCTCAGGGAGGAAGGGATGTCACTGAAGGATGCGGCAATTACAGGAACCGGCATGGTAGGAGGAGCAATCACTGCCTCGACAGTGACAACAATCGTAGTGTTCCTCCCGATTGTCTACCTCCACGGAGCCTCAAGCGAGATGTTCAGGGACCAGGCGTGGACAGTGGCTTTTGCACTTCTGTCTTCTCTTTTTGTGGCTATGCTGGTAATCCCTATGCTGATATCAACACTCTTTCCTGAAAAAGGGAAAAAAGCCGTACCCCCAACTGCTTTACAGTTTAAAAGGTATAAAGGATTTCTGGAAAAGACTCTTGAAAAACGGATGCTTGTAATATTGCTGGCTGTAATAATAATGGCGGTTTCTGCATTATTGATCCCCCGGCTTGGAAGTGAATTCATGCCCCGATCAGAATCACCGGAATTTACTGTTGGATTAACACTGCCCGAGGGTACAAGCCTTAAAAGGACCAACAGTACGGCCGTAAACGCTGAGGGCATAATAAAAGACCTGCTTGGAGAGAAGCTGAAAATGATTTACACCCAGTCGGGTGAAGATAACACATCATCTTTGAGTCAGACCTCAAATGTCAAAGGTGAAAACACAGCATCCCTTAAGGTTATCCTCTCGGACGATTACGCTTCAGAAGCTGAAAATGTCATTAGCCTGGTAGAAAGTTACCTGATAACCATTCCTGATCTTGAAGTTACATTTACAAGGGAAGAAACTGCACTGCAGACTTCTCTTGGCACAACAGAATCACCATTTGCCCTTGAGATCTCGGGAGAAGATTATTCAGAGCTTGAAAGGATACTGAAAGAATCAAAAGGTGTACTTGAACAGAATCCCGGTTTGTATAATCTTACCTCTTCAATGGATGAAGGCACTCCTGAAGTTGAAGTGGCTATTGACCGTTTCAAGACAAGCTACTATAATGTGGCGGTAGAGAACGTTATAAACCAGGTTAAAAGCTACCTCGAGGGATCATCAGCCGGGAGCTTTGAAAAAGACGGAGAGATGAAAGACATCACAATTAAGCTGGAAGATATATCGGTAAGCCAGCTCAATGACCTTATGATAACAGCCGGCTCCGTCAAGCTCCCCCTTAGTGAACTTGCTGAGATCAGAACAGTTGTCAGCCCGAGAGAGATCACAAGACGGAACCAGTCAAGAACCTGCTATCTCTATGCAATGGTCAAAGGGGAGAGGGCATTCGACAAGATCATAAATGAGGCCGGGACATCACTGAAGTCTGTTGCCCTTCCTGTAAATTATAAGATGGAATTCACCGGCGAGGAGCTCAAAAGGAAAGAATCAATGTCGAACCTTACTTTTGCATTGATCCTGTCGCTGGTGCTTGTCTTTATGGTGCTGGCAGCACAGTTTGAATCGGTAATACAACCGCTTGTCATTATGCTGACAATCCCTCTTGCAGGTGTAGGGACCATTCTGACCTTCCTGATGCTGGGAAAATCATTGAATATGATGGCATATATCGGCATAATAATGCTTGGAGGAATTGCAGTTAACAATGCCATCATTCTTATCGACCGCATTAACCAGCTGAGGGAAGGGGGAATGAACAAAAAAGAGGCAATTGTACTTGCCGGCTCCCAGCGAATAAGGCCGATCGTGATGACCAGCCTTACCACAATCCTGGCTCTTCTTCCGTTGACAATTGGAATCGGGGAAAGTGCCTCAATCCGTGCTCCCATGGCTCTTGCAGTGATAGGCGGACTGGTCTCTTCCACCCTCCTGACACTTATAGTAATACCCTGTGTTTACTGGGCTTTCGACAGCTTCGGCGATTTCCTCCGGGGCAAGAAAAAGAGTGTTACTGATCCTGCATAATTCTTATAAAAGAGAATATGGATTTTATACTGAAAAGAAGGATCCTCATCAGCATGTTCGTTATCGGGCTTACGTTGCTCGGTTATGTTTCCTATACAAAACTCCCGGTTGAACTAATCCCGAACGCCACCCTTCCGGCTTTGATAGTGCAGGTGCTCACTCCTCTCGAAGTTGACCCTTCTTATATTGAGAGCCAGGCTATTATACCAATCGAAGGTGCAGTCGGAACTCTTGAAAATGTCGAAAAGATCGAATCAGATATCTCCTCCCGGTATGGTACTATAAGGATTTATTACATCAAGAATGCCGACCTGAAATATGCCAACCTGAAACTCCAGGAGAAGATAGATATAGTTAAGGGGTCCATACCTTCAGAATTCATAATCAACGTCATCAAGATCGATCTTGAACAGCTGACAAATCAGTTTATGTCACTGGAGGTAAGAGGAGAAGGGGGTGTGGACAGGATCCGGAACATAACCGACAGGGAAATAAAACCGGAATTTGAAAATATCGATGGTATTGCAGGCGTACAGGTATATGGCGGGCAGGAGAACTCGATTGAAGTGCGGCTCAATCAGAATGCATGCAAAGCCCTGGGAATCACATTGAGCCAGGTGAGCACTCTTCTCAATAGCAACAGCAGGAACAAAACATTTGCCGGCAAGGTTTATGATGGTAGTAATGAGCTTTTCGTCAATATCACTTCCGACTACACCGATGTTAAGGATATCGGGAATATTATTGTAAAGCAGGAGGGGCCTGTTTTACTACGCGATATAGCTGAGATCTTTTATGGCGTAAAGGAACAGAGTACTCTCAGCAGGGTCAACGGAATGGAAGCTGTCACAATGAACCTGGTAAATGACAACCAGGCGAATCTCATTAAGCTCTCACATAACGCCGTCGACCAGGTAAATAAGCTTAATAAGGAGCTTGCTTCCTCTGGAGTCGAGATTGTTGTCCAGAACAACAGTGCCGAGACAATGGAAAAAAATATAAACCAGATTATTAATCTCGCAGTCACAGGTGGTCTTCTTGCAATCCTGATCCTATGGTTCTTTCTGCGGAATATCCGCCTTGTTACCGTTATAGGAGTATCGATCCCTGCCTCAGTATACACTGCATTTAATTTCTTCTATGCCTTCGGCATCTCAATCAACAGCCTGACACTTGTCGGGATCGCCCTTGCCATAGGTATGCTCGTGGATAATTCAGTTGTTGTGCTTGAGAATATTTACCGGCTCGCAGGTACAGGCAAGGACCCGGAAGCAGCAGTAAAACAGGGAACTACCCAGGTATGGCGTGCAATTTTCGCATCATCGCTTACTACGATAGTTGTCTTTTTCCCGTTCATATTCTCAACCAATTTTCTCATTAAGATCATTGGTAAGAATATTGGCGTTTCCATCGTTTCAACTCTCCTTGTCTCCCTGGCGGTTGCATTGACTTTTATTCCCATGGCGACATTTTTCATTCTGTCGCGGTCTTCCTCATGTGATTCGGAGATCTTTAAAAAGCTTTCTATTCACGACAGGCTTATCCAGGCCTATCATCTCCTGCTGAAAGCCAGCATGAGAAAACCTGCCGCAACAATAATAGGAACCCTTGCGGTTTTCTTTACCGCCCTTCTCATAAGTCTAACATTAAGTCTCACAACTACCCAGGAAATCGAAACGCCCGAATTCAGGCTGAGTGTCACGATGCCTGCCGGATCGACCCTGGCAAAAACAGATGCCGTGGTCGCCGAGATTGAATCGCGTCTGGCCTCAATAACTGAAAAAGAGGATATTGTCAGCCGGATAGAGGAGGAACAGGCTACAGTCACAGTTAATCTGTTCAAAGACTGGGATAAAAAAAGTAAAAGGAGCCTTCCGGAAATAAAAAATGATATCTCCGGGAAAACAAAAAATATTTCCTCTGCCGAGATAAGCATGGATGAAATATCGACCGGCGGAGGCTTTACAGGAGGCGGAGGTGGCGAGGAAGCACTTGGATCCGAAGCCGATTTTGCTAACCTGCTGGGCATTGGATCACAGACAGAAAAAGTGGTCATAAAAGGACAGAATTTTGAGCAGATGAGAAACCTTGCCGACGACATTGAGTCGTATATTGATGAACTTGAGTCTATTGAAAATGTCAATTCGAATGTCCAGGACAACACCCCTGAAGTACAGCTCCATTTTGATATGGACTACATAGGACGGAACAACTTCACCTTGCTGAACCTGTCGGGTGCACTGGCTACATTCGGGAGGGAATATACATCAGGAGCAGCTTTCAGGCAGGGAACCGAAAGTTATGATATCATAATTAAATACGCTGAGGAGGATACCCTCGTTGGAAATAATTCCTTTAAAACCATTGATGACCTGAAACATCTTGAGGTAAGGAGCGCCACCGGCGCTGTGATGGAGATGGAGGAGCTCGCCAATACCATCTTTTCATATGGCATGGGTAACATCCATCGCGAGAATCAGGAGAAAAGGATAACAGTAACCTACAGCTTCAAGGATGAAATCAGGTCTTCAAAAGATCTTCTGGAGGGCGGAAGGGCTGAAATTGAATCAATCGTCTCAAAGCTGAACATTCCTGCCGGTCTGGCAGTGGAGGTTATCCATGAGGAAAATCCGCTTAAGGAATTCTACAATCTTATCGGGATAGCTTTTCTGCTGATCTTTATGATCCTTGCAGCTGTCTTTGAATCACTGGCAATTCCTTTTGTACTGCTGTTCAGCATCCCTCTTGCCGCGCTTGGATCGCTGATCGCTCTTATCCTTACAGGAAATACCCTCCTCAATGCCAATACCCTGACAGGATTCCTAATCCTTCTGGGTGTCGTGGTAAACAATGGTATAATACTTATTGATTATACCAACATTTTAAGGAAACAGGGTTACAGGCGATCGAGAGCCCTGATGGCAGCCGGGATGGCCAGGATAAGGCCTATACTCATTACAGCATCAACAACCGTAATCGCAATGGTTCCGCTGGCAATGGGAAAAGGTGAGTTTGTATCAACCATCGGAGCATCATTCGGTATCACCGTCATCGGAGGACTTACTCTGAGCACTCTCCTTACTCTTATATTCATACCTACATTTTACTCCGGGCTTGAGAATGCACTTGAATGGTTCAAATCGCTCAGCTGGAAAAACAAAGTCATTCAGCTCCTGATATTTGGCCTGTTGATATTCCTGATCTACAGCCGTATCGACAAATTTATATGGAAACTTATAACAACGATACTTGCAGTAATAATCGTCCCGGCAACAACCTGGTTTGTAATGAACAGCCTGAGAAAAGCAAGGGAGACAGTGATTCCGCCTGATGAAAGCATCAATATTTATGTACAGAGCCTGGTAAAAATCTACGAGAGAGAGAACAGGTGGGCAAGGGAATGGAAAGCCGGAAAAAAAATAAGGGAGCGTCTTGGCCTGGAAAAACATTTCAGGCGGTGGAGAGATATGACACAGGTATCCTGGCAAATCCCTCTTCTGGCCTTCATTATTTATTTTACCTATTTCTATCTGCAGAAAGGATTCTGGATATTTCTGTTCAGCGTAGTCACCTGGTTTATCCTGTCGGCCATATGGAACCAGTTCAGGGAGCTCTTTACCAGCTTATCAGCAGAAGGGAAGAAAAGGCTCCTGAAAAAGATTATTCCGGTCATTGACTTCATTGTTTTCTGGATCATCCCCCTTCTTAACCTTGTAATGTTCCAGCTTAAATGGGATAACATTGCCGTCGTACTGATAATAGGATTCTTATGGTTCACCGGATTATTTATTTATAAGACAGGTATTAAGCTGAATGAAGAAAACATTGATATCTACAGGCTTGAGGGCAGGTTCAAAGGAATCAGAAAGACTGTTTATAAGATCGTTGCCGCGGTCCCGCTGATAGGTAAAAAGAAAAAGCCTTTCAAAGCGCTGAGCTGCGTTTCGCTCAACATCGGAAACGGGATGTTCGGTCTTCTTGGACCCAACGGTGCCGGTAAAACCACTCTGATGAGAATAATTTGCGGTATC
>Ga0299915_10004232_pt1 | contig 10454 bp, 8 predicted proteins | sample RVTome_13_FD_200263 | JGI IMG/M metagenome (GOLD analysis project Ga0299915, IMG submission 200263) | Soil microbial communities from uranium-contaminated site in the Upper Colorado River Basin, Wyoming, United States - RVT92D227 (version 2) ... | reverse complement strand
GTGATATCCAGTTCCTTACAGATTTCTTCGGTCTCCATGCCGGCCACCTCGCGCAGGCTGAACACCTGGGCCATCACCGGCTTCAGGCGATCGGCGCATTCGTCCAGCACGCGCCGCAACTGGCTCAATTCGGCTTCGGCCTGTGGGTTGCCCCAGGGGCGCGGCGGCTCGGCCCAATGGCCGTCCTGCTTGAACAGGCTGTCGACCGCTTCCTCGCCCTCCTCGTCGCGCGGGATTTCCACCTCGCGCACGTTGCGCCGGATCAGGTCGACGATCTTGTGCTTGAGGATGCCGGTGAGCCAAGTGCGCGGGCTGGCATCGCCGCTGTAGCGGGCCTGTGCCGAAAGCGCGGCGAGCAGGGTTTCCTGCACCGCGTCCTCGGCCAGTTCGTCGGAATGCAGCTGGCGGCGCGCCACCCGGAACAGATAGTCTCCGTGGTCGGCGAGCCAGGTGCGCGCGTCGAGTGTGTTCATCGTTGGTCCTTGTCCCGCATGACGCGGGCTGACCGCACTTTAGAGGCAGTCGCACAAAGCAGCAACCCGCCCCCGAGAGCGTACCCCCGCGCCCCGAAGGCATGGCTTCGCGCCGCGATTTTTATTGGCGTAAAATTCGCCCCAATCTCAATCCGGAGCCGCCATGCCCACCCTCCATACCGCCGCCGAGAAGGCCAGCATCCTGTCCGAGGCGCTGCCCTACATCCAGCGTTTCTACGACAAGACCATCGTCATCAAGTACGGCGGCAATGCCATGACCGAGCGCCACCTGATGGAAGCGTTCGCCAAGGACGTGGTGCTGTTGAAGCTGGTGGGGATGAACCCGGTGGTGGTGCACGGCGGCGGCCCGCAGATCGCCGGCCTGCTGCAGCGCATCGGCAAGCAGAGCGAGTTCATCCAGGGCATGCGGGTGACCGACGAGGAAACGCTCGACGTGGTGGAAATGGTGCTCGGCGGCCTGGTCAACCAGGACATCGTGACGCTGATCAACAAGCATGGCGGCAAGGCGGTGGGGCTGACCGGCAAGGACGGCAACTTCATCCATGCCAAGAAGATGCTGGTGGCGAGCAAGGACAAGGCCGACGAGATGCTCGACATCGGCCAGGTCGGCGAAATCACCAGCATCGATCCGGAGATCATCCAGGTGCTCGACGCGCGCGACTTCATCCCGGTGGTGGCGCCGCTCGGCGCCGACAAGGAAGGCAACGCCTACAACATCAACGCCGACGTGGCGGCGGGCAAGATCGCCGGCGTGCTGCAGGCGGAAAAGGTCATTTTCATGACCAACACGCCGGGCGTGCTCGACAAGTCGGGGCAGCTGCTGACCGGACTTATTCCGCGCGAAGTCGACGATCTGATCGCCGACGGCACCATCACCGGCGGCATGATCCCCAAGGTCGGTTACGCGGTCGATGCGGTGAACAGCGGCGTCAAAACCGCGCACATCATCGACGGCCGCGTCGAACATGCGCTGCTATTGGAAGTGTTGACCCCGGAAGGCGTCGGCACCCTGATCAGGCGCGCCTGACCCGCTCCGCACTCGGCTTTCCACTCTCCACTCCCGACTACAAAAATGCGCTACTGGCTGATGAAATCCGAGCCGAGCGATGTCAGCATCGACGACCTCGCCGCCATGCCCAACCAGAGCGTCGCCTGGTATGGCGTGCGCAACTACCAGGCGCGCAATTTCATGCGCGACCAGATGAAGCCTGGCGACAAGGTGCTGTTCTACCATTCGTCGTGTGCCGAGCCGGGCGTCGCCGGGCTGGCCGAGGTCAGCGTGGCGGCGTATCCGGACGCCACCCAGTTCGACCCGAAGAACAAGTACTTCGACCCCAAGGCCACCCCGGAAACGCCGCGCTGGTTCAACGTGGACGTAAGGCTGGTGAAGAAGACGCGGCTGATGCCGCTCTCCGAAATCCGCGGCTATCCCGAGCTCGCCAACATGCGCATCCTGCAAAAGGGAAACCGATTGTCGATCACCCCGGTCGATCCGGCCGAGTACAACTTCATCGTCAAGCATCTGTGATCCTCGATCCGGCCCTGTTCGCGGCCTACGTCGGCCTCGGCCTGGTGGTCGGCTTCGTCGCCGGCCTCTTGGGCGTCGGCGGCGGCCTCATCATCGTGCCTGTGCTAATCATGCTGCTGCACGCGAACGGCCTCGCTGCCGGCATGGAACCGCAGCTGGCGCTCGGCACCTCGCTCGCCTCCATCCTGTTTACTTCACTTTCCAGCGTGCGCGCGCACCATCACCACGGCGCGGTCGTCTGGCCGCTGGTGCGGCGCATTGCGCCCGGGATCCTGCTGGGCACGCTGGCGGGTGCGGTGCTGGCGGCGCAGATGCCGGCGACGGTGCTGAAGCTGTTTTTCGTGACCTTCCTGTTTTATGCCGCCGCCCAGATGTGGCTCGACTTCAAGCCGGCGCCGCACCGTGGGCTGCCGGGACGCGCCGGGACGACGCTGGCGGGCGGGGTGATCGGTGCGGTGTCGAGCTGGGTCGGCATTGGCGGCGGCACGCTGTCGGTGCCCTTCATGCTGTGGCACAACGTGACGCTGCACCGGGCGATCGCCACCTCCGCCGCAATCGGCTTCCCGATCGCCATTGCCGGCGCGGCCGGCTATGTGCTGGGCGGCTGGGACGCATCCGGCCTGCCTGCGGGCAGTCTGGGCTTCGTCTATCTGCCGGCGCTCGCCGGCATCGTGGTCGGCAGCGTGCTGACCGCCCCGCTGGGTGCGCGCACCGCACATCGCCTGCCGGTGCGGCCGCTGAAGCGGATTTTCGCGCTGCTGCTGGTGACACTGGCGCTGCGCATGGTCTGGTCTTTTTAGCGGGGCGTTGCAGACGCGTGATTTAGCGATGCACTGGTCGGATTGCACTAGATGTTGAGATACGGACGATGTAACGATTTCATGCTTGAGTGGCGGTACCGCCCACGTTAGTCTTTCATCACATGCCGAAAATTCGTCGCATGGGCTGATCAATCCAACACGTGGAGATAAACATGGCGCATCTGGAAGCTGTACGGACCACGCTGCAACCGCAGCAAAACGCATACACGCAACTCACCACATATTTCGATCCGCATAGCCAGGTAGCCTGGGGTTACATGCAGGCAGAACCACGCCCCTGTTTTACCCCGACGTTGCTGCAGGAACTGCTGAGTTGGTGTCATGGCGTCGCTGCCCAGATTGACGACCCTGGCCAGCCGGATGTTCGCTACATGGTCTCTGCGTCATCCTGCCCTGGCGTGTTCAACTACGGCGGTGATCTCAACCGCTTTGCCGAGCTTATTTTGGCTGGCGATCGCGACCGGCTTACACAATATGCTCAGGCCTGTATCGAACCGCTATATCTGAATGCCGTACATCTAAACCGACCAGGATTGAAATCGATTACGCTGGTTCAGGGCGATGCCCTCGGCGGCGGATTTGAATGCGCCCTGTCCGGTAACGTGTTGATCGCCGAACGCGGGGCCAAGCTCGGTTTTCCGGAAATCCTCTTCAATCTGTTTCCGGGCATGGGCGCATTGAGCCTATTGGGGCGCCGCGTGGGTTATCAGAAGGCTGAGCAGATGATTCTCAGTGGGCGGCTCTACCTCGCCGAAGAGCTCCATGCCCTGGGGGTTGTGGATGTGCTCGCCGAACCTGGAAATGGCGAAATGGCGGTGTATGACTACATTCGTCGGGAATCCCGCTCCCGCAACGGTGCCTTGGCGCTACGCAGCGCTCGCGATGAAATTCAGCCGATTGCCTACAGCGAATTGATGCGGGTGACTGACATCTGGGTTGACGCCGCACTGCGTCTGGAGGCGAAGGACGTGCGGATGATGGAGCGTCTGGTTAGCCGTCAGACCGGCAAGCTTGAAACGACAGTGCCGGAAAACGGCGGCGGCTTACAGGCGTTCCGCGCGTAGGCGGGTGGCCAGATAGGCTGTAAGGGCGGTTTGCGCGTCTGCATGCGCAAGCCGCACCCTATCCAGATTGGCCTGAGCTAGACTGGTTGTGATTTCAAATGGTTTGATTCGTTCAGCTTCAGCGCACCGTTGTGCCAACTGGTTGGCACCAACGTCGCGGGCACTCCCCTTGAGTTTGTGCAACTGGTCGCACCACTGCCCGTAGTCCTGTGTGGCCAGCGCGCGTTCGATGTCGTGCAGCGCGCCTTCGCTGTCTTCCACAAAACTGGCCACCAAGTCCTGCACGAAGGCCGGCCCGCCCATCTGGGCCAGGTCGTTTAATATCGATTCTTCCAGTTCCGGTACCCGTTCTGCATGGGGGGTAGCGGCAGCATGGGGCAGCGCCTGCTGGCCTGCCAGGCGGGCAATCACCTCGACCAGTTCGCGGCTATTGACCGGCTTGGTGAGGAAGGTGTCCGCGCCGGCTTCCTCGCAGGCGGCCTGTGCCTCGGCGCGCGCGTCGGCGGTGAGCATGATGATGGGCAGGCGCCCCTTTTCCATGAAGCGCCAGCGCTGCACTACCTCGGGCCCCGACAGCTGCGGCATGTGCATGTCGATGATGGCGAGGTCGTAAGGCTGGTCGGCGGATTCGAGCATGGCCAGCGCTTCCTCACCGTCGTGCGCCAGGAAGGACTGGTGTCCGGCGTGCTCGAGCAGGCCGCGGATCACCCGCTGGTTGACCGGATTGTCTTCCGCCACCAGGATGCGCAGCCCGGCGACGTTCCCGGCCTGCGCCTGGAAATGGTTGGCGAGCGAGACCACGTTGGGGGGCATGTCGTGGCTGACCACGGCGTGAATGGCGTTGAACAGCAGCGTGGAATTGACCGGCGTCCGCAACACTGAGGCATAGCCCGCGCGTAACAGCTGTGCATCGAGCGCTGGCTCGATGCTGGAGTCGGATTCGATGAGGATGATGGGCAACGCCGCCAGGCTGGGGTCGTCGCGCAGCAAATGCAGGAAAGCGACGGCGTCGCCCGGCAGTGCGGAGCGCTCCACCACCACCGCACCGAGCGGCGCGCCGCCCGACAAATAGGCAGACAGTTCGGCAGCGAGCCGGGTGGTGTTGTCCACCGATACGGTTTCGGCCCCCCAGTTCCGGATCACCATCTGCAGCCGGATCGTCAATTCGGTTCCCGCCAGAATCACCACCCGCATCGGCACCTCGAAATGCTCACTCGACACCGGGGAGATCGTTGTCTGCAGCACAAACGGCAGCTCGAACCAGATGGTCGTGCCTTCGCCCTCGCGGCTGTGCAGACCGATCTGGCCGCCCAGCGTTTCCACCAGCTGCTTGGCAATGGTCGTGCCGAGCCCGGTTCCGCCAAAGCGGCGGGTGACGGACAGGTCGGCCTGGGTGAAGCTGTCGAAGATGCGCGCCTGCGCGGCTTCCGGAATGCCGATGCCGGTATCGACGATTTCAAAGCGCAGCCGCTGCGGCTGGCCCATCCCGACCGGGCGGATATACACATCGATCCGTCCGTGCTCGGTGAACTTGATGGCATTGCCGATGAGGTTGATGAGGACCTGGCGCAGATGGCGTGCATCGCCATGCAGCTGGAACGGCGTCTGCGGCGCCATGTGCGCCGCCAGAACCAGACCCTTGCCCTGCGCCTGGGATTCCATCATCGCCGTCGTGCCATTGATCAGGCGATGCAGGTCGAAGTCCTCGTTGGTGGTAACGATCCGGCCGGCTTCGATGCGCGAGATGTCGAGCACGTTGTCGATCAGTTCCAGCAGGGCGTGGGCCGATGAACTGATGATCTGGGAAAACTCCTTTTGCTCCTTGTTGAGCGGGGTTTCCACCAGCAGGTCGGCGACGCCGATGACGCCATTCAGCGGCGTGCGCAGTTCATGGCTCATGTTGGCGAGGAAACGGGACTTGGCTTGACTGGCCTCGTTCGCGAAATCGACTGCTGCGTGCAACTGGCGTGTCAGCGAGGCGGCATATAGCGGCACGATGACCATCGTGAACAAAATGCCAATGCCAAGCGCCAGATGGGTATGCCAAAACGGATTGAATGCCAGTACCGACCCGAAACCTGCTGCGGAAAGCACGGTGGAGAAATAAAGATAGGGGATCCCATATCTGAACCCGTTGCCCAGTGTGACCCACAGATATACGCCGACCAGCGGTGCTGAGGTTTCGCCGCCGATCATCATCATGAACGTGGCGGTCGAAAAGTCCACGAGTGCACCGAAGATCCGCCTCCGTGGGGAGATGTTCCGGCTTATCAGGGTGCTGGCGAGAATGAAGGCTGCCGTGGAAATAAAGAAAAGCGCAACGTAGTGGATGACCGAACTGATGAAGTCCGGATGGGCGATCCAACTGGAACTGAAATAAAGATAGGCGATTACGCCAATAACGAAGCGGATCAGCGCCTGCTGAAACTCGGTATCCGGTCGTGCGCGAATCCGCTTCTGCAGGCGTCTGGCGAAATCGGGAAGCGGCAGCCGGTTCAACATGTGGCGGGATTAGTCGGGTTTGTCGCCCAGCTCGCGCATGATGGACGCTACGGCATCGATGCGCAGTTCAAACGCCCGGATGCAGGCGGGGTCGAAGTGTTTTCCGCTTTCGGACCGGACATAGTGCAGCGCATCCTGAAACGACCATGCGCGCTTGTAGGGACGATTGGAGGTGAGCGCGTCGAACACGTCGGCGACCGCCGCAATGCGGGCGGGCAACGGGATGGTGTCGCCGGCCAGACCCTGCGGATAACCCGTGCCGTCGAATTTCTCGTGATGGCCGAGCGCGATCACCGCGCCCATCTGCAGGTAGCGCGAGGGGCTTTCGTCGAGAATGCCATGCCCGATCAGCGGGTGGGTGCGCATGATCGCCTGTTCCTCCGGCGAGTGCCGACCGGGCTTCATCAGAATCTGGTCGGGGATGCCGATCTTGCCGATATCGTGCATGGGCGCCGCGGCTTCGATCTCGTCGCACTCCATCGCGGTGAGCTTGAGTTCCTCGGCGATCAGACGGGCGTATTTCGCCATGCGGATGATGTGGTTGCCGGTTTCCTCGTCCCGGTATTCGCCGGCCTTCGCGAGTTTCATCAGGGTTTCGCGTTCGCGCGTGCGCACCTCGCGGGTGGCCAGCATCACCTGCTCTTCAAGCCACTGGGCGCGATCGGCCACCACCCGCTGGCTGCGGCGCAGGGCCAGCAGGTTGAGGCAGCGGGCGCGACATTCCTGCGGGTCGATCGGTCGGGTGAGAAAGTCGGTGGCGCCGTTTTCCAGCGCCTGATAGCGCACCTGACGGTCTTCCACCACCGTGACGATGATGATCGGCACGTCCGCCAGGCGGCGCTCGGCGCGGATGCGGCGGGTGAACTCGATGCCGTCCATGCCCGGCATCCGGTAGTCGGTAATGATGAGGTCCGGCGTGACGAGTTGCATCTGCGCCAGGGCTTCCTGCGGATCCTCAAAGCTCTCCACCACCACCCCGGGCTCCAGGGTGCGTGCCAGGCCTTCGAGCAGCCTGCGTGCGGTGCTGCGGTCATCGACAATCACCACCCGCGCGCCGCCGCGCGGGCGCACATCGCGCGGTGGCGCGGTCGGCAGGGAAGGTGTCACGACGCGCAACGGCTTGGCGATCACTTTTTTTCTACCTTGAACAGTTGATAATTAATTGGTTTCATTGAATTATCGGGCTGGCGGATCGCAAACTTTAACGCGCAGGAGACGGGAAATGAAGAAAAACATGTTGTTGGGCCTGGCTGCCGGACTGGCTGCGCTGCTGTCCTTGAATGCCCTTGCCGCTGCCGCCGATTACGCCCGCGAAAAGAAGTGGGTGGACGAAGTGGTTCCCGGGCTGGTGGTGGGCGACCCGGTCTACCTGCAAACCCCGCGTGGGCATCACACGTTCCTGACCCTGTTCACGCCCGTGGCGGGCACCGACAGGGCGGCCATCATCGTGCACGGCCTGGGGATACACCCGGACTGGGGCATGGTGGGAACCCTGCGCACCGAACTGGCCGACCGCGGCTTTACCACGCTGTCGATCCAGATGCCGATTCTGGCTGCCGACGCCCAAGGCGAGGCCTATCCCCCGACCTTCCCCGAGGCGGCCGAGCGCATCGCCGAGGCCGTCGAGTTTCTCAAGGCCAAGGGCTACAAAAAGCTGGCCATCGTCTCCCACAGCATGGGCTCGCGCATGAGCCACGTCTACCTCGCCGGCAACCCCGATCCTGCGGTCAAGTCGTGGGCTAGCCTGGGGATATCGGAGGGCGACTACAAGGCTATGAAGTTGCCCGTCCTCGATCTCTATGGCGACAACGACTTGCCGCCGGTGCTGGCGAACGCGGGCAAGCGCAAGCAAAGCTTCACGGCCGCGGGTTCAAGGCAGGTGAGGATCAGCCACGCCGACCACTTTTTCACCGGGCGCGAGGAGGAAATGGTCGGGGCGGTGGCAGATTTCCTGAATGCGACGCTGAAATAAGGCCTTTCCCCGTGAAGGGGAGGCCGGCCTATCCCAGCAGCCGCGACATTGCTTCGCGGTATTTCTCGCTGGTCCGGGCGACGATCTCAGCGGGCAGTTCCGGCCCCGGCGCCTGCTTGTTCCAGCCGCTGGCTTCCAGCCAGTCGCGCACGAACTGCTTGTCGAAGCTGGGCGGGTTGCTGCCGGGCTGGTACTGGTCGGCCGGCCAGAAGCGCGACGAATCCGGGGTCAGCGCCTCGTCGATCCATACCAGTTTACCGGCTTCGTCGAGACCGAACTCGAACTTGGTGTCGGCGATGATGATGCCGCGTGTGAGCGCATACTCCGCGGCAGACTTGTACAGGGCAAGGCTGACGTCGCGCACCTGCTTCGCCAGGCCAGCGCCGATCAGCTCGGCCATTTGTTCGAACGCAATGTTCTCGTCGTGCGCGCCGACCGCCGCCTTGGTCGAGGGTGTGAAGATCGGCTCCGGCAGACGGTCGGCCTGCTTCAAGCCGGCGGGCAGCGCGATGCCGCACACCGACTGGCTGGCCTGGTATTCCTTCCAGCCTGAACCCACCAGATAGCCGCGCACGATGGCCTCGACCGGCAGCGCCTTGAGTTTTCTCACCACGATGGCGCGACCGGCCACCTGATCGCGCTCATTCTCGGCAACCACCGATTCGGGCGCGATGTCGAGCGCCTGGCTCGGCACGATGGCTTTCAGCTTGTCGAACCAGAAGGCCGATACCTTCGTCAGCACTTCGCCCTTGCCGGGGATCGGCGTCGGCATCACCACGTCGAAGGCCGACAGTCGGTCGGTGGTGACGATCAGCAGCTTGTCGTCGCCGACAGCGTAGATGTCGCGCACCTTGCCGCGATGCACCAGCGGCAGGGAGGCGATGCGCGATTCGAGTAGGGGCTGGCCGAGGAGCGGGGCGGTCATGGCGGGCATGGCAGAATGAACGGAGGCGGCATTATAGCCGCCGCGGTAGAAGGCGCTGGTCTCGTAGACGCCGCGCAATTCGCGCAGGGCCACCAGCAGCACCGCCGCCAGCGGCACCGCCAGCAGCACGCCGACGAAGCCGAACAGCTGGCCGAACGCCGCCAGCGCGAAGATCACCGCCACCGGGTGCAGGCCGACGCGTTCGCCGACCAGGCGCGGGGTGATGACGTAGCTTTCCAGCACCTGCCCGGCAAGGTAGATGCCCGCCACCCAGGCCACGCCTGTCCAGTCGGAGAATTGCAGCACGGCCACCAGGAGCGCCAGGATCATGCCGAGGCCGAAGCCGAGGAAGGGCACGAAGGACAGCACCCCGGTGAGGATGCCGATCGGCAGGGCGTAATCCAGCCCCACCGCCCACAGCGCCACGGCGTAATACAGCGACAGGGTGGTCATGACCGCCAGCTGGCCGCGCAGGAATTCGCCGACGACCGCGTCCATCGCGCGCGCGATGCGGGTGGCGGCGCCCATCCAGGGGCGCGGCATCAGCGCCGCCACCCGCGCCACCATCACGTCCCAGTCTTTCAGCAGATAGAACATCACCACCGGTATCAGCAGCAGGTTGGCCAGGATGCCGACGACGGCGAGCGCGCCGGTTTGCAGGGTGGGCAGCCAGTCGGCGCTGTTTTCGGTGGCCTGTTCGGCCAACCAGGTTTTGAGCGCATCGAGATTGAAATCGATGGCGATGCCGAAGGTCTGTTGCAGCCAGGGCAGGAAGCGGGTTTGCAGCAGGTCGAGCGCGGCCGGCACGCGCTGGCTCAATTCGACGAACTGCCCCTGAAACAGCGGCAGCGCCACCAGCAGCAGCGCGAACAGCACCAGCCCGGCGAACACGATGACCAGCACGGTGCCGCTGGTGCGCGACAGGCCGCGTGCCTCCAGCCGGCCGACCAGCGGGTCGAACATGTAGGCCAGCAGGGCACCGGCCAGGAAGGGCGTGAGGATGGGGCCCAGCAGGTAGACCAGTCCGCCCGCGACGAGCAGCACGGCGAGCGCGAGCCAGGGGAGGTTGAACGGGCGGGGAGTCGTCATAGGCGGTAAAATACCGCACTTTTTGATTCTGGAGCCGGGCGTGTCATCCATTTCCTATA
>Ga0299915_10004231_pt1 | contig 10454 bp, 9 predicted proteins | sample RVTome_13_FD_200263 | JGI IMG/M metagenome (GOLD analysis project Ga0299915, IMG submission 200263) | Soil microbial communities from uranium-contaminated site in the Upper Colorado River Basin, Wyoming, United States - RVT92D227 (version 2) ... | reverse complement strand
AATGGAAGAGATATGCCCCGTATTTCAAAATAGGGATGTGAACCCTGAAAGCCAAAGTCGTAACATTTCCTTGAAACCCCATCGCGTTGAGCCAAGCACCACCAGTAATATTACCAACCCGACAAACCCCAGACAAACATAAATCATCTCCTTGCTGACAAGTGGTTGAGTCTTTTTATCCATCTCAATTCCTCCTCCGGCTTTTTGAAATAGGGTTGTACGTAATTTTCATTTTTACGTCATTACGTAATGTAGTATAGATAATACTTAGATTACTGTCAAGACGTTATGTGAGTTTGATGCTTGATTCAACCTTTCGCCTTAAAGAAGCAATGTTTTACAAAAAAGTGAATGAGCGAGATGTACAATGTCTTCTCTGTCCAAGAGAATGTGTCATCCCCGATGGGAAAACGGGTTTCTGTAGAAACAGAGAAAATCAGAAAGGGAAACTCTATACCATTGTTTATGGGAAACCCTCTGTCGTCGATATTGGGCCGATTGAAAAGGCGCCTCTCTATCATTTCATCCCAGGCCATTTTCGGTTATGTCTTACCTGCGCGAGTTGCAACTTAAGGTGTAAACATTGCCAAAATTGGCATCTCTCCCAAAAGAGCCTGGAGGAGCTGAATTATTCCTTTTATACTCCCTCTGAAATCATTCAACAGGCAAAAGATCAAAGACTTTTCTCCATCTCATTTACCTATACAGAGCCCACTGTTTATTATGAGTACCTCTATGAGATCTCTTCCGTGGCCAAACAAACGGGGATGAAGACCTCAATCGTCTCAAATGGTTATATCAATCGAGAACCCTTTCTGAAACTTTTAACGGTCTTGGACGCTGTGAAGATCGATCTCAAAGGGTTTAGTGAAAAGTTTTATGAGGAGGTCTGCTCAGCCACCCTGAAGCCTGTCCTGGATTCCCTCCTCACTGTCAAAAAAGAGAAAGTATGGCTGGAGATCGTTAATTTGGTCATCCCCACTTTAAATGATGATCCAAAAATGATTGATGAGATGTGCCAATGGATCAAAGGGAATTTAGGACAGGATACCCCGCTCCACTTCACCAGATTCCATCCAGATTATAAATTGACCTATCTCTCCCCTACTCCGGTCTCGACTTTAGAGTCTGCCTATGAGATTGCAAAGGCGAATGGTTTGAGATATGTATATATTGGAAATGTTCCAGGGCATATTTACAATTCAACATTTTGTCCCTTTTGTAATCGAAAGGTCATCCATCGAACAAACTTCGATATCCTCGAAATGAATGTAGTGAACGGGAATTGCAAGTTCTGTGATTCTCCCCTCCGAGGGAAATGGAGGTAACGCAATTTCAGATTTCAAATTTCAGATTGAAGGTCCTTTTCAATTTGCAATTTGAAATTTGAAATTTACAATTAGAAAAGGGGGTTGACTATGGATCTGTTCGATTTAGCTGGCAAGGTGGCATTGGTTACGGGAAGCACGAAGGGGTTGGGAGAAACTTCGGCAAAAGCCTTGGCTAAAGCAGGCGCGGACGTAGCAGTTTGTGGTCGAAATCCTGCTGACCTCAAACGCGTTTCGGCCGAAATCCAATCGATGGGAAGAAAGTCCGCAGGATTCGAGCTGGATGTCCTCTCCAAGGAGAAAGTTAAAAAGGGGGTTGAACAGATACTGAGCCACTTCGGTCGCATCGATATACTCGTTAATAACGCCGGCACCAACTATCGGGTTCCAGTCCTTGAATATCCTGAGGAGAAGTGGGACCTGATCATCAACACCAACTTGAAAGGATATTTCCTGGTGGCTCAGGCTGTCGTTCCTCAGATGATCGAACGGGGATACGGCAAGGTGATCAATATGAGTTCGATTTTTGGAAAAGTGGGACTCGCCACTCAGTTAGCCTATGCCTCCTCGAAGGGTGGTGTTATCCAGATGACCAAGGTAATGGCTCTTGAATGGGCCAAACAGGGTGTGCGTGTGAATGCCATTGGCCCGACTTATTTCGAAACCGATATGGTAAAGCAGATTCGGAATGACCCTGCGAGGTTCAATTTCATCAATGAGCGCACGCCGATGGGAAGATGGGGTTATCTCCCCGAACTGGAAGGGACCGTCATTTTTCTTGCTGCCCCGGCTTCCGATTTTGTTACCGGCCAGACGATTTATGTCGACGGGGGTTGGACGGTCTGGTAATGAGAAAGAAGATCGGAATAAAATATTGCGGTGGATGTAATCCTTCTTATGAAAGGGTGGAGATGATTCAACAGGTTCAATCTTTATTAAAAGACCGATTCATTTTTTCCGTCAACGACCTGCAAGATTTGGACGTAATGGTGCTCGTAAGCGGATGTCCCCGGGCCTGTGCCAATAAAAATTTAAACCACCCGGAGGTTCCCTCTCGGTTGATCGTCGGAGAAAGCGATTTTAAGAGCTTGATCGATTGGCTGGAAGGTCTCGACGAGAAAGGAGATTTATGATGAATTCAACATCTCAATCCAGAAGATGGCTTTCTCTCTACCCTAAAGAATATCTCCCCGATTTAACACCTGAAGCCACGAATGCTTTGGACCATCTTCGAAAAACGGTTCAACACCATGGCCAGAGCCCCGCTCTTTACTATTTCGATAAGATTATCTCTTACAAGGAATTGGATGAGATGAGCGATGCCTTTGCCTGTGCGTTGAAGGACCTCGGTGTGAAGAAAGGGGATCGCATAGGGCTTTACCTCCAGAATATTCCCCAGTTCATCATCGGCCAATTCGGCATCTGGAAGAGTGGCGGAATTATTGTTCCGTTAAATCCCATGTACAGAGAAAAAGAGCTCTCTTACTATTTTCGGGATGCTTCGGTTCAGGTTCTCCTCTGCATGGAATCCCTTTATGGAGAGATGCTTCGCAGGGTGGCCAAAGAAACAGGCGTTCAGCACGTTGTGACCACTTCAGAATTGGATTTTCTCGACCCCAAAAGTCCACTCCCTTCGATCCTTAAAGGAGTGGAAAAGGTCAAGGGGCTGGAAGCCTCAGACTTCATGAAGCTCCTCGAGCGGTATCAAGGGAAGCATCCCCCGGAGGTCAAACTTTCTCGAGACGACGTGGCCTATCTCACCTATACCTCCGGGACGACAGGCCCTCCTAAAGGAGCCATGAATACACACGGAAACGTTGTCTTTAACTCAGAGGTCTATCGTCATTGTTGGAAGTTGACGCCCTCGGATATCATGCTTGGGGTAGCCCCTTTCTTCCATGTTACAGGGATGATCGGCCATATTGGAACCTGCATCGCTTCTGGAACTCCTCTCGTTCTATTTTACCGTTTTGATCCCAAGACAACATTTCAGATGATTGAGAGATGGAAGGCCACCTGCACGATCGGAGCCATCACGGTCTTCATCGCACTGATGAACGATCCGGAAATCGGAAAGTATGATCTCTCCAGCTTCCGAAAGGTTTACAGTGGCGGAGCTCCTGTAATCCCTGCTGTGGTAGAGCGATTCGAAAAACTCACAGGAACTTACATCCATAATGTTTATGGTCTCACCGAAAGCACTTCACCTGCTACTCTGGTCCCACTGGGGTTGAGGGCGCCTGTAGATCCCTCAACCGGAGCCATTGCCATTGGGGTTCCCATTCCGAGCCATGAGGCTAAGATTGTAGACCTCAGTGATCTTCAGAAAGAGCTTCCTCCTGGAGAAGTAGGGGAGCTGGCTGTTAAAGGACCCGGCATTGTTCCGGGATATTGGAACAAACCCGAAGAAACCGCCCACGCCATCCGGCAGGGGTGGCTTTTTACCGGAGATGTGGGTACAATGGATAGCAGAGGGTGGGTTTATCTTTTAGATAGAAAGAAGGATATGATCATCGCGTCCGGGTTTAAAGTCTGGCCGAGAGAGGTAGAAGATACCATCTACCTTCATCCTTCTGTTCGGGAAGTGGCAGTGGTTGGGGTTCCAGACCCGTATCGGGGAGAGAACGTCAAGGCCTTTGTGGCTTTGAAGGAAGGATATGAAGGCAAGGTGACCGAAGAGGAGATCATGGCCCATTGCAAGGAACGGATGGCTGCCTACAAATATCCCAGACAGGTTGAATTTGTTAAAGAAGTGCCAAAGACGGCCACAGGAAAGTTCTTGCGGAGAGCCCTGAGAGATTCTAAAAGCTGAAAGGTTTTTTTATGCTTTGCGCCATGCTCTATGCGCTATGCTTTTGAGGAGGAAAAAGTGATGAAACGGATTGTTACCAAAGAGGATTACATTCAGAGCCTTAAAGACCTTCATCACGTAGTCTATTACAACGGGAAGCGTGTGGAGGATGTCACGGAGCATCCTGCTCTTCGGCCGCACATCAATTCTGCCGCCCTCACCTATGAACTCGCCCTTCGGCCCGAACATGAGGATCTGATGACGGCCACTTCTCACTTGACCGGCAAGAAGATCAACCGATTCACTCACATTCATCAGAGTGTGGATGACCTCATTAAGAAGGTTCAGATGCTCCGCCTCATTGCCCATGAAACAGGCTCATGCTTTCAACGATGCGTGGGGTTCGATGCCTTGAATGCCACCTACATGACGACTTATGATATTGATCAAAAATATAAGACAGATTACTTCGAACGATTTAAGAAGTATCTTACCCATGTCCAAGACAGTAATGTGATGCTGGTGGGTGGGATGACCGATGTCAAAGGAGATAGGTCCCTCCCTCCTACCAAGCAGTCAGACCCTGACCTCTTCACTCACGTCGTTGAACGAAGGTCCGACGGAATTGTCATTCGTGGAGCGAAGGCCCACATGACAGGAGGCGTCAACTCTCATGAAATCTTGATCATGCCCACCCAGGCGATGAGGGAGGAAGATAAAGACTATGCTTTGGCCTGTGCGTTCCCCCTCAATGCACCAGGAGTGGTCCTTATATTTGGCCGCCAGACGAATGAAGAGCGCAAGTTTGAAGAAGGAATCGATGTTGGTAACCCTCTTTACGGACTGGTAGGAGGGGAGGCCCTCATCATCTTTGAGAATGTCTTTGTCCCGTGGGAAAGAGTTTTTCTTTGCGGCGAATATGACATGGCTGGGCTGCTGGTGGAACGGTTTGCTACTCTGCATCGTCAGAATTATGGGGGCTGCAAAGGAGGGGTTTCCGATGTTCTGGTTGGGGCGACGGCATTGGCCGCAGAGTATCAGGGAACAGCCAGCGCTTCTCATATTAAGGAGAAATTAGCCGAGATGATTCACCTGGCTGAGACGATCTACTCAGGATCTGTGGCCTGTTCTGCGATGGGGTACAAGACTCCTTCTGGTGCTTATTACCCGGATCCACTTTTAGCCAATACAACAAAGCATAATGTCACACGCCACATCTATGAAATCGCCCGCCTCGCCCATGATATCGCCGGGGGAATTGTTGCCACCATGCCTTTTCAGGGTGATCTGGAGAGCAGTGAAGTGGGTCGTTATGTGAAGAAATACTTAGCAGGGGTTAAAGGGATTCCTGTTGAGGATCGTATGAAGATTCTCAGGCTTATCGAAAATATGAGTGGAGGAACTGCCCTGGTCGAATCGATGCATGGCGCTGGATCTCCTCAAACCCAAAAGGTTATGTACGGTAGGCTCGGCAACCTCGAACAGAAAAAGCGCTGGGCCAAACGAATTGTAGGGATCGATTAAATCCTTAATCTATCATCACCACAATGCGGATAGGGTTTCTAATCTTTTTATGGAGATGATCTAATCCTTTATTCACTTCCTCCAGCGGAAATCTTTCTGTAATAGAATCTGAAAGGTTCAATTTACCGCTAGCAACAAGATCAATCACTCTCTGGATTTCTGAGATGGTAGAACCGTAAGAACCGAGCAGTGATAATTCTGTCCTGACAAACATCGTTGGAGGAGGGAGAGAGATCTCTTCCGGTCCGAGTCCAACGACCACTGTTCTCCCTCCTATCCTCACACATCCGACAGCCTTCTCGATCGTGTCCTTAAGTCCGATAAACTCCAATGCTAAATCAACGCCCATTCCTCCGGTCATTTCTTTGATCTTTCGAATCGGCTCTTCTTTCTTTGGATTAATCACCTCATCAGCCCCCACTTTTTTTGCTCTCTCCAGTGCTGAATCGATGGTATCCACGGCGATGACCAGCGATGCACCGCAAACCTTTGCAATTTGAACGCCATGAATACCCAAACCACCACAACCAAAAACAGCTACTTTCTCTCCTACCTTGAGACCTCCCCTGCTTGTAATGGCATGAAATGGAGTGGCTACAGCATCCACAGCTATTCCTCCTTGATCAAATGGGATGGCTTTTGGTAGATGTACGAGATTCTCAGAAGGAACCTTTAAGAATTCTGCCAGTCCTCCTTCCGTGTGAATGCCGATGACGCGCCGTGACAAACAGATTTGTGAGTTGCCTGAAAGACAATTGATACATTTCCCGCAGGTAAGAAAAGGGTTGATGGTCACTCTCTCTCCAGCTTTCCAACCTTCTACCTCAGGTCCTAAGGCGGCGATCACCCCCGATGGTTCGTGGCCCAGTGTAATACGCGAGTAAGCCGTCGGAGTTACTCCCTCATAGACTATGTGAATATCCGAACCGCAGATGCCACAAGCCTTCACATCGATTAGGACATCTCTTGGCCCAAGCTTTGGGACGGGAATGAGATCTATTCGTAGAGGCTCTCCTACTCTATAAAATCTGGCTGCTTTCATCTTTGCTTGCATAAAGACTTCTCCTTTGTTAGAATCGAGCTAATTTTTCGAACGATAACGAATGCTTCCAATAGTGATTATGTGCTATATTTGGTGTTGTTCGTTTTATTCGTATATTATAAAAAGATTTTCGAGTCGAGATTCCAGTAATGGTTCAATTTCTTTACCAACAATTTTATTGACATCAACCTGTTTGGTTTGATAAAAATATCACAATTCTAAGTAAAAACCATTTCCAATAAAAAAGGAGGTGAGATAAATAGATTTTTAACTTTACTTTGATGGAATTTTCCATCAGAAAGGAAGGAGGTAGGAAGAATGTCAAAAGATGTCTCGAGAAGAAAGTTTTTAAAATATATGGGGGCCACTGCTGTTTCAGTGGGTTCTCTCGGTGCGGCCGGGAAAGCCATTGGTCAGCCTAAAAAACCCATTCCCACCACCCCCGTCAAAATTGCAACGGTGAGTTTCCTGACCGGTGCCGCAGCCGCTCCATTTGGTATCCCTGGCTACAATACTTTTATGATGTGTGCTGATGTGATTAATAAAGAAGGTGGAATTCTCGGTCGGAAAATTGAATTACTCAGCAAGGATGAAGCAGGTGGCGTGGATGCACAGGTCAAACTTTGTAGAAAATTGGTTCTGGAAGACAAAGTCGATGTGGTTTTGGGCTACATCTCGTCGGCCTCTTGTCAGGCCATCCTTCCACTCGCCGATGAACTGGGAGGATTAATCATCGCCTATGATTGCGGAACCCATGAGTTGATGGAAGGGGCCAAATCTCCTTATGAAGTCCCAAAATTCAAACTCGGTTTCAGGAGCAAAGCCCACTTAGGTATTGATAATATTGGATTGGCTTTGGTGATTAAGAAATACTTTCCTAAAATTAAAACCATCGCCGGAATCAACCCTGATTATGCCTGGGGAAGAGAAAGCTGGCAAATCTTTGAAGTGGCGATGAAGAAACTGATGCCACAGGTGGAGGTGGTAAAAACCTTATGGCCTCCACTCGGCAACACAGATTACACTGCCCATATCAGTGCATTGATGGGAGCCAAACCAGATATCGTCCATTCATCCCTTTGGGGAGGAGATGCTGTCACCTACACCAAACAAGCAATGGGAATGGGCTTTTTTAAAAATATTAAAATGGCCTATTCACGCGGTGAACCCTATCCTCAAGAAGTGGGAAAAGATTTTCCTGAAGAGCAGATTATCTGCTGCGCTGGAACTCATTACTTCCTCTACCCACCGCATGATAAATCGCCTCTCAATAAATGGTTTGTTACGGAGTATAACAAAAGATTTGGGAAATATCCAACCTATCCTTGTTACCACGCCTATCAAGCCATCTATGCTTATAAGTATGCTGTAGAGAAGGCGGCTAAAGCCGTCGGCGGCTGGCCTGAAATCGATGATATCGCTAAGGCAGCAGTAGGTCTATCGTTTAAAACCCCTTCAGGCACTCTCACGATAAGAGAAGATCACAACGCCATTGAGGACGTACTCGTCGGATTTACAAAACTTACACCAAAATATCCTTTCCCAATACTTGATCCAAAAAGGCTGGAGGTTTTCCCAGCCAGCCAGGTGAACGCACCTGTTGGCATAAAGACAGTGGACTGGATCAATAGCTGGAAATAATGATGCGAGGTAGGAGCGTTCAATTTAATGCCCCTACCTCATTTTTTTGTTGAATTTTTCATTTGAAGGAAAACTGTTTTATGTGGGTTATTTATACACTGAATGCTTTATATTTTGCAGCCCTTTTATTTCTCACCTCTCTTGGGCTTAATATCATCTTAGGGGTCATGGGAATCCTCAACTTAGCCCACGGTTCCCTCTATGCAATTGGCGCTTTCATGGCCGCCTGGACCATCATCCACATTGTGACGAAAGCTCCCGTATTCTTCCTCTATGTATCGCTTTTAAGTGGATTAGTGCTTGCTGGCGTCGTTGGATTCTTGATGGAGAAGTCCTTAATCAGGGCCATGTATAAGCGGACCCTGGAGTATCAACTCTTACTCACCTTTGGAGCCCTTCTTCTTCTTGAAGATGTGATCAAAATGATATGGGGAGGACAGGCCTATTACGCTTCTGCCCCTTTCGATCTCTTAGGCAAGGTAGATGTTTTTGGAAATGTTTATCCCATATACTTTTTATTCGTGATGTTTATCACCTTTCTTGCGGGATTATTCATCTGGTTTTTTATGGGAAGAACGAAATTGGGGATCATGTTAAGGGCCATCTCTTTGGACAGGGAAATGGCAACAGGCTTGGGACTGGATATCGGGAGGCTCAGCACATTTGCCTTTGTGCTGGGATCTGGGTTGGCTGGGCTGGCAGGGGCTCTGGTGGTCCCGACCACCCCGGCACTATTGGGCATCGGGATGGAACCCCTTATCCTCGCCTTCATTGTTGTGGTGGTGGGAGGACTCGGAAGTCTCAAGGGCGCCCTGGTGGGAGCTCTGCTTGTGGGGTTTACAAGGTCCTTTGGCATCGCCATATTTCCAGAGATCGAATTGCCCTTATTATTTTTAATTGCTGGTATTATTCTGGTTGTTAAACCGCAGGGTCTTTTCGGGAGATAGAAGGTGCGTTTCAAGGAAATGATCAAAAATCAGCGATGGATTGCCTATGCGGTGATCTTCATTATTCTACTATTTGTTCCTCGACTCCTCTCTATCCATGACCTTATGCTCTTTGAATATGGACTGACCTTTGCCATTGTCGGACTGGGATTCAATCTCCTCTTGGGATATACAGGCCTTCTATCTTTTGGTCATGGCGCCTATTTTGCAGTGGGAGCCTATACCGTTGGAATGATTGCCAAGTACCTTCCAGGAGCTTATTCCCTCGAAATATTGATCCCGGCCGCTCTGTTCTTTTCACTCATCCTCTCGATCATCTTCGGCTTTCTCTGTGTGAGGCATACAAAGATCTTCTTCTCCATCCTCACCCTCTCCCTTTCCATGCTCCTCTTCGCATTACTCTTTAAACTCTACCACCTCACCGGAGGGTCTGACGGACTTCGTGTGCCCCTTCCCACCCTGCTGGGCATCTCATTTAAAGGAATCAGGAGGCCAGAGTTCCTTTCAGGGACTTACTACTATTTCTTGTTGGTTTTGTTTGCCGTCAGCTGTGTCATCATGCGAGGAATTGTCAGCTCTCCTTTCGGAAAAGCCCTCCAGGCGATCAGAGATAACGAGGTGCGAGCAGAGTTGATTGGCATCCGGGTTAGGCGTTATCGACTTTATGCCTTTATCATCTCCGGTTTGTTTGTTGGGTTGGGAGGCGCCCTCTGGAGCTTTGTGAATGGCCATGTCACGGCCGATCTGTCCCACTGGGTCTTTTCAGGCGAAATCGTCTATATGACCTTACTCGGGGGCTTCGGAATCTTTGAAGGACCCATTATCGGAGCAATCCTCTTCACGTACTTAAAATTATATGCCATGGGGAATACGCAATATTGGATGTTCGTCATTGGCGCAACGCTGATCGTTCTCGTTCTTCTCCTTCCCAATGGCATCGCAGGAGCCTTTGCAAGCCTGGGGGCTAAACTAATGAGAAAGAAAAGCGTCTGAGGAAGCCTCATGCTAATTGTAAAGAACTTGACGAAACGTTTTGGTGGATTCACCGCTGTAGACGATGTCAATCTTGAAATTAAAGAAGGGGAAATTATTTCCATCATCGGCACCAATGGGGCGGGGAAAACAACCTTGGTGAATATGATCAGTGGATATTTGAAACCCGACAGCGGAACGATTCTATT
>Ga0299915_10004229_pt1 | contig 10460 bp, 9 predicted proteins | sample RVTome_13_FD_200263 | JGI IMG/M metagenome (GOLD analysis project Ga0299915, IMG submission 200263) | Soil microbial communities from uranium-contaminated site in the Upper Colorado River Basin, Wyoming, United States - RVT92D227 (version 2) ... | reverse complement strand
CGCCGGCTTTGCTTTGGCGGACGTGATCCGCCCGGAGAGCAGACGGGCCGTGGAACGGCTGCACGAGATGGGCGTGGAGGTGGCCATGCTTACCGGCGACAGCCGGGCCGTGGCGAAAGCGGTGGCTGAGGAGCTGAGCATCGACCAGTACTTCGCCGAAGTGCTGCCGGAGCACAAGGACCAGAAGGTGCTGGAACTCCAGAAACAGGGCAAGCGGGTGGCGATGGTGGGCGATGGCGTCAACGATGCCCCTGCGCTTACCCGGGCCGACGTGGGGATTGCCATCGGCAGCGGCACCGACGTGGCGGTGGAGTCGGCTGGGATCATCCTGGTCAAGAGCAACCCTCTGGATGTGGTGAAGATCATCTCGCTCAGCCGGGCCAGCTACCGCAAGATGATCCAAAACCTGGCCTGGGCCACCGGCTACAATGTGGTGGCCTTGCCGCTGGCAGCCGGCGTCCTGGCGCCGCTCGGCATCCTGCTATCGCCGGCGCTGGGGGCGGTGTTCATGTCGCTCAGCACGGTGATCGTGGCCCTCAATGCCCAGCTGCTGCGCAGGGAGAAGATCGGCGCCTGACCGCGCCGGAGGCGGATCCGTGGTTCAAGCTCCCAGAGACTTCCGAGGCCCTGGCGACCGGTCCACTCGACTGCTGCGGCTGGCGCGTTGGTTGACTTTCCTGGCCGCCGTCGGACTGGGCGCGGCGCTCGGCTGGCGCTTGTTCCTTGCGCCGGGCGATGAGCAGGCCGGAGCGACCCTGGAAATCCCCGATCTGCAGGCTCTGGTGCAGGCGACCAGCTCTCCGGCTGCCGGCCTCGGTTCCTCAGTGCGGGTGGGGTCGCCTGCCCCGGACTTCACCCTCTTCAGCCTGGCCGGCCCGCCCGTGTCGCTGCACGAGCAGCGAGGAAAGGTCGTCCTGATCAATTTCTGGGCCACCTGGTGCGCCCCCTGCCGGGAGGAGATGCCTGCTTTGCAGGCGGCCTATGAGAAGCTGGCCGACCAGGGCCTGGTGGTCCTGGGGGTGAACTGGACCCAGGTGGACTACCTCCCCGACGTCGAGGCCTTCGTAGAGGCACTCGGCCTGACCTTCCCGATCCTGCTCGATTCGGACGGCACGGTCAGCGAGGACCTGTACCAGGTGCTGGGTCTGCCCACCAGCGTGCTTATCGGTCGGGACGGAACTATCCGGGCGGTCCGGATCGGAATCCTCGATCTGCAGGAGCTGGAGCCGACCTTGCAGGCCTTTCTGGCCGAACCCCCTTGAGGCGTCCACCCCCGGCATCCGCCTGAAGTATCCCCCGAGAGGACCCCCCAAGCGCGTTTGCAATTCAGACAGATTTAGGTATAATTAAATTTCAAATTTGGACGCCATAACATCTTGGCCTCACCCGTGTCACTTGGGGAGGCTACCCGAGGAAGCCTGATGCCATCCGACAATCACAAGATGCTCGACCGCCGGGGATTTCTCAAGGCCGGCCTGCTGACCGGCGGACTGGCTGCCGCCGGCGCCGGGGCGGCCCAAGCCGCCGAGGCCCGCCGATCCATGCTGCAGCCGCCTTACAACCAGGGCGCAGGGCATGCCCACGGTGGCGCCGGCACGGTGGGGACGGTCGACCACCAGCGCAACGGCTTCAACCCGCACGACCTGCTGCGCGACTGGGACTTCGGCTCAACCAGCACGCTGCCCGGCGGGCAGACCCTGCGCGAGTACCGCATCGTGGCGGTCGACAAGGAAATCGAAATTGCCCCCGGGGTCCACTTTCCGGCATGGGTCTACAACGGCCGGGTGCCCGGCCCAACCCTGCGCTGCGTCGAGGGGGACCGCATCCGGATCGAGTTTTTCAACGGCGGCAGCCACCCGCACACCATGCACTTCCACGGGATCCATGCGGCCTCCATGGACGGCGTGCCCGGGGTCGGGGCGGGGATGATCGAGCCGGGCGGCAGCACGGTGTACGAGTTCGACGCCTTTCCCTTCGGCTGCCATCTGTACCACTGCCATTCCAATCCGTTGAAGCGCCACATCCACAAGGGACTGTACGGCGCCTTCATCATCGATCCCGACCCGACCAAGTACGCCGGGGCGGAGCGCCAGGCGGCCCTTTCGCGCAATCACCTGAGCGCCGAGAACCGGTCGGTCAACGAGATGGTGATGGTGATGAATGCCTTCGACACCAACTTCGACGGCGACAATGAGGTCTACGCGGTGAACAGCATCGCCTTCGGGTACATGGACCCGCCCATTCGGATACAGCGCGATCAGTCGCAGCGTCTCTACCTTGTGAACATCACCGAGTTCGATCCGATCAACTCTCTCCACCTGCACGCCAACTTCTTCGACTACTACGATCACGGCACGACGCTGCTTCCCACCCTGCGGACGGTGGACACCATCATGCAGTGCCAGGCGCAGCGCGGGATTCTGGAGTTCAACTTCCGCGGCTTTGAGGCCGGGCTGTACATGTTCCATGCGCACCAGAGCGAATTCGCCGAGCTGGGCTGGATGGGTTTCTTCGAGGTGGCAGCATGACCGGGGCCGCCGAACTGCGAGCCTCCAAGAGCCAACCTCGACCTGGCCGGATTCCCGCCTGGCTCTCCGCCTTGCTGCCGCTGGTCGCCCTGGCGCTGCTGCTGTCGGTCTTTACCCTGGGAGATCCCCTGGCCATGTTCAAGGCCAACCTGCCTCCCATCGAGGATCTGACCTTCGAGCGGATCCGGGTGATTCCCGACGGATTCGAGGTGACGCTGGTGAACGGTGGGCCGGACCCGGTGACGGTGGCCCAGGTGCTGGTGGACGACGCCTACTGGGCATTCCAGATGTCCCCCTCGCCGACGATCCCGCGCCTGGGACGGGCCATGGTCCACATCCCCTACCCCTGGGTGGAGGCGGAGCCGCATGCCATACGGGTGATCACCACCACCGGCGTCACCTTCGACGGTGAGGTGGAGCTTGCCACGCTCACCCCGGAGCTGGGTCTGGGGCAGTTCGCTGCTTACGGGTTGCTAGGCGTCTACGTGGGGATCATCCCAGTGGCCCTGGGCATGCTGTGGTTCCCCACCATGCGCCGCCTGGGCCGGCGCTGGTTGGGTGGCATTCTGGCGCTCACCCTGGGTCTGCTCTTCTTTCTGCTGATCGACATGCTGCTGGAGGCCTTTGAGGTCAGCCAGGCGCTGCCCGCGTTCCTGCAGGGTGTCTCGCTCACCCTGTTCGCAGCCCTGTTCACCTGGTTGGTGCTGCTGGCCATCCGCAACCGCGGCGGTCAGGCCCGATCGCAGGACCCGCTGCAGCGCGGCGTCCGCCTGGCTACCCTGATCGCCCTGGGCATCGGATTGCATAACCTGGGCGAGGGGCTGGCTATCGGCGCGGCGTTTGCCCTGGGCGAGGCCGCGCTCGGCTCGTTCCTGGTTATTGGCTTCACCCTGCACAACATCACCGAAGGGATCGGCATCGCCGCTCCGCTGCTGCCGACCCTGCGGGTGCAAGAGGAGGCAGCCGTCGCGAGCGGTGCTCCGGCGACCGGGGGCCCCACCCGGGATTCTGAGCCGTCCGGCGCGCCTCGAGCGGCGACCTTCATCGGCCTCACACTGCTAGCTGGCGGCCCGGCCATCCTGGGCGCCTGGATCGGCGGCTTCGCTTTCTCCCCGCTGCTGGCCAACTTATTCCTGGGGATCGGCGTGGGGGCAATCTGGCAGGTAATTGTCGAGGTGGGCGACTTGCTGCGGGCTTATGCCCGCGGCCGCGGCGAGGGCGTGGTGAACTGGATCAATCTGGGCGGCTTCGTGCTGGGGGTGCTGATCATGTACTTCACCGCGTTCCTGGTCAGTTTCTAGGGAGACCTGGTGGTCGGCCGGGCGAGGGGGAGACCCGAGCGGCCCATTGGCGGGCTCAGCTCTCGACGACTTCTACCCGGGTGCCTCCCGGCATGGAGACGGTCACGTCGCCGGGGACGTACGGCACACTTGGCAGGGTCCAACGAAAGACGAACCTGGCGTCCTCCGGCCGGGCGTTGACGCATCCTCGGGACATGCTCATCCCAAAGTTGTTGTGCCAGAAGGTGGAGTGGATCGCCACCCCGCTGCCGACGAACAGGCTGACCCAGCCCACTCCAGCCAGGTCCCAGCCGCCGCCGGTAGTCCCCCCGCTCATGTGAACCGAAATCAGCTTGCGCCAGATGGGACGGCTGCCCCGGGGCGTGGAGGAGCGATCCAACGGATTCCCTTGGGCATCGAAGTTGACCCCGGTCGAGACCCGGCAGTAGAAGACCTCCGATCCGCCCTCGAAGCACGAGAGAGTCTGGCGGGTGTTGTCCACCAGCACCCGCTTCTCACTGACCTCCGGGCTGAGCGGACTCAGCTCTTCGGCGGTCAGCGGTCGAAAGGCCTCGGCGGCCGCCCAGAAGATGTCTCCGTAGCTGCCGTAGGGCTCCCGAATGCGATACTGTGCCGCGCCGGCCGCGTCGGCACGGATCTCGTCAATCCAGATCACCTGGCTGTAGTACAGCCGGGGTGTTTTAGCCTGCTCTATGCGGGCCTTGAGCCCCGGCGAGCGCGGTCGCCCGTCGTGCAGGGTGAGGTCAACGTAGGGTACGCTGACCTCCGCCCACATCCCCGGGCCCATGTCAGTCTGCGGCAGCGCCTGCAGCGGCGAATTTACTAGTTCGCGCACCGGCTGTACCTGAGGGGCGAACAGGTAGCCTTCGGGGGTCTCCACCCAGCGCCAGTTGAGCTGAAAGCGTGGGGGCGGGCCGACCACTTCCCGCAGCCAGTGAACCACGGCATCTTCCGCCAGCACGGCCAGTGTCTGGCTGTCCGGATCCGGCCGCAGCTTCAGCTCGACGCCGTCCTGGACGACGCGGCCCAGACGCTCGCTGTTCGGGGATGTTGGCAGCGCCGGCACGCCATTGGGAGGCCAGCTGCCCAGCCGCGGTGAGAGTACCGCACTGGCCAGCGTAGTAGCCATGGCCCGGGCAAAGCCGCGGCGGGTGAGGCGTTCCTGAGGTCGGCCGGGTCGCTGTCGCTGCATGCCGTTCTGTGCAGATCGCGTAGGACTATCGCGCATTCTAACACTGTAACCTGGGCCGGCCCTTACCTGATTGAGGAGGCTCGAGAGCCCGCACTCGACAATTCACCCCCTCCTGGGTAGGATGATCACCCGGTCGCGAAGAGGGCGGGCGCGCCGGGCCGGCGGAACCTCAGAAAGCACACGGAGACGGCATGGACAGCAGATCAGCCCGAGAACGCATGCGAGGGCAGCGCCGACGCCAGCGGACCCGGTCCATCTTGATCTGGGGTGGGGCCGCTGCAGGTTTGATCGTCCTGGTGGCCGCCTTGCTCTGGCCCAGGGTGCAGCCCAGCGCGGGCTTGGCCGTCCCGGTGATGGAAAGCAGTGCCCACGTGGAAGCGGAAACCGATCCCGGACCCTACAACAGCGATCCGCCCACCTCCGGCCGGCACTACGCCGAGTCCTTACCGTCCGGTTTCTATGAGGAGAGCGAGGCGGCGAATTTTGGGGCCTACCCGGAAGGTCGTCTGGTTCACAGCCTGGAGCATGGGTACGTCATACTCTGGTACGACTGCGAAGAGCTCTCGCAGGACGATTGCATCCAGCTCAAGGGTGGGATTCGACAAGTCATGGACGATGCCGGCAATCTCAAGGTCATCGCCTTCCCGTGGAGCTCGATCGCCGAGCCGGTCGTGATGACCTCCTGGGGTCAGATGCTGCGTCTGGAAAGCTTCGACCCGGCCGCCGCCCTCCTGTTCGTGCGCACCAACCGCAACCGGGCCCCGGAACCGCAGGCGCCGTGAGGCCTACGTTCCCTGCGCACCCACGCCGACTCACCGGGGTAAACTAGGTCCACAGTTCGCCGCCGTTGGGCGGCGTCGACGGAGAAGGCCTCCATGGAATTCCGTTTCAGCTCCGAGCAAGAACTATTCAGACGAACGCTGCGCGAATGGGCCGAGAAGGAGCTGGCCCCGCGGGCAGCGGAGATCGACGCCAAGGAAGAGGGAATCCCGGACGACATCATCACCGGTCTGGCCGAACTCGGCGTGATGGGAATCGGGGTGCCCGAGGAATACGGCGGATCGATGGTCCCCGGGCAGCAGCATACCCTGGCCAACCTGGCCGTACAGGAACTCGCCCGGGCCGACCTGAGCATGTCGGTTCCGGTCTACGTGCTGCTGTGCTTGGGGTGGGGATCGCTGGTCAGCCTGCACGGCTCCCCGGAGCTCAAGGCGCTGATCCTGCCCAAGCTGGCCTCCGGGGAGTATTTCCTTGGGATCTGCACCACCGAGGCCGGCGGCGGCTCGGACGTGGCTAACATCAAGACCACCGGGCGAGTGCAGGACGGCAAGCTCATCCTCAACGGAGAAAAGGTCTACATCAGCGGCGTGCGCGAGACCACCGAGCAGCGCGACGGAGGCCACCTGACCCTGTTCCGCACCGATCCGGAAGCCGGCCACCGCGGCATGACCTTCGCCTATGTGCCGGCCCGGGCGGAAGGCGTCAGCCCGTTGCTCTTCGAGGACATCGGGCGCGGCGGCCTGTCGACGGGAGGTTTCCGTTACAAAGACGTGGCCATCCCCCAGTCCTACGTTCTGGGGGAGGTCAACCAGGGCTTCTACCTGAACATGGAGGGCTTCAACGTGGCCCGCACGCTGGTGGCGGCGGCCTGCGTGGGCGCGGCCGAGAAGGCCTTGGAGATGTCCCGCGACTACGTCAAGCAGCGCGTGCTCTTCGGCCGCCCACTGGCCAAGTTCGAGGGCATCTCCTTCGAGATCGCCCAGGACGAGGCCGACCTGGCCCAGCTGCGCATGTGGCTGCGCTACACCGCCTGGATGGTGGACCAGTTCTATGCCGAACCGGGCTCATTCAGCGCCCGCGATCTCAGCCATGCGGTCTCGATCTGCAAGCTGGAGGCGCCGCATCTGGCCCATCGCATCGTCATGCACAGCATGATGTATCACGGCGCCTTCTCCTACACCCGGGAATCCCCGCTGGGGATGGCTTACCGCGGCCTGATGTCCTACATCGTGGGTGCGGAGGGCGGGACCAACATCCAGAAGCTGATCATCGCCAGGGAGTTTATCGGCCCGGAGGCGGTGCCCTATCGCTAGGCAGACTCGATGACGGAGAAGGTTGACGTCGTCGTAGTTGGCGCCGGCCTGGCCGGCCTGGGGTGCGCCTATCACCTGGCCTCCGCCGGCCTGGAAGTCCTGGTGGTGGAGCGAGGCGACTACCCCGGAAGCAAGAACGTCAGCGGAGGGCGGCTCTACCTCGAGCCGGTGCGGCCCTTCTACCCCGACCTGCTCAGCCCCGAGGCACTGTCGCAGCTTCCCTTCGAGCGCGCCGTCGTCCGAGAGCGCCTGACCATCGTTGCCGACCAGGGCGCAACCAGCGTGGAGTTGCACTTCCCCAACCTGGGCGGCCCGCTTCCGCACAGCGTGACCGTTCTGCGCGGGACCTTCGACGCCTGGCTGGCCGAGCAGGTCACTCAGCACGGCGGTATGGTGGTGCCACGCTACAAGGTCGATGATTTGGTTTGGGAGGGCGAGCGGGTGGCCGGAATCGTCTCGGCCGGCGACGAGATCCGGGCCAACGTCGTGGCGGCGGCAGACGGTGCGCTGTCCTTCATCGCCGAGCGGGCCGGGCTGCGCCAGCGCCACGACCCGGACCATTTTGCCCTGGGCATGAAGGAGATCATCGAACTGCCGCGGGATGTGTTGGAGAACCGATTTGGCCTTGATTCCCGGCAGGGCGCCGCCCAGCTCTACTTCGGCAGCGTCACCCAGGGCATGCTGGGTGGCGGCTTCATCTACACCAACAAGGAGAGCCTGTCGGTCGGGATGGTGCTCGGGATGGGGGCAATGGTCGAGCGAGGCTCGGCCCTGCAGGCCCATGAGTTGCTGGAGGCCTTCAAGGCCAGGCCGGAAGTGGCTCCGCTGGTCGCCGGCGGCCGGCTGCTGGAGTATTCGGCCCATGCCATCCCCGAGGCCGCCGGCCAGGCCATGCATCGGCGGGTGCGCGATGGCCTGGTGGTGCTGGGTGATGCAGCCGGGTTGGCGCTCAATATGGGTGTCACGGTGCGCGGTATGGACTTCGCCCTGGCTTCCGGGGCGATGGCGGCGCGCGCCATCCTGGAGGCCCACAGGTCTGGCGACTACAGCGAACACGGCCTCGCCAGCTACGAAGCGGCACTACAGCAGAGCTTCGTCCAGCGCGATCTTGGCACCTTTGCCCGCATGCATTCCTTCCTGCAGAACCCGCGCCTGTACGCGGCCTACCCGGATCTGGCCGTTGGGCTGCTCCAAGAAATGCTGCACATCAGCGAAAGCCCGAAGCAGGGACTGTTCAAGACCGCGCTCAAGGCACTGCGAAGAGTCCCTGCGCGGCATCTGCTGAAAGACCTGTGGCAGATCAGGCGGCTGTAGCCGGTGACCAGCCCGCAGGAACCGTTTCTCAGCCTCACAGACAAGCTCGGCCGAGACGTCTTCAAGATCGACGGCGAGCAGCCTCACATCCGCATCGACCACGAGGTGTGCCGCAGCAAATGCGGCACACGCCCCTGCCTGTATGTCTGCCCGGCCAAGCTGTACACCTACCGGCCGGAGCAGGACGAGATCTTCGTGGACTACGAGGGCTGCCTGGAGTGCGGCACCTGCGTGATCGTATGCCGGGAAGGGGCGCTTACCTGGGAATACCCGCGGGCCGGATTTGGGGTGCAGTACCGCTTCGGTTGATATCCACATGCGCATCATCGTGTGCTTGAAGCAGGTCTACGATCTGGCCCAGCTGCGCTACCGGAGCGACGGGCGCACCCCGCTGTTGGAGGGGCTGCCGGTCCAATTGGGGTCGTTCGAGAAGAACGCGCTGGAGCAGGCAATCCGGTTCAAGGAGGCGGCGAGTCAGGAGCCGGCAAGTGAGGTGGAGGTGGTGGCGCTCAGTGCCGGCAGCGGAAAGCTGCAGGAGACCATCAAAGAAGCGCTGGCGATGGGGGCCGACCGGGCGGTTCTGGTGGTCGATCCAGCACTCAGCGGTGCGGATGCAGCCGGCACGGCGCGGGCGTTGGCGGCGGCCATCCAGAAGTTGGGGGGCGCAGATCTGATCCTACTGGGGGAGGGGTCGGACGACGAGTACACCGGCCAGATCCCTTCCAGGTTGGCCGCCCTGCTGGACCTGCCGCAGATCACCATCGTGCGCAGCCTGGAGATGGAGGGTGGGCTGGTACGCGCGGCACGGGACCTGGAGCACGAGTTAGAGATCGTCGAGTGCGAGCTGCCGGCGGTGGTGTCCGTCACCAGCGAGCTCAACACGCCCCGCCTGCCGCCCCTGAGCGCCATCCTCAAGGCCGGGCGCAAGCCGATGGATGCCTGGAGCCTGCACGACCTGGGCCTGGAGGCCGACTCGGTAGGCGGCCCGGCGGCGCAGATCGAGGTGCTCAGCAACCTGGCACCGGCGCAGGCCAGGAAGAATGTGATGCTGGAGGGCGAGGTCGACCTGCAGGTGGAGGCGCTGCTGGCCGCGCTGGAGCGAGAGGGCGTGCTGCCGTGAGCGGCGTGCTGGTCTGGTCCGAGCGCGACGACCTGGCCCACGAGCTGCTGCTCTTCGCCGGAGCGCACCGAGGATTGCTGGGGCCGACCTACGCGGCGGTGTTCGGCGAGCAGGCCACCGCACGCGCCGAGGCCTACCGCAGCTGGGAGGCTGCCCGCACCTACGTGAGCGAGGCGGTCGAGCCGACCGATGAAGCTCTCGCCCATGCCCTGGCCGGACTGGCCGAACACCTGCAGGTCAAGCTGGTGCTGCTGGGCGCCACCCGCCGCGGCCGCGCCACTGCGCCTCGCCTTGCCCAGATCCTGGGGGCCGGCTGTGTCTCGGAGGCAGTCGAGTTGGCGTTGGAGGATGGCCAGTTGATCACCAGCCGCTATACGCTGGGAGGCAACACCCTGGCCCGCGAGCGCATTCTGACCGCCCGCAAGGTCATCGCCGCCGTTCCGGGTGCGGCGGCGCTGGGGCCGGAAGACACCCCCGGCGGAGTCGCCGAAGCGCCGGCCGGGGCGCCCAGGACCGCGGCATCGAACCACGCCGAACGCGCCGCAGGCGAGCTGCTGCCGCTCCCTTTCCAGCCTCCGGTCGCCCGGGCGCGGGTCGTCCGGCGGGAGCCCAAGCCGCCGGCCGGCGCCGACCTCGCCGGCAGCGAACGGCTGGTGTGCATCGGGCGCGGGCTGGAGCGAGCCGAAGACCTGCCGCTGATCCGGGAGCTGGCCGAGGCGCTGGGAGCCGAGCTGGCCTGCACCCGGCCGCTGTCCTACGAATACGGCTGGCTGCCGGAGGAACGTATGCTCGGCATCTCCGGGCTGCGCCCCAGCCCCCGGCTGATGCTGTCGCTGGGGGTGTCCGGCCAGGTGCAGCACACGGTGGGGATCATGGGTTCGAAGCTGATCGTGGCGGTGAACCGCGAGGCCT
>Ga0299915_10004228_pt1 | contig 10462 bp, 7 predicted proteins | sample RVTome_13_FD_200263 | JGI IMG/M metagenome (GOLD analysis project Ga0299915, IMG submission 200263) | Soil microbial communities from uranium-contaminated site in the Upper Colorado River Basin, Wyoming, United States - RVT92D227 (version 2) ... | reverse complement strand
TGCCCGACTGCTATCACTGCGGTGTCGATGTCCAGCCTGAACTCCGACCCCTCGACGGGCACCGGTCGCCTTCTACCCGATTCGTCGGGCGTGCCCAGCTCCATCCTGATGAGCTCGACCTGCCGCACCCGGCCCAACTCGTCGCCGATGAACCTGATCGGGTTTGTGAGGAGCATGAAGATGATCCCCTCCTCCTCGGCGTTCTCGACCTCCTCCATCCTGGCGGGCAGCTCCTCCCTCCCCCGCCGATATACGATGTAGACCGCCTGAGCGCCGAGCCTCTTCGCGCACCGGGCCGAGTCCATGGCGACGTTGCCACCCCCGACGACCGCGACCCTCCTCCCGACCTTGATGGGCGTGTCGTACTCTGGGAACTTGTAGGCCTTCATCAGGTTTGTTCTGATGAGGAACTCGTTGGCCGAGTATATGCCATTGAGGTTCTCGCCCGGGACCCTGAGGAAGCTTGGGAGGCCGGCCCCGCTCCCGATGAAGACCGCGTCGAACCCCTCGACGAAGAGCTCGGAGATCGTGTAGATCTTCCCTATGGTGGCGTTCAGGTTGATCTTGGTACCAAGCCTCCTCACGTAGTCCACCTCGGCGTCGACGATCTCCTTCGGCAGCCTGAACTGGGGGATACCGTACATAAGCACGCCTCCGGCCGTGTGCAGGGACTCGAAGACCTCCACCTCGTGGCCAAGCTTGGCGAGCTCGGCGGCCACCGTGAGGCCCGCAGGCCCAGAACCGATTATGGCGACCTTGCCCCCGGTCGGATCCGGCTTGTCGGGGATCTCTACTCCGTGTTCCCTCTCCCAGTCGGCAGCATACCTCTCTAGGCGGCCTATAGCGATGGGCTGGCCCCTTATTCCGAGGACGCAGAACTTCTGGCACTGCTCCTCCTGTGGGCAGACCCTGCCGCAGATGGCGGGGAAGGCGTTCTTCTCCTTGAGCTTTCTTATGGACTCGTCGAACTTCTTCTCCTTGATGAACTTGATGAAGGCAGTGATGTCTATGTCCACGGGGCAACCCTTCCGGCACTGGGGGTTGGGGCAGGTCAGGCATCGGAGTGCCTCCTCGACCGCCATCTCCTCCGAGTAGCCGAGGGCGACCTCGTCAAAGTTCTTCACCCTCTCCTCAGGCGGCTGCTTCGGCATCTCGACCTGGGAGGCCTTGCGAGACATCAGGCTTCCTCCCCGTAGAGGACCATGGCTATCTTCTCCTGGGGGTTGTAGAACCTCATCCGGGAGATGAGCTGGTCGTAGTCCACCTTGTGTCCATCGAAGTCCGGACCGTCAACGCAGGCGAACTTGGTCTCGCCGCCGACTACTACCCTACATGCCCCGCACATACCGGTTCCGTCGACCATGATGGGGAACAGATTGACGGTCGTCGGTATGCCATGGGGGCGGGTCATATCCGAGACATCCCTCTGCATTGAGGTCGGGCCCAGGGTGAACACGTGGTCGAACTTTCGCTCCTTCAGCATCTCCACGAGGAAATTCAAGCCCTGGTGCCCCTGCGATCCGTCGTCCGTCGCCACATAGAGCTCGTCGCTGGCGGCCTTCACCTCGTCGAGGAGGATGAGGTGCTCTGCGGCGGGGGCGCCAACGATGGAGACGATCTTGTTACCCGCGTCCCGCAGGGCTTTCATCTGGTACAGCATGGCGCCGACAAAGACGCCTCCGCCGACGAAGAGGATGCTCCCGTACTTCTTCACCTTGAGGGGATTGCCGAGGGGGCCTGCGAAGCTGGGTATCTCCTGCCCTTCGTCAAGGGTTCCCAGCTGCTTCGAGGTCTTGCCGACCTCTGCGAAGATGATGGTGACCGTGCCGCCGTCGGGGTCCGTGCCCGCGATGGTGATGGGTATCCTCTCGCCCTTCTCGTGAACCCTGAGGATGACGAACTGGCCGGGCCTAGCCTTCCTCGCAATGATTGGGGCCTCGACCTCGAAGAGCTTCACGTGGGGCGCCAAGCTCTGCTTCTTCACGATCTTGTACACAGGGATTCGCCCTCGACGGGATTCCTAAAAATTAAGATGAGGTAACTAATAAGAGGTTCCCCCATCTGAAATAGTCACCCAGCCTTCGCATATTTCAATCGAGCAACTAGCGTTCACTTCTACGGAGAGAATAAAAACGAGGGTTGTCGGACCCGGCGGACCGGGTCCACCGATCTGGTTCTAGGCAGTGTGGCCCTGAGCGATCATCGCATCGGCTACCTTGAGGAAGCCGGCGATGTTGGCGCCGAGGACGTAGTTGCCGGGCTGCGCGCGCGTATTTGTCCAAAATTCCATAAGCCTCCTTCGTTCCTCGATCGAGGAAACCACTCGCTATATATATTTTTCGAAAAAAGCTCCCCCGATAAATTCGACTAAATATTATCGGCAGGATGCATAAACAATACGGACCATCCGATGGAAATTTATCTTCACAGTTGTTTAATTCTTGGGGAAAAGGGCTGTATGTTGATCATCTTTCTCTATCGGCGGAATCCTTCTTCAGAGCATCCAGCACCTCGGGCTTAGCGCATACGCCCTCCGTGAATCTGTCTGGGTGCTTGACGAACTCCTTGACGAGGTCATCCCAACTCTTACCCTTGGTCGAGCATTTCCCGCAACCCTTGCAGACGTGCAGCGGGACATCGTGCTTCTTCATCGAGGTAATTTCTCCATCCTCTGGGGGTCAGTATTAGAGATAAACGTGCTATATACGCCTATCTCTCGACATGAGGGCCCAACAACGCGTACAACGAACGTCCTTTAACCCGGAGGCTTCTCGAGCCCGTAGAATCTTCACATTGGAGCATTGTGGGCAGACAAACGCGACTTGATGCGTCTCCTGAGTCATTGTCTTGCTCAACGCCACGCACCCTCATCTAATTTTGATGGAAGCAGATGCTACAAAATTAGATCCTCGTGGGTGATTTATAAATATTGTCAGGTATAATGCTTAAATTTTCTTACATTATAAGATTTATTTGCTTGATTAGGAGATAGTATCGGCTTTAATGGCTTATAACCTTTGATGGGCAACAAGCAAAATTAAATAATTTATAAAGATATTTTATCAGGAGGGGTGAGCTCGTGCGTGTCCTCAGGTAAAAAAATAGATGAAATGAATGAGAAGATCATCAGGGCTCTGCAAAAAGACGCTCGTACGAATTTTTCGGAAGTCGCAAAAAATTGTGGAGTTTCACTAGACACCATCATCAAGCGTCTGAACAGAATGAAGATGTCAGGCATCGTCAGAGGAACAACCGTTTTACTTGACCCCCGGAGCCTTGGTTTTGACTGTTTAGCCAGCCTGGAGATCGACGTTGAGTATCCTCATGTGATTGAAATGGTCGAAGCTATTAGGACGAGACCGGAAGTCATTTTTTGCACGCCCTCGATGGGAAGGCACAGCATATTCGCCATAGCATTCCTGAAAAACGTCGATAAATTAAACCAGTTAAAAGAGTCCATAAAAGGGAATCCCTTGGTAAGGGGGGTTAACACCAGCATCTGGGTGGATGAATTTCTGTCATGTCCTGAAAATTTTGAATTCAAGACCGCATAGGAGCCGTGATTCCATGGATAAAACTGACTTGTTTGTGATCAAGAGATTGACGGAAGACGCTCGAACATCTTTCAGGAAAATAGCCGGTGAGCTAGGCGTCTCACCGGACACCGTGATGAATAGGTATAACAAACTGCGCGAGGGCGGGGTCATTCGTGGATCAACCGTCGTGATCGACCCGAAAATGGTCGGGTATCGCGGCATGGCCGCGTTCATGGTGGACGTATCGCCCTCGCACATATTTGCGACGGATGCCACCATCGAATCCTTACAGATACTGAACAGGCTTATCCGGATGAGGAACATCATCTTCGCCACGAAAACCGTTGGAGATCATGACCTCCTGGCGATAGGCGTGATAGTGGATCTCAAGCACCTGATGGAAATGACCGAAGAGATCGCAAGAATACCGGGCATCAATGACATCAGGGTGTCTTTTTGGACCGAGATGATGGAGATCTGCCCAAAGTACTTCATAATTTAGTTTTGTCTGAGGCCTGCATAACTGCGTGTTTGGTCCATCCTCGGAGGGATCGAACCGCACATATTGCTGGCCCCTAAAATCGGGCCCTATTCGTGGCTGTCGGGTTCGATCCCAAGTTCCTTGAGCTTCTTCAGGCCTCGATCATGCTTTCGTCTGGCAACATTTTCAACTACTCTAATGGAAGTCTCCTTCTCGAATTCCTTGTCTTCAGCGAAGTAGCCCCTCTCGATTGCCCTCTCGACCATGCCCCTCGCCTCGTCGCTCCTGACCAGGACGGTCGTGTATCCGTCTCCCGAGCCTAGGCCCCCCACTGAGACATCGGCCGAGTAGTTGGTGAAGTCAGTGCAGGGCAGGCACTCGGGTCTGACGAGGTCTTGGAGGTCGTCGAGGTCGATCCGCCTCACCTCGCCGCTCTTGAGGGTGACTAGGAAGGCGTCCTTCACGTTAATCTTCTCGACCTTGGATAGGTTCGCGCCGATCTTGGCCTCAAGGGCCCTCCTACCCTTTTCGGTGAAGTGGAAGTTCTCGTAGCAGAAGAGGCCGACGGTGAAGCCGACGATGTTCGAGGGCACTATCTTGAGGAGCTGCATCTTCCTAATGGTGCTGATCTGGCAGGGCGTGCCCACGACCGCAAGCTTCGTGGGGAAATCGCCCATACCCTTCAGGGCGAGCAAAGACGGGATGTACGTCGTGTATATGTCGAGGTCTTCTATGGACGAGGATACGGTCATGCTGCTCCCCGCCCCCTTGAGCAGGTACTTGAAGCTCATGGCGACCATGGGCTGGCTGCTCCAGATCCCCTCCCTCTTGCAGATTAGGGCGCTGTCGACGACCTTCTCGTCCATGAGGTACTTGAGGAAGCCAGTGACGAAGCCGCCATCGGTGCAGACCTCCTGTATCTGGAGGTCGGTAGTCCTCAGGCTATAGGCATCATGGTAGGTTCCGATGGGCATCTTGTAACCATATGCCTCTCTGAGGTTTTTCTCTAGGGGCGATGTCCGTGGGCAGATGCTGTAGCAGATGCCGCAGGAAAGGCAGTTCTCGAGGTTGACGTAGTCGGGCTTCCCCTTCAGGATGGAGATGGCCTCGAGCGTGGAAGCCGAGCAGAAGGTGACGCATCCCCTGCACATGGAGCAGAGGCCCCTGTCGATCACGTCGATCTTTAGGTCCTCGAAGGTCTTGATCCCGGCCATGTCCCTTATTTTTTTCAGGTCCGGTCCCTTTGACGCCGAGTCTCCTCCCACACCTCGGAAAGGGGAGCTGTCCCACATAAAACATCACCTCAGTCTGCTGCTAAGGGCTTGGCCATCGGGGCGCCCCTATCAGCTTTGATCCTGCGTATCTTCTCCGTGAACTCAGTCACCATCTCGACGAACTCGACTGGCATGCACGCTGCAGCGAAGATCATCTCCAGCCGGTCGCCGCCGATACCCATCACGTCCAGCGCCTTCTTCGCGGCCTCGATCCTGGTCTCGGCCTTTAGGTTGCCGTCGATGTAGTGGCACTGCTGTGGTAGGCATCCTGCAAGTAGGACCCCGTCGGCCCCCGCCTTGAACGCGGTGAAGAGGTGGAGGGCGTCGACCCTTCCAGTGCAGGGGACGAGGATGATGCGGACGTTGTCGGGGTATTCCATCTTCATCGAGCCAGCAGCGTCGGCGGCGGCGTAGCTGCACCACTGGCAGGCGAAGCAGACGATGACTGGCTCCTGCTCCTTATCCTTTTCGAACCATTTCACTGGGGCGAGTATACCCTTGATCTTAGGGACGAGCTGGTCATCCTTGTAGTGTCGGAGCTGCATGGCGGCAACGGGGCAGACGGCCGTGCAGATGCCGCAGCCCTTGCACGCCACCTCGATGACGACGGGCTGGCCGAAGGACTTCCACTCGATGGCACTGTATGGGCAGGCTGAGACGCAGGCGCCGCAGCTCACGCAGAGGTCGTAGTCGACGGCCGCCTTGGCGAGGTCTACCTCGATCTCACCCTTCTGCAGTAGCGCCGCAACGCGCGAAGTCGCACCCTGGGCCTGGGTGATGCTCTCCTGGATGTCCTTGGGCCCCTGGCAGGTCCCGCAGATGTAGACTCCGTCGACGGCGGTGTCGAGGGGCGCCAGCTTCAGGTGCCTCTCCATGATGAACTGATCCTGGGAGAGGCTGAGGCCCAACTTGTGCACGAGTTCGGCGGTCCCCTTCGACTGGACGACGCCCGTGGAGAGGACCAGCATGTCGACGTTCAGCGGAACAGGGTCTCCGAACTCGTCCACTGCCCTAACCCTCAGGGAGCCGTCGGCCGCCTCGTCGACGGACTCGACCTCTCCCCTGAGGAGCCTGATGCCTAGGTCCTCGGCCCTATAGTAGTAATCCTCGTAGTCCTTCCCCGACAGCCGTATGTCCTTGTGGATGATGGTGATGTCCGTTTCAGGGAGCTGCTCCTTGATGGCTATGGCGTGCTTGAGGGCGATGGCACAGCAGATCTTCGAGCAGTATTCATTCGTCTTCGGGTCTCGTGAGCCTACACACTGGATCATGGCGATGCTCTTAGGGGGCTCCTTGTCGCTTGGCCTGATCGCCCTGCCGGCCGTTGGGCCCGACATGTCGAGCATCCGGGCGAGCAACAGCTGGTTGACGACGTTCGCGTACTCGCCGAAGCCGTACATCCCCTTGGCGTCGAAGGTGTCGAAGCCAGAGGCGACGACGATGGCGCCGATGTCGACAGTCACTTCCCTTGGCTTCTCTTCGAGGTCGATCGCGTCGACGGGGCAGGCCTCGACGCATCTACCGCACCTCGTGCAGCTCACGGGGTCTATGACGTGGACCCTCGGCAGGGCCTGGTTACAGGGGATGTAGACAGCCTTCCGCTTGTCTAGGCCGAGGTTGAATTCGTTAGGAACCTCGACGGGGCAGACCTCGACGCACCTGCCGCACGCCATGCACAGCTCCAGGTTGACGAACCTAGGCTTGATCTCTAGAGTGGCCTTGTAATTTCCGACGTAGCCCGAAACCTTCTCCACCTCGGTTAGGGTAAGAGCGTGGACGTAGGGATGGTTGGCCACAGGCGATCTGTAGAAGCACCTCCGGTGGAGATCGTTCCCACGCGGGGAGACGCAGTGCCCGCAGTCGTCGGTTGGGAAGACCTGACCGAGTTGAAGGGCCTTGCCGCCTAGGAATGGTGTCCTCTCGACGAGGAAGACCTCCAGGCCAAGGTCGCCGATCCTTGTGGCCGCCTCCACGCCGGCCGGTCCCCCGCCGATTACGAGGACGGAGGGCGATGCGCTCATCCTCATCTTCCCGATGGGCTCCAGGGTCTTCGCCCGCTCCACGGCGGCGTTGACGATGTGCCTCGCCTTCTCCGTCGCGGTCTCGATCTGTCCGAGGTAGAGCCAGGAGCACTGCTCCCGGATGTTGGCCATCTCGAAGAGGAACTTGTTGAGCCCGGCCTCCTCGACGACCCGCCTGAAGGTGGGCTCGTGGAGCCTCGGCGAGCAGGAGGCCACGACGACCCTGTTGATGCCGTGCTCCGCTATCGCCTCCTTGATGGCCTCCTGGCCGGCCTCGGAGCAGGTGAACTCGTTCTCCTCAGCGTAGACGACGCCTGGGAGGCCCTTAGCGAACTCCACCAGCGAGGCGGTGTCCACGGACTTCGCTATGTTGAGCCCGCACCTGCAGATGAAGACGCCTACCCTCGGCTCCTCCCGAGTCTCCTCGTCCCTCTTCATCGCCTGGCCTCCTTGAGCTCCTTCACGAATCCGTCGAGTGTCTCCAGGAATTGTGTCAGCATGGTGCCGCAGGACTTCAGCACCCTAACGGGCATCGGCCTCCCCGTCGACTTGGACAGGCTCTCGAGGAACCTCAGCTGGCCCTCGGCGTGGTCGACGCCCTTCTTGTAGTGGCAGCGCTCCTTGACGCAGCCGATGAGCATGACGCCGTCGGCCCCCTTGTCCAGCGCCCTGAAGACGTGCCTTAGGGAGACGGTGCTCATGCAAGGGACATATATAGGTACGAATGATGACGTGTACTTCTTCCCGAAAGCCCCCGCCGTGTCCAAGAGGTTGTAGCCGCATTCGTTGCATCCGAATCCCAGGACCACCACCTCCGATGGGTCCTTGCCCCCGAGCATGGCGTCGACCTGCACGTCGATGAGGTCGAAGCCGTAGTTCGGATTCTCCAGCGCCCGGGTGGGGCACGAGGAGATGCAGAGTCCGCACGCCTGGCAGAGCTCGTTGTTGATCTCCACGGCTCCCTTCAGTGGCATTGTGATGGCATCATAGGGGCATATGGACACGCAGATCCCGCATCGCCCGCAGACGGCTTCGTCGACATGGGGCATGAGGTAAGGTTTCCCAACTTCGCCGACGTGGCTCTTGATCTGGAGCGCCGCCATCCCCGCCGCGGCGCTCGCCTGGACAACCGACTCTGGGATGTCCTTGGGCGCGTGGCAGGCCCCGCAGATGTAGATGCCCGGAGCCTTCGTGATTACACTTGCCACCTTGTGGTCGACCTCGGACATGAAGCCAAACTCGTCGAGGTCGACGCCCAGGGTCTTCGCCAGCTCAGCGGAGCCCGGCGCTGGTATCATTCCCGTGGAGAGCACGACTAGGTCGCCGACGAGGGTCTCCCTCTCGCCGCGGCCGTTGGTGTATCCGACGATGAGGGTGCCGTCGTCCATCTTCACGACCTGCTGGAGCTCGCCGTGGACGAACTTGACGCCGAACTGGTCCCGTGTCCTGTTGAAGTATTCCTCGAAGCCCTTTCCGCCGGCCCTGATGTCGCGGTAGAGGATGGTGATGTCGATGTCCTCGCCCTGCTCGATCTTCGTCAGCTCGGCGTGCTTGATCGCCGCCATGCAGCAGTACCTCGAGCAGTACGGATTGATCTCGGGGTCCCGTGAGCCGACGCACTGGACCATGATGACACGTTCCGGCCTCTTCCCGTCCGAGGGCCTCTTCAGCTTGCCGTCGGTCGGGCCCTCTCCATCCATGAGCCGGGCCATCTGGAACTGCGTGATCACGTCGTCGTGCTGGAAGCCGAACTTGGGATACGGTGAAGGATCGAAGTTCTGGAAGCCCGTGGCCACTATGATGGAGCCGACCCGGAGCTCGACTTCCTCCTCCTTCTGCTTGTAGTCCACGGCCTGGCTGGGGCAGACCGCCTCGCAGACTCTGCATATCCCCTTCGTCAGGTATAGGCAGTGCTCGGGGTCAATGGTGTACTTTCGAGGTATCGACTGGGTGAAGGGGATGTAGGCCGCCCTCCGCTCCCCGATGAAGCCGCTCCACTCGTCGGGCACCCTTGTCGGGCACTTTTCGGCGCACTGGTCGCAGCCCATGCATTTGTCGAAGTCGATGTACCGGGGCTTCTTCAGGACCCTGACATGGTAGCCCTCGGGGACACGCCTCACCTCCTTGACCTCGGAGTAGGTCATGAGGTCGATGTGGGGGTCGTTGGCTATGTCCGCCATCTTCGGCCCACAGATGCAGATGGCGCAGTCGTCGGTCGGGAAGGTCTTGACGAGCAGGGCCATCATCCCGCCGATCGTCGGCGTCCTCTCAACCAGATGGACCTTGATCCCCTGCTCGGCTAGGTCCAACGATGCCTGAATGCCTGCCACACCGCCGCCTATAACCAGAACGTCGCTGAAGCGTTGAACGATCTCACGCTCCAGTGGCGTAGCGAGCTTCGCCCCCTCGACTCCGGCGCGGACAAGCCTCTTCGCCTTCTCCGTCGCCTCTGCCCTATCGTCGTGGACCCAGGCGCACTGCTCCCTGACGTTGACGGTGACGAGACGGTTTGGGTCGAGGCCCACCGAGACCATGGCACTCCGCAACGGCTCCTCGATCCTCGTCCTAGTCCCCGTAACGACGACGACGCCCTGGACCGGGAGCTCCTTCCCAAACCTGAGCTCCTCCAGCTTCTCCACCAGGTAACCGCTGCTCAGTCTTGGCGTCTGGGCAGTGGCCAAGACGCCATCGATCCCTGAGGCCATCTTCTCCAGGGCGTCGATGTCCAGCCTCTTCTCGAGGGTGCCGCTGAACGTCTCGAAGACGACGAGCAGGCTCATCCTCTGGCCTCCCCCCGCGTATCTATCTTCTCGCCATCGATTGTGAGGTCGACCTCCACCATGTGGACGCTGCAGCTCAGGCAAGGATCGTATGCCCTGACGATCTTCTCGAGTCCCCACAGCGCGGTGTCTCTCGTCTTGGCGTTGCTCAGGACGTCGACGTTTTCCTCAGCCCAGGCCCTCAGATTGTTCTCGATGTTTTTGTGGTTGAAGGTCGTCGGGGCGACGATGTTCACCTTCTTTATGATTCCCGTGTCGTCGACCTCGTAGCTGTGGTACAGGAGCCCTCTCGGCGCCTCGACGAAGGCGTGGCCGACGCCTGCCTTCGGCTTAACCGGCTCACGGGTCTTCTCGGAGGTTATCATGTCGT
>Ga0299915_10004227_pt1 | contig 10463 bp, 10 predicted proteins | sample RVTome_13_FD_200263 | JGI IMG/M metagenome (GOLD analysis project Ga0299915, IMG submission 200263) | Soil microbial communities from uranium-contaminated site in the Upper Colorado River Basin, Wyoming, United States - RVT92D227 (version 2) ... | reverse complement strand
AGGTATCTAACCACCATCGCCCCACCAATTGCCTGAAGCATCGCAGCCCCGATTCCTTGAAGAACACGAAAGCCGATGAGTAGATATATGCTTGAAGACAAGCCGCATAGCAGTGAACCGATTGTAAAAATAGTGAATCCGGCAAGATATATCTTTTTGTAACCACGGATATCTGCAACTCTGCCGAACGTGATAAGAGTACCCGAAAGAACAAGAAGATATGACATTGCCACCCAAGAAACAATAGCGATATCACACTGGAAATATTTTGACATGGTGGGAAGCGAGATATTAACGATTGTCGCATCAAGCGCTCCCATAAACGAGGCAAACGATATCAAGAGCAGAATAAGCCACTGGCGGGGACTCCATTTTGACTGATTAGCCGGATTCATGAAAACAAAACCGAAAGACAAATTGAGATACTATCTGCTAGCGCTTAGTTGAAACAATATAAACAAATCGATTAAATTATGCAATCCCATAAGCTGTTGAGAAGCATAAAATAAGCACCCCGAGTTAATGGTGGGCCTAAGTGTACAATAGACAGAACTTTTGCATCAACACTTGATGGTGGCCGAAAGTTAAACCGCTTTGACAGTTTATCAAGGATACCATGAACCCGAGCAAAATATCGTCAGCTCCCCCTTACTATATAGGACTAGGCTTTGGCTTCCACAGTAAGAACTGTCCCTTTGCCGAGCTCGGACTGAATATCAAAGCTACCTCCGAGTAGTCTGACTTGCTGCTCGATTCTTGCCAGTCCCACCTTACCCTTGGTAGCATAATCGCTTATGCTCTCCGGTAGACAAAATCCCTGCCCGTTATCCTCCACTGTCATCTTAAAACTGCTGGCAATGAAATCTAAGGTCACCGCAGCCCTGGTAGCTCTGGAATGCCGGGCCACATTTTTCAAAGCCTCTTGAGCAATTCGGAACACAATAACCTCTAGCTCCGACTTTAACTTGTGCTCCACTCCGTTGACTTTTATCTCAACTCTTATGCCGCTCTCCTGTGTTGTATGCTCAGCCAGCCACCTTAAAGACGGTAAAAGTCCTACATTATCCAAGATGCTCGGCCGCAGGTCACGGCTTAACCTCCGGACATCGTCCACGGCAAGAAGAAGCATAACGACTAGCTGTTCCGCCTGTTTCCTGGCCTCAGACGTAAGCTCACCAGAATCACCAGCTCCCAGAGCATGGGCGCGATTAGCGATGACCAGCAACGTCTGTATTATTTTATCGTGCAGCTCCCGTGACACATGCTGCCGCTCATATTCTTGAACTTTGAGAATCCGTGCTAAGGATAGTCGCCGCCCGGTTTTCGTCAGCTTCAAGGCATCCTCCTTTGCCTCCGGGTTGTAGGCCAGAGCAACAAGCAGACCAAGCAGCAGGGCAACCAAGGTAAAAAGTGCCACTCTCATTAAAGATTCAAGGCTAGGCGACTGTTGCAGCGTTCGTGGCAATATGGCTGCCACAAATATTGCCCACGTGACCAGAAATCCTCGCAACCGGAAAACCACGCCTGCATAAATGAGCGGTGCCAGGAAAAGGAAAATCGGCACAAAGGCATAGATGCCCTGAGCCGTCACTACGTCTGTAAACCAGGGAAACCAACCGGTAATGCCGAGGTAGCTGGCATTGTAGAATAAAATGAGGGCAGTCATAATACAGGCTATAGCCCAGAAATGCGGATTATGGACACCGCTTTTCGCTTTTTGAGGAGTAAAATTGATAAATATGTTCGGAGGAGTTTCTCTCATTGAATGTCATCCAGAGATAGGTATCCAGCTCGCAGGCCGGTTATAACAGCTTCAGTTCGCGAGCCTACTCTGAGCTTGGAAAAGATATTAGATAAATGTCCTTTTACTGTGCGCAGGTCAAGTCCCAAGGATAGGGCGATATCCTTGTTCATCATTCCCCTGGCCGTCAGTTTAAGAATCTCGAGCTCACGGGTTGACAACTTTTCACCACCTTCGAGCAACACCGGCTTTGTCGGATACCGGGCAGCTTGCTTCAAAAGACTCTGCCCGATTGAAGGCGATAACACCATATCTCCGGTGACAATGGCATGTATCGCCTGCACAAGCTCTTCGCCGAAAACACTCTTCATGAGATAACCGGCAGCGCCAGCCTGCAAAATCTCGAGTATAGACTGGTCATCGTTATGCACGGTGAGCGCCAGCACTGCTACTTCGGGACACGCTGCTTTGATTCGCCGTGTTGCTTCCAGACCGTCTAATTCAGGCATGCTTATATCCATAATGACGACATCCGGCTTTAACTCGGTCACCAGACTTACCGCTTCCTTGCCATCACCCGCCTCAGCTACGATTTCAAAATCGTCTTCCTTTTCCAGAAGACTTTTGAGTGCCTGTCGCAGTAGAGGATGGTCATCAGCCAGCAGTATTGCGATTTTTTGCGATTCACTCCGCACGATGCCAGAGCCCGACGATTCTGCTGCCATAACGCTATTTTACTCGTGTCGTTCGAGGGGACGCAAGTACAGTGTCCTTTGGACAAGCGGCTGACGTTAGTACCGGCCCGAAAGAACCTTGTGTGCCGCCTGAAATGCCCTTAAACTAATATGATGCTTGTAACCGTACAATGTCCACTTCACCAAAAGTGACTTGCTGTCACATAATCTCATCTGCGGTTTCCATATTCAATCTACAGGAGGTAACAATGAATGTTTATGAAGAGGTCAAGAAAGCCATCTGCAAAGTGGCACCGGGACTTGATGAAAGCAAGATAGTCCCGGGTGCTTTGCTGAAAGAAGATCTGGAGATAGATTCGTTGGATAGAGTCGAGCTGACACTGGAGCTTGAAAATAACCTCGGTTTCTACGTGATGGACGAAGAAGTCGGCAACATTACTACCGTCGGCGACATCGTCTCTTTAATCGAGACAAAAGTAAAAGAACGCGCTAATTAGTCACATTGCGGTCGCTGGCTATATCGACGGTGTCATGAAACAACGAGTTGTTGTCACTGGTGTGGGGATGGTTGCCCCTCTAGGCACGGGAGTAGAGAAAAACTGGACTGCTCTCTGCCGGGGAGAGTCAGGCATCGGGCCCATTACACGCTTCAATGCTTCTTCTCTTAAGTGTCAGGTTGCTGGAGAAGTGAATGATTTCAATCCCGGAGACTTTATGGATGAAAAGTTCATAATGCATTTCGACCCTTTCATTCAGTACGCCATGGCAGCTTCGATGATGGCAGTGGAGGACTCCGGACTTGAAGTGAATAAACGCAATCAAAACCGGGTCGGAGTGGTGATGGGTACAGCATGTGGAGCTAATAGCTACTTCGAGGATTCCCATAACTTCGTGATACAAGGAAACCTCAGAAAAGTTCCGCCTTTTTTCTTGGTGAACGACTCAGGCAACATGGTAGCCGGCGTGGTAGCTATCAAGTTTGGAGCTAAAGGCCCCAATCATTGTCCCATGGAAGCCTGCGCTGCTGGGACCGACGCTATCGGTCTGGCTTTCAGACTTATCCAGCACGGAGAGGCTGACATTATCATTGCCGGCGGCGCCGACGCCGGTATTACCCCCACCTGTGTCGCATCATTAGACATTCTCGGTGCCCTTACTTCCAAGCGCAACAAGCATCCCGAGACAGCTAGCCGTCCCTTTGATGGCGACAGGGATGGTTTTGTTGTCAGCGAAGGCAGCGGAGTGGTAATTTTAGAAGCCCTCGATACAGCTTTAAGTAGAGGTGCTAAAATCTACGGAGAGGTCATAGGTTACGGCAATAACTGTGATGCTTATCACTACACCGCTCCCTCACCTACTGGAGATGAACAAGCTGAGTGCATGAGGCTGGCGCTAAAAGACGCCGGCATAATGCCCCAAGAGATAGATTATATAAATGCCCACGGCACCTCCACTGTTCTCAACGATGTCTCCGAAACCAGAGCCATAAAGAAGGTTTTCGGCAAGTATGCTAAGAAGGTGGCTATAAGCTCCAACAAGTCTATGATAGGCCATATGTGGGGGGCATCCGGTGCTGTAGAAGCCATCTTCTCCCTTCTTACCATCAGGGAGGGCATCATCCCGCCAACCATCAATCACGAGACCCCTGACCCAGAGTGCGACCTGGACTATGTACCCAACCAGGCCCGGAAGGCAGACATAAATGTAGCTATCTCCAATTCTTTTGGCTTTGGTGGTATCAACGGCACTCTGGTTCTGAGAAAGTTTTCCGAATTCTAGCCGGAGACTGTATGGATAATCGTGTTGTGGTAACAGGCTACGGAGCTATAACACCGCTCGGCTCAAACATCGAGGATACCTGGCAGCGGTTAATAGCCGGCAGCTCGGGTATCGGATACATCACCTCATTCGATGCCACGAATTTCAGCGTTAAGATAGCTGCGGAAGCCAAAGACTTCAACCCTCTTGATCATCTGGACCCAAACACGGCGCGATATTCGGACAGGTTTTCACAATTCGCCGCGGCAGCCAGCCTTCAAGCTATCGAGAAAGCCAGATTCACTATAGATGACACCAACAGATATGATACCGGCATTCTCATAGGTAGCGGTATCGGCGGCTTAGGCACATTGTCACATCAAATCGGTATTCTAAACGCCAGAGGGGCCACCAAAGTCAGCCCTTATACAGCTCCCATGATGATAACCGACAGCGCCTCGAGCCGTGTATCAATGCTAACCGGCATCAGAGGACCCAACTTAAGCCTGGTTTCAGCCTGCTCCACGGGCACAGATGCCTTAGGAATAGCCTATAAAATGATTAAATACGGAGATTGTAAAGCGATGATAGCCGGTGGAGCTGATGCCACCATTACGCCGATAGGTGTTGCCTGTTTTCAACAGGCGGGTGCGTTATCAAAAAACGCTGACCCACAAAAAGCATCGAGACCTTTCGATGCTCTGCGCGATGGCTTCGTTATCGGTGAGGGTGCCGGAATCATTGTTTTAGAGCGCCTTGATTATGCCCTGTCGAGAGGCGCCCCGATAGTCGCCGAAATTGCCGGTTATGGGGCGACATCAGATGCCTACCATGTAACCCAGCCGTTAGAAGATGGTGAGGCAGCAGCTAGAGCCATTGAAATAGCTCTGGCTAATCTGGACTGCATTGGTGTCGACTATATAAATGCACATGGCACATCAACCCCACTCAATGACGTTGCCGAAACCAGGGCTATTAAGAAAGTCTTCGGCACCAGGGCATATAAAGTCCCCACTAGCTCGATAAAATCGATGGTCGGTCACATGCTCGGTGCCGCCGGAGCCGTCGAAGCCATTGTCTGCTGCAAAGTATTGACGGAGGGCATTATTCCACCGACAATAAACCTGGAACACCCCGACCCGGAATGTGACCTGGATTACGTGCCGAATGTAGCCAGGGCCGGCGACATCTGTCTAACCATATCTAATTCTTTTGGCTTCGGTGGTCATAACTCCGTCCTTGCCATCAGCAAATATTCGGAGTGTTAGTAAGGAATCATCAATGAGCCCGCCAAGAGCATCTGTCGGAACTGATATTATCGAGATACACCGCATCGAGCAGGCTATCTTAAGCTGGCAGGATTCCTTTCTCAGGCGTATTTACACCCAGGCCGAGCTGCAGAGCTGCCACAACAGAGCCTCGAGTTTAGCGGCACGGTTTGCTGCCAAAGAAGCCGTGATGAAAGCCCTAGGCAGCGGCGCCAGCGGGGTTAAGTGGCGAGACATCGAAATTCTTTCCGATAGCGAGGGGGCACCGGTGGTCCAGCTTCACGCTCGAGCCCGGAGAAAAGCTGAAGAGAGCGGGATAGCGAAATTCTCGGTCACCATGTCTCATTGCAAGGAATATGCTGTTGCTGTCGTAATCGGTGATGCTATCTAACTTCAAACTTTGTAATTTACTGGGCATCAAATATCCCATTATTCAGGGTGGGATGGCCTGGCTTGGGACAACCGAGCTGGTGTCGGCAGTATCCAACGCCGGCGGTCTGGGCGTAATCGGCAGCGGAGATGCACCGCCGGACTGGCTGAAGAGCCAAATCAGAACCACCAAAGAGAGAACCGACAAACCGTTTGGCGTCAATATCATGCTGATGTCGCCTTTTGTAAAGAACAGCTTGCAATTGATACTCGATGAGGGTGTAAAAATCGTCACTTTCGGCGGCGGCAATCCGGGCACTTACATACCCGCCCTAAAAGAAGCCGGTATCAAAGTCATGCCGGTCGTTTCCAGCGTAGCTCTGGCCCGGCGCTTGGAAAGATTTGACATAGATGCCGTTATTGCCGAGGGCATGGAGTCGGGTGGACATGTCGGTGATACCGCTACCATGGCGCTTGTGCCTCAGGTGGTACAGAATGTTAAGGTGCCGGTTATAGCCGCTGGCGGTATTGCCGACGGGCACGGGCTGGCAGCAGCTTTAGCCCTCGGTGCTCAGGGAATACAAATGGGAACGCGTTTTGTTTGCTCCGAAGAATGCGTCGCCCATCCAAGATTTAAAGAGCGCATCCTTCAGTCTCAGGACCGTGCCACGGTGGTCACCGGTGAGTCAACAGGTCACCCGGTGCGCTGCCTGGAGAACAGGCTAACGCGAGAGTTCAGGGCTCGGGAAAAAGCCGGTGCCTCCACAAAAGAGCTGGAGGAATTCGGCAGGGGGAAATTGTCTTTAGGCATTATCCAGGGCAATATCGAGGAAGGTTCACTTATGGCAGGTCAGATAGCCGGACTGATAAAAGACATAAAACCGGTCAAAGCCATCATCGAAGATATAATGACTGAAGCCGAGAAGGTGATTGAAACTTTAGGCGAATTCGAACCGAAAGGATGAATAATTGGCTGCAAGCTCGAAGGTAGCTTACGTCTTCCCCGGCCAGGGTTCTCAAAAAGTGGGCATGGGAGCCGATATCTACGCCACATACCCATCGGCCAGAGCTGTTTTCGAAGAGGTCGATGACACCTTAGGCTTTCCTCTGTCACGGCTGTGTTTTGAAGGCCCCGAGGAGGAGCTTGTAAAGACCGTCAACGTTCAGCCAGCAGTATTGACTGTCAGCATTGCCTGTTTAAAAGCCGCCCAAGATGCCAGTGGGAACAACCTGCCGACACCCGCCCTTGTCGCCGGACACAGCCTGGGTGAATATACCGCCCTGGTAGCTGCCGGTGTGCTCAGCCTATCAGATGCAGTGCACTTGGTTCGTGAGAGAGGGCGGCTGATGCAGGAAGCCAGCAGCAAGAGGCCGGGCGGTATGTTAGCTATCATCGGACTGAATGAGAAGACCATTCTTGGAATATGTCTTGAGGCAGACACCCGTGTTTCCAACATCAATTCCCCCGGCCAAATCGTCATCAGCGGCGCTGAAGACAACCTGGCTCAGGCGAAAAGGCTGGCGGAAGCAAAAGGTGTGCGCCGGGTTATCCCCTTAAAGGTGAGCGGTGCCTTCCATTCCCATCTAATGGAACCGGCTGTTGACGGCTTGACGGCTGCTGTCTCAGGATTTACCTTCCAGAAACCATCGGTGCCACTGGTGGCAAACGTTACCGGCGAGGTACTTACCGATGCCAAAGCCATAAAACAAGAGCTAATCGACCAGCTCCTCAACTGTGTCCAGTGGCAACGGTCAATCGAGAACATGACAGCCGCCGGCATAACCACCCTCTTCGAGATAGGCCCGGGACAGGTGCTAACCGGCTTAATTAAGCGAATCAGTCCTGGAGCACAGGTTTTCAACATCTGCGATGCTGAGACGGTTAGCAAGACAGGCACTGAGTCTGTAATCTTCTGCATTGGTGTACGATACTAAAAAAGGAGGCCTGGCAATGTCTATCGACTACAAAAAAGAAGGCAAGATTGCCCTTTTCACGCTTAACCGACCTGAAGCTTTTAATTCTATCGACCCGGAAAGCCTGAATGAGGTGAGCCGGGCGCTGACAGATTTCAAAGACGATGACGAGCTAATGGTTGGTATTATCACGGGTGCCGGCGACAGGGCTTTTTCCGTTGGTGCCGACATAAAAACAATGCTCCCCGAAATTAAAAAGACCAGGGGACAGCCATCAGCAGGTCCACCGACCATTATGCGTGGACTGGAACTATGGAAACCGATTATTGCCGCCATAAACGGCGCCTGCTTAGGCGGAGGGCTGGAGATAGCGCTGGCTTGTGATTTAAGAATTGCCTCGGAAAATGCCACCTTCGGGCTGCCGGAGGTTACGCTGGGGCTTATACCCGGCTGGGGAGGTACACAGCGCCTGCCTCGTGTTATCCCCTCAGCCAGGGCTGCCGAACTTCTGCTTACCGGAAGACCTATCAACGCACAGGAGGCTTACCGGATAGGGTTAGTGAACAAAGTTGTGCCACTTCCCGAGCTTATGCTCACTGCCATGCAGATGGCTGAAATGCTGTGCCATCCGGCGCCATTGGCAGTAAGAGCCGCTAAACAAGCCATGATTCAAGGCACAAGCCTTTCTCTCGAAGGCGGACTGGAGCTGGAAAAAACCTTAAACGACTTTCTGGTAATTACCGAAGACTTCGATGAAGGCTGCCGGGCCTTTGCCGAAAAAAGAAAACCCGTCTTCAAAGCTAGGTAGAACTTCGTTGTGCCAGAATGACGTTTTCCTCCCTCCCCTGGCGGGAGGAAGTTACATTTTTTTATTTCTTCCCTAGGAGGTGAGGGACAAATGGGAATCAATCAGAAAGTTACCGAATTAAGAAAATTAAGAGAACAAGCTTTGGCTGGTGGTGGAGCCCAGCGCATAAACGCCCAGCACAAACGAGGCAAGCTTACCGCCAGGGAGCGAGTTCAGCTTCTCTTCGACCCAGGCACTTTTGAGGAGCTAGACCAGTTTGCTCTCCACTGCTGCACTGACTTTGGATTTGAAGAGCAGAGAGTCCTTGGCGATGCCGTAGTCACCGGATATGGTAAAATCGACGGCCGAACCGCCTTCGTCTTCTCCCAGGACTTCACAGTTTTTGGTGGTTCGCTATCAAAAACAGCCTCTGAAAAAATCTGCAAAGTCATGGACTTAGCCGCCAGGGATGGTGCTCCTATCATCGGCCTGCTGGACTCAGGGGGCGCTCGCATCCAGGAGGGGGTGGACAGCCTGGCAGCCTACGGTGATATCCTTATGCGGAATACTATCTATTCAGGCTTTATTCCTCAAATTTCAGTGGTTATGGGGCCGTGTGCCGGAGGTGCTGTCTACTCACCGGCCATAACTGACTTCATTTTCATGGTGAAAAACACAGGCCAAATGTACATTACAGGACCAGCAGTAATTAAGACAGTGACCGGTGAGGAAGTCAGCCTCGAGGAACTAGGTGGTGCTATGACTCACGCCACTAAAAGCGGCAACTGTCATTTCGTCGCCGATAATGATCAGAAATGTCTCGAGGCAGTGCGACAAATACTAAGTTTTCTGCCTCAGAATAATAGGGGTGAGCCGCCATTTATGGATACAAGCGATGATCCTGACCGCATGGACGAAGAACTTCTTCACCTTGTTCCTGATGATCCAAGCAAAGTTTATGATATGAAAAAGGTCATCCTCAAAATCGTAGACAACGGCGATTTTATGGAAGTGCACAAGGATTTTGCCCGCAATCTCATTGTTGGCTTTGCCAGAATGGACGGGCACAGCGTCGGGATAGTAGCCCAACAGCCATCATTCTACGCCGGTGTCATCGATGTTGATGCCTCAGACAAAGGTGCCAGGTTTGTCCGATTCTGTGATTGCTTCAACATTCCTCTGGTTACACTCGTCGATGTGCCGGGATATATGCCGGGCACCGACCAGGAATACAGAGGTATTATCAGACATGGCGCCAAGTTCCTCTATGCTTATGCCGAAGCCACCGTACCTAAGGTAAGCGTCATCACCCGAAAAGCTTACGGCGGAGCTTTTATAGTCATGAGCAGCAAAAGCCTGCGCGGCGATATCAACTACGCCTGGCCGACAGCCGAGATTGCCGTAATGGGACCGGACGGTGCCGTAAACATCATTTTCAAAGATGCTATAGATAAATCGGAGAAACCGGAAGAGACACGGAAAAAACTAATTGCCGATTACAGAGACAAATTCGCCAATCCGTATGTAGCCGCCGGCAAGGGCTACCTTGACGATGTCATCGACCCGAGAAGCACAAGACCAAAGGTGATTAAAGCCCTGGAAATGCTTCGCAACAAGACTGACACGAATCCACCCAAGAAGCACGGCAACATTCCTCTATAAGCGAGAGTTGAAATGAATAAAGCTTTACTAGCTGCTATATCGGCGGCAATTAATGCCTATATCGAACAGGAAGGGCAAGCCAAGGCAGTCCCTTCCAAAACTGTGACCTATCTCGAAATTAGGTCACGGCGGCCTTTCGGATGCCAAGAATTAGTGGGAGCCAGAGCCCGCCGGCGGGTGAGAGGATATAATCGAGAGAGCACCGGGTTGAAACTTATGCGAAAGGAGATACAGGCATGAGCCCAGCCAAGGCGAGCAAAAAAAATCCA
>Ga0299915_10004226_pt1 | contig 10463 bp, 9 predicted proteins | sample RVTome_13_FD_200263 | JGI IMG/M metagenome (GOLD analysis project Ga0299915, IMG submission 200263) | Soil microbial communities from uranium-contaminated site in the Upper Colorado River Basin, Wyoming, United States - RVT92D227 (version 2) ... | reverse complement strand
GTTGAAAAGGATCGATCCACCGGCGAGCCGACCGGTCTCTTTTCAACGGATGATACCTTCTTTGAGGCCTGCCGGAAAGCTTTCAGCCAGTTGAGCGATGAAGAAATCATCGGTCTTATCCGAGCCGCCGCCCGTTTTGCGGCCGGCAGAGGGGTGACAACGCTTCACTGCCTGGATGGGCAGTTTATTTCCGGGGACCGCGACGTATACACCCTCCAAAAAATCCAGTCTACCCTGCCCATTCACACCCTCGTTCTGTTTCAGACGATGGATGTCCCCGCGGCCCTGGAGTTGGGACTGCCGCGCATCGGGGGTTGCCTGACCATAGACGGGGCGGGCCCCGAGCATACCGCCCTTTTTTATGAGCCCTATGACGACGCCCCGGAAACCTGCGGGCGGCTTTTCATCCCGGAGGGTGAGATCCGCTCTTTTGTAAAGAAAGCGCACCGCGCCGGCCTGCAAATCGCCATGCACGCCATCGGAGACCGAGCGATCGACATCCTGGTTGGCGCTTATAAAGAAGCGATGGAGGCCTTTCCCAGGGAAGATTGCCGGCACCGGGTGGAGCATTTTACCATTCCCACCGACTGGGCCATAGAACAGGCCGCCGCCTTGCGCCTCGCCCTGCCGATGAATCCCGCTCACATGACCTTTTGGGGCCCGCCGGCGGACGCGGCGATGCAACGCCGGCTGGGGAAGAAGCGGGTGGATCGGGCCTACCCTTTTGTGGAGCTCTGCCGGAGGGGAGTCAAGGTATCCGGGGGGTCGGACAGCCCGGTGACCCCCATCGATCCGCTTCGGGGTATCCATGCTGCGGTGAATTCCTCCAGAGACTCCCGCCGGGTTTCGGTGGAAGAGGCATTGCGAATGTTCACCGTGAATGGCGCATGGGCCGGCCGGGAGGAAGAGACCAAGGGCACGATTGAGCAAGGGAAATGGGCGGATTTGGTCCTCTTGGACCGTGATCCCTTCCAGGAACCTGAACATATAGATGAATTTAAAATTGAAATGACGATTGCGAAAGGTAAAATCGTCTATCAGACAGCGGGTCAGAAGGGATGAAACCATGGTAGCCACCGGGGAAGGATTCGAGAACGACGAAGAGGGGGAAAGAGGGTATCCCCAAATATCTGGAAGGATCAAGGGAACGAAAGGAGGAAAGGAATGGGCAAGAAATTTGGGTTGGGATTGATGGTCTTTTTCATTGCCGTCGGGCTCATCAGCGCCCCGGTGCTGGCGGCCCCGAAACGGGGTGGCGTCTATCGGGCCTCCATGGCTACAGATCTGACGAATATGGATCTGCACAAGACCACGGCTCAGATTGACAATGCCGTGCTGGGGATGAGTGTCTATGAGACTCTTTTCACCTACGACGAGAAATTCAACGTGAAACCTTTCCTGTGCGAGAGCTACAAGATGACCCCGGATGGGCTGACTCTCACCCTCAACCTCAAGAAAGGAGTCAAATTTCATAACAAGACGGAGATGAAGGCCGAGGATGTCAAGTTCTCCCTGGACCGCGTAAGGGACGCCAAACTCCCGGGAGTGCATCGCAATAGCCTGCTGAGAGTGAAGGAAGTCAAGATAACCGGTCCGTATCAAGTTCAGATGATCATGACCCAGCCCATTCCTAACCTCTTAAATATTCTGGCTACGGGCGTGGGCACGGTCGCGATCATGCCCAAAAAAGTTCTGGAAAGCCACGACAATAAAGTATTGAAGCCGATCGGTACGGGTCCCTACGAATTCATGGCTTGGGAACGGGATACCAAGGTTATTTTCAAACGATTTGAGGCCTATTCCTCCGCCGACGGGCCGGTGAGCGGTTTCCTGGGAAAGCGAGATCGATACTTTGATCAGGTTGTATATAATATATTGAAAGAACCCTCTACCCGGATCATGGCCCTGGACCGGGGGGACCTGGATGCCGTTCCGATCCTTCCCTACCAGCAAATCGATGACCTCAAAAAGAGAACCGACATCCGGGCCATAACGGGGCTGGCCCCGGACGCGCCCTGGTATCTCTTCAACGTCAATTTCAACCACCCTTATCTCTCCAAAGTGGATTTCCGCAAGGCCCTGGCCTATGCCCTGGACCGGAAGGAAATCACCAAAGCAGCGGTATGGGGATACGGAACTCCCACCTTTTCGATCATCTCCCCCATGCTTCCGGCTTATTCCCCCGACCTGGAGAAGATGGCGCCCCAATATGATCCGGCCAAGGCCAAGGAGTTTCTGCAAAAGACCGGGTATAAGGGGGAAAAGATCAAGATCCTCACCTCCAAGAACTACACCCCCATGTACGACTCGGTCCTGGCGGCCCAGGCCATGTGGGCGGCCGTCGGGATCAATATCGAGATAGAGGTGGTGGATTTCGCCACCCATCTGGCCCGGTGGCAGAAGGGGGAGCATGAAATCCTGTCCTTTGCCATGATCGGTCGGATGGACCCCCTGTCTCAGACCAACATTCTGGGGCCGAAAAATTTTTACAACTACAAAAACCAGGAAGCCTTCGCCATCCGCGAGGCCATGGAGAACACCTGGGACCCGGACAAGCAGAACGAACTCTTCCGCAAGCTCTATGAAGTCACCTGCAAGGATGTCCCCTTCATGATCAATTTTTATATCCACAACAGCATTGCCATAAAGCCCTACCTTAAGGGATTTGACCCGGAGTTTGATCTCTTTTGGGGGCGGGTGTGGAAATACTATTTTGAGAAATAAGAATAAAGTCTCGGGTTTCAGGTTTCGGGTCTCGGGTTAGAGGCGCTGGTTTGAACCCGAAACTTGAAACCTGGAACTCGAAATTTCTCAGGCCGCAGAGCAGGCCTGCGTGGGCGTTGCCCGTCTTTCTTCCTCCATTGGGTTGCCCTCCCGCCTGCGGGATGTGGGGGTAAAAGAGGGGCAGATCCCGGCCATGGCCGAAAAAGCCATGGGCGACTGGTGCCACCCCTTCAACCCGCGTCCTTGCTCGAAGGACGACATGGCGGCCCTTTACCGGGCAGCATACTGACGGGGACGAAATAATCTTCTTTGTGGTCATACCGAGCCCGGAGAGCGCAGCAATCTTGACCTTCTCTCCCTGTTTTTCATGATTCAAATACGATGATCTCGTATAAAGTGAGAAAATCGCTTTCCCCATCATTCCGGCGAAAGCCAGAATCCAGCTATTTCAAATAGGTATCAAATCCCTGGACTCCGGTGTTCACCGGAGTGACGACTTTTTGCGAGGCCATCAAATATGCCCGGCTGAAAATAGGAAAACGGATTGGTAACCCTGATGCGTCCCTGGTCGAAGGGTTTCTTCAGATGGGCAACGATCTGGGTTGCTTTGGGCGGATTCAGGCGATCCGCGTAGTAAAGAAGGGATCTGGAAACATTTTCATCTGAAAACTTGACTTCAATCAGCTCCTCCAAATGATTTTCCTTGAGCACCACAAAGTCAATTTCCCGCCCTTCTTTGTCCCGGAGGTACCGCAGCTCATACCGGTAGCCGTCCCGGTCCTCGAGAAAGTGGAGTCGCTTCAGCAACGAAGCCGCCACCAGATTCTCAAACCGTTCCCCTTCACCCGCGAGGACATCCCCGTTGTCAAAAAAGTAGACCTTCGGCGGTTTTAATACCGCCCGGGGCAGGGATTTCGTATACGGGCGAACCGCAAAAACAAGGTACATTCTTTCCAGGACTTCAAGCCAGAACTGCGCCGTTTTGGGAGAAATCTGGAGGTCGGAAGCCAGATTCGAAAGGGTGACCAGGCTTCCTACCCGTTCCCGCAGCAGATCGAGAAACATCCCTAAGAGCTGGATGTTCCGGATGGATTCCAGGTCCCGAATGTCCTCGCGGAGAACCCGATCGAAACGCTCTCTCCTCCATCGCCGGGATTCTTGCTCATCCCCGGTGAGAAAAGGTTCCGGAAAACCGCCCACCGTCATCAGCCTCTGAAAGGCTTCACGGGGAGAGATTCCCTTCGGCACCTCATCCAAGGTAAAAGGGTGGAGTCGCCAATAATGGTACCGCCCCATGAGCGAATCCCCGCCCCGGCGGTAAATGTCTAGCCGGGCAGAGCCCGTCACGAGAAAGGCGTGAGACCGAGGCGACGCGTCGTAAATACCCTTTATCCAGGTCTTCCATCGGGGGAATTTATGCAATTCATCAAAGACCAAAAGCTTGTCTTCGGAGCCCCACCTTTTTTTCAGGATATCCCGTCGATCTTCATCCAGATCCCAGTTCAAGTACCTGCCGGAAGGAAAATGGTTTGAAAGAACCGCTTTGGCCAATGTGGTTTTGCCCACCTGCCGGGGCCCTCCGATAAATACCATCTTAGATTTCAGATCTTTTAGGACGTGAGGGGTTATGTAGCGCATGTGGCTATAATAACCTATACTACAAAATAGTCAAGGCTATTTTGTACTAAAGGAAATTTCAGCCGGGCTCTGAAGGCGGGGCTTTTCCTGCATACCATGGATTTTGGGGTCACCCTTCAAAATCCAAAATAGAAAATCAAATAGCGAAGTTCGTGCCCCGATCGACACCCATCTCAAAGCGAGAAGCCGTGCAGATATGTCTTGCCTGTCAGAATTTGATTCGTTTTAAAAAAGGAGATGGGCCCGGAGAAACGAATGTCCCCTTCCTATTCATGGAACGCCTGGGATCGCGTTCCCTACAGGATGGTCCAACCTCCATCCACGTATATCGTCTGGCCGGTTATGTAATCCGAGTACTCCGAGGCCAGGAACACCGCCACATGGGCAATGTCCTCCGGCCTTCCCAGCCGGTTGAGGGGGATCCGCTCCAGGAGAAACTGACGAACGGGCTCCTGAGAAAAGTAAGACTGGGTCATTTCGGTCAGGGTCCATCCGGGCGCAATACCGTTGACCGTGATCCCATGTTTCGCCCACTCCGCGGCCAGGTCTTTCGTCAGGGCGATGATCCCTCCTTTGCTGGCGCAATACGCGGCCCTCGGAGGAAGGGCGACGCCCCCCATGATGGACGAAATGTTGATGATCCGCCCGCCCTTTCCCCCTTTGATCATGGCTTTGGCCGCCGCCTGGGCGCAAAGAAATGTCCCCTTGAGGTTGATATCGATGAGTTTGTCCCATTCTTCCTCGGCGATCTCTTCGGCTGGCTTCCGCAGAACGATCCCCGCGTTGTTGACCCAAATATGGATTCCGCCCAGATCCTTGACCGCCGTTTCAACCATCCGGCTGATTTCGTCTCCCTTGCGCACATCCGCCTTTACCGGCAGCGCCTTCCCCCCCGAGGACTCAATCTGTCGGGCGACCTCTTCCGCTGCATTCAAATCCACATCGTTGACGATGACCCCGGCATGAGCCCCGGCCAGGGCCTGGGCGATCGCCTTTCCGATTCCCCGCCCTGCCCCGGTTACGATGGCCACTTTTCCTTTCAAGTTCATCTGCATAAGAATTACCTGCCTTCCCAGAGGGAGTGGAATACCCAAGAACCGCATTGCGGTTCAGTGGAATATACCAGCGAAGAAACCCTTTGAAAAGGGAGAAAAGGTCCGGGGGAGGGGTGTCACTCTTCCAACCGAATCCCCCGCTTAAAGATTTTTCCGGTGGAAGTTTTGGGCAATTCTTTAGCCAACCGAATCACCCGTGGATATTTGTAAGGGGCTACGCGATCCTTTACAAACTGGCGCAATTCCCCGGGCGTTGCTTGGCTTCCGGGGCGTAAGACAATGACCGCCGCCACCTCTTCTCCCAAATCGGCATGGGGAACTCCGATGACCGCCGCCTCCAATACACCGGGATGTTTATAAAGAATTTCCTCAATCTCCCGGGGGTAGACATTATACCCCCCCCGGATGATCATCTCTTTCTTGCGGTCCACCACCAGGGACGGCTCTTTTAAATAATCCTTGTGGCCTACGAAGGCCCGGGCGCCGGAGTCGCGAAATATATGGGTGAGTTCTCCCTGGCGATAGAGGGGATTTACGGGCCCCACAATGGCTCCCATCTTGGCCAGGGCATAATAGACCAGCGCCCACTCGGGGGAGCTGGGCATCATTAAAATGCAGACCTCCTTTGGCCTGATCCCCAAACGGGTGAGACCCTGAGCGAGCGAGTCCACCCTCCGGTTCATTTGGCCATACGTGAGGACCTCTCCTTGAAATCGTACTGCCGGATGGGCCGGAATGCGGGTGGCGGTATCGATTAAGAATTGGGCTAGGTTCATCGGGTTCTCCACGTCCGGATATTCGGGAAAAAAGAGAATGAGTTGCGGAGGTTCAGAAAAGCGATCCTAGATGCCCAGATAATTTTTCATGATTTCCGGTTTGCTCTTCAACTCGGCGATATCCCCCTGCCAGGTGACATGCCCTTTCTCGAGAATATAGGCGCGGTCGGAGACTTTCAGGGCAAAACTGGAATTCTGCTCCGAGAGCAGGATGGTCATCCCCTCCTTCCTGAGGGACAGGATCTGCTCTCCGATCGCCCGGACCACGAGCGGAGCCAGACCCTCGGAAGGTTCGTCCAGGAGCAAGAGCCGGGGATTGCCCATCAGCGTCCTGGCGATGGTGAGCATCTGCTGCTCTCCCCCGGAAAGGGTCCCTCCCCATTGCCCATCCCGGGCCTTCAATACGGGGAATAACTGGTGAACTTTCTCTACCGTCCAGCCTTCAACCTTTTTCTCTGGGGGGGATTTTCTCACCGCGATTTCCAGATTTTCGCGGACCGTGAGATCCGGGAAGATGATGCGGTCTTCCGGCACCAGGCCGACGCCCGCCCGGTAAATTTGAAAGGGCTGTTTCCCCCTGATTTCCTCCCCCATGAATTTCACGCTCCCGGAGCGCGGCGGGGTGAGACCCATGATGCTCCGGAAGGTCGTGGTCTTGCCCACTCCGTTCCTCCCCAGAAGGCAAACGGTTTCCCCCTCACGGACTGCCAGAGACACGCCGAAAAGAATATGGCTGAGCCCGTAGAAGGTGTTGATGTCCTTTACCTCGAGGACCATGCGTCTTTTTCCTCTCCCAGATAGATTCTCTGGACCTCCTCGTTGTTTTTGACCTCCTCCGGCTTCCCCTCAAAGATAATGCGTCCTTGATGCAATACTTTTATGTTGTCGGAGATACCGAACACCACGTTCATGTCATGCTCCACAAAGATCAGCGTCAGGCCTTTCTCTTTGACCAGCTTCTGGATCAACCGGGTGATCTCGGCGCTCTCTCTGGGGCTCATCCCCTGGGTAGGCTCATCCAGCAGGAGCAGGGTGGGCTCCACGGCCAGGGCGATCCCCATCTCCAGCCGCTTTTGGTCCCCGTGGGCCAGGAGTCCTCCCTTCACCCCCTTTTTATCCAGAAGACCCACGCTGTCCAGAATCGCCTCGGTCTCTCTGCGAGCCAGCTTCGAGGCCCGGGAAAATAGGTTACGGCTCTGGCGCTGCGCGGAAAAGACCGCTACCTGCACGTTGTCAAAAGTGCTCAGCCGGGGAAATATATTCAGGCGCTGAAAGGACCTGCCGATCCCCATCCGCGAAATGGTATGGGGAGGGAGGCCGGTTATATCCCGGCCTTGAAAGATCACCCTTCCCGAATCCAACGGGAGGTGACCGGTGAGGAGGTTGAACAAAGTCGTCTTTCCGGCCCCATTGGGTCCGATGATCGAGGCCAGTTCCCCCTCTTGGATTCGGAGGTTGACATCATAGACGGCGGTCAGCCCGCCGAATGATTTTACCAGGTTCTGGGTCTCTAAGATCATCGGCCTCCCCCATCCTTGCCGGACCCGGGCGCGGGATCGGTAACCGGGGAGAATTTATCCGCGAGAAACCCCACGATGCCGTTGCGCATGAACAAAACCAGGAAGACGATGATGGCGCCCAGGAAAAACATCCAGAACATCGTTTGTTTGGCAATGATTTTGCTGAGCAGGATATAGACGACGGAACCCACGATGGGGCCGGTAAAATTATAAAATCCCCCCAAAAGGCATATGACCAGCATATCCGTTGATTTGACCCAGTGGGCATAATCGGGAAAGACGCTTCCGCTGAATACACAATACAGAGAACCCGCTACGCCCAGAAAGACGCTGGATAAGACAAAGGCCGCCAGTTGATACCTTTTCAGGGGGATGGCGATAAACTCGGTTCTCCCCGGGTTTTCCCGGATGGCCTGGAGGGTCTTGCCGAAGGGGGATTGAATGATGGTCCAGAGGAGCAGCACACAAGCTCCGACAACCGCCAGCGTAAAATAATAGCAATGGCTGATGGTGAAAAAAAATTCAGGGATGGGGATGGAAACAATCCCGTTGTCGCCGCCGGTAAAGTCATACCACTCAAAGATGATCGTCCAGATGATCTGGGAGAAGGCCAGCGTCAGCAGGGCAAAATAGGTCGCGCTGCGGCGGACGCAGAACCATCCCACGATCACGCCCGCAATCCCGGCCAGAATAGGGGCGCCGATCAGGGCGATGATAAAAGAAGAATGATAGCGGGTTAGAAGGATGGCGGTCGCATAGGCCCCCACGGCGTACAGGCCCGCCGGCCCGAAGGAGACCATGCCCGTATAGCCCAGCATGATATTCAGCGCGCAGCCCGCCAGGGCCATGATCAGCATCTCGTTGGCCAGGCTTACCCAGCTTTCTTTCAAAATGAAAGGCAAGATTAGAAGAAGGACCAACAAAGCCAACCGAAGCGCCAAGCGGTGGGAATGGAATGCCCGGGCCAAACCTTTCATCGCTGGATTCCCCTTATTCCGGCTTGCCCATCAGCCCCCAGGGCCGGATCACCAGAACGACAATCATCAACAGGAAAGCAAAAGCCACCGCCAGTTTGGGGATGATGTAGATCCCAAACGCCGTCAGTAACCCAAGAATAATCGATCCGAGGAAGGCCCCCGGCAGGCTGCCCAGCCCGCCGATGACCACGATGATGAAACACTCGATGATGACCGCCATATCGGACCCCAGGGCCACCACCGACATGGGGGGCATCAGCGTTCCCGCCAGGCCGGCCAGCCAGCATCCCAGCATGAACACTCCGGTATAAACCCGGGGGACATTGATCCCCAGGGCATTGGCCATTTCCCGGTTAAAGGTGACTGCCCGGATCATCCTCCCCAGGCCGGTATAGCGCATGAGGGCCAGGAGGCCCAGGAAAACGGCGATCCCGCACCCGATGAGGAACAAGTTATAGACCGGGAACGACAAACCCCAGATGGGTATTTTCCCGTTTACCGGCCAGGGAACGGAAACGGTATGGTACCCCACCCCCCATATGAACTTGCAGGTCTCTCCTAGAATGAGGATCAACCCGAAGGTGAGAATATACTGATAGAGCACATCCTGGGCATAAATACGACGGAGGAGAAGAATTTCGATGACCCCGCCCAGCAAAGCGACAACCACCGGGGCCAGAATGAGGGTCCACCAAAAAGCTCCCGGGACCTGGGCCAGGGCGGAAGTGAAACCGAAGCAGAGGAACCCCCCGACCATGTAGATCGACCCATGGGCGAGGTTCAGCACTTTCAGCGTACCGAAAATGATGGATAGGCCGACCGCGATCAGGAAAAGAACCATGCCCACGCTGATCCCGCTCAACGCCTGCCCCGCAGCAGCTTCGAAAGTCACTGGATGATTCCTCTTTTTCCAGATGCCGGGAAAGATTGGATTCCTCCCCGGCATCCTTTGGGTGCTGGGTCGATAACCTTACCTGCCTCCCCGAAGCTTTTTGATCTGCTCCACCGTATGGTAGCTCTCTTCCCCTACCACTTCCGCTTTGGGGATATGCGGGAACGGAAGATCCGGCGTGAAATCAATGATCCCGAACCAAGTGGGCATCATCGCCTGATGGTCATAGGCGCGAATGGGGACTTTTCCCACAAAAGTATCCAGGGTCATGTTTTCCAGGGCATCCACAATTTTTTCCGTGTCCACCGCGCCAACTTTCTCAATGGCCGCTTTCAAGGCGTACATAATTACATATTGGTTCATGGCCCCGTAGGAAGGGTAAAACCCCACTTTCTTTTGGTGTTTTTCCACGAAGGCTTGATTTCTTGGGTCTTTAATCGCCCAGAAGGGGTACCGGCAGGTGGCCAAGGCGCCTTTGGGGTAGGGTTCCCCTTTTTTGACTCCATGCCAGGTTTCCACGTCCCCGGCGCAGGGTTGAATGGCATGCATCTTGTCGTAAAGACCGAAGGCGTAAGCTTGTTTGGTAAAGGCCAATTCCCCTCCCCCATAGATACAGGAGAGGAAGAAAGCGTCGGCCCCGGAGTTGGCGATTTTGGAGATATGGGCCGTGAAGTCGGTGGTGTTCAGGGGCGCCCAGATTTCATCGATGATCTTCGCCTCGGGAACAATTTGCAGGTATTTTTCCTTGAATTGCCGAATGGCGTTCTTCCCCATTTCGTAATCAAAGCCCAGGCTGATAATTTTTTTGTCTTTCCAGGTTCGCCCCAGGGCCAAAGCATTAGCATATCCCCAGTAGGGGACGGCATTGGTATCGATGCGGA
>Ga0299915_10004224_pt1 | contig 10466 bp, 12 predicted proteins | sample RVTome_13_FD_200263 | JGI IMG/M metagenome (GOLD analysis project Ga0299915, IMG submission 200263) | Soil microbial communities from uranium-contaminated site in the Upper Colorado River Basin, Wyoming, United States - RVT92D227 (version 2) ... | reverse complement strand
TACCACGAGCTGATCTTCAAGCTCGTGCCCGACATGGCGCCGCTTTTCAACCTCTCCTCGAAGTTGGGCGAGGAGCCGGTCACGGACTTCGAGTACGCCGTGTTCAACGAGGGGCTGGTGGTCAACTACCTCACGACCACGGGCGCGCACGACAACGCCGTGACCACGATCAACCTGGCTGGCACCACGCCTGCGAAGGCGGTGCGGGCCGGGATGGCGCTTCGCAACCGCCGGACGGATGAGATCCTTCGGGTCTCGACCGCGCCGGCGACCCCGTTCACGTCTGTGGTCGTGGACACCCGCGGTTCGTGGGGTGGTGGTGCGGCTGCGATGATCGCCGGTGACGTGCTGGACATCATGTCACCGCCGGGCCTCGAGTCCGACGTCGCACCGGCCGCGATCTCCGACACTCCGTCCGTGGACTGGAACTACCTGCAGGACATGGAGGAGAGCTGCGAGCTCTCCGATTGGGCGGACTCGATCGAGATCCGTCCCCGTCAGGAGAAGCAGTACGCGCGTGAGAAGCGGCGCGCCATGGAGCGCTTCCAAATCGCCTGGGAGAAGACGCTGTACTACGGCAAGAAGGTGTCGACCACGGTCAGTGGCAAGAAGTCCTACATGACCGGCGGGCTCAACTACTGGATCTCCCAGCTCTTCGACGACTCCTCGATCGGCACCTCGATCGACCGGGTGCTCGACATCATGGCGCAGTTGCGCTCCTACGGTCAGGGCTCCATGACGAAGTGGGGCATCGCCGGCATCGGTGCGATCACCAGGCTGTCCAACCTGGTTCGCAAGAGCACCACCAGCAACGTGGAGATGTCGGCGCCGCTCGACCGTCGCGGCACCTGGGGCATCACGATCCGGGAACTGCAGGGGCCTGCGCTGAACCTGCAGCTCATCCACTCGGGTGTGATGTCGCTGGTGGCGACGAACCGAGTGTGGATCCTCGACCCGAAGTACCTCAAGCTGGCGCGGTTGGTCGGCAAGATCGGGCCGGTCCACTTCGACGACGACATCAAGAAGGACGACGGCTACAAGGGCCGCAAGGGCCGGTGGCGCGCCGTCATGGGCCTGCAGCTCGGCCAGGCGACTGTCCACGCGAAGTGGGACGTGGGCGACCCGCTCCCGAGCTAACCCAACCCATCAACGGCAACACGTGACCAGGTGGCCGCGGGGGTCCTACGGGGCCCCCGCGGAGCACCGCGGAGGGAGAAATGGCGCTCGCGATCGCAAAGGTCAAGCACTTCAACGTGGTGCGGGATGGCGTCAGGGAGTCGGTGTTCGACGCCACCTGCGACAACTCGTACCCCGCCGGCGGGTATCCCGTCGTCGCCGCCGATTTCGGGTTCAAGGGGTTGTACGACGTCAAGCCCTGCAACGCGCCGGGGGGCTTCGTCTTCTCGTACGACCACCCGGGCGGGAAGTTGTGGGCGTACAAGGTCGGCGCCGCCGGGCCGATGGTCGAGGTCGGGGCCACCGACATCAACACCAAGGTCGTGCGCGTCACGGTCAGGGGGTGGTGAGATGCCGCGGAAGCGCTACCTGGACAAGAAGCACAGCCACGTCTCGATCGGGCCGTGCCTGTTTCTGCCGTGCTTCGACGGGGTGACGGAGCGGTGGGGCTCGGCCTTCGAGACCGACGACCCGAAGCTCCAGGCGATCATCGAGAGAAGCGCGTCGTTCGCGGGCCTGACCGTCGAGGTGGTGGGGGACCAGGGGTCCGGTCCGCCGACGCGCGCCGAGCTCGGGCACATGAACAAGACCAAGTTGCAGAAGCTCCTGCTGCGCCTGGGCGGGGTGTACCCGGCTGAGGCCACCAAGGCTCAGCTCGTCGATCTCATCGCGGAGTTCAAGCCGCCGGAGCAGGCCGGGGAGGCTGGCGAGGAGGACTAGGTGGACCTCCAAACGCTCCAGGCATGGCTCCTGGGTTTCGGTGTCGTCGACGAGGGCCGGATCGACGCGGACGCGCAGGTCCTGTGTCTGAACCTGGCGCAGCGCCGGCTCTGTCGCCGGCACCGCTCCTCGCTCAACGCGGTCACCGACACGATCGCGCTCCCGGCGAGCGCGCCCTCGGTGGCCTTTCCGCCGGCGCTGACGGCGATTCGGCGGCTGCAGTACGTCTCACCCGGCACCGGGAACGTCGTGCGGATCCTGTACGAGCCGGACTTGGACCGGTTCCGGGCGGCGTACCCAACGGGGACGACGCCTGGGGAACCGGCCAACTTCACCCTTTGGGGACGGTCGCTGCTCGTCGGTCCGCCGAGCTCGAGCGACCTGTCGCTCACCTGCGACTTCTGGAAGCTGTTCGCCAACCTGGTCAACCCCACGGACACGAACGCCCTGGTGGACCACGTGGGGGAGCTCGTGGTGTTCACCGCGCTTTCGGACTTCGTGCCGCTGTGGGTGATGGAGGACCAGCGCATCCCCTCGTGGAGGGCGACGCGCGACGAGCTCCTGGAGGACTTCACGCAGGAGGAAGCGGATGCCGAGAGCACGCCGGAGGACGCGGTGATGCGGGCGCCCGGATAGTGGCGCGGGAGGAACCGTGGGATACCCGAACCAGTTGAAAAGCGCCCGGATCACCGCCGGGACGCCGATCAGCCAGGGCCCAGGCAAGGTCGGCGAGGCCGAGCAGGCCACGGCGGATGCCCTCGGCATTCCGATCGACACGAATTTCGGCGCCAAGGTCGTGGTCAGCGCCAACGAGAAAGGCGTCGCCAACGGCGTCGCGACGCTCGGCGCCGATGGCAAGGTGCCGGCGGGGCAGTTGCCGGCCGGCGCGGCGTTCGGCGGTGTGACCGCCTACCGCGACGGCTCGGATCAAGTCCTGGTGCAGTACGGCAACTACATCCTGTTCAACGGCGAGGAGTTTGACACGGACGGGTTTCACGACAACGTGACGAACCCCGACAGGATCACGATTCCCGCCGGCAAGGCGGGCTACTACCTGCTCGTCGCCGACATCACCCTCAGCGACGCCGCAGGCATCACGGTGGAGGCGCGGTTGGAGGCGAGCGTGGGCTCAGCGTCGCCCTTCGTCGGCCCGACCCTTCAGCCGAGCAACCACTCCCTGCATCTGGCGTGGGTCCGCTACCTGGCGGTAGGCGACTACGTGAGGCTGATGTGCTGGTGCGCGACGGCGGGACCAAAGGCTGTCATGGGTGCCAACAACACCCGCCTGTCCGCGGTTCTCCTTGGGACGTGAGCAAAGGGGGTGACAACGTGAGGATTCATCGTTTGCCGGTGGTCGGTCTGCTCGTAGTGTGCACGCTCCTGATGGCTGCGAGCTCGTGGGGACAGACGGTCACGCGCCCGGGTGCCCGGCTCGCCATGACCAAGAGCGTGGCCTTGTCGACGAACGGGACACCGACCGTGGTGGTGTTCGACGCGGCGGTGTTCGACACGGGCGGGTTTTGGACCGCGGCCGCGGGGCACGACGTGCTGAAGGTGCCGGCCGGCCTGGCCGGTCTCTACCTGGCGACGGCCGGCGTGCTGGTGAAAGGGGGGCTGGTCGGGACCGGGCTGTGGATGGACGTGCGGACGGGCCCGGAGTTCTTTCAGGTCTGCGGGCAGTCGGGCCAGTTCTACAGCCTGGGCTTCACGCCGACGATCGCGGTCCTGAGCTGCGCGGGTGTCGTCAACCTGGCGGAGGGGCAGACCGTTCACCTGACGGCGTACGGGATGGGGGGAGCTGGTGCCGCGATTGGTCCCACAGCGTCACCGCTGGTCGGCGGGTCAATCGACCTGACGTACCTCTCGCTGGTGAAGCTGGACTAGATGCCGACGCTCAATCCCTCAATCACGCTGCCGATCCCGCTCCTGGGCGTTCTGGCGGACCTTGACCCGCGCAAGATCCCCCCGGAGGGACTCTTTGAGGCGGAGAACCGGGTCTGCCGCGACGGGCAGTTTGTCGGGCGCGACGGGCTGGTGACGTTCGGGGCTTCGGTGTCCGAGCGGCCGATGGGGCTCGCACAGTACGACCACCCGAGCGAGGACCGGCGGCTGGTGCTCGGCACGGTGGCGCGCTGGCTGCGGTGGGACAAGGGCACGACCGCCTGGGTGGAGGTCAGCGACCCGGCCAACCGACTGACCGGCGTCGACTCCTCTCAGGTGGTGTTCCGGTTCTTCCAGAACGAGGCCGGGGTCAAGTACCTGCTCGGCTGCAATGCGGTCGACAAAGCCAAGAAGTGGGACGGCGACGTGGCACACAGCTACGCCGACATCGGGGGCCAGACGAGGATCCCGCGCTGCATGGCGGTGGCGGCCGACCACCTGCTCATGGGTGGCTTCCTGGATGGCGACCAGGACGTGGAGTGGTCGAACAACCTGGACTTCGACTCGGGGTACTCGAGCCCCGGCCACGGCAAAAACCTCGGCGACACCTCGGGAGGGATCATCGCCCTGCAGGAGCTCGGTGCGTACAACCTCGCCGGCTACAAAGAGGACGCGGTGTACCTGGCGGTTGCGGAACCGAGCGAGGCGACGTTCTTCCATTGGTCGCCGAAGTTCCTCGGGATCCCGGGCCCGGTGTCGCCCCTGGCGGTGGTGCCCTTGCCGAGCGGAGAGCATGCGATCCTGGCCAGCGACGGCGCGGTGTACCGGTTCAGCGGCTCCTCGTACGAGAGCGCCGGGTCGCATATCCAGCGGTTCATCTCGGACAACTGGCACTTCGCGTCGCGCGAGCAGTCCTGGGGGTTCTACGACCAGACGAGGCGTGAGTTGTGGTTCATCTACCCGCACAAGGCGACGACCGAGCTCTCGCATGCGATCTGCCTCTCGCTGCCGTCCTGGAGCCTCTACCCGATGCGGTGGGCGGTGCTCCGCATGTCGGCTGGCGGTCACGTCGCAACGGCGCAGGAGCTCGCGTTCGGCGAGGTTGAGTTGCCGTTTGGGGACTCACCGCTGACCTTCGGGGAGACCTCACAGGACCGCCTGGCGACGCTGTTCTGCGCCACGATCGGACAGGTCTGCGAGGCGTCGGGGCACGACGACCTCGGCGGTGCGATCCCGATGGTGTGGGAGTACGGGCTCGGCGACGCGGGGTCGTTCCAGAGCTGGAAGACGGTCGTCTCGATGGATCACGCTTTCGATCGGACGGTGGCGAGCCAAGTGGTAAGCGTGCGGATCGCCTACTCGAGGAACGGCGAGGCCCGCAGCCTCTCGGAGGCTCGGACGTTCGACCTGGTGAGCACGGCACCGCTGCGGACCGGGCACCGTGTCTCCGGCCGCCTGCTCTCCGCCCGCTACGAGATTGGGGGCACGCAGGCGGTCGAGTTCTCGGGTGCTGAGGTGGGCTACGCGGTGCGAGGGCTCCGCTGATGCCCTGGAGGATACCGGGTAGCGCGACGCTGCCGACGCCTCCGGGCACAGGCGGGGAGGTGCTGACGTGGGCCCGGGCGTTCTCGGGTGCGGTGGCCGACCTCTACCGGGTGATCGCGGAGCAGCTCGGGCTCCTTGGTAGCGCGGCCGGGGGATCCCCGAACCTGGACGGCGGTGTGCCCGACTCGAACTATGGCGCGGTCTCGCCGCTCGACGGAGGGATACCGTAATGGCCGTTCAGATCCAACTGCGTCGCGGGACCGCGGCCGCGTGGACGGCCGCCAACCCCGTGCTCGCGTCCGGCGAGCTCGGGATCGAGACGGACACCGGCAAGAGCAAGCTCGGCGATGGCGCGACGACCTGGAGTGCTCTGCCGTACGCCTGGGTCGTCGGGAGCCACGCCGCGTCGCACCAGCATGGGGGTGGGGACGAGGTGGCGACCGCGACGCCAGGGGCCAACGCGATCCCGAAGGCAGGGGCCGGTGGGGCGCTCGGGACGGGGTGGATCCCGGACCTCTCTGGTGTCTACGCGATCGCTGCCAAGGGGGTCACAAACGGCGACGCGCACGACCACTCCGGCGGGGACGGTGGGCAAATCGACCACGGCGGCCTCGCGGGGCTCGCGGACGACGACCATCCGCAGTACGTCAAGCACTCGCTCGCCACGGCGGTCAACGACTTCCTGGTGGCGTCGGGGGTCGGGGCGTTCGTCAAGAAGACGCTCGCGGAGGTCAAGGCGATCCTCGGGCTCGGGTCCCTTGCCTACAAGTCCACGGTGGCCACCGGCGACATCGACGACGACGCGGTGACCTACGCGAAGCTGCAGAACGTCTCGGCGACGGACAAGCTACTCGGGCGGGTGACGGCTGGCGCCGGCGACGCGGAGGAAATCGCCTGCACGGCTGCAGGACGGGCCCTCGTCGACGACGCGGACGCGGCCGCGCAGCGCACGACGCTCGGGCTGCAAGGGCTTGACCTCCTGACCTACAACAACGAGCAGGCGACGCTCCCCGACAGCAAGATGCAGGGCTTCGGGTACGGCATCGGGCTCAATATAACGGGTTTGAGCATCACGGCGGCCGTGGCGGACCTCCAGACCGCGCCCGGCAGCGGGAGCACCTGGGGGCCCAGGCTCGCGGATGGGCTGGCCGGCGAGACGGTGGCTCAAAAGGACGTGGTGTACCTGAAGGCGGCCGATTCCCGTTGGTGGAAGGCGAAGGCCGACGTGGCGGCCACCAGCGGACCGGTGGCGATCGCCCTGGTGGTGACCGGCGGCAACGCCGGCGATACGGTCCTCCTGCTCATCATGGGGGTGCTCGAGGTGACGGGGTGGGGGCTCACGTTGGGAAGCCTCTACTACGTCAGCCCGGCGACGGCCGGCCTCATCACGGCCACGGCTCCCACCAGCGGCCAGTTCGTGCGCGCGGTCGGGCACCCGCTGGCCACCACGGCGTTCTTCTTCCACCCGAGCGTCGACTACGGGGAGGCGGCCTGATGGCGAGTCAGGGGCCCAACTTTCCGGGCACCGGCGCGGACGACAACGCTGTCGGTACGCAGGTCTGGAGCAACCCCGGCTACATCACCGCGGACGACACCAACTACGCGAGCTGCCCGGCAGCGGGCAGCGGCAGCTCGCACTACCTCAAGGGCACCAACCCGGCGTTCACGATCCCGTCGGGTTCGACCATCAACGGCATCGAATTGACGATCAACCGGAGATCGTTCGCCAACTCAGGGAACCAGTACACCGTGGACAACATCGTGAAGCTGGTCAAGGGCGGCACGGTGCAGGGCAACGACAAGGCCGACACGGTTAACCACTGGCCGACTTCGCTGACGGACAAGGTGTACGGCGGCTCCTCGGACCTGTGGGGCCTGTCGTGGTCGGCTGCCGACATCAACGCCTCCAACTTCGGGGCCGTCCTCTCGGCCAAATGGGGAATCACCGGTGGGTTCACGATCTATGCGGACTACTACACGTTCAAGGTGTACTACACGCCGCCGGGCGGTGGGGTGAAGTTTTGCGCGGTGCTCTGCTCCAAGTTCAACGGCGTGGCCGTCTCGAAGTTCAACGGGGTGGCGTAGGAGCGCAGGTGGAGGTCCTGCGCCTGGACCCGCTACGGCCGGCCGACTGGCGGCTCATCCCGATGGCGCTCGCCCGCGTGGTTTCGTTCGCGGAGAGGGAGCACGGAGTCGTGCCTCCGCTGCTCGGCCTGCACTTCCTGACCCACTTCGCCGGCGGTCTGGTGCAGCCGGACAAGGTGGAGATGGCCTGTTGGGTCGGCGTCGACGAGGGCGTGGTGCGGGCGCACACGCTGGTCGAGTTCGCCAACGAGCATGGCCTGCCGTACCTGGTTATCAGCCAGCACGCCTCGGACCGTGGCTTTCCCTACGGCCAGGCGGCGCTCAGGATCCTCGAGGAATTGATCGCGTGGGGCCGACAGAAAGGGGCGCTGCGGATTCGCACGCAGGCGAGGAGCCGGAGTCTGGCGCGGGCGTACCGCGTGTTCTACGGCTTCCGCGAGCTACAGAGGGTGGTCATGGAAAGGGAGCTCTGAAATGAGCAAGGGTTCGGAGACCAACGTCAAGCTGCCCGAGTGGTTGAGCAAATACTACGCGGGCACGGCCGGTCGCGCCGAGAACATCGCCGACTACTTCTGGCAGGACCTCCTGCCCGGCGGTCGGATCGCGAGCAGCACGCCTACGAAGCCGCCGATCAAGGACAAGGGCCCGGAGTACCCCGAGCTGACGGAGGCGGAAGGTGGCTACCTGCCGGGCAAGAGCGTCGCGGCTGAGGGCACGGTGACGAACCCGATTGACCCGACGACGGGGAAACTGTTGCCGTCCGGGCTGGGGGGGTACACCGGAGCGAACGAAGGGGGCTACCTGCCTGCGAAGGCGGTCGCGCCGGAGGAGAACGCCGGCACTGTCCGCAAGAAGCTCCCGCAGTTGCCGCCGGGTGGGATCACGGACGGTGGCGACCCCGGCGACGCCGCGGGCGGGTTCGACATCGGGCAGATCCTCGGGTATCGGCCGGAGGTGACGCCGGGCCTGTCGCCCTACCAGCAACTCGTGGGCAAGTACATTCCCGAGCTCGCGGCGGACCCCAATCAGGAGACGATGGCCGGGCGGTTGGCACTTGAGGGCATGGGCTCCGCTGAACGGACGCCGGGCGTCACGGCCGACGATCCCACGATCAAGGCGCTGAGGGACGTTTTCGAGGGCTCGACCAAGGAGCTGCTCAAGAACGAGGCCACGATGGGCGGCTACAACCGGGGCTCGGCCGTCCCGGACGTGCTGGCGAAGAACTGGATGGCGCAGCTCGCACCGGCGCTCGAGGCCCAGATGGGCCGCGGCGAGCGGGCGATCGAGCGTGGGCAGCGGGCGCGTGAAACCGCGATCGGCCAGCAGACCGGAGCCGGTGCGGCGAGGACGAACCGCCTGCTTTCGGCTCTCACGATGGCGACGGAGCAGGGAGGGCTCGAGCGCGGCGTGGAGAAGGAGAAGGCCGCTGCGGCGCAGGCGGAGAAACTGCGCCTGGCCGCCCTGGCGGAGCAGTCGGTCATGGGCCCGATGGGGCTCCTCCCGAGTTCGATCGGGTCGAAGACCGGCAAGGCGAAGTAGGAGGGTAGGATGCTCGACAAACCTTTCGCGGGTTTCCGGCGCCGCAACGGCGGGCCCCGGTTCATCCACGAACCGCGCCCGCAGGGGATTGCGCCGCTGATTGCCGCCATTCTCGCCTCGGTGGTGGGAGCGATTGCCTCGAAGGCGATGGAGCAGAAGCAGGCGGGGCCGACCGGGCAGCCGATGAACACCAAGTACGAGCCCACGACCAAGGGCGCGATGGAGGAGGCGGCCGCCCGAGCCGGTGGGACGGCGAACGTCGGCCGGGCGCTCGGCCAGATGCTACCGCCGCGTCAGGCGTTGACGGCGGACGAGTTGACGCCACAGCCGTTGCCGACGCGTCGGGCGTTGACCGCGGACGAGTTGACGCCACAGGCGCTACCGCAGGGACGGCCGCTGACCGCAACCAACTTTGGCTCGCTGGCGACCAGTCCATCACCGGCCGGGATGGGGGCGGAGGTGGGGCCGCCGAAGCCCACGCCTGAGCAGCTCAAGCAGAACGCGCAGGGTGAGGGGAGTTGGATGGATGCGGCGCGCATGGGCGTGGCGGTCGGTGGCGGGATCGCCGATCGCATGACGCCGAAGCAGGGGCCGATCGGTGGCCTGTTCCACGGCAGCGCGAGCACCGACACCACGCTGCCGAGCGCCAAGGAGCGGCTGCTGCGCTACCTGGCCTCGATGAACCGGGGAGCGTGACCTATGGCCAAGGTGGGCGAGGTCCTGGCACCGATCCTCGGCGGGCTGGTGGCGGCCACGAGCCCGGGGGCTGCCCACGGTGTCGGCACGGCGCTCGACATCGGCATCTCGATGAGAGAGGCCCGGCGCAGGCGCGAGGCGGAGGCGCAAGATGCGCAGCGGCGTGGGCGGGTGGGAGCGTTCCTCTCGAACCTGCCGGACGATCCCGAGGCGCCGGAACAGAGCGCCGCGAGGGAGATCGCGCGCGCCGGCGACGTCGAGACCGCGACCATGCTCTACCGCGAGGGCGTGGCTGCCAGGGGTCGTCGTGCGGAGCGTTCGGCCGAGGACAAGACCAGGGGCTCGGCGATCGCGGCGCTGGTGGACGCGGCGACGGGTGAGGAGCCGCCGCTCGGTGGCGGACCTCCGAAGCCTCCGACTCGCCGCGCGACCGTGATCCGTGCGCTTGCGCCGGTCGACGCCGGTGCGGCCGCGAGAATGGCACTCGCCGGCGAGGGGGCACAACCCGAGGGAGGCCCGCGGCTGGTGCACCGGGTCGGTAAGCAGGGCGAGGGGCTGTACCGCTGGTCGCCGGAGAACGACGGCTGGGTGTTCGACAGCCCGATCCAGGCGAAGGCACCTGGAGCTGCCCACCTGGTCGAGACGGTGGACGCGCACGGCAAACGGGTCAGGAAGTGGGTCAGCGAAGGCGAGGAGCCGCCGCCGCCACCACCGCCGGCGCCGAGGGAGGAAACTGACCCCGCCGCCGAGTACAACCGGCTGGCCACGGCGGAGCGCTCCGCCCAGGAACGGCTGGCGACGGCGAGGCGGACGGACCTGCAGGC
>Ga0299915_10004222_pt1 | contig 10467 bp, 7 predicted proteins | sample RVTome_13_FD_200263 | JGI IMG/M metagenome (GOLD analysis project Ga0299915, IMG submission 200263) | Soil microbial communities from uranium-contaminated site in the Upper Colorado River Basin, Wyoming, United States - RVT92D227 (version 2) ... | reverse complement strand
TCCGTCGCTCCTCGGTAATCGGGTACACACGAGGTGGGTGCTTGACGGGCGTCCGATTACGTTCTATAATTCAGAATGCCGTTCGAATATTTACATCCAATCGCCCTAACCACGACTGAATAGGAGTGCCACATTGAGCACTCGGCATAAGACCTCGACAACTGTGGAGAAGGCCTTCTCAATCCTCGATCTAGTCTGCGAAAAAGATGCTGGCGGGACCTCCCTGGCGGAGGTTTCAAACCACCTGCACGTCTCAAAGAGCACCGCCCACCGCTATCTGACTACCCTGGAGGAGCTCGACGTCGTCAGGCGCGACGACAACGACGGATTCAGCCTCGGCCCGAAGCTCATCGAATTGACCGGAGCCTTCCTGAGCAATCATGATCTGAGGAATGAGGGCCAGTCGTTCCTTGAGAAGCTGGCCGCCCAAACCGAAGAGACCGTTCATCTGGCTATTCCATCGGGTGACGAGGTGGTCTACATTGCCAAGGTTGATAGCTCCCACTCCGTCCGAATGGCATCCCACATCGGCGTACTGAACCCCATGCACTGCACCGCCTTGGGCAAAGCCATCCTTGCCCACTACCCCCATGACCGGGTGGAAGAGATCATTGCCAAAGGTCTGCCGAGAAGGACCTCCCATACGCTCACGACGCCAGAGGGGCTGCGGGATGAGCTCGAGCGCGTGCGGAGTCAGGGCCTGGCGACCGACGATCAGGAAAACGAGCTTGGTGTGCGCTGTACCGGCGCCCCCATCTTTGATTACACCGGAAAGGTCATCGGAGCGATCAGTGTATCTGGCCCTGCGGGTCGGATTACGAAGGAACGGAGCATTGAAATGGGCCCTCTGGTGAAGGATGCAGCCCTGGAAATATCCAGAAGGATGGGTTACCAACCCTAGCTGCAAGGCGGGCCCTGGCACTCAGCATTCCCCAATTGGATCAAGAGTGTTTCAGAGGAGGCGACCTCATGAAGATGCTAATCGATAGCCAGTGGGTGGAGGCTTCCGATGGCGGCCGGCAGGAGATTCGCAACCCGGGCACTGGTGAACTCATCGACAGCGTTCCGCGGGCTACCCTGGAGGATGCCGAACGAGCCTTGGATGCGGCTCAGGTCGGGAAGGAGCGCATGCGCAAGTGTCCGGCCCACGAGCGATCGGCGATCCTGGTTCGCATCGCGGAGGCGATGCACGCCAACCAGGAAGCCTTGAGCAGGCTCTTGGCGCAGGAGAACGGCAAACCGATCCGGCAAACCCGCGAAGAGATCGGGGCCTCGATCCGTATTTTTCAGGGTTTTGCCGAGGAGGCCAAGCGGATACTGGGTCGGACGGTGCCCATGGACGCCGTGCCGGGTCAGGAGAGGCACATCGCGGTCACCATTCGCCAGCCGTTGGGCGTGGTGGCGGCCATCGTCCCGTTCAACTATCCCGTGGAGCTCTATGCGCATAAGGCCGCCCCGGCCCTGGCCGCGGGCAACGCAGTCATCACGAAACCACCCAGCGACTGCCCGCTGACCCTGCTCAAACTGGCGGAATTGATGGAGGAAGCAGGGCTACCTCAGGCGGCACACCAGGTGATCACCGGGCCAGGAGCTCTCATCGGTGACTTCCTGGCCCGCAGTCCGGGCATCCAAATGGTCACCGTAACAGGCAGCACGCCGGTGGGCATCCGGATTTCGGAACTGGCGGCCCAAAGCCTCAAGAAGGTTCACCTGGAACTGGGCGGCAACGACGCAACCATCGTTTGCGCGGATGCCGACCTTGAGAAGGCTGCAGAGGCCGTTGTCCTCGGCCGCCTGGCGCGCGGCAATGGGCAGATCTGCTGCGCAGTGAAACGGGTCTTCGTCGACTCGGCCGTCTACGCGCAATTTGCGGATCTTCTGGTTGAGAAGACCAAGGCCCTCAAGATGGGTGACCAGCTGGCGGAGGATACCGATGTTGGGCCGCTCATCAGCATCGGCGCGGCAAAGCGGGTGGAGGCTGTCATCCAGGATGCGGTCAAGTCCGGCGCCAGGTTGAGAACGGGAGGCGGCCGTCGAGATGCATTCATGGAGCCGACGGTCTTGACCGACGTTCCGCCGGGGGTCGAGCTGTTCCGGGAGGAGACCTTTGGGCCCGTTGCGCCCTTGGTAGCCTTCGACTCGATCGAGCAAGCCATCGAGCTGGCCAACGACAGCCCGTATGGGCTGCAGGCCGCGATCTTCACCAAAGACATCACGCGGGCCTTCGACATGGCCTATGCCTTGGAGGCAGGGGGCGTGATCATCAATTGGTCCTCTGCGCTGCGCGTGGAAAGCCTGCCGTTTGGCGGCATCAAGATGTCCGGCCACGGGAGGGAAGGTCTGCACGACACCCTGGACGAGATGACCGAGCAGAAGGTGATCTTCATCCACGACGCGTTGTCGGTGATACCTCAGGTCTGAGGCTGAGAATGTCGGATCCCAACTTCCTGCAAATGCGGGGAATTAGCAAGAGTTTCGATGGCACGCAGGCCCTGCTGGGTGTGGATTTCTCGGCTGAGGCCGGGGAGGTCCACGCCCTCTCGGGTGAGAACGGCGCCGGCAAGTCGACCCTGGTCAAGATTCTGTCCGGGGCGCTGCCGCGCGATGCCGGCGAGATCCTGCTGGCCGGCGAGCCCGCTGAACTGGGGACACCGGATCGCGCCCGCCGGCTGGGGATCTGTGCGGTTTACCAGGAGTTCAGCCTGGTCCCGCACTTGACCGTAACCGAGAACATCCTGATGGGGCAGATGCCGTCAGCCCGGGTGCCGGGATGTGTGGACTGGACCAAGGCCCATCGCCGAGCCGAGGAGATCCTCCAGTCGATCGGGTTCGTGGGGATCGACGTTCACAAGGTCGTCCGGCAGCTGAGCGTCTCGCACCAGCAGATGGTCGAGATCGCCAAGGCTGTGGCCGAACGGCGGCGGGTGCTGATCCTGGATGAGCCGTCGGCCGTCCTCTCCCAGGAGGAACTAGACCGCTTGTTCGCGTTGGTGCGCCAGCTCAAACTGGAGGGCACGCTAGTCCTGTATATCTCTCACCGCCTGGATGAGGTGTTCGAGATCGCGGATCGGATCACGGTGCTCAAGGACGGCCAGCTGGTCGGCACCGTCAAACCTCAGGAGTCCGATCAGAACCAGCTGATCAAGATGATGGTCGGGAGGACCTTGGGGGAGATCTTCCCTGTCCGAACTACGCCCGGAGTGGAGGTTGCTCTGGAGGTGAGGGACCTGGCCAAGGAAGGGTCCTTTTCGGACATCTCGTTCTCGCTGAGGCGAGGCGAGGTCCTGGGGATGTTCGGGTTGGTGGGAAGCGGTAGGACCCAGGTGGCACGCTGCATCTTCGGCGCTGATCCGTTCGACGCCGGGACGGTTCGGCTGGACGGGAAGTCGATTCATCCCAGATCGCCCCGCGAGGCGGTGAAGGAGGGCATCGCCTTGCTGACCGAGGACCGGAAGCGCGATGGCTTGGTGTTGATCTGCACGATTCGGGACAACGCCAGCATGGCCTCGTTCGAGAGCCTGAGCCGGTGGGGCGTGATCGACCGCCGGGCGCAGGAGGCCAAGGTGCTGCAGAAGGTGCAGGAGCTGGACATTCGCCCGCCACTGCTCGACCGGTTGGCCCGTCAGTTGAGCGGCGGGAACCAGCAGAAACTCGTACTGGCGAAGTGGCTGATGACCCGGGCCAGAGTGCTGATCCTGGACGAGCCTACCCGCGGGGTCGACGTGGCCACCAAGGTCGAGATCTATCAGATCATCAGCGATCTGGCGGCCGAGGGGATGGGCATCCTGTTGATCTCGTCCGAGCTGCCGGAGATCCTGGGGATGAGCGATCGGGCTTTGGTGATGCGGGGAGGCCGTCTGGTGGGGGAGTTCACACGGGCCCAGGCCAGCGAGGAGAAACTGCTGGCCTCGGCCGCGGGGGTGAGTCAATGACCAGCGGTTCTGCGCCACCATCCACTCCGGTCAAGGCTGGAGCTGGCCTGCGGAATCTGCTGCTCGGCAGGGCCGGGGCTCGGACCAGGCGCCGATGGGTGGACTACGCCTTCATCGCTGCCTTTGTCGTGCTGCTGCTCATCACCGCCACGGTGTCAGACGTCTTCTTCACCCAGCGCAACCTGAGCAACCTGCTACGGCAAGCGGTGACCAATGGTGTGCTCAGCCTGGGCATGCTGGTTGTGATCCTGACGGGAGGCATCGATCTGGCGGTCGGGTCCGTGGTCGCTCTGACGGCGGTCATGGTCTCGGGCATGTCGGAACAGGGGATGCCCCTGATTCTGGCCATCCTGATCTGCCTGGTCGTTGGCGCGGCAACCGGAGCCGTGAACGGGTTCTTCATTGCCCGCTTCAAGTTGCAGTCTTTCATCGTCACCCTGGCAACGATGGGAGCCATCCGTGGGCTGGTCTTCGTCTATTCCGACATCCCGATCACCCCCTCGGATCCGGCTTTCCGGGCAGTCCTCGGAGCCGGCTTCATAGGCCCGTTTCCTGTGTCGGCTCTGATCATGCTCGCCTGCTATCCGATCGTCTGGTTCTTCCTCAACCGGGCCAAAGCCGGACGCGCCATCGTGGCTATCGGTGGAAACGAGGAAGCGGTGCGCTTGGCGGGGATCAGCGTCACCTGGCACATCTTCATGGCCTACATGATCTCCGGCCTCTTTTCCGCTCTGGCGGGAGTGATCCTGGCCTCCCGTCTGGGGATCGCGCAGCCCAGCGTGGGCGCCGGGTTCGAGTTGGACGCCATCGCCGCCTGCGTCATCGGCGGCGCCATCTTGGGCGGCGGGGGCGGAAGCACTTTCGGAACCCTGGCCGGGGTTGTGTCGCTCGGCGTGATCGACAACTTACTCAATCTGTTCAACGTGCAGTCCTACTATCAGCAGATCTTCAAGGGCGTGATCATCCTGGTGGCGGTCCTGGCGCGGCGCAAGCAGCGCTAGCCGGCGAGCTGGCCGGCCGCCGGGCAGCCTTGATCCGATCGAGGCGAAAGGAGGCGAAGAGCAGAAGCGCTATCCGTTCCATCTCAAGCCGATCCAACCATAACCGAGGAAAGAGGAGGTCTTCACGATGAAACGCAATATCGCCCTGACCATCGTCATGATACTGGCGATGGTGCTCGCGGCCTGTGCCGCGGCTGCCCCGGAAGGTGGACCTGAGGCAGGAACGCGCACCTTCAAGATCGGAGTGGCCAACTTCTCCCAGTGCTGCCCGTACTTCATCGGCATGAACGATTCTGTGCTGGCGGAAGCCGCCGCCTACCCCAACATCTCGGTGGTCTCCACCGATGCCAACGGCGACGCTGCCAAGTTCCAGTCAGACATCGAGGATCTGATCGCACAGGGCATCGACGGGATCATCGTCTCGGGCGCCTGGCTCGAGGAGGCTCCCGCGGCGCTGGACGCCCTCACCACGGAGGGAATCCCCACCGTTCTGGTCGACCGCCAGTTTGGCAAGGGGAGTAGTGAAGCCTACACGTCCTACATAGGGCCGGACAACTACACCATCGGAGTCCAGGACGGCCAGTACATCGCCGACCGGCTGGGTGGGGAAGGCGTCGTGGTCCAACTGCGCGGCGGCCCGGCGGACAACTCGATCGGGCTCAACCGCAGCAATGGGATGCTCAGCGTTGTGGAGACGTACCCTGGCATCACCGTCGTCACCGCGCCGGACTACGGTGGCTGGAGCGCCGATGGCGGCATTGCCTTGATGGAGGACTTGCTGGCGGCGAACGACACGATCGACGCCGTGTTCTGCGAAAACGACTCGATGTGCCTGGGCGCCCAGACGGCCATCGCCGATGCCGGCCGCTCGGAAGAGATGTTCCTGGTTGGGGTCGACGGTGAGTCAGCCGCTCTGGAGGCGATCATCAACGGCACGAACTACGCCGCGACCGGCCTGAACAACTCAGACCAGATTGGCCGGGCTGCTTTCCATCGCCTGATGGCCATCCTGGCCGGGGCCACCCCGCCCAAGGACACCTACCTGCCCTCTCCACTGATCACCGAAGACAACGTCCTGCGGTTCTACAATCCGGAAGGCACGTTCTAGCTAGACGCGACGCACGGCCGGGTGGGCGAGCGCCTGCGCGCTCGCCCACCCGATCACGTGCCCACGCGAGAACCAGCTCAACCGGGCTCTGGGCTGAGGAAGGGAATCCATGTCGAAGGTCCTTGAGAGACTTGGGGAGCTTGCCCTGGTGCCCGTGGTCAAGATTCAGGACGCCGAAGACGCACCGAGATTGGGAAAGGCCCTGATGGAAGGCGGCCTCCCGTGCGCGGAAATCACCTTTCGGACCGAGGCGGCTGAGGATGCCATAAGGTCAATCACGTCGACACTCCCAGAGATCGTCGCGGGGGCGGGGACCGTACTGACCGTAGATCAGGCCCAGGCAGCGGTTGAAGCTGGAGCGCAGTTCATCGTGGCCCCCGGGTTCAATCCCAGGGTCGTCGACTGGTGCCTGGAGCACGATATGCCGGTCACACCCGGCGTGGCCACGCCGACCGAGATCGAGATGGCCCTGAGCAAGGGGCTCAGTATTCTGAAGTTCTTCCCTGCCCAGGCGATGGGGGGCATCGCCACCCTAGAGGCTATCGCGGCCCCCTACAGTGGCGTCAGGTTCATCCCGACCGGGGGGATTGACGCCACCAATCTTGCCGACTACCTGGCACTGCGCATGGTCCATGCTTGTGGAGGCAGCTGGATGGTCAAGCCCAGCCTCATCGCCGCCGGCAATTTCAGTGAGATCGCTCGCCTGACGCAGGAAGCTGTGGCCATTGTCCGCCAGCAGCGGGGTACACGAGGAACCCCATGACTGACCGCGTCATTACATTTGGCGAGGTGATGCTGCGGCTCAAGACACCGGGCCACGAGCGTTTCCTGCAGTCGCCGGTCTTTGAGGCCACCTTCGGTGGTGGTGAAGCCAATGTGGCCGCATCGTTGGCCCATTTCGGCGTGGACGTGGCTCTTGTCACCGTCTTGCCCCAGAATCCGGTCGCCGACGCCTGTCTGGCTGACCTACGAAGCAAGGGCGTGGACACTTCCCTGGTAATCCGCAACGGCGAGCGGATGGGCATCTACTTTCTGGAAACCGGAGCGGACCAGCGGCCTTCGCGTGTGATCTACGACCGGGCGAACTCGGCGATTGCTGCGACGGGCCCGGGGAGTCTGGACTGGGACCACATCTTCAGGGGCGCCTCGTGGTTCCATCTTACCGGAATCACGCCTGCCCTGAGCCAGAGCGCAGCCGACCTTGCGCTGGCGGCCGTTCTGGCGGCCAAGGAGAAGGGGCTCACCGTCTCCTGTGACTACAACTATCGAAAGAAGCTGTGGCAATACGGTAAGCAGCCCCCGCAGGTCATGGCCGAATTGGTGCGCCATGTCGACGTGGGTATCGCCAACGAGGAAGATTGCCAGCGCTCGCTAGCGATCAGTGTCGCGGATGCCGATTGGAAACGTGAGGTCGAAAGCGGTGAACTTGACCCCGCTAAGTATCGAGCCCTCAGTGAGAAAGTGCTGAAGGCCTTTCCTAACCTGAAATACCAGGCCATCACCCTGCGCGAGAGTCACAGCGCCGACCGCAACCGTTGGTCTGCCTGCCTGCACAATGGCAAGGATTTCTTCTTGAGCGCTCGCTATGAGATCACCGACATTGTCGATCGGGTGGGCAGCGGGGATGCATTTGCGGCGGGTCTGATCTATGGCCTCATGACGAGCATGCATGACGAAGCGGCATTGGAATTCGCCGCCGCGGCTTCGTGCCTCAAGCACTCGATCCCTGGCGACATGAACCTGGTGTCGGTGGAGGAAGTGGAGCGCCTGATACGGGGGGAGGCCTCCGGGCGTATTCAGCGGTAGGTCGCGGACAGCAGGCCTCCGTCTGCTGCAAGCTCCCGGCATCCGCGAGGACCTGTGCGCGCCGGCCTGCTCCTGCTCAGATCCCAAGCGGGCGGCGGGTTAAGAGTTCGTCTGAGCCTTCAGCCACTTCTTCTCGGCTGGCAGGCTGTAGCAGCGGACGCCGGTGGCGTGGTAGATGGCGTTGATGATCGCCGGGGCGGTCGGTATGGAAGCCAGCTCGCCGACGCCTTTGGCCCCGTAGGGGCCGTCCTGGGTCCGTTCCTCGACGAAGAAGGTGAACACTTCCGGCGTCTGATCGACGGTGGGCAGCTTGCATTTGAAGAGCGTATCCGTCTCGATGTAGCCATCCCGCATGACGAAATTCTCTTGCAGCGCCATGCCCAGGCCCATGGAGATGCTGCCTTCCACCTGTCCCTGCAGCGCCAGAGGATTGATCACCCGGCCCACGTCACAAGCCGCGATCACCTTTAGCACCTTGGTTTCGCCGGTCTTGAGGTCGACTTCCACCAGGGCAGCCTGCGTGCCGAAGCCGAAGGCGAAGTGTTGATATTGTTTTGTGTCGGGCGCGGCGTATTGGTAGGTGACTTTCGGCCGGCGGCCTTCTCTGCGCGCCTGCCGAACGACCTCGCTCAGCGCGACGCTGCGGCCGTTGCCCAGCACCTGGCCGCCGGCAAACTGCAGGTCCTCCGGCGCGGCGTCGAGCATCTCGGCCGCGGTCTGGGATAACAGCGAGCGGACCTCCCGGCTGGCGAAGCGGGCGGCGTTGCCGCTGACATACGTCTGGCGGGAGGCCGTGGTGGCGTCGCCATCGGGCGTTAGATCGGTGTCCGATACCAACACCTCCACCCGCTCGTACGGCACCCCCAACTCCTCGCTGACCACCTGCGCCAGCACCCCCACCAGTCCCTGCCCGATCTCGGCCGCGCCGGCCCGCACGATCGCGCCCCCGTTCTCGAAGACTTCCACCTCCGCGCCCGCCGCATCATAGGCCCCACTGCCGTAGCCGGTGTTCTTGTACGCGCAGGCCAGGCCCCAGGCGCGGCGCTTGTCGCCCTCCAGGGGCAGGAAGGTGTGTTTCTCCATCTCGGCCGCCACCCTCTCCAGGGTCTGCCGCAGGCCACAGCTCTCGGTCATCACCTGGCCTGCAATCGTCTGCTTGCCATAATCCAGCACATTGGCCTGCCGGATCGCCAACGGCGAGATGCCCAGCTCCTCGGCCAGGACGTCCATCTGGCACTCCATCGCGAAGCCGCTCTGGGTCACCCCGAAACCGCGGAAGGCCCCAGAGGGGACATTGTTGGTGTACATGGCCCGGCAGTCGGCCGCCACGTTGGGCACATCGTAGGGTCCAGCCGAGTGGGTGGTGGCCCGCAGCATCACGTGGTTGCTCAGGCTGGCATAGGCGCCGGCATCCCCATAGATCTGCGCCTCGTGGGCCACCAACGTCCCGTCGCGCTTGGCGCCGGTCTTGAGCCGGATGATCGTGGGGTGCCGCTTGGGATGGACCCGGATGGATTCCTCCCGGCTGAGGACCATTTTCACCGGCCGTCCGGTCCGCATGGCCAGCAAGGCGATGTGGATCTGGACCGAGACATCCTCTTTGCCTCCGAAGGCTCCACCGATCAGGCAGTTGACCACCCGGATCTTGGACTCCGGCAGCTTGAGCGAGGCGGCAATCTGCCGACGGTCGGCGAACGGAATCTGGCCTCCGCAATAGACGACGATCCGCCCGTTGGCCTCCGGGACCGCCAGGCCCGCCTCCGGCTCGATGAATCCATGTTCCAGCGCCTGGGTGCGGTACTCGCGCTCGACGATGACGTCCGCCTCGGCGAAACCGTGTTCTAGGCTGCCCTTCTCGATGTGAAAGTGCGCGAACTCGTTGCCCGTGGGGTGTTCGGGGTGTACGACCTCCGCCCCGTCGGCGGCCGCCTCCAGCGGGCCGGTGACGACCGGCAAGGGTTCATACTCGACCTCGATGAGCCCAAGCGCCTCGGCGGCGATCGCTTCGGTCTCGGCAGCCACCAGGGCGACGGCGTCACCCACATAGCGCACCTTGTCGTAGCACAGCACCGGCCAGTCGACCTCGTGCACCCCGAAGTTCTTGCGGCCGGGCACATCCGCGGCGGTGAGCACCGCCACGACGCCGGCCAACTCACGGGCCCTGCCAGCATCGACCTTGAGCAGTCTGGCGTGTGGCAGTTCGCTGCGCAGCGCCTTGGCGTACAGCATGCCCTCGACATACAGGTCGTCGGCATAGATGCCCCGGCCGGTGACCTTGTCCACCGCGTCCGGCCTGGGAAGCGGCCGGCTGATGGCGCTGAGAGGTTCAGCCACGCCCGGGGGCGGGGGGATCTCCTGACCGGAGGCCTGCTGGACGGCCCGGATGATGGCATTGTGACCGGTGCAGCGGCAGATGTTCCAACGATGTCCGTCATAGATCTCTTCCAGCGTGGGGCGGGGGTTCTTGTCCAGCAGGGCCTTGGTGGCCATGATGAAGCCCGGGGTGCAGAAACCGCACTGCGTGGCCCCTTGTTCGACGTAGGCCCGCTGGATGGGGTGCAGCCCGGACGACGCATCCGAACCTGGCTGGCCCGCGGAGGCCAGGCCCTCGATCGTCTCG
>Ga0299915_10004221_pt1 | contig 10469 bp, 6 predicted proteins | sample RVTome_13_FD_200263 | JGI IMG/M metagenome (GOLD analysis project Ga0299915, IMG submission 200263) | Soil microbial communities from uranium-contaminated site in the Upper Colorado River Basin, Wyoming, United States - RVT92D227 (version 2) ... | reverse complement strand
CTGGCGCCCGGCGCTTCCGGGCCCGGAGCCTGATCCTCGGCTTCCAGTTCATGGTCTCCGTGGGATTAATCACGGCGGCGTTCATCATCTTCGCCCAGATGAACTACTTGAGGACGAAAGACCTGGGCTTAGTAACGGACAAGGTCATCAACATCCGCTTGACGGACGCCCTGCGGGAAAAGACCCCCGTCCTCAAACGCGAGCTCCTCTCCCATCCCGGCATCCTGACGGCGTCGGCCTCCAGCTTCCTGCCGGGCGAAAACGAGCTGCGCCAGATGTTCAATTGGGAAGGCCGCCGGCCGGACGAGGACAACATGCTCCGCTGGATCGCCGTCGACGCGGATTTCGTTAAGACCTTTGACCTCCGGATTCTCGAAGGGGAAGGCTTAACGTCCTGGAACGAAGCGCGGGGGGAATGGCCTTACCTGGTCAACGAGTCGGCCGTCAAGCGCTTCGGCTGGGACTCCGCCGTGGGCAAACGTCTCGAGGTCCAGAAGGCCTATGGGAAAGCGACTTACGGGAGCCCGGGCCGGGTCGTCGGGATGGTCAAGGATTTTCATTTCCGGCCGCTCCATTACCCCGTCGAACCCCTGGCTCTCGTTCTCGCCGAGCGGCGACCGACGCTCTTCCGGTACATCTCGGTCAAGGTTTCCGGCCGCAACCTCCCGGCCACGGTCCGTTTCATCGACGACTTTTGCGCCAGGACGGTCGCCGAGGGCGGGGGAGCCTGGTCCTTCTTCGACGACGAGTTCGGCCGGCTCTACCGGAAGGAAATCCAAACATCCCGTCTGCTCGGGTTCCTGGCCGCGCTGGTCGCCGGCCTGGCGGGACTCGGCGTTTTCGGCCTGACGGCGTTCATGGTCGAGAGCCGGCGGAAAGAGATCAGCATCCGCAAGGTCCTCGGCGCCGATGCCCTCCGGGTTCTGTCCCTCTTTTCGCTCAATTTCCTGCGTACCATGACCGTCGGGGCCGCGCTGGCGGCGCCGGCCGTCACCCTCTTCGCCCGGAAATGGCTGGGGGGATTCGCCTACCGGATCGCCCTCGGTCCGTGGTTTTTCGCCGGCGGGCTGGCGCTCATGGCTGCCCTCGTCCTGGCCGCCGTCTCCTGGCACACAGCGCGAGCCGCCAACGCCGACCCGGCCGTCGTCCTGAGGACGGAATAGGCCGCGCGCGGCCGGTTACCTCAGCTTTTCCAGAACATCCTTTTCCAGGGCGGCCAACTGGAGTTCGGCCTGGGCGGCATCCAGGGCATATTGGAGTTGCTTAACTTCTGTCGCAGAAACCATCCCGATGGCCTCGAGGGCCTGGAGCCTGATCAGCTGCTCCTTGAGAGTCTCGACCCTCGTTTGGGCTTGGCGGTAACGGTCTTCAGCGCCGGCCAGCCGGTCCTTGATTTCAACCTCCTGGGCCGTGATTTCCCCGGCCACAAGGCGTTTCCGCAGGTCGAGCCGTTCCTGGATCATGTCGATCGTCCCCTTCCGGGCGGCGATCTCCGCCTGAATGCGGTCCACCTGATCCCCGGGAACCATCGCGGTCTTGAGGAGCTGTTGGAACCGTCCCAGGTGACTCTCGAGCAGTTCTAAATCGAGTTCAATGACTTTTTTTTCGATCTTCAACCGATCACTGACGAAATCGCGGCCACCGACGAGGGGGGCGGATAGCTCGTTTCGCGGAACGAGTCCGGAGATCTTCACTTCGTCCAGAACCAAGAGCGACCTCTTCAAATCCCAGGTGGCTTTCTCGGTCCCGAGTTTCATGACCTGGTATTCCTCGGGCTGGATCATCCCGATTGAGACCAGCCTTTCGGCCCTGGCGGACATCTCTCGAGTAGCTTCGAGGTGAGCTGTTTTCAATTTGACGTCCGTTTCCACCCGGGCCACTTCGATCTTCTTGCGCCAGGAATCCTTGATCGTCTCGGCCGCTTTGATCGCGGCGACACCGGTCAACAGGGCGCCGATGAGGAACGTGATCGTGACGATCCGGCGGGGAACGGCGATTTTTCCGGCGGACTTCATCCGCTTCGTCCTTCGATATTCCGAGGCCAATTGCCATTCCAGCCGCTCCACGAACTGGCTGTCGGGCTCGTAGGTTTTACGCATCTTCTCCTCCCTTTGGCTCAGAATGGGGAAGCAGGGATTTCAGAGCCTGCCGGGCGCGCCTCAAAGACCCTTCGACGGCTCTCTCCGAAATGGCCATCTCGGCCGCGATCTCCCGGACGCTCAATCCATCGTAGTAAAAGGCCTCGAGAATGCGGGCCTTTTTTCGTCCCAGGGAGGTGACGGCCAAGAATATTTCCAGGGACTCAAACGGATCTCCCGCTGTCTGACGTCCGCCGGCCGGATCTGGGTCGCCGGCGGGGCTTTGCTCCCGCCTTTTCTGCCTCAGATAGTCGATCAGCAGATTTCGGGCCACTCGTTTCAACCAGGCCAGCGGAGATTCGGGCACCGTTCTCGGGTTCCAGCTTTCCAGGGCTCTCAGGTACGCTTCTTGGACGATGTCCTCGGTCAAGGCCCGATTCCCCCCGGTCCGCTTGGCCAGATACCCGTAGAGCGGGTGAACCGTTTCCCGGTACGTCTGCAATAATTGCTGTTCTGTCATGCCCTCTGGCTCCTTACCGGGTCCATTCTACTCATATGACGTATGGAGGGGTCGGAATCCCCCACGGGAATTACCCGTCGTCCGGGAAAGATGAGCCGCCCTCCCGGCTCCCCGGGCCATTTCCCTCTCAAGGAGGCCGGGCAGAGAGGCGACGGAGACAGGCGGGCGTCAGTTGAGCCGGATTCGATATATCTCCCAGAAATAGAAGAAATCGTCGTCCCGCTTGACCAGCTTCTCGATGATGTAGAAGTCGCCGTCCCAGCGGGTCGTTTGCAGGTTCGGGTAGGGGAGGGGGAAGCTCCCTTCATAATCCAAGGAGGGAAGGCGATAGACCAGGGCTTCGTTTTCCTGCCTGGCCCAATCCCTCTTCCCGGTCGTGATGATCAACCGGTCGCCGACGACCTTGAGCCCCATGAGCGCCGGAGCGTTCGGGGGGACGTAGAGAATATCCTTATAGTAACTCTTGAGACGAGGGTCGGTCTGGCCACGGACATATTCATGGTAGAACTCGAGTTCCTTTCTGTCCACGCCGAACGTCCCCGGGTTCACCTCGACGAGGGCCCGTCCCCGGGCCCGCGTGCCCATATGGACGAAGCCGATCTCGGGCTTTTCGATGTCGGGAATGAAATAGACCACGTCCCTCGTCCAGTCCACGGCGAAGATTCTGCGGATCCTGAGCAAATGATAGTAATCCGTGTAGGATTCCCGTTTTCCTTCCGCGAGCTTCACCCAGGTCAGCGGCCTCGGCAGCTTGAATTCCTGGATGATCGAGAAATCCTCCAGCAGGCCTTTATAGGAGGCGATATAGCAGGTCATGTTCTCGTAAAACCCGGCGGACTCGAACGTGGTGACCGTGCGGTCTCCGTGCTCCTCGAACGACGTGAGCGTATGCCTTCCGAAGATGAACCGGCTGCCGAAGCCCTTGACCACGTTGACGAATTTCGCCAGGGTCCGGACCTCGAAGGTTTCGGGGTCGATTCGCTTGAGGTAATCGTTGTCCTCGACCATGATGTCCCCGGCGGAAGAGAGCCAGGTGTTCGCCGTTGTCACGACCGTGACTTCCTCCGGTCCCTGGCCGGCCAACAGGCTCTTTTCCCTGATGAGACGCCCGCCATAATCGAAGAATTGGAATTTGTGCTCGCGGCCCATGACGTCCTGGATCTCGTCGCAGAAAACGCCCTGGGGCAGGGCCAGGACCAGCCGGCCGTAGAGTTCCTTTTCCCAGATCTTTTCGATCTGCACGCCGCGGAATATCTTGCCTTCTTCAACGCTGAGTGTCTGGTCTTCGGGCCGGGGGCCGCAGGCAAATAACGACGACAGGAAAAGCCAGAGGACCAGAGGGACGTTCGCCGGCCGAGGCATTCTCATGGGCCGTCCTCCCGATAGCCAAGACCCCGTCAGACGGGGGAAATGTCTATCGACCGAGTTTTTCGATCATCTCCGCGACCCGGGTCCGGTAGCGGAGCAAGTCCAGCGGGTCCTTCGTGTATTCTTTGCCGCTCGAGAACAGAGCCGCCGGGAAGTCGAGGAGCTTCGAGGCTTCGGCGACGAGCGCCTTGTTCCTCGTCTTCCCCTTCGCTTCCTTTACCGCCCGCTCGAGCAGGACGAAATATTCATAATCCTCGATCCCCTCGCGGAGGATCTCCCAGCGCACCGAATTGACCGGGCCGCACAGGTATTTCGTTTTGTCCTGGCCGGGGTCGCGGTTGGGCGGATAGAGGAACCGGCCGTCGCCGTTCCCCCAGTGATTGACTTGGCCGTAGGGGAGGCCGTAGCCGACCGTGTAGGACATCGGGTCGGCCCACGGGTTTTGCAGGACGCCCGGCGGGAAAAGCGTGGGGCTGTTCCAATAATCCGCCCTCCAGACGAGGATGCCCTTGAGCCCCCACTTGTAGGTCATCCACAGCCACATCCTTAAGTTCACGGCCGGATGGTCGATGAACAGCGTCACCCAGGGGCTCTTGGGACCGGTGCAGAGGTAGGACCAGAATTCGCGCCCTTTTGGCGCCAATTCAGCCACGGCCTTTGGGTCGACGCGGTCGAAGATGGTGCAGCCGATTTCCGAGACATCCATGATCTCGGGCCCGGGCCGGTGCTCAGTGATGAACCGGGTCAGGCGGGGCGCGTTCTTGCGGATATTGAGCATGCCCTCGCGGACGAAGGGGTAATCCTTGGGGTCCGGCTCGTCGAACCAATAGATGTACTCGCGTCCGAGCCAGCCGTTTTTTGCGAGGTGCTCTTCGACCTGGCGCAAGTATTGGCTGAGGAGGGTGTCGTATTCGGGCGTGCCCTGGCGGAACCCGGCGAACATCCCTTCCGTGCGGCTATAGAACGAGCCCGTTCCCAAGCCCTCGAGATGGAGGTTATAGGCGTTGAAGCCGAGCTCGTCGAGGACGCGGCGGGCGCCGCGGTCGAAGTCCGTGAAATCCACGCTGACCTTCATGTTCTCGAGAGGCATCTCGAAGTCGCCGCCGGCTAGGAGGCTGTCGATGCGGGCTTCCGGTCCCCTGGACGCGGCCTGAAGGACGATATCGTCAAACCAGGCCGTACCTTTCGTCGTCCCAGTGTTGTCGCGGAACGAGGGGAAAAGGCACAAACGAAGACTCGACGCGTCCTCCGGGAGCGTGGGGAACTCGACCGTCTCCTGTTTCCAATCCGCAGCCCCCTCGAAGACCTTGACCAGGTTCGCGGCGGGGATCCAGTCCCCCTCGGGCGCGAAAAACTCGCAGAGAACGGTGTATGGCTGGCCGGCCTCCGCGGTCCGGGCCCAGAACGTCAGCCGGAGTGGAGCGTGTTCGGCGATCGAAACCGGGGCGTCGTATTCCGCGGCGACGTTTCGCTCCGGGCTGTCGTCGACGACCTTGAGGGCGCGGCGGCCGCTGTGGACACCCTCGGTGACGAATTCACCGCCTTTCCAGAAGACACCGCTCGTTATGAGCTTCATCGGATAGAGCTCGAAGGGCGACGTCGGGGCGACACGGTGCTCACGCATGTTTTGATAGTAAAGGTCGACGACTTTCTCGAGCTCCTCGCGTGTCTCGAGGTTGTGGTAAGCCTTGATATCGCCCGTCGGCAGTCCGAACGAGGAGCGCACGGAAGCTTTTTCGGGGAGAGTGAAATCGCGCACGCGCAGTTCGACCGGCACCCGGCAGGACCAGCCTTCGGCCGAGAGCGCGATCTCTCCCTTGTAGAGTCCCGGTTGAGCGCCCGTCGGAACGCGGACCGTGAACCACAGGGCATGGTTTTCGGCCGCGGCCGCCGAGAACGGCCCGTTATAGGGGGGCAGCGGGTCGGGCCACCAGCCGGCCGTTCCCAGGCCGTCCGTCGGTGTCGTCACTTTGACATACTCGACGTGGCAGATGGAAATATCGGCCGGGCCGATGGTCCCGCCGTTTTCGTTGGCCAACGGGCCGGCGGCGATCCGGATCGCGTCAAGCCGGACCTTGGGCCTCAGAATGACGAGGAACGGCTCGTATTCGTTGCGTGCGGCCGTGAGTTTGACGACGCCGTCCTTGGCCGCCGGGACCGGGTCGTCCTTTATGACTTTGTAAGCCCCCTCTGCCCACCAGACGGAGCACGGCGGTCCCCCTTGGATAAGATAGCCGTATCCGTCCGCGTCCGCACTCCCCGCGAGGGACAGAACGAGCAAACATCCCCACGCGGCCGCCGTCGCCAGCGTCTTCCTGCGCATCAGCATGGCCTCCCTCAGCGGACTTTCTTGAGCCGCTTTTCGATCGCCTTCCGGATCTTCTTATAAGAGGGCGGGGGGCCGGTGCGGACGGGTTTCTCATCGACGAAGAGGGCGTCGGCTTGCCCCCATTCCAGGAACGTCGGCCGGTCGAAGGTCTCAATGCCGCAGAAGACAACCTTCTCGCCGCATTCCGCTACCGCCCGTTTGGCCCTTTCGTATGTCGTATTCATGGCCGGGCACCAGCCGCTGAGGAGAGCGGTCACGGTGACCCGCCCGGATTCCGCGGCCGGGCGCTTCTTGGGCCGGATCCAACGCGGCGGCCGGGCGTCTGCCGTGAACGGCTTCCATAACAGGTGCTGCATCCCTATCGCGTCCGCTTTTTTGTAGCCGTGCTTCCTGAACCAGGAAGCGCGCATGAACACGGGCAGGGCCATGCCCCAAGCGGCCATGCCCTTGGCGCCGAGCTCCCGGGCGTCTTGTTCTGCGGCCGCAAGTAGAGCTTTCCCCATCCCCTTCTTTCGGAAATCCCCGCGCCCCTGCTTATGGCCGTGGACCCAGATACAGAGGATTAAATAGAGGCCCTTTCCCTCGGCGAAGGATTCCTCGATGGGGACGTACTGGATCATGCCTCCGACCTCGCCCCGGTCGTCGAGGGCCAGCTTGACGCGCAGCCCTTTCTCCTTCATCCGGCCGTGCCATTTTTCCTTATGGTCACCGGCCTCCTTGACCTCGTCCGACCAGTCCTCCAGGCAGACGTAATAGAGTTTTTCGTGTTCCGGGGATAACGAGGTGATGCGCATGACACTCTCCTCTCCAGATCAGGATATCGGCTTCCGTTCCGCCGGGAATCGCTCGTAGTCCCCGGCGTCGACGATTTCGCGCAGGTGGCGGACGAGCGTCCAGAGTTCGGCGTGCGTATTGTAGAGCGCGACTGGGGCGATACGGATTATGTCGGGCGGCCGGAAGTCGGGGACGACGCCCCGGGCCCGGAGCGCCTCGGCGATGCGCAGACCTTCCGGATGGCACAGAGCGACGTGGCCGCCGCGACGGGCATCCTCGCGCGGCGTGCCCACCGAGAACCCATACGGCTCGGGCGCGAGGAGCTCGTCCGTCATCTCGATGAGGAAGCTCGTCATCTGCAGCGACTTGCTGCGGACGGCGTCGATCCCGGCCTCTTGCAGGATGGCGAGTGAACCGACGAGCGGCGCCGCGCTTAAGATCGACGGCGACGAGATCTGCCAGCCGCCCGCGCTCCGGGCGGGCTCGAAATCGAGGGACATGTCGAACTGGCGCTCCTTGACCGACCCGAACCAGCCCGCCAGGGCGGGTCCCCGCTCGAAATGCGCCCGGTTGACGTACAGGAAGGCCGTCGCGCCCGGCCCGCCGTTGAGGTACTTATAGCTGCACCAGAGGGCGAAGTCGACGCCCCAGCGGTCGAGCTCGTGGGGGACGGCCCCCACGGAATGGCAGCAATCGAAGCCGATGACGGCCCCTCTCTCGTGGGCCCCCCGGGTGAGGAATTCCAGGTCGAGGAGCTGGCCACTCCGGTAGAGGACGGAGGGAAGGAACGCCATGGCGACGGTGTCGTCAAAGCGCTCAACAATAGCCTTCTCGTCGAGAGTCCGGCCGTCGCGACTCTCGACAAGGATGAGATGCTCAGCCGGGTCCAGCCCCCGAAGCCGGATAAGGCTCTTCAAGGCATAGATGTCGGTCGGGAAATCAAGTTCATCAGCCACGATCTTTGTCCGGCGTCCTGCGGGCTGATAGAAAGTGGCCCCCAGGGCATGGATGTTAACGGTCGTCGTCCCGGACATCACGACCTCGTCTGGCGAGGCGCCGACGAGGCGGGCGCAGAGGGCGCCGAGGTTCTCGGCGATGTAGAACCATGGCGGGTCGGCCTCCAGCCAGCCCCGGATGCCCAGGTCGCGCCAGGATCGGAGGGCCTTCTGGAGCGCGGTCTCGGCGTCAACGGAGAGAAGCCCGAGAGAGTTCCCATCGAGATAGATAGCGCCCTTCGGAACGTGAAAGCGGCGCCGGAAACGACGAAGTGGGTCCTGGCGGTCGAGGTCTCGGGCCCGCTCGCGGAAGGCTTGAAGTTCTTTCTCCATCTCGTCCCCAGCTCCCGGTCGCTCAGTGGCTTTCATTTCGGGACCCGCCCGCGTTCGTCCTTTAGCCGGGACCTCACCCTTCTTGTCTCGCGCTATTTTTTCCTCTTATCCGGATAAGGGGGCGCCTTCGGCACTTCGACAGGCTCCTTCTCGATCTTCTCCAGGAGATGCTTCACTGCCGCCTCGAGCTGGGCGTCTTTTCCCAGGAACGTCGTATGGGGCGGATTGTCCACGATGATGTCCGGTTCGACGCCGTGCCCTTCGATCAGCCAGACGCCCTCGGGCCCATAGACGCCGGTTTCCGCCGCCGAGGCCAGGCCCCGGTCGACGAGGACGTTGCTGGAACTCAGCCAGATCTCGCCGCCCCAGGTCCGGGTCCCGATGACCTTTCCCAATCCGAGGCGCCGGAATCCCTCGCTGAAGGCCTCGCCGTCAGAGGCGGTGAATTCGTTGCACAAAACGACCATGTGGCCCCGGAAGGCATATTGCATATTCCACGAGGGCTGGCCGACGCGCGGCTGCCAGTAAAACCACGCTCGGCGGAGGAGCTTCTCGAGGACCCAGGAGTCAATGTTGCCGCCGCGGTTGTGGCGGACGTCAATGATGAGCCCCTGCCGGTCGAAGACCGGGTAGAAATTCTTGACCCACTCGGTATAATTGCCGCCGCCCATGGCTCTGAGGTGGACATACCCGAGCTTTCCGCCGCCGAGCTTCTCGGTCTCCAGCCGCCGCGTATATTCCCACTCCGTATACCGGAGGTCGGCTTCGGAGCCCGCCGAGATGGGATAGGCGATGGCCTTCGCCGCCGGGCCGCCCGCGGCCGGCTTGAACTCGACGAGGACCTGCCGCTCGGCCGTGTTGCGCAAGAGGAGGGCCGGGTCGGGGACGCTGAGCATGGCGATGCCGTTGACCGCCGTGATGACGTCGCCCTCGCTGACAGCGACACCGGGTTTGGCCAGGGGGGAGAGCGTTTCCGGATAATCCGGGTCGCCGCGATAGATATGGTCCACCCGGTAGCCGCCCTTAGCCTCGTCGCGGACGAGGCGGGCGCCGAGCGAGCCGACGCCGACGGCGTCCGCGCCCTGGCGCATATCGCCGCCGCGGACGAACGTGTGGAGGGCCGAGAGCTCGCCGACGAGGTGGGCGAGGAGGTCGTTGAGTTCGGCCCGGTCGCTCACCCGTTCCACGAACGGCTGGTATCGCTTGAACAATCCCTCGTAGTCCACGTTGTGGAGGTTCCGGTCATAGAAATAATCCCGTTCCATGCGCCAGGCGTCGGTGAACATCTGCCGCCATTCCTGGCGCGGGTCAAGGGAGAAGGTCCAATTCGCCAAGTCGACCTTTTTCTCGGCCAGGGTCTGCGGCGGGACGACCGCGGCGTCGATGACGTACAGGTCCTGCCCTTTTTGAACGAGGATCTTCTTCCCGTCGGCGGACAGCTCGAAGCCCCGGACATCCTCGAGCAGCGTCTTCACCTGGACATTCCGCTTGCGGATCTCGACGGCCTGGAGCTTCGGCCGGCCGGCGGCGCTCGTCTCCCGATCGATGAAGAAGAGCGCCTTTTCATTGAGCGTCAAACCGCCATAGACGCTCGGCGGGAGGGGGACCTCGTAGATGCGGCCCTCGAGCCCGGCCGGGTCGATGAGGACCTTGGGCGGCGTCTCCGGGGAGGGCTTCGTCTTTCTGGCCGGGCCGGCCTGACTTGGCTCTGTCTCCTTCTCGTCTGGCGTTTCTGGTTGCAGCTCATTGGCCGGCGCGAATGGGAATATTTCCTTGGGCGTCAGGGCCAGGGCGTAGATCTTCGTCGTCTTGTCGAAATAGGGCTCCGGCTGGCGCGGGCCCCAGGGGCTTCCGACGGCGCTGCGGAAATAGCGGTCGGAGAGGAAATAGAGCCATTTCCCGTCCCGGCTCCAGGCGGGATCATAGGAATCGACGCGGTCGCCCGAGAGGGGCGTCGTCTGGCCAGTCTCCAGGCCGTAGAGCATCAGTTGCGAGAATTCGTTTTTAGCCGCCAGGACATAGGCCAAGAAGCGGCCGTCGGGGGACCAGGCGAGGTCACCCGGCATGCCGTT
>Ga0299915_10004220_pt1 | contig 10469 bp, 9 predicted proteins | sample RVTome_13_FD_200263 | JGI IMG/M metagenome (GOLD analysis project Ga0299915, IMG submission 200263) | Soil microbial communities from uranium-contaminated site in the Upper Colorado River Basin, Wyoming, United States - RVT92D227 (version 2) ... | reverse complement strand
TGATACGGGGGAATCCAGTCTTTGAATTTCGGTCTTAGAATTTCTGGATTCCCGCTGGAGTTTATCCCGTACTTGATACGGGGCGGGAATGACACCACATGCGCAATTTATTATGTCGTTATGTATAGTTCCCGACTCTCAGCACCCATTTTATTAAATTGAGCTTCTATATCCGCAAGAGAATTTCCTCTGACCTAAAAAATTCTGGGAGTAGACCGAAAAGTTCATTTTGTGTTATGTTAAAAATGAAATACTCTAAACTTTTTCATAGGAGTAGAGGATGTACAGATTGAAAGTGACTGTGGAAAGAATTGATGGGTATTGCAACCAACCAATGCTCGTGGGAGACCACTTTTTTGTGGAGGGAGGAAAGATCACAATCCCCGAAAAAAGACATATCTGTCTCTGGGCCCTTCAGAGTATGATGCCGATCTTTCCACTCCTCCAAAGAGGGGATCTCCAAAAGAACGATTGGACAAGTAAGGTCAATCAGTTCTGCTGCCCTGATCCAAAAGGGAAGGTTTACTATCGAATAGAGAGGATCGAGCCATGATTTCTGTGGATATCTCTAAATGTTCGGGATGCAAACGATGTGAGGTGAACTGTTCTTTCTTTCGCACGGGAAAGACCGGAAGGTCGCTCTCCCGAATCAAGGTTATGAAGATGGAAGAGATCGGAGTCGATTTTCCTGTCATCTGTCAATTCTGTAAAGAGCGGTTTTGCACCAAATGTCCGCAGGGAGCCATTCAAATTGGAGACCTGGGTCAGATCATTGTCTCCCCTACCCTCTGCAATGCCTGCGGTGCATGCGAGCGCTTTTGTCCAATCGGTGCCATTGAACTGTTTCAAGAGATCCCTTTTGTCTGTGACCTTTGTGGTGGAGACCCCAGATGTATTAAGGAGTGTAATTTAGGTGCTCTCCAATTCGAACCTGAAAAAAAGGAAACCGTCAGTTTAAAAAGATGGGTGAAGAAAAATAAAGGCCTCTCCCCTGATGAAAAAAGACTTAACTTTACATTAAACCAAGCCGCTCCCTTGAGAAAGGAATGGATTCTTTTGAGGAGGAATTGAAGTGATTCATGGATATGCAGGTAAGATTTTAAGAGTCGATTTAACGACTGGAAGGGTGAAGACGGAAAAATTGGATTTGGATTTTGCCCTTCACACCATCGGTGGAAGAGGGATGAATTCAAGGAGGCTCTATCTGGAATTAAAAAAGGATGTCGACCCCCTTTCTCCTGAGAACCTCTTGATCTTAGGGGTGGGCCCATTAACAGGAAGTTTTCTCACTGCCTCTGCTTATTTTACCTTCACAGCAAAATCCCCTCTTACCGGAATTTTAGGAGACTCCTCTGCAGGAGGACACTTTGGCCCTGAATTAAAACAGGCAGGATATGATCAAGTCATCATCACGGGCCGAAGTGAACGACCCTGTTATCTCCTCATCACACAGGATAAGGTCGAATTAAGAGACGCCTCTCGCCTTTGGGGAAAGGATATCTGGGAGACCAGTTCTTCAATTAGAAAAATATTGAGAGACCCATCTGTCCAAATTGCCGCAATTGGACCTGCAGGAGAACATCTGGTCAAATATGCGACCATCGCTTGTAATAATTCAAGGATGTGTGGAAGGACAGGGATGGGTTGTGTCATGGGATCGAAGAATCTCAAGGCCATTGCCGTGAAGGGAACAGGGCCGGTTACACTGGCTGACACCCTCAAGTTTTTAGACCTCTGTAAGAGGATCGATCAAAAGATCGTCTCCCATCCAGAATTTGAAAAGAGGAGGAATCTGGGTACGACCATGCTCATGACCGATCTGAATCGGATCGGGATATTGCCAACCAGACACTTCCAAAAAGGAATCTTCGAACATGTGGATAAGGTGAGCGGTGAGACGCTTGCCAAGAAGTTTAAGGTAAAGAATAAGAGCTGTTTCAATTGTAATGTCCACTGCTCTCGATATTATGTCACCAAAGAGGTAGAAGGTGAGGGTCCTGAATTTGAAACGCTCTGTAGTTATTCCTCCCGACTGGGAATCAATAAACTGGAATTCACCTTAAAAGCAAATGCCTTTCTCAACCGAATGGGGATGGATTCAGTCAGTTCTGGAGAGGCCATTGGATGGGCAATCGAATGCATTGAGAGGGGGCTATTGAGTAAGGAAGACTTTGATGGATTGGATTTAAGATGGGGGAATACAGAAGCGATTGAAAAACTATTGAAGATGATTGTATCGAGGCAAGGTATTGGAGATGCCTTTGCTGAAGGAACAAGAAGTCTTGTTCAGAGGTTTGGGAAAGGGACAGAGGAGTATGCCTTTCATGTGAAGGGGCTCGATATGATCTGTGGTGACCCAAGAGGGATTAAGGCTTATGGATTGACTTACGCCATTGCCTCAAGAGGAGGCGACCATCTCAGGGCAGAGCCATTTTTCGAATTGACCGAGAGGTATGAAGAGGCTAAAAAGAGGTTTGGAACGAAAGAGGCGGCCAACCGACTGTCGGAGAAAGGAAAGGCTGCCCTGGTAGTTTATTCTGAAAAGTTGGCCTTACTCATCGATTGTCTCACCATGTGCAAGAATATTGGCCTCTGTATGGACATTTTGGATTTTGAGACGGCCTCAGAACTTCTCATTTCAGGAACTGGTCTGCACTTCACTCCCGATCGAATCGATCGAATTTTGGAAGACCACATCAATACGGACAGGAAGATGAATATTGAATTCGGCTTGGATCCATCCTCGGATACCCTGCCGAAGAGGTTCATTCGAGAGCCTTTAAAAGAGGGCCCTTCTCAAGGGTCTGTGATCCATATCGACAAAATGGTGAAAGAATACTACAAGATCAAAGGATGGAGTGAGAAGGGGATTCCTAAAAAATAAATCCTACCGGTTGCAAATAAGTGCATAAGGAACCGGGCAGGGGTGTTGGAAAAGCCTTACAGCGGCACCTTTTGTGAGCGGGCTACCGATTTTGGAGAATCAAACCAGAGGGCACTCAAGAGGAAATCGTCCATTACCCATAAATTTCCAAGAAGACCCGCATTGTAAGGCTTTAGAAATAACCCTGGCCGGTAACAGCATTGCAACATTAAGGTTAATTCCTCCTTATGTACTTCCTCCCAAATAAGCCCTCTTCATCATCTCATTATTGAGAAGGTTCTGGGCCGTATCAGAAAGTACGATGGAGCCTGTTTGAAGCACATAACCGCGGTCTGCGATGGAGAGCGCCATATTTGCATTCTGCTCGACAACAAAAACGGTCGTCCCCTGTTGGTTCACCTTCTGGATCAGTTCAAACTGCTGATCGACAAGAGCCGGGGAAAGACCCATTGAAGGTTCATCCATCAAAAGTATTTTGGGGTTGGAAAGGAGCGCTCGGGCCATGGCCAACATCTGTTGTTCTCCTCCACTCAAAGTGATCCCAGGCTGGTGGAGCCTTTCTTTCAATCGAGGAAAGAGTCCTAACATTTCTTCGATATCATTCTTAATTTGATCTCTGTCCGTTCTGAGATACGCACCCATCTCCAGATTCTCAAAAACAGTCAATCTGGGGAAGATTCTCCTGTTTTCAGGAACGATGGCAACACCCTTTGATATGATATATTTTGTCGGTTTCCCATCGATCCTTTCACCCTCCAACTTGATTGTTCCTTTTCTGGGTCTGCACACCCCCAAGATCGTCTTCAGAACAGTACTTTTACCCGATGCATTTCCTCCCAGAAGGCAAACCAACTCGCCCTTATAAATCTTAATATGGATGTCGTACAATGCCTGAATACTTCCGTAATAGGTATCGACCTTTTCAAGCTCTAATGTGGGAGTCCCATCCATTGATTAATTCCTTTTCCTTCCAAGATAGGCCTCGATCACCTGTCTGTTATTGGCGACCTCATCATAAATGCCTTCCGCAATCTTGACGCCATAATCAAGGGCAATCACTCTGTCAGAAATCGTCTTGACGACATTGAGCTTATGCTCAATCACAAGGATGGTATAGCCATAATGGTCTCTCAGTCTTTTGATAAAGCTGGTAATTTCGATGGTCTCCTGAGGATTCATCCCGGCAGATGGCTCATCAAGCATCAGAAGCTTGGCATTGGTTGACATCGCCCGTGCAATTTCGAGTCGCCTTCTGTTCGCATAGGAGAGAAAGATTGCCTTCTGGCCAAACCGGTAGCCAGTGAGCCGGGTTCCGAATAGACTTAACATCTCCTTCGCTACTTTCTCTGTCTCCATCTCCTCTTTCTTGTGGCGGGGTAATTGGAAAAGGATGGAAAGGGGTCCAGATCTCGTTCGAGAAAACTGGCTCACCTTAGCATTATCCAGGACACTCATATTATTAAATAGTCTCAGGTTTTGAAAGGTTCGGCAGATCCCTGCTTCCACCACCTGATGGGGCTTTAATCCTGTAATGTCAGAACTCTTGAAAAAGATGTTTCCAGAGCTTGGAGGATAGATCCCTGAGATGAGGTTAAACAGGGTCGTCTTTCCTGCACCATTCGGTCCGATGATGCTCAAAATCTCTCTCTCATGAAGGGTCAAGCTCAAGTCATTGACCGCCATCAATCCGCCGAAATTCATTGTGATTTTTCTAAGTTCAAGGATGGGGCGATCACCCACTTTATATTTAGGCTTCCACCCATCCCGATCAACCTGATCTCCTTCTTTATAATAAAGGTCTGTCGATGTCTTAAGAACACCTGTCTCATCCTTGTCCGGCCTCCTTTTCCCTTTAGTTAAAAAACCAATTTCTCCCAGGATGCCTTGAGGTCTTAATGCCATTAACACAATCAAGATGAGACCATAGGACATCATCCGGTAGGCACCATATTCCCTGAGAAACTCTGGGAGGATGGAGAGGAGAATGGCTCCCAGTACCACACCGAGAATATTACCCAGACCTCCTAAAATGACCATACAGTAGATGACGACCAGCTGGGGAAAATCGAAATTATTGGGGAAGACAGAATCTTGAAAAGAGGCAAAGAGTGTTCCACTTGCGCCTGCAATCAATGCCCCTCCTGCAAAGGCCATGAGTTTCATCCAGGTGGTATTGACCCCCATTGCTTCTGCGGCAAGCTCATCCTCACGAATGGCCTCCCAGCCTCTGCCGAACCTCGATCGCTTGATCCGGAAAGAACCGAGGATGACGAGGATGGCAAAAAACCAGATGAGGTAGGAATAAATCACAGGGGATACAATCTTCAATCCAAAAAGATCGATGGGGTCGAGATCGAAGATCCCATTGACACCGCCTGTAATATTGATGGGTCGATCGAGGTTGAGCAATAAAAGTTTAAAGATTTGAGCGAAGGCTAAAGTGACAATGGCCAGATAATCGCCTTTCAGTCGCAGGCTGGTCGCGCCCAAGGCGAATCCAAACCCCATCGTAATCAATGCAGAGAGGGGAAGAACCAAGAGGAAGGGCAAATGGATGTCGAAATGGTTTGAAGATAAAAAAGCAAAGATATAGCCTCCAATGCCGAAAAAGGCAACATAGGCCAGGTCCAGCAAACCGGCAAATCCTGCCACCACGTTCAACCCAAGGGCAAGCATCACAAATAGACCTGTCATGGTATAGATTCTAAGCCAATAGTTATTCGGCATGAGATGGGGGACAACAGCAAGGATCATCCCGATGGCAGCGTATAGGATCACTTTATGTTTTTTGCTCAATTCCTTTGAAATGAATCCCTGTTCCATCAGACTTTTTCAGGAATCTTTTCACCCATCAGACCCCATGGTCTGAAGATGAGAACAATGATGAGGATGACGAATGCCACCACATCCTTATAGGTTGCCGGGAAAAAGGTAGTGGCCAGAGATTCAATCAACCCAAGAAGGATGCCTCCAATCATGGCTCCAAAGATATTTCCAACCCCTCCCAGAACTGCAGCGGTGAATCCTTTCAGCCCTGCCTGGAAACCGACATAATAATCAACCTGAGTAAACAGCAACCCGACAAGGGCCCCTGCAATGCCACCCAGAGCTGAGCCGATCAAAAAGACGAGAACAATCATCCGGTCCACATCAATGCCCATAAACGTTGCCGCCTCAGTATCCTGGGCAGTCGCCCGCATCGCCTTCCCCACTTTTGTCTTTTTTACCATAACGGTCAAAAGTGCCATCAGCAAAAACGCAACAACGATTACAAGGATTCGCATAAAAGAGAAAACGACGTTTCCGATTTGGAAAACCCGGATGTCTTCTGGAATGAGGGAAGAGACGTGAAAGAAACGGGCCTTTGCTCCCTGATAGTGAAGAACAAGGTTCTGTAAAAATATTGAAACGCCGAGGGCGCTGAGAAGAAGATTCATGCGAGGCGCCCTGCGAAGTGGCCGATAGGCAAACCGCTCAACAGATATCCCCAATAAACCAGCCACCAACATACTCACGATGAGCATCAGAGAGATGACAAGGGAGGCATGGATGATGGGGGCGTTTCCTCTGCTCAGGAGATGGAGGACCCACCACCCGGCAAACCCGCCGATCATATAGACCTCACCATGGGCAAAGTTGAGCATCGACAAGATTCCATAAACCATGGTGTAGCCGATGGCGATGAGGGCGTAAACACCCCCAAGGGTCAGACCGTTGACCAACTGCTGGGGTAATTGCTGAAGATAGAAATCCATTTCAAAAAGTTTATCGAAACAGACACACTTGTCTGAAAATTATGAAGATAAAGAAAGGTCCTGACCAATGGAATAGGTCAGGACCTTTCTCTCAAACCATTTCTTTTCGCTCGATTTTATTTTCCGGTCATCACAGTGATCTGTTTGAAGTCTTTCCCCACAACCTTAAAGAAGTAGGTGGCACCACCTGCCAGATCTCCCTTTTGATCGAAGGTGACTGGAAAACCCAGAATCCCCTTAAAATTTTTGGTCTGGGCGACGTTCTTCAAAACTTCTTTCCGGTTAAGCTTACCTGCTTTGGCCGCTTTGTCGATCGCCGTCAGCAAGATATTCATGGCTTCATAGGCTGGTGGACCGAAGCCGCTGATGGAACCATGTTTGGCTTCGAATTTTTTAATGTAACCAGCGGCCTCTGGAATGGCATAAACATCGGGCGCAAAGTGATAAACATAAGCCCCCTCAGCGGCACCCTCAGCCGCCTGGATAAAATCTTTCTTGTCCCGTGCACCTTCTGTTCCAAAAAATATGGCTTTGATCCCCAACTCTTTTTTCTGGCGTACCCCGATCGCCTGATCCGGTGCTGTCGTGGCAACAAAGAATAATACATCCGGATTGAAAGCCTTCACCTTCGTCAGAACAGGTGAAAAATCCTTCGCACCTCCGACGATGGTATCTTGAAGGATATCCTGATCTTTCAACCCTAATTTTTTAAGACCTTTGATCGTCTCCGACGCCATATTCTCGCAGTAAGCCACCTTTTCATTTAAAACAGCAATCCGTTTGGCCTTGAGGTTTTTGGTGATAAACAGGGCACAGTTCCATCCATGGGCATCATTTCTCGCATTGACCCTGAAGAAATGTTTATAACCTTGGTCGGTCAGGTCCGGTTTTGATGCGGCGGTCGTGATCGTGACAAGATCGCAACCACCATAAATTTTCAAGGTTGCCTGACCCGTGTGGCTCATGGGCGGACCTATGACTCCGTACATCAAATTGTCAGCACAGAATTTCTGAGCCACGTTGACGGCCTGGGCAGGGTCCATCGCATCATCGCCCATGATATGCTCAATCTTCATTCCTTTAATCCCACCTTTTGCATTCCACTCATCCACAGCAATCTGAGACGAATTGAAGATCTCCATGCAGGGAGCGGCTGCGTCCCCTGTAAAGGCACCGGCATTCCCCACTCGAATCACCTTTGGATCTGCGGTGTAGCCTAAACTGGGGTTCAAAAGAAAGATTCCAAAAATCATTAAAAAAATGGCTGACATCGATTTTTTCATAATCTCCCTCCTTCAAATAGAATCGGTCAATTTAAAAAGATTCCAAATTTTTTCTACTTCCAGTAACGGTCGTTCGTGAGGCGCTCCTCAATATTAACCTTATAAAAATCCTGAATGGGCATCAACACTTCTTTATCCTTCTCATAAACTTCTTTAAGGGCATTTCGGACAATCTCTACGCCTTTAGGTGTCATCTTTCCAAGTGGCGGACGACATGGTCCCGATGGCAACCCAAGACCCTTCATCATCGTCTTGATCGCTAGTGGATTTCTGAATTTGGTAGGGACCTCAAATCCTTCATAAGACTCAATCGTGTTGACCGTAACCACTTTGAAGAAGGGAACCAGGACATCTTTTAGCCGATTAGCCTTTTCCATATTTCCACTCAATATCGCTTTTACCATCTCACCAATCGGTCCTGGAACGATGTTTGACATCACAGAGACTACTCCAGATGCACGAATATCATTTCGGGTCATCATCTCAAAGGTCTTATCATCATCGCCGGAAAGGATATCAAAGTCCTCTCCCAGAAGAGTTCTCGTCTTGGCCATCCGTTCAAGATCTCCGGTTGCTTCCTTCACCGATCTCACATTCTTATATTTGCGGTGAAGAATGGCCAGATCCTCCACCTCCAACTTCGTCCCTGTCCTTCCAGGGATCACATAGGGCATGATAAAGGCCTTGCGGAATGCCTTTGCGATCAACTCATAATACTGCGTCCTCAATTCGAGGGAGGATGGCCCATTATAATAACAATCTACAAGCACGGCTCCCTGAGCTCCGACCTCAATAGCATGCTTCGTTCCTCTGATTGCCTCCCTCGTGGAGTTCGAGCCTGTCCCTGCCATTACAAAAGCTTTGCCTTTCGCCAACTTGACCGTCCTCGTAATCACCCGATCGTGTTCTCTCCAGTCCAGAGTGGGAGATTCACCAGTCGTTCCAGTTGGGACGAGGTTCGCTCCATTCTCTATCTGAAACTGAATGTTCTTCTCCAAACCCTCAAAATCAATTTCTCCTTTTCGATCAAAAGGTGTGACCATGGCCGTCCAACAACCTTCAAACCTCTCGAGTTTCATCTTAATCTCTCCTCCTCCCTATATTTGAGCATATGAAGCAATCACTTTGGGGATTTATATTTGGTTTCTCAACCTAAACCTTAACCTCAACCTTTTCCCTCTATTATGGAGCAAAAAAAGAAAATTTCAAGAAGAAACTATTCACAAGCAAAAGATGTGAAAGACTTCTGGAAAAAGATTTGCCTTCACAAATAGAAAATTTTTTATTTACACGTTAGAAACAATTCTTCAAGAAATCGAATCCATCGCCACCTGATGATCAGGGCGTTCGAATTCTTTTTCAAAAAATAAAATACTTACATCTTTGTAAATTGGCAATTACACTTCCAATATGCAAAGTTATCGTGGTGGAGTGCAAGGTATCGACCTCCCCAAGTCTGAATCGAGGCTTTTGGAATGCAATGAACGATTTAAAAATTAAAGAAGCGTGGATCATAGCGCCAGTGAAGGATACTTATCCCTTAGAAAATGGGGTGAGGGTCGCACCTCTTCAAAAATTTATTGATTTTCTGGAATCTTTGAAACATTAAAAGAAGCAAATACCTTATTACCGACGCCTGCCACCGAACTTCGGCACCGAATTTCGATTGACACCGAACTTCGATGGGTGATGTTGAAGAAAGAATTATCTTGACTTTCTTAAATCGTGGTATTAATATTACCACGTGGTAATTGATTTACCACAACCCCAACGAATAAACTACTGGAAGGGAGGGATAATGATGTTTGGAGAATTCATAAAGGAGAGAAGGATCAAAAAGGGCATAAGCTTAAGAGAATTCTGCAAACGATTAGAAATAGATGCCAGTAACTGGAGCAAAGTTGAACGCGGTTTGTTTGCACCTCCGCAGTACGAAGAAAAATTAAAAAAGATAGCTCAAGCACTGGACATTAAATTCGGTTCTGCCTTGTGGAAAGAAATGAAAGACAAGGCGAACATTGATGCCGGCATCATACCGGATGATATTTTGTCTGATGAAAAGGTATTAAATTCCCTGCCGATATTCTTCCGAACGATAAGGAGCGAAAAACCTACTCCTGAAGACCTGGATAAATTAATCAACATGATCAGGAAGGAGTAGCCTTTTGGATTACAGCGAGTTTAAGTGCAAATGGATTGACCCAGGATCTCTTTGGAATATTGCTGACGAAGCGAAAAAAATACGACTCCTGGAAGAGCTGTTCAATTACCAGATAAGGATTGAATGAGGCTTCTTTTCATCATCTTTATCATTTTGAAAAGCATGATCCTTCGACATAAGGGCAAACGGGGAAATGCAACTTGACGGAGAGTGAGAAAATACGTAGGATGGGACCATATCCGAGGCAACCGAGGCTGGACACCTCAGGTGCTGGCGGTGAGGAAGTTCGGGTATACTGGACCAAAGGTTGCACGATTAAAAAGGTCTTCCCATGATACCTTATTTTCGTTCTCTGCCCCCAGGTCCCTCCCCAGAATATGCGTTGA
>Ga0299915_10004217_pt1 | contig 10472 bp, 7 predicted proteins | sample RVTome_13_FD_200263 | JGI IMG/M metagenome (GOLD analysis project Ga0299915, IMG submission 200263) | Soil microbial communities from uranium-contaminated site in the Upper Colorado River Basin, Wyoming, United States - RVT92D227 (version 2) ... | reverse complement strand
AATTACTGTTTCAGGCAGGCCTCAGGCTTGGGAACGAGGATACGTTTCCGAACTGGAAGGAAGGCACTGAATTCCGGGCAAAACGAGACAGAGATATGGATGCTGCAGCTATGAAGTGGAGCCCCGCCGACTGAAGTTGGCGGCTCTCTGCGAAGGCGGGTAGGGACAGCACTACTCTTGTCTGTAAGATAATGGGCATAAGTCATAAGGATACCCATGCAGAAAACATATTATTCTGTTTTCACCCAGCGGTTTATCCAAGGACTTAATGCAAGAAACAACACACTCCCGCCAACGCCGAATTGCACAACAGCCATAAACAGATTCGGCATCTGCTCAACATTTTCAGGATCAAAGTTTCCGCTATAAAGCCCTGCGATCAGGTTGCCCAGCGCAGCTCCGACAAACCACACCCCCATCATCTGACCATAATATTTTCGAGGCGCCAGTTTTGTTGTAGCGCTTAAACCCACCGGGCTTAATGTCAATTCACCAATCGTATGCAGGAAATATGTTAAGATCAGCCATGTCATGCCCACCTTTGTACCGGTAGCCACAATTTTAGCTGCAAAATACATTACAAGGAAACCCGCAGCCAGCAGAAACAGGCCCGATGCAAATTTCAACGGAGTCTTTGGATTAATATTGCGGGCAGCCAGTTTCACCCACAGTGCGCCGAAAATCGGGGCAAAGATTACTATAAAGATCGGGTTTATACTTTGCAGCCAGCCAGTCGGAAGTTCCCAGCCGAATAAAAACCTGTCTGTATAATCCCTCGCAAACAGATTTAAAGAAGAACCTGCCTGTTCAAATCCTGACCAGAACATAGCAGCACCGACAAAAAGAAAAAAGATTACAACCGTCTGCTTTTTTTCGTAAACGTTTAAACCTCCCGCAACAATCACATAAATAAAAAAGAACAGGATCACTGTTACAATAAGGACACCAATAGTATTGGCAATACCTACAGCGCTTAACATATCGATGTAACCATACATCTGCAAAAAAACCAGTAAAGATATGAGAATGACGGCAAGGGCAATGCCCATGGGTTTATTTGAAGGTTCATCAGCTCTTATTTTCTTATCTACTTTAGGATTAAGCCCTATTTCACCAAGGCTATTCTGGGAATTCCGGTATTGGATCAGTCCAATCAGCATTCCAAAGGCAGCCAGGCTGAATCCCAGATGCCAGTTTACCTTTTCTCCAAAATAGGCCACAGCAGTCTGTCCTAATATTGCTCCTATGTTTATTCCCATGTAAAAAATAGAGAAACCCGCATCACGTCTCGCATCTTTACCTGGATATAAATCCCCTATGATGGCGCTTATGTTTGGCTTTAATAATCCTGTTCCTACAGCAACAAAACAAAGACCCGCATAAAAAATTCCGATTGCCCCGGGGATTGCCAGAAGTGCATGGCCTGTCATTATACATATGCCACCGTACCAGATGGCCTTACGTTGCCCCAGGATATTATCTGCAATCCATCCTCCGGGCAGGGTTAATAAATAAACCCCTGCCGTATATAACCCGTAGATTGCTCCGGCGGTTTCAGTTGATAGCCCTAGTCCTTCCCTGGCTGTGTCAGTTGTCATGAACAGCAGAAGGATAGCCCTCATACCATAATAACTGAACCGTTCCCACATCTCGGTAAAAAACAAAACCCGCAGTCCTTTGGGATGCTCTCTAAACATAGGTTTCTCCTTAGGGTAATCATGGGACAAAGCCAGTCAAATACACCTTCGACTATTCCACTTCCCAGATTCCTGCTCCCGATAAGTGGCTATATGTAGACCCCGAATATCCAAAAGCGACTTCTTATCAGCCATCCAACTCAATCTTTATCCGTTTTCAGTCAAATATACTCCGGCAAGAACAAAAATTGAACCGATAATGAGGTTAGGGCCTATTTTTTCTCCCAGATAAAATGATGCGGCTATATATGTCATAGGAGGGATGGTATAAAGATAGACACCGACTTTCTGGGATTCGGTCTGGGCAAGAGCCTTGAAGTAAAGGAGAGTGGCAAGAAAAGAGCACGTTACTCCAAGAAAGGCAATCGCGAGCCAGGCTTCCCGGCTGATGGACAGAATTGAAAAAGAGTTCGCACGCACCTCAAACAGGCCGAAGGGAATCATGAAGACCGATCCGATCAATGTTACTATTGCTGTCAGTTCTAGTGCATTCATCCTGTTTGTCATGCTTTTTCCGAGCACCGTAAACACTCCCCACATGAATATGCTGGCAAAGACAAGGAGATCTCCCGCCATGTGGCCTTTAACGTCAAATGATGCAAGAGTTCTGATGCCCATTACGATAATTACTCCGGCAATGGCAATGATAAGCCCAGCGGCTTTTTTGAATGTAAGTTTCTCGCCGAGGAATAATATCGCAATGACAAGTATAGTCAGCGGCCCTGTGACCGAGTAAATGGAAGCATTTGAAGCTGTGGTATATTTAAGTCCTATTGTCTGTATGGAATAGTGCAGACCTGTCCCGAACAGGCTTAATATGAAAAGACGGCCGAGCCACTGCGAGCCTTCATATTTCGGCATTGAACCACGCACAATAAACCAGATAATAAAGCATCCTGATGATATCAAAAGCCTTAGAGTTACAAGCGTGAATGGCGGAACACTTTCGACAGCGACTTTTGTGGCAATAAAGGAGATCGCCCAGAAAAAACAAGCGATACCTAGGGCTGCTTTAGCTGACGCCGGAACTTTTCCGGATTTCTGAACCGGGTTATGCATTACCGTATATTTCCCCTTATAATGTTTTTCCGGCAAAATCGTAATATGTTTTGGCAATCTTCGGATAATCAAAATATTCAACCTTTTCCACAGATTCCTCCTTATAATTCTTGAGCTTACACAATCTCGATCTCCTTGATCCCTAAGTCTGTAATAACCGATTGCAGACAATCAAAGGAATTGTAATCGGGATTTATTCAAGCCCATATTCCTTGATCTTGGCGATGAGTATGGGGCGGCTTATCTCAAGTATCCCGGCCGCCTTGCTGCGGTTTCCCTCTGTAAGTTCAAGGACCTTTCTGATAAGCTTCTTCTCCAGGTCACGGGTCGCCTTCTTTATTGAGAGTGTGTCTTCCGGCTCCGCCAAAGGTGAAGTCTCATGATATGATGTAATGGATGATGGGAGTTCAGCGGGGGTGATGAGCCTGTTCTTCGCAAGTATCATTGCCCTTTCTATAACATTCTCGAGCTCCCGGATATTCCCCGGCCACCTGTGACCCATGAGCGCAGACATCGCCTCGGATGACGGTCCCTCGATATCTTTATTCAGTTTCTTATTAAATAGCTCTATGAAATGGCCGACAAGAAGGGGTATATCACCGCGCCTTTCTCTCAATGGCGGGAGATGGATGGTCATAACATTGATCCTGTAAAACAGGTCTTCGCGGAACCTGTTCTCCTCAACCTCCTTCTTAAGATCTTTGGAGGTGGCGGCAATAACCCTCACATCAATCTTTCTTGACGACGTAGAGCCGAGCGGTGTTATATCCTCATCCTGCAGAACACGGAGGAGCTTGACCTGGAGTGAAAGCGGCATTTCTCCTATCTCATCCAGTAAAACGGTTCCCTTGTCCGCATTGACAAAGAGACCGGGTTTATCCTTGACGGCATCGGTGAAGGCCCCCTTTTTGTATCCGAATAGCTCGCTCTCCAGGAGGTTTTCCGGAATGCCTCCGCAGTTTATTGAAACCATGGGATGGCTGGCCCTGGCCCCACGGGAATGCACCGCCCTGGCGATAAGCTCCTTACCGGTCCCGCTTTCCCCTGTTATAAGGACCGTGGTCTTATGATCCGCCACCTTATCAACAAGATCAAAGACGCTGGCCATGATCTCGCTCCGCGCCACCATGTTCCCGAATGAGTATTTCTGTTCTATCCTTTTTATCCTGTCCTGAAGCCTCAGGTTCTCCTGTTTCAGCCTTTCCCTTTCCTCGGCCTTTTTCAGGGTGAAAAGCACCTCATCGGCCTTAAAGGGCTTTGAGATATAGTCATACGCGCCTATCCTCATGGTCTCCATTACAATATCAAGCGTCCCGTAGGCGGACATTATGATAAAGGTCTTTTCAGGAAACTTCGCCCTTGCATTCGTTAAAAACTCCATGCCGTCCATCTTGGGCATCCTCAGATCACAGAGGATAAAATCAAAATCATTTTCAGCCATCCTGGAAAGCCCTTCAATGCCGTCGGCCGCCGCATCGGTTAAATATCCTGCTTTATTGAGCATCACCTGAAGCATATGACGCATATTTATTTCATCATCTATGATCAGGACTCTCTTTCCGGACTTGGTCATTGTCCATCTCCTCCGTTCAGTGATCCGTGTATAGGCAGCTCAACTATAATGGCTGTGCCCTTCCCTATGACGCTTTCAGCCCTGATTTCTCCACCCTGGCCTTCCACTATCCAGTAACAAACAGATAATCCGAGGCCTGTACCCTTTCCCGGATCCTTGGTTGTGTAGAAAGGATCAAAGATATGGATAAGCTCCTCTTCAGCTATCCCGGGGCCATTATCAATAAACCTTAACTCTATCATTGACTCATTCGGATTATCGCTTATGATGCTGATTTCCTTTTTCCCTGGCTCGCCGGTTAAACCCTCTCCTGAGAGCGCATCAGTGGCATTCAAAATTATATTCAGGAAAACCTGATGCAATTGATTGGGATCCGCCATTATTGTATCCCTGGATGCCCTTAAGTCGAGATTGATCTTTATCCCCTCCATTATGGACTGCGGCCTGAGCATATTGACCGTATAGGAAAGCAGATCATGGACACGGCTCTCCTCTTTCTTCCCGCTTGAAGGACGCGAAAAATCAAGGAGCTGATTGATAATCCTGTTGACTCGCGTTATCTCGGTCTCAACCCTGTCTATGAAATCTACTTTTTCCTGATCTGTTATGTCTCCCTTTCGAATCAAATCCAGGTAACCAAGGATTATTCCGATGGGGTTCCCTATCTCATGCGCGATGCCCGCAGCCAGACGTCCTACGGAAGCGAGCTTCTCCGATCTTATTATCTCCTTATGGGCCTCTTTAAGCCTCCTGTTGGCCTCTTCCAGTGAAGATATATGTGTCCTTAATTCCTTTTTATTATCATCAAGCCTCTGGAGCATGATGCCTAACGATCGGGAAAGATTGCCTATCTCATTGCGTTGATCTTCAACCATGGATGGGATAATGTCTCCGTCCTTGTATTCCTCCGTCATCCTCAGGAGTCTGTGTATTGGTTTGACGACAATCCTGGATAAAAGATATATGCCCACCACGGCCAGGATGAAGGTATCAAGAATAATATATAATAGGACCAGTTTTTCCGATTCCATGACAGACTTATAGATCGGGCTAAGGGATGCGCTGATGTTTACACCTCCCAGAGATCTGCCGTTAATTATGATCGGCGAAGATACGTTTATCTCGCTCTTCGCAAGCCACAGTACTCCCCAGGTGATCCCGTTATAATTCACTGACCAGTCCATGGTTTCCATCGCAATCCTTGCCAGGTTCAGACCGCGTTGTCTTGTCTCGGAAGAAAGATTTGCGGAAAAGACCGGTTCGCCATTATGGTCTACGATAATAAGACCTGAATATCCCCCGCCATCCATTAATTCAGATATATCCCTTTTGAAATTGATATCCGAATCAAGGTCCTTCATTCTCCTTTCGCCTGTTTCAAGGAAACGGCCTGTATTGTGTACAAGAATTCTAATTAATAGTCTCCCCATATCAACCTTCACGCTGATAAGATCCCTTTGATGAAAATTCAGCATGACCACATTGACCAGAAGCATCGCGGCTACGATCAGGAAGATAAGTTGCGTTAGTATTACGGCCCTCATTCCGTAAGATGGAATCTTCAATGTTATCCCTTAAAAATAAAAGTAATAATTGAAAAATACATCAATTGGCTGTTGAAAAAAGAGATAGACAAGCGCCCCCAGAACCAGAAAGGGGCCAAAGGGGATCTTGGTCTTCATTCCTTTTTGAGTCAAAAGAAGGGCGGTTCCGCCTATAATAATGCCCGTTAATGAGGAGATTAAAATAATTTTAGGTATTGCCTTCCAACCCATCCAGGCCCCAATCATAGCCAATAATTTTATATCACCTCCGCCCATACCCTCTCTGCCTGTTAATAAAAAATATCCTTCGGCTACAATATAAAGTATTCCTCCCCCCACTATGGCCCCGATAAGCGAATCATACCATTTAATATCCTTAAAAATAAGCGATACAAGAAGGCCTAAAACTATGCCCGGAAGGGATATACTATCCGGTATGATCTGGTGGCGAAGGTCAATGAAACTTATGACGATCAGGGATGCGGAAAATATGAGAAACAGGAAATACTGATGGCTGAGTCTGTATTTGACAAAAAGGTAGAGGCTTAATAATCCCATTATAAGCTCTACAATCGGATAACCTATGGAAATAGGTTTGCCGCATCCCCTGCATCGTCCTAACAAGACTATATAGCTTATAATTGGTATATTATCGTAAAACCTGATTCTTTCTCCGCACTGAGGGCAGCTTGAAGGGGGATAAACCAGCGATTTTTTGAGAGGAATCCTGTATATGCATACGTTAAGGAAGCTTCCTATGGCAAGCCCGAGTATAAAGGAGAATATTGTCATTATATCATTCAGGGACATCTTGAACGCCCCCTAATAAATATTACTCTATTGTCCCACCGGGGTCTCCCTTTTTTATAAAGGCGAAGAAGTACAGTGCCCGGTATTTTGCATAACTCTTAGCAAAGGCGGGCGGAGGGCTTCCAGCAAACTAACCACTAAGGAGGAGTATCTATCTACCCGGAACTTCGCCGCCCGCCTGACGACATCCTTATGCTGATTCTTTGCAGATCATTTCTTCGCCTAAATAAAAAAGGGAGACCCCGGCGGGACATACCTGTATATACTTCTTAATATAAAAAAGGGACCTTAATTACTAAGAAAATCATGTTCATGTCATTTTGTCAACATTGAGTCATATATTGACAACAGAACACTTTTTGGTTAGAAGAAAGGACATGATCATATCTATTAATCCAAAGAATCCGCAACAGCGCCTGATAAGGAGAGTAAGCGAAACCCTGGACAAAGGAGGTCTGATAGCCTATCCCACAGACACCTTTTACGGAATAGGGTGTGATCTCTATAATAAAAAAGGTATACAAAAGATATACAAGTTGAAAAACAGGCCTCTCAACCAGCCTTTCTCCATCATATGCGACAGCCTTAAAGAGATCAGCAAATATGCCAAGGTCTCGGATTATGCCTATAAGACCATGAAGAGGCTCCTTCCCGGCCCATACACGTTTATCCTGGACGGGACGAAGCTTGTTCCCAAGATCATGCTGACAAAACGTAATACTGTGGGGATACGCGTGCCGGACAATAATATCTGCCTCGCCATAGTACGAACCCTTGGCCGTCCGATAATCAGCACAAGCGCCCTGCAGGACGACCCTGTTTCCATTAAAGAAACCTACTCTTCATATCTGGATATTATTATTGACGGCGGGGCCCTTTATCCGAGCCCATCCAGCGTTGTCTCCTTGATCGGAGATGCGCCGAAGGTTATTCGAGAGGGTAAAGGTGATGTGAGTTGTTTTCTGTAGCTTCAGGTCAACTATTAATAAGGTCCGCTCCACCTGTATTCTATCTGAGGAGTCAGATTATCATTAACCGCGCTATTAATGGCCTTTGTCGCCTGCTGAAAGATTAAATCCCAGATCCTGATACCTTTCTTTTTCGGTAAAACCAGGTCTGCCTCCCCTTTTATTCCTGCCATGTTTTTGGCCAGATCCACCGCGTCCCGGAAATTCCCAAGCTGATCAACAAGGCCAAGATCCTTTGCCATGGCGCCTGTAAGTATTCGACCATCTGCAATCTCACGGACTTTTTCAACCGGCATATTCCTGCCTTTTGCGACTGCGTTTATAAACTGCTCCTGTATGTCCGAGATCAGATCTATGAGCAGTCCTCTATCCTTCTCTGTCAATTCCCGGTATGGTGATCCGATATCCTTGTATTCCCCGCTCTTCAGGACCTCCAGGTTGACTCCGATCTTTTTGAACAGCTCCTGTATCTGGATAAATTCCATGATCACGCCGATGCTTCCGGTTAAGGTACCTGGACTGGCTACTATTTTATCCCCCGCTGAGGCGATATAGTAACCTCCTGATGCCGCTGTGCCACCCAACGAGACAATCACTTTTTTTGTCCTGTTTGTCTTCCGGACCTCCGAGTATATCTCCTGCGATGCTCCAACGCCGCCGCCAGGGGAATCTATTCTGAGAATGATTGCCTTGATTCTTCTGTCGTCTCTGAATTCCACCAGCTGACTCAAAACAGGTTCGGGATCACTGATAATCCCCTCTATATGAATCACCCCTATCTTATTGGAAATTGAAAGGTCGGAGGATTTAAAGAACAGATTGAAGGCAATGGTTATAATCCCTAGAAATAGCACAATTGCCCCTAAGATAATAAAGACTGTCAAAACGGGATGTATTTTAGCTGGCATTATCGGATCTCTTATCTTTCTTATCTCCGTCATCAACAGACGGGATTCCCTCCTTGTCTTCAATGGGTGGATTGCCGTCTTCAGAAGTATGGTTATTATTGCGCTCCTCGGTCTTCCTGCTATTAGACCGGCTCCTGTTTTCAAGATTCATCATCCCTGCTTTAATCAACTCTCCCAGGTTTGAGGTGGCCTCTCTGCTGTTACTCATATAGCCCTTGTAGATATTACTTTCATCGCTCTCCTCAAGCTGCTTGATAGAAAGGGCGATCTTCTTTTCTTCTTTATTGATATTTAATACCTTTGCTTGTATGACATCATCAACCTTAAATCTGCTTAAAGGATTCCCGCCTTTCTCTCTTGTTAATTCAGAGACGTGAATTAATCCCTCAATCCCTTCTTCAAGTTCAACAAAAACCCCGAAATCGGTAACATTTGTCACCGTCCCGGTGACCCTCGTGCCTGCCTTATATCTCTCCGGAATCTCATCCCACGGATCAGGTGTCAGCTGCTTGATGCCTAGAGAAAAACGTTCATTGGCCTCGTCAATACTAAGGACAACGGCCTGAATCTCCTGACCTTTTTTGTATATTTCTGAAGGATGTTTAATCCTTTTTGTCCATGAGATATCCGATATATGTACAAGACCGTCTATCCCTTCATCAATGCCTATAAATACACCGAAATCAGTGATATTCTTAATCCTGCCTTCAATGGTGGTGCCTACAGGATATTTCTCTCCTATTACATCCCATGGATTTGGCTCAACCTGCTTAAGTCCCAGTGAGATGCGCTTGTTTGTTGAGTCGATATTTAAGACTACGGCATCCACAATATCACCTACTTTAAGTATCTGTGATGGGTGCCTGACCTTTCTTGTCCATGACATCTCTGTCACGTGGATCAGACCTTCAATCCCCTCTTTCACCTCTACAAATGCCCCGTAATCCGCCAGACTGACTACCTTTCCCCTGACCTTTGTGTTCACCGGATATTGCTTATCCGCATCAGTCCATGGATCGGGATTAAGTTGTTTAAGTCCGAGGGATACCCTTTCCTTTTCCGCATCGAATTTCAGCACCTTGACAGTGATTTCATTACCGATCTGGTAGAGTTCTGAAGGATGACCTACCCTCCCCCATGAGATATCGGTGATATGAAGCAGACCGTCGATTCCACCAAGGTCAATAAATAGACCGTAGTCCGTTATATTTTTGACCGTGCCTTTGAGCACGGAGCCCTCTTCAAGTTTATGTAAGGTCTTCTCTCTTTTAATCTTTCGGTCTCTTTCAAGGATAGCCCTCCTTGATAAAACAATATTCGAGCGGCGTTTATTGTATTTCAGGATCTTAAAATCATGTTTTGTGCCTATAAGCGCGTCAAAATTCCTGATGGGTTTGAGATCTATCTGAGAGCCCGGTAAAAAGGCCTGAAGACCTATATCAACTGCCATGCCGCCCTTAAGACGAGAAATAATCTCGCCTCTTATAGTGCCATCCTGTTCATATATCCTCTTAATCTCATCCCATATCTTGATCTTGGCAGCCTTTTCTTTGGACAGGATAATCCGGCCATCCTCGTCCTCCCTCTTTTCCAGAAGAACATCTATCTTGTCCCCAACCTTCGCGGTGATATTACCTTCTGCGTCAATAAATTCGGCAATTCTAATCTGACCTTCAGATTTATATCCAATATCAATAAGGACATACTCTTTGCCGATCATAACGATTTCTCCTGAAACCAGCTCCCCTTCCTGTATACTTTTCAGGCTTCTTTCATAAAGTTCCCTGAAGCTGCCTGACCCTGACTCCTCGTCAGGGCCCCGTTTCCCTTTATCAGGATGTGATGTTTTACGATCACCCGTGTCTTTGATATTATCTCCCTGTTCCTTCGGTTCACCCTCAATCGCATTGATA
>Ga0299915_10004216_pt1 | contig 10473 bp, 9 predicted proteins | sample RVTome_13_FD_200263 | JGI IMG/M metagenome (GOLD analysis project Ga0299915, IMG submission 200263) | Soil microbial communities from uranium-contaminated site in the Upper Colorado River Basin, Wyoming, United States - RVT92D227 (version 2) ... | reverse complement strand
GAGGAGGTCGCGAAGAACGGGGGCGGGCACATGTACAGCGTAGCAAACTTTGAGGAGATACCGCGAGTCCTCTACAAGGTGCTGAGACAGGTGTCGCAGGGGACTCCGGGCGCGACTTGATGGAAGCGACTTGCATGTGCCCAGTCGGCTATTCCGAATTGGAGACTGTGCGCGCTGGATGTTGTATGGCAACGCAGATATGCGACGTAGTTCTTTGGGTGGGTCGGAACGCACATGATAGAGGCCGAGCTGCTCCTTCGCGTCCCTCAAAGGTGGATCACCGAGATTCCCAAGAGGCACGAAGTGTCGATCAAGATACTGGGGCGTAAACCCTCGGGAAGAACGGGTGTCAGAGATCTCGTGGAGATAACGGGCACTCAGGCTGAACTGGAAACGGTCCTCGAGGAACTGGAATCTGAACCGTGGGTCCGTAGCTTCGATTTGGACTTCGTCGAATCGAGGAAGCTCGTCGGAGAGGTGGTCACTCCGAAATGCCTCGTATGTGCCACTCTCGCAGGATCCAACTGCTATCTCGTATCTGCAGACACCCGCCGAGACGGGACCATATCATGGCGCATCATTGCTAGTGATAGAGATGAGGTCAGGAGACTTGTCGCGCGTCTCAGGAAGGCCAAATGCGAAGCCGAACTCGCAAAGCTCACCCCCATCGATGAAAGGGAGGTCCTGACAAACCGTCAGGAAGAGGTTATCATGATGGCTTTCGAGCGTGGTTACTTTGAAACCCCGAGAAAGGTGAAGCTCAAGGACCTCTCAAGAATCACGGGAGTATCTCAGGCCACTCTTTCCGAGATACTGAGAAAGGGGCAGAAGCGAATAGTCGTGGATTTTCTGAGGGCCAGGAACAAAGGGATCTAGCCTTTTGGCAAACTCTCTCTATATGTACTTTGGGATGCCTCTCAAAGGCCTCGGAAGGGGGTCTACCATACGGTTATATATCCTGTCCCGGGCCAATTGCTGTACAATAACTTCCCCCCTCCTTTCTTTTTTATTTTCTATCTGATAGCGGGCGCTATTTGGAAAACCAATTACTACGAACCTTGCGGTGTGCGTGGCTCTCGGACTACCAATCCTCGACGGGGTTGTACCACATAGTCTTCGTGCCAACCTTGGACCTCATCTTCCACTTGAACGACTTCGGCTTCTGTTCGATGTAGGTGAGGAGCTTGTCGACTCTCTGACCGACCACCGTCTTGTCCTCCTGGGACAACTGCGGGTACTCGTCAGCGAACTTCTTGACCTTGTTGAGGTTCATGGTGGCTGTGTAGTACCAGCCCCAGTCATTGAACATGCCGACGGAGTCCAACACTTGCAGGTTGATCTTCTCTTTGTCGTCGTTCCCGACCTCGTGAGCACGAATGAGCACGATGAGGTCCTTGATATCTTTCTCGTTTATCTTCACGACCTGCAGCTTCTGGCACATCAGCTCACCGACCGGGGTTGTCGGTGAGTCGTGTTCGAGCCTACCAGCGTAGGGGACTGTGTGGTTCATCTCGAGCTGGTCGTAGAATATCTCGACCATGGGCACCCTTCCCCCGAAGAAGATGTGCCTTGACTTGCCGAACTGGTAAAGGAACCTGGGATCCGTTTTGTAACCCCTGCTCTGCACGAATTCGTAAAGCTGGGTCCTCTGTTTCCCGTATGCGACGAAGTCAATATCCGTGAAGACCTTCGTCCCCAGTCTAGCGAGATTTCGCCAGAGTGTCTCGTACTCCTTGCTGTGCATGTAGATGGCCATGCCGCCCATGACCCTGAGAAGCAACCCCTTCTTGCCCGCTTCGTTCACGAGCGTCATCGCTTCGTCTATGAAAACCTCAGGCTTCGGATACTCCTCTATAGGGATGTCCGCTGGCAAACGCACTGTCATCTGTCCATCATCCTGGCATTCGGCCTCAGAAGGCCGGACTAGCCCGACGTAAAGACATAGCTCTTCATCTTGGTATCGGCAATCGTGAGGATGACCCCCTTGAGGATGCCTTCTCCATACTCGCTGCCCGGGTTCACACAGAATGTCCTGCCGATGTAATGGACTGCTCTTGATTCGTGTATGTGCCCGTGCAACCCAAGGAATGGCTGGTGCTTCTTGATCGATTCGTACACAGACTTGCTTCCTACATGCTCGACCTCGCCAGCGGACTGACGCATCTCCCTTAGCTTCGGGGCGTAGTCCAGAGGCGTACCATACGGCGGATCATGGAAGTTGAAAATGGCCCTTTCCATGTTCTTCACCGTCGAGGCGAGTCTCTCTATGTTCTCCTTCATCTGATCCTCATTCCACTCTCTTGGCGTGTCCCAAGGGGTCGGAGACGTGTGCGCAATGGTGATCATCTCGTGGCCCAAGACATCGACGTTCCTCATCGCGCACGGTTTCATCACTCTGGATTTGTCGAGGATATCGTCCATTTCGAGGGGATCGTCGTTTCCAGGGGCCATGAATATCATCGCTTTCGAATCGTTGAGTTTCTCGTTCGCCAGATCCACCCAATGTTGGACTCGGTCGTTGATCAGCCCGTGGAATATCCTGCTTACCTCGTCGGGCTTTGCCCGCAGCTCATCTACTTCCTTCTGCCCAGCGACATACGGATAGAAACCGATGTTGTTTATCTTTCCAAGCTGGCTATCCAACTCGGTCTTATTGTTCATATGTTCGTCCTGTCCTAGGAAGTTGCAGTCGTAGGTCCCATTACCGTTGTCTATTACCGGGACCACCATCTTGCCAGCCAAGTCACCCAGGGCAATTGCGACATCTGCATTGTAGATGGAGATTGCGCTGATGAACTTCCTGAAACACAGTTCGGAACCGTGCAAATCAGTTACGAAGAAAATTCGAATGGGACGCAAAACCTTCGCCTCTTTTCCCCTCTTTCCTGGAGATGTTGCTTAAACGGGTAAACCCTATTTAACCATATTGAGCAGCATGTTCGGGAGCCCCCGACCAAAGGATAGTCTGGCTCAGAGGTATTCGGCATCGAGCCTTTCTTCATTCAAGCCAAACAACGTCTTAGTGCGAAATCAATCGCGGAATTGCCATTGAAATCTTTTCAAGGGCTGCTCAACCACACTACCTCAACAGCCAATATGTGGAGGACACTCACTCTTGCCCGCTCGTCCAGAGCATGATGTTCTCGCAATCTTAATATCGGTTCCTCGCAGTCAGGGTGAGTGAGTGTTGTACATCGATACGATTCTCATCTCCGGAGGGCTTGAATGGATCTTGGTCTGCCAGATTGGGTAGCTGACTGGGCTAGGAAAGCACCGAACCTCACGGTGTCTCCGCCTGGACCGAAAAGCAAAGTGATCATCGATAAGGACAGGAAGTACGTTTCGCACGCATACGACCGTTTGTTCCAGTTCACGATGACTCGCGGATCTGGAGCTGCGATCATGGACGCCGACGGAAACGTCTTTCTGGATTTCTCGGCTGGCATATCTGTGCTCAACGCAGGCTGGGGGAACCCGAGAGTTGTACAGGCTATCAAGGACCAGGCGGACAGGCTGGTTCACTCGCTGGCAAACGATGCGTACTATGACCTCGAGGCAGACTACGCCGAATTGCTGGCGAAGATCTCCCCGGGAGGCGCTCTTGAGAGCACTTTCTTCGGCAACAGCGGAGCTGAGGCCGTCGAGGCCGCGGTGAAACTCTCGCGGTACTTCACCAAGGGTTCAGAGCACATTGCCTTCATGGGTGCCTACCACGGACGAGTGGGGAACGCACTGGCGATGGCTAGCAGAATCAAGTACAAGTATGGTCACGGCCCGTACGCACCCGGTGTGTATTTCGCCCCGTACCCGTATTGCTACAGGTGCTGGTTCAAACAGGAGTATCCGAGCTGCAACATGTTGTGCATCGACTTCCTGGAAAAGGGGATACTAGAGTTTGGCGGCCCGAGCAATGACCTCGCATCCGTATTCGTCGAGCCCATCCAGGGCGAGGGCGGTTACATTGTCCCGCCAAAGGAGTTTCTCCCGAGGATGAGGAAGCTCTGCGACGACCGCAAGTGCCTGCTCGTCATGGACGAGATACAGACTGGCCTTGCCCGAACTGGAGAGGTCTGGGAGTGCAACTCTGCGAACATTGTTCCGGACATTCTGCTGACTGGCAAAGCGTCTGGTGGGGGCGTTCCGTTCGGTGCATGCATGGCCAAGAAATCCATTATGGATGTCTGGAGGCCCGGATCTCATTCGTCGACGTTTGGCGGGAATGGCATGAGTGTAGCTGCTGGCTTCGCGCACGTGAAGGAGATACTTGAGACGAACCTCATGGAGCGGTCGACGGTCCTCGGAGCACACGCGATGAAGCGTCTCAATGAGCTCAAGGACAAGTACGAGATCATTGGCGATGTCAGAGGCAAGGGACTGATGATTGGGGTCGAGATTGTCAAGGACAAGAAGACCAAGGAACCCCTGTATGTACCACAGATACAGGGTCTCGCCTGGAGAAAGGGCCTGATGATGATCACTGCGGGCATGTTCGGCAATGTGTTCAGAATCGCGCCACCCATCGTGATATCTCAAGAACAACTGGATATCGGCGTGGACATATTCGAGGATTCCATCAAAGAGACTCAAGCCTCCATGAAGTGATTCGCAGCAGCGCTCCCAATCGATGGGGCATCCCCGGATAGGATAATATGGACCATAGGCAATAGCGGGCGCTGGTCTGCTGTGTAAGTGAGGTCCCTCTGATGCTGGGCAGGAAGAAGAAGAAAGAAGAAGATCCTGTTACCACGCTGGCCAGATGCATAGTCATCCTGGATGATATCAGAGCTTATAGGAGGAAGGACGTCGAGCAGATTGAAGCTCTCTTCTCTGAGCTCAAGAAATCCCGCTTCAAAGAGCACTACGACATGTGGGTCAAAGCGCGACCGTCCGCTGAAAAGATCGTGGATATGCCCTTGAAAGTCGAGGGCGTCCGAGGATTGATCAGAACTCTTGCTTGGGTCAAGGTCGCCACGAGGGTGGCTCTCATTGCACTGGTCTTCTTCATTGCCATGCTTCTAGTGCCCGCTTGGGAAAAGGTCCTGGGCCCTCATCCATTCGGTGGTAATGGGTTCCTTTATGCATCGGTTGCAGTGGTGGCAATGGTCGTCATGATGAACGTCGGCCAGGTCATTGACTACAGGATCAGGAAGAAGATAATCGCCTACGAGGATGCCACCGTCGATGAGTACAAGTCAGCCAGGGAAAAGATGAAGGACTCCGTCGACAAGATGATGTTCACCCTGGCCAGGGAATCCGTTCGGAAGGATGTCAACAGGAGTGATTTTGGACTCGTCCTCTACTTCGACGACTATGACCACATCGAGGTGGTCAATCAATGGAAGCCGAAATCAATTGGCCTTTTCAAGAAGTCTTACAACCACTACCAGGTTCTGCCCAAGGTTTGAAACCGCTCCCATACGACCTTCTTCTCGGAGAGCCAGCTCTTCAAGTGGTAGTAGAAGAAATGAGAATAGTAAGAGGTTTTGCGGTCGTCTGAATGGTCTGTCTAAGCCGGCGGGAGCTCCTTCCAAGCCAGCTTGAGGTCAATCCCCTGTTTCTTCCAGTGTCTGACCCAGGCAAAGTACCAGATCACGCTGAAGACCCAAATGACGGAGTAGACCATGATGCCGCCTCTTGAGAACGGTTCTAGATTCTCCAGCGTGAAGAAGTAGTAGATCAGGATGCCCACGAACAGCAAGTTGATCAGCGAGGCCACCGTAAGCAGGTATATCGGTCCCAGATGGAACTTGTACGGTGAGGCTTCCCAAATCGTCTTCGCCTTCTTCACATACGGGAAGAGCAGTCCGGACATCGCCATCACGCCCCACGCGGAAAGCGCTTCGAGCGCGACGATGACTATCCCCAGCAGCGTGTCTGCGTTCATTGCGTATATCGCAATGCCGATCTCGCTCATGGCCAGCATCACAATATTGTTCTTGATTGGTGAGTGATACTTCGGATTGACGTCCGTGAACCACATCGGCCCGAGCCTGTCCATGCCCCAAGCGAAAGCCGCTCTACTGAATGCGATATAAGATATCGGCATCCATAAGACATCGAACAGAATGAAGACCAGGCCTATCAAGAACTGTACTGCAACGCTCCCAGTCAAGAGCGATATCAGGTAGAACGTGTTGAAGCTCGGCAACGCATACTCGTCGTATGCCGCACCTTCCCCGTTGTTCTCCATCCACGCGATGGCTCCCATGAAGTCTTGCCCCATCACATTGACGAGGCCAATTGCGAACCAGCTCAGGAAGAATCCCGGGATCAGTGCTGCAAGCACCTGGCCAAGGACAATATTCCTCTGAGGTCTTTTGACTTCACCGCAGATGAAGGTAATCTGATATCCGTAGGCAGTAGCCCATGCCACAGCGGGGAATAACGCCAGCGTTGCGTAGAGGTCGAATTCAGGTTTCATCCCGTCGGTCAACGCGACCTCCTCTACATCCCTTACCGTGTCGATGGTGTCCTGATAGAGCATAGTGCCCCCAGCATCCGTCACCGCGCCATCGTACGCATTAACGAAATCGGCGTGGCTCGCGGTCGTGAGCACTAGGCCTGCCACGATCAAACAGAAGAAGCCAGCAATCATTATGACCCGCTGGTTGATGTTGTACATCTTCAGTCCGACCACGACGACGTAGAACCCCCATATGTTAGACAGCGTGGCAATCACGAAGATACCGGTCGCAGAAGCGCACCAGTCGATCCAGCTCTGTTCCGCTCCAATGGACGCAAGAAGCGTCGTCATCCCAGGATCTGCCATCCATGGTCCCAACGTGGCAATCCACATCGTCATGACGAAACCTGCATTTGTCATGGACATTGCGATGCCAACGGCAGGGTGGATGATCCTGGAGTTGGCGATGTAGTCGCCGCCACTCCTGGGCATAGAACCGCCGAGGAAGCCCCAGACAATAGCGATGCCCAGGACACACATTATAGTGGCCAGTATTGTCGCCCACATCATGTCTCCTGTAGGCAGGACGTAGAGTCCCCAGCTGGCCATGGTCCAAACGCCCACTCCGACACCGTTGTTCATGAACCCGATGCCGAAAGTGTCGAGCAACGAAGCTTCACGCACTAGTCCACTGGCTTTTCTTGCAAAAACTTCGCCCACTCTTTTGCACCCCCACCTTGCCCAAGGGTCTCCCCCCAAGGGTAAGTCCCGGGAGAATTGATTTGTTGATATATTAACTGATGCAGTTGCGGCCCGCGTCTGGGATGGCGCTTCGTCAAGAGGAGACCGGGCACTTCCACAACCTGTTGTCGAATGATTTGCGAATAGGCAAGAAGTCACATCTCTACGTTTGCCTCACATGAGCGCCACCGGTAAGGGTCAGGCTCGTCACGCCAAAGTGGAGGTCCTCAAAATAGCCTCGACTCAGGGCCTGTAGCAGGATTATCTATCCTGCAGACGATACGCTGTGGACATGGAGCGCGCCTTCCGCGAGTCTGAGAAGTTAGTGATATTCGGTCTGACCCAAGATGCTCAGCTTACCGATTCATCGTTAGCCAGGCGCTTCGGAATGAAAGAGAGCACCGTGTCTTCGATCAGACGCCGACTCATGGACTCGAGAAACATATACTTTGCAAACGTCCCTTCCTTCCACAAACTAGGTTGCGAACTCCTCGTTCAGCTATACGGATCGACGAACCCGGCCGTCCCAAAAGACGTCAAGGACATGTCGCATCTTGTCTACTTGGACCACACGCCAGAGATATTCGACAGTGTCTCCGGCGAGGGGTTCATCATGATGTCCGGGGTGTTCAAGACGTTTTCTGATTATCTGGTCGCGATTGATCGATACGATCGCTACTTCATGGGAGTCAGGTCGGTCGAGAAGGCTGACCTCAAATCGGTGTTCTTCCCTCTGGCCATATCTCGTTTGTGCTACAGCTACAACTGGTCCCCGGGATTGCACAGAATCTTCAACCTCGATGTACCAAAGCCGGATCCAATAAGGCCAGAGTCTCTCGAAGTCGAGAAAGTCGATCTATCTCAGGCTGAGAAGCGCACACTGATCAATCTTGCGGAGTATCCTCATGCGACGGACGCCCAGATCGCCCAGATGATTGGCAAATCCAGGCAGACTGTCACGAACATCAGGAAGCGACTGGAAAGGAACTCGATGTTCCGCAGAGTCTGCATCCCACTTCTCTTCACTTGGAACATCGATCTAATCGCCTTCGTTCATACTCGGTTCAAGCCTGAGCTGGATTCTGAGACACGGCTCGCCCTTTCTACCGAGGACTGGATAGATCTGTCATGGTACACCCTTGAGCGTGATGCGGAAGCTTACACATGTTATATGTTCAGGGACTACAAGGACTACGTCAGTGAGATGGAAAGGATGATGAGGCCCTTGATGGAGAGCAATGTGCTGAGGGGCGATCCAAGCATCTCATTGGTCTCAACGGCGGCTGCAAAGGAACTCAGGGACTGCCACTACGCGCCAATTGTGCGGAAGTTGTTGGTCACCGGTGTGGACCAGCCAGTAAGAGAGAAGCAGTCTCTGGGACTCTGAGGAGCCTGCTCAGATAATTGCTCCAGAAGGGTAATCTACCAGCTCCACCGATACACAGTATGGAGGTTGAGCCACCATGCCCGACAGCCTGGGACAAGCACGTTGGATGAGCGTGAACAACGTCATGACGAAGGATGTCCTCTGCATTCCTGCCGAGGAGGATGTGAAGGACGCTTGGGTGATATTGATGGAGGCGGACGTTTCGGGTGCCCCTGTGGTTGATTCGACCGGGGGCCTTGTGGGTGTGTTGAGCACAACCGACATCTTCAGAGCGATCATGGACAGGGTCCGGAAAGCCAGGGTTCTTCATGAGTCGACTAGCCAGGAACAGGACCCTGCGGCGGCCGAACGAGAGGCACAAAGGGAGTTCTCATTGGCTGTGCGAGCGGTGACCGACAGCAAAGTCTCTTTGATACTTCCGAAGGACCAGAAGATAGTCAGCCTGTCCCCTGAAGATTCGCTGGAACGCGCTCTCCACCTGATCGCTGAACACGGTGTCAATCGGCTGCCCGTGTTGAAGGGCAATCGCGTGGTCGGAATTATCACTCGTCAGGATATCATCTGGCAGATCGCCGGTCGGCCACCCCCGCAAGGACATCCGACGCAATCTACCGTTTCCTGAAGAGCGACTCACGCCTTCCTAAAGGCCTTCCGCTGCCAGAGCTCTGACAACTATGAGGGCACCTTCGATGTGTCCTTCGATGTCAGTCTGTGACGCGAACATATGTCTTACGATTCCTTTCTTGTCGATGACATAAGTCACCCTTCCGGGCAACAGTCCAGCCGACGACGGGACACCCCATAGCTTCCTGACTGTGCCGCCTTCGTCGCTGAGCAGATGGAACGGGAGGTGGAACTCGGTCGAGAAGATATTGTGTGATTCTAGTGACTGGGAACTCACGCCGATCACTTCCGCCCCCGCCTCCAGGAAGACTTCGTAGGCATCCCTAAATTTGCAGGCTTCAGCCGTGCATCCAGGGGTCTTGTCTTTCGGATAGAAGTATAATACGACAGTCTTCTTGCCGAGGTAGTCTTTCAAGCTTACCTGACCGCCCTTCTGCGAAGGCAGTGTAAAATCAGGCGCTTTGTCCCCAGCCTGAACCTTGTTACTCAATGTCTGCCAACTCCATCGATGGTGAGGTCTTCCCCAATCTATCTACTTATCACCGAAGGGAGCACGTCGTCAGAACAGTATCGACAGGCATGTCAAAGCGCCCTCACATTTCTCGAATTCACTCGTTTCCAGAGGTATGACGCTGAATCCAGCTTCTCGCACCATCGCATGAGATCTCTTCCTTCCAGACGACATCAGAACCGTCCCGCCGACGGTCAGTGTGTCGGCCGCATAAGCCTCGGAATCCGGGAGCACTATCAGGTCGAAGGGAGCGAAAGCCGGATGTTTGGCGAACCGAGCAGAAACCACCATCTTGCCATCACCAAGGTACGTGGCGTAGCTCTTGAGATGGACCATGAGTGGGTCTTTCACTGTGTCCACTCGCACATCGAGCCAAGTGCGCATCTGTTCGACGCCGCTTTCGTTAGTTCGTTCACTCACCCCGCTTATCAGCCTACCAGGCCCGTGAATAACGTCTCCACCCTCCACCGTTCCAGGGCTGGTTGTCCTCTTCGTCTGCAGATACTCTCTGAGCGCTTCTTCAACAGGTCCTTGCTCCCCTCTCCTGGCTTCCCTGGCCATCCTGCAGATGAGGGCGCGTCCTGAATGAACGACTGCGTTGTCTTCAACGAAGCATGAATCCGGGTGCGAGTCGTCTGTCGGGAGCTTGATCACGTCGAGTCCGAGATCGCTGAGCGTCTCGCAGTACTCTGCGTGCTGCTGTCTGGCCCGGGTCAGATCAATCGAGTCACGTTCGGGATGACAGGAGATGCAGTTCCTGTAGCTCATTCCCGGTTCTCTGACAAGAGCTCTCTTTGGCGGATGGAC
>Ga0299915_10004213_pt1 | contig 10480 bp, 6 predicted proteins | sample RVTome_13_FD_200263 | JGI IMG/M metagenome (GOLD analysis project Ga0299915, IMG submission 200263) | Soil microbial communities from uranium-contaminated site in the Upper Colorado River Basin, Wyoming, United States - RVT92D227 (version 2) ... | reverse complement strand
TGGAGACCGCCTCCCCGGGGTGGATGGCGCCGACGCCTGCCGCGCCACAGGCGTTGTCGGCTCCGCCCCCGACTACCGGCGTGCCCGCCGCGAGGCCGCTGAGCGCGGCCGCTTCAGGCGTGACGCGGCCGAGCACCTCGGCGGACCCACCCACCTCGGGCAGCAGCGACTGCGGGAGGCCGACCGCATCGAGAATGTCACGGCTCCAGCGCAGTCCCGCCGGATCGAACATCAGCGTTCCCGAGGCATCTGACGGTTCGGCGGCGAGCGCCCCCGTCAGCCGGAACCTGATGAAGTCCTTCGGGAGAAGAACGGTCGCCACGCGGGCGAAGGCCGCCGGCTCCTGGTTCCGGAGCCACAACACCTTCGGGAGAGTGAAACCCTCCAGAGCGGGATTGCAGACCCACTCCCGCAGCCGCTCCTCGCCGCCGGCGCGGGTGGTTATCTCCCGGCACTCGGCGGTGGTGCGGCCGTCGCACCAGAGGAGAGCCGGGCGGACGACCTGCCCGCCCCGGTCCAGGAAGACGGAGGAGTGCATCTGCCCCGAGATCCCAACGGCTGCGACGTCCGCGGGCGGCCGCTCGCCGAGCACCTGCCGCGTCGCCGCCAGGCACGCCAGCCACCAATCGTCAGGATGCTGCTCCGCCCAGCCGGGCTGCGGCGTGCTCAGCGCCAGCGGGGACGTGGCCGACGCCACCGCCTCGCCCGACCGGTCCACCAACAGCGCCTTCGCGCCGCTGGTGCCGACATCGAGGCCGAGGAACAGGGCGTCGGCCACGGTCATCGCACGCCCAGGAGAAGATCCACCGTCAGCTGGTCGAGCCGCTCGTAGGCGCAACCCAGGCTCCGCAGCGCCGGGAGATCGAAGCGCTCTGCCTTGAGCTCACGGACTCGCTCGCCGGAGAACAGGAGGCGCTCGGCGGCTCCCCCGCCCCGCTCCCGCAGTTCGCTCAGGATTTGCTGGATCTCCGGGTCCCGGTTGAAGCGCTCGGCCTTCTCCTTAAGGATCAGGTAGGTCCGCATGCTCCCGTAGGCGAAGTCCCAGACGCCATCCTGATCCTCGGTGCGGTAGGCGTGACTGTCGAAATGCCGCATCCCCGGCCAGTGCGCGTCCTCGAGCAGTTTGACCAGAAAGAACGCGGCCTTCGGATCGTCGCTCCCGAAGCGGAGGTCCTGGTCGAAACGGCCCGGCTTCTGCCCGTTGAGATCGATGTGGAAGAGCTTTTCCGCTTCCAGCGCCTGCGCCACGGCGTGTGTGAAGTCGAGTCCCGCCATCTGCTCGTGGGCGACCTCGGGGTTCAGCCCCACCATCTCCGGATGATCCAGCGTGTAGATGAAGGCGAGCATGTGGCCGGTGGTCGGGAGGAAGATGTCGCCACGCGGCTCGTTGGGCTTCGCCTCGAGCGCGAACCTCAGGTGGTACTTCTGCGAGCGCACGTAGCCGCACAGGAAGTTGAGCGCGTCGCGGAACCTCCCGAGCGCCGCCCGCGGGTCCTTGCCGGCGTTGGTCTCGACGCCCTCGCGCCCGCCCCAGAAGACGTAGGTCTCGGCCCCCAACTCCACCCCGAGGTCGATGGCCGCCATCGTCTTCTGGACGGCGTAGGCCCGGACCCGCGCATCGTGGCTGGTGAACGCGCCGTCGCGGAAGACCGGGTCTGAGAACAGGTTCGTCGTGGCCATCGGCACCCGCATCCCGGTCGCTTGCAGCGCCTCTTTGAATTCCCACACGATCCGGTCCCGCTCGCTCGCGGTCGCGTCGCGCGGCACCAGGTCGTTGTCGTGCAGGTTGACCCCGTACGCGCCGAGCTCGGCCAGCTTGTGCACGATGCGGGTGGGGGCGAGCACGGGGCGCACCGCCTCGCCGAAGGGGTCCTGTCCGGGATTGCCCACCGTCCAGAGCCCGAACGTGAAATGGTGCTCCGGCTTCGGGGCGTAGGGGTCGCTGGCGGCGGGGCGGTTCATGGCCTGTCCTGAATGGCTGGGCAGCGGGGTTTGCGGGGATCCGCGGGACACCGGAGCTGCAAGTAGAACTGGAGCGGGTGAGCGGGCGGCGCGTAGCCCGCCGGCACCGGCACGCGGGAGAAGGTCTGGAAGTAGGCGATCGCGGCGTCGCGCCACCACGCCGCCTCCTGCTCCTGGATCGCGAGGAACGCCTGGACATCCCGGAAGCGCGCGTCATCGATCGCACCCGCCAGTGAATCCCAGGTGCGAGCCATCGCACGCGCCGAGTCCACGCCGCCGCTGTAGCGGTGCACCAGCTCCTCCCACAGCGTGCGTCCGGTCCTCAGGCGCTCGTGCCAGCGCACGCGATGGAACCAGAGGAGCAGTTCGGCCGGCACTGAGTCGCGGCTGGCCCAGCGCCGCCGGACGGGCGGGGAATACTGCTCCAGTGCGTTGCTCCCGGTGGCCGTGCGGTCGAAGCCGATGGCGAGGGAGTCGGCGCGATGGTAGTAGACGGAGGTCCAGTCGGCGCGACCACGAGCGACCCAGGGGCCGGGGCCGTAGTGGTGCCCCACCGCCATGATATGCGCCAGGCCGAGCGGCGTCATGTAGTTCACGACCGCCTCGCGGGAGCCCATCATCAGGCCGGTGATCCGCGCTACCACCGCCGAGTCGTTGGTGAAGGTCATGCGCACCCACTCGTCCGCGATGTGGCGCGAGCCGAGGGAGCGGTCCCACGCGAGGCGGCCGAAAGCGAACCAGTTCGCCTGGTTGAAGTGCGAGCCGGTCCAGTCGCGGTCGGTGCCGACGTTGGCGACGCCTGCGATGCCGGTCCGCGCGTATCCGTGAAGCGAGCCGTCGAGCACTCGGCCGACGGTCGAGCCCTCGCCGTGCGCATACGTGTCCGCGTCCAGCACCTCTTCGAACAGCGGCCCCAGGTACGCCAGGTGCGTGTCCTGGCCGAGGTACTCCTTGGTGACCTGGAGTTCGAGCACCAGCGGGGTTTGCGGCATGGCGCCGAACAGCGGATGGAACGGCTCGCGCGGCTGGAAGTCGAGCGGTCCGTTCTTCACCTGGACCAGCACGTTCTCCCGGAACGCGCCGTCCAGCGGCACGAACTCGTCGTAGGCCTGCTTCACGCGGTCGGTGGGCACGTCGTTGCTGTACACGAAGGCGCGCCACATCACGACGCCGCCGTGGGAGGCGAGCGCTTCGGCGAGCATGTTCGCGCCGTCGGCGTGGGAGCGCCCGTAGTCCTGCGGTCCGGGCTGGCCCTCCGAGTTCGCCTTCACGAGGAAGCCGCCGAAGTCCGGGATGGCGCGGTAGATCTCGTCCGCCTTGCGCGCCCACCAGGCGCGCACGGAGGGATCGAGCGGGTCCGCGGTGGCGAGCCCGCCAAGTTCGATCGGAGCGCTGAAGCGCGCCGTGAGGAAGACCCGGATTCCGTAGGGACGGAACACGCGCGCGACAGCGGCGACCTTGGCGAGGTGCTCGGGAGCGAGCGCCCTGGCGTTCGCGTTGACGTTCGTCAGCACTGCGCCGTTGATCCCCAGCGAGGCGTTGGCGCGCGCATAGTCGCGGTACCGGCCGTCGAGCGAGTCGGGCAACGCGGACCAGTCCCACAGCGAACTGCCCGCGTAGCCGCGCTCCACCGTCCGATCCAGGTTGTCCCAGTGGTTGAGGAGGCGGAGCTGGATCCGCGGCGCGCTGGCTACAGCGAGGTCCCCCAGCGAGGCGTGCGTTTGGAGCAATCGTAGCAGGTGGAACGCGCCGTAGAGCACGCCGACGTCGCGGTTGGCGGCGACGACGAGCATCTGCCTGCCCCCGAGACGGATCGCGCGAAGGACGAACCCCTCGCCTCCCACGCGCCGCAGTTCCTCGGCGATCTCGAGCGACGCGATCAGCGCTGAGTTCGCGGGCGTGCCGGCGACGACTGCCCCATCCCGGGTGACTCGGCGCGCAATGGGGATCCGGGTGCCGAGCAGGCCCGCCAGGCCCGAGGCGAGCTCGTCGCGCGCGGCGTTGAGGGTTGGCGAGTCGCCCTGGACCACCAGGTGGGTGATGGCCGCGCGATACTCACGCAGCCGCACGGGGTCGGCCACCGGCAGGTAACGCAGCCACAGGCGATACCCGTCCTCCGCGCGCAGCGGCGAGCACGCGACCCCCAGCACGGCGCACCCGAGGAGCAGAAGCCGGAAGCGTGCGCGGCGTCGCGTGCCCAGGCTGCCTGCCAGGCTCGGCGGCGGGAGGAACTGCCGGTCCGCCGGCTCGGGCTGTTGCAGGTTCGGGAGGGGCGGCGCCTCAGGGGGCAACGTCACTGGAGTCACTCGGGCATCGGCGATCATCATGCTATCTCGCACGGTGCACCCGTGAAGAAGGGAGGTGGGCCACGGTGATAAACTGACCTTATCACCCTGTAGGCGCCATAATTGCCCGTCCGCCCCGTGCTGTCAACCTGGCTGGATGACGGCTTGCTCCATCCGCGGCACGAGGAGGTGCACGATGGCCAGGGCCGTCACATAGGCGAGTCCCAGGACCATGAAGATAGGGGCGTAGTTGCCGTGCGTCGCCTGGAGGATGTTGCCGGTGAGCCGCTGGAAGAGGAACGCACTCAGCATCCCCGCGGCTCCCCCGATGCTGGTCACCGAGGCCACCGCCTGCCGAGGGAACATGTCACTCACGAGGGTGAAGAGGTTGGCGGACCACCCCTGGTGCGACGCGGCGGCGACGCTGACGATGGCGATGACGGCCCACATGCTCCCGGCCGCGGGCGCGAACATGGTCGGCACGATCAGCAGGGCGCAGAGGAGCATAGCGGTCTTGCGGCCGCGGTTGACGCTCCAGCCGCGCTTGATCAGCGCTCCGGAGATCCACCCGCCGGCGACCGAGCCCACGTCCGCCGCCACGTAGATCACGACCAGGGGCAGCGCGAGACGGGAGAGGCGTACGCTCCAGCTCGTGTCGAGGAACTTGGGGAGCCAGAACAGATAGAACAGCCACACCGGGTCGGTCATCGCCTTCCCGACGATGAACGCCCAGGTCTGGCGGCGGCCGAGCAGCTTGCGCCAGGGCACCCTGCCCGGGGGATCGGACGGATCGCTGCGGATGTACGCCAACTCGGCCGGGGTGACCCGGCGATGGACGCCCGGGTCGCGATACACGGCCAGCCAGAGGGCCAGCCAGAACAGATCGAGAGTGCCGGTCACGATGAACGCCCAGCGCCACCCGAGGGTGAGGGCGATCCACGGCACCATTAGCGCCGCCACCACCACCCCGACGTTGCTCCCCGCGTTGAAGAGGCCGAAGGCGAGGGCCCGCTCCTTCTTCGGGAACCACTCCGCCACGGCCTTATTGGCGCCCGGGAAGTTCCCCGACTCGCCGAGGCCGAGGAAGGCGCGCGCCGCGGAGAACCCGGCGACGGTGCGGACCAGGGCGTGCGACATCGCCGCGATGCTCCAGGTCGTGATGGCCGCCGCGAAACCCCGCCGGACACCCACCCGGTCCATGATGCGGCCCATGAACAGCATGCCGCAGCCGTACGCGATGCTCCACCAGGACACGATGGCGGCGTAGTCCGCGTCGCTCCAGTGCAGGTCCCGCGTCAGCGTCGGCGCGAGGATGCCGAGGACCTGGCGGTCGACGTAGTTGACGGTCGTGGCCCCGAAGAGCAGCGCCACGATCGTCCAGCGATACCCGAGCCCTCGGGGGGCCGTGCCGCCAGCCCCTGAATCAGCGTTGGACACCGTCACCTCGGGTTCTTCCCACACCGGACCGATCAACGCGGGAACCTGCTCGGCGCCAATAGCGCGACGACGAGGCCTCGGACCGTCCCCTCAGGTGTGAGCGGGCCGGGCCGGTCCCCGTCGTCGAATGTCGATTGCGGCGCACGCGCACGGCGACCGCCGCCTGGCTGCCGGCAGCGGCCGGCGCGAGCCTCGTCAGGCCGCTACAGTTGCCGTCGCGCCACGTCGATCGTGAAGCGGGTCCCCGCCGTGGTTGCCACGATCGTGCTGTCGCCAGCCAGCACACCCGTCACTGTCATCCAGACCGCGGCGAACTTGGCGTTCCCCGCCGCCGTGCCGAGACCGTACAGGTGCGCCTCGACCCGTTTGCCGGGCGCCAGCGTCAGGGACACCGAGTAGTTTGCCGCTGGGCTTGTCACCTTGGTGAACGTCGTGTCGCCGTTGGAGTACCGGATCGAGTCGATCGTGGCGGTTCCGACCGTAGCGGCGCGGTACGTGACGACGTAGCCGCCGACCTCCGTCGTGCTGGAACAGCTGGCCGCCGCCAGCACGACACTCAGGGGGACCAGCCACGCAGACCTGTGCAGCGGGTGGTGACGCATTGACGACCTCCGAGGAGCGATGTGTGCAGCTCTATTGGCCACCGCGATTCATAATATCACGTTATCACCTTGGCGCCACCCCCCCCACCAACCGAGCCGCTACGGCGGCAAGCGGAGGACCTCTGAACCGGCGAACAGCACGGCACCGATGCCGTGCACGTCGTTAAGGGGCGTGGGCCGCCGGTAGTAGTCCGCGAGACTGTCGCTCACCCCGGTGCCGGCGCAGATGCCCTCGATCTGCCCGTCGGGCCGTATCCTCGACCGAACGCCTTCCCATCCGCGCCGCGCGAGAGCCGCGTAGCCCCGCTCGATGTAGCCGCGGTTCACGGCGCGAGCGAGCGCGTAGGTGATCATCGCGCTGGCCGAGGTCTCCAGGTACGAGTCCTCGCGGTCGAGGAGTTGATGCCACAGGCCGTCGCCGCCCTGGCGGCGCGCGAGACCCTCGAGGTGTCGGCGGAGCAGCGCCAGCAGTGTATCGCGCTGTGGATGGTCCCGCGGCAGACGGTCCAGCAGATCGACCTGAGCCAGCACAGCCCAGCCGTTGGCGCGGCCCCAGAACGCGACTCCCTGCTGCTGCACGTCCGAGTACCAGTTGTGGCGCATCAGCGCCGCGCGCTCGTCGAACAGGTAGTTGTGGAAGCTCACCACCTGGCGGGCCGCATCGTCGAGATAGCGGCGGTCGCCGGACAGCTCGGCCATCCGGGCCAGGAACGGCACGCTCATGAAGAGGTCGTCGGCCCACAGTGTCCAGCGCCGCGGGAATGCCCGCACGAAGGTGCCGTCGGGCAGACGGTTCTGCCGCTCCGTCGCGTAGTCGGCGGCCTGCTGCACGTAGCGCAGGTAGCGGTCGTCGGGATCGCGCGCGTGAGTCTCGATCACGCTCGCGCCCATCGCGCCGTAGTCGTCCAACTCCTCCATCACGAAGCGCTGGCCGAACGGGTAGTCCCACTTGCTCTCGTTCCGGTGCATGCGCTCGAAGTACGGGTAAGCGTCGAAGCCGAAGGCCACGTTGCGGCGGACGAACTCGGCGTAGCGCGGCTCGCGCAGCAGGTCCGCGAGCCGCAGCATCGCGAGGTTGAGGACGCCGTTCCAGTAACGCCAGTCGGTGTAGGCGCTCGCGGGCCGGAGCCGTGCGTCGGGAGGGGCGTTCTCCGGCGTCGGGTAGTGCCGACCGGTCCCCTCGTCCACGAACTGGAAGGTGGCGTCCGAGATAACGGCGTCGGCGACCGTGCGCAGCACGCGCTCGGTGTCGCGACCGGCCTGCGCATGCGCTGGGGCGGCCTGACAGCAGAGCGCGACCGCGAGCACGAAGGCCCAGCGACAGGTCGTGCCCAGCTCGGCGCCGCCGGACAGGCGGCTGCGGATCGGCGATGATCGCGGGGCGGTGTCGCCCGCTGGGCTGTGGCGAGGCATCGTGCGAAGCTGTGGATGGAAGGCGGGTCCACGCAAGGCACGACGCGGACATCAGTCCGCCGGGACGCGGGTTTGCCGGAACGAGCGGTCCGGCCGTTGCGCTTTCTCGGCCGTCGCTGCACTCATTGCCGTATGCCTTGTCCGCCCGTTCCGTGCCGCCGATTCTGATCCTGCTGGTCGGGATGGCAGCGGTCATGGGCGCGATCCTGGTGCTCCGGCTGAACGCGTTCCTGGCCCTGATCGGCGCCGCCATCCTCGTCAGCCTGCTTGCCGTGGGCGAGCCCGCGACGAAGATCACGCGCGTGGCGGAGGGTTTCGGCCGCACCGCGGGCGGCATCGGCGTGGTCATCGCGCTGGCGGCGATCATCGGCTCCGCGATGATGCGGAGCGGCGCTGCGGACCGGATTGTCCGGGCGTTCCTCGCCCTGCTCGGGGAGAAGCGCGGCGCGACAGCGCTCTGCGCCACCGGATACGTGCTCTCGATCCCCGTGTTCTTCGACACGGTCTTCTTCCTGCTGGTTCCGCTGGCGCGCTCCATGCACGCGCGCACGAGACGCAACTACCTTAGGTACCTCATCGCCATCGCGGCCGGCGCGGCGGCGACGCACACGCTGGTACCGCCCACGCCAGGGCCGCTGGCGGTGGCCGGCGCACTGGGGGTGGACCTCGGGATCATGGTCCTGGTCGGCATGGTCGTGGCCCTGCCCGCCGCCGCCGCCGGACTGCTCTTCGCCGGGTGGGTGGATCGCCGCATGCCGGTGCCGATGCGGACCGACGAGAGCGGGGCGGTCGTGCCCGCTCCGGCCGGGCCCGGGGAGCAGCCGGGCCTGGCGCTCTCGCTCGCGCCGATCGTCATGCCGGTGCTGTTGATCTCGTCCAACACGCTGGCAGTGTCGATGAGCACCGGCCCGAGGCCGCACGCCGCGTTCTGGTCGGCGCTGTCTCCGTACACTGCGATCGTGGGGAACCCGAACATGGCACTGCTCTTGTCGGCGGCCGTGGCCATGTGGCTGTACGCGCGGCAGCGCCACCCCAGCCGGGCGGAGATGGCGTACATGGTGGAGTCGTCGCTAATGAGCGCGGGGGTGATCATCCTGATCACGGCGGCCGGGGGTGCGTTCGGCGCGACCCTCCAGGCGGCGCAGGTCGGGCCCGCGATCCAGGGGCTGTTCGCGGGGCACGGGGCCGGCTCGGGACTGATCTTCCTGTGCCTCGGATTCACGGTCGCCAGCCTGATCAAGATCGCGCAGGGATCGAGCACCGTCGCGATGATCACGACCGCCGGCATGCTCTCGGCGATGATCGGCGGACGCGGAGTGCTGCCCTTTCACCCCGTCTATGTCGCCACGGCGATCTCCGGGGGTTCGCTGGTCGGGGCCTGGATGAACGACAGCGCGTTCTGGGTGATCTCGAAGATGGGCGGACTGACCGAGGTCGAGACACTCAAGTCGTGGACCGTGCTGTCGGCCGTCGTCGGCATCACGGCCATGCTGGTGACCATCGTGCTCGCATTGCTGGTTCCGCTGCGGTAGCCCCGCGAGAGCAGGGACCGACGCCCGCCCGCAGCCCACCGGGGCAGGCGTGGTCCGCGTTCTCCAGCTACCCGCGCCGCGGCTCCACGTCCGCCCGGGTCATCGTGCCGTCCACCATCCGCCAGATGCCGAGGGCGTTGCGGTTCCGGAGCGCCGCGGGCAGCGCCGCATCTGGGAAGTTCTGGAAGCACACCGGGCGGGCGAACCGCGTGATCGCCGCCGTGCCGACCGACGTGGAGCGCGCATCGGTGCAGGCGGGATAGGGGCCGCCGTGCTGCATCGCGTGGCCGACTTCGACGCCGGTCGGGAACCCGTTGAAGATGAGACGCCCGGCCTTCTGCTGGAGGATCGCCACGAGGCGGGAATGCTCGCGCAGCTCCTCGTCGGTGCCGTGGATGGTCGCGGTCAGCTGTCCCTCCAGCGACTCCGCGATGCGCTCGAACTCGGCGGCGGCGTCCGCGACGACGATGAGTGAGGCCGGGCCGAACATCTCCTCGCGCAGCGCCGCGTCGTCTAGGAAGCGGGCGACATCGACCGTGAGCAGGGCCGGCTGCGCGCGCGCCGAGTCGCCGGCCGCGGGTGCGGCAGCGAGCACACGCACGCCCCGTGCGCGCGCCCGTTCGAGGGCGGCCTGGTACGCCTCCAGCAGCCGACCGTAGAGCATGACCCCGGCCGCGGCCCGCCCGACGCGGTCGGCCAGTTGCACCATCAGGCGGTCGAGGTCCTTGCCACGAACGCCTACCACGACACCCGGCTTGGTGCAGAACTGCCCGACACCCATGGTGATTGATTGCGCGAGCCCGTCCACGATAGCCTCGGTCCGCTGCGCCACCGCCGCCGGCATGAGGAAGACCGGATTGATGCTCCCCATCTCGGCGTAGACCGGAATCGGCTCCGGACGTGCTGCTGCGGCGTCGAAGAGCGCGCGCCCGCCGCGGAGCGAGCCGGTGAACCCCACGGCCCGCATCAGAGGGTGCCGCACCAGCGCCTGCCCCACGTCGGGCGACCAGCCGTGCAGGAGCGACATCACGCCCGGCGGCACTCCCGTGCCGCGCGCAGCCCGGCCGATCGCGCGCGCGGTGAGTTCGGACGTGCCGGGATGCGCGGGGTGCGCCTTGCAGACGACGGGGCAGCCCGCCGCCAGCGCGGACGCGGTGTCGCCACCGGCAACCGAGAAGGCGAGCGGGAAGTTGCTCGCGGCGAACACCGCCACCGGCCCGAGAGGCACCAGCATGCGGCGGACGCCCGG
>Ga0299915_10004212_pt1 | contig 10481 bp, 4 predicted proteins | sample RVTome_13_FD_200263 | JGI IMG/M metagenome (GOLD analysis project Ga0299915, IMG submission 200263) | Soil microbial communities from uranium-contaminated site in the Upper Colorado River Basin, Wyoming, United States - RVT92D227 (version 2) ... | reverse complement strand
CGACGGTCCTCCAGGTCATGGGGCTGCCGCAGCCGAAGGAGATGAAAGGGCTCGGGCTGCTGGTGAGATGATCTTCGTGAGGCGGGCCGTCGGCGTCGCGTCTCAAGGGATCGTGGAATGCTGAATCGTGGACAACTGCTGGCTGGCGCGTCCGCGTTCGGCGGCGCGCTGCTCGATCTCCTCTACCCCCCGCGGTGCGCCGCGTGTGGCGAGGGGATCCGCTCCTCCGCGGAAGGACCCTTCTGCACCGTCTGTGTCGACGCCGTGGACCCCGTGCCGTCCGGCTGCCGCAGATGCGGGCTCCCGGGACCTGACCCCGTCTGCGGGGCCTGCCTCGCCGACCCTCCTTCCTTCTCGAGCTGCCGCGCGGGCGGCCTCTTCGGAGGACCGCTCGCGGACGCGATCCACGCCCTCAAGTACCGCGACCGTCCCGCGCTGGCGCGCCCGCTCGGCGCGTGGCTCGCGAGCCGCATCCCGTTGCCCCGGGACGTCGCGATCGTCTCGGTCCCGCTGGGGCGGAAGCGTCGCCTCTCCCGCGGCTACGATCAGGCGGCGCTCCTCGCCCGCGCGCTCGGCAAGGCGAGCCGCCGGTTGCCGTTCCTGCCGCTCGCCCTCGCGCGGACCCGCGAGACTAAGCCGCAGGTGGGCCGGGCCCGCGCCGATCGCCTGCGCAACGTCCGCGGCGCCTTCCGCGCCACGAAGGTCGTGAGCGGCCGCGACGTCCTCCTCGTGGACGACGTCGTGACCACCGGTGCCACCGCCGACGCCTGCGCCGAGGCGCTGATCCAGGCGGGCGCGCGCTCCGTCCACGTGATCGCGCTGGCCCGCTCGGAGTGACGACCCAGCGGGCGGGCGGTCGCCGTCCGGGCGCCATGAAAGCGGATGGGCCGCCCGAGGGTACACTGCTCGGGATGCCCACGCCGCGACAGCAGACGCCCGCCCGAGCCCTTGCCACTTCTTGCCCGGCTCCGGCCGCCCGCGCCCCGCGCCCGCGCACGGCGTCGAGCCTCCTCGGGGCCTGCGCTCGCTCGGCGGCGGTCCTTCTCCTGGTGGCATCCCTCGCCCGCGCCAGCGACGCCGGGCGCGAAGAGCCGGCCGCGGACCCTTCCGCGGCGCGCCTCCGGGCTCTCCTCCTCGAGCTCGACCGCGACCACGCCGTTCCACGCGCCTTCGGCCTGCTGGTGGAGGTGGCGGACCTCGAGGACGAGCTGCCCGGGCTGGCTCCGGCGGCGCTGGCCTATGCCAGGATGGCGGAGGAGGGCGAAGCTCACCCCGAGGTGAGGGCCTACGCCCGGTTCCGGCTGGCGAGCGTGGAGCGGTCGCGCGGCAACTTGCGCCGGTCCGAGGCGGAGCTGGCGAAGCTCGAGTTCCTCTCCGGATGGCAGATCGCCGGCCCGTTCGACAACGAGGGGAAGCGCGGCTTCGACGAGGTCTTTCCGCCGGAGCGCGGGCAGGATCTCGCGGCCCGCTTCCCGGGCAAGCTGCGCGAGGTGGGCTGGCGCGCGCTTCCACCCGAGGCGTCCTCGATGGGCTTCGCGAACCTGGGGGCGGCGGTGCGCCCGTCACGGGAGGTGGTCGTGTACGCGCTCACCATCCTGGAAGCGCAGCGCGAGGAGCGCGTGCACCTCCACCTCGGGGCGAGCGGCGCGGTGAAGGTCTTCGTGAACGGCGCCCTCGTCCACGCCGATCCCCGCTACCACGTCGCCCGCATGGACCAGGTCGGAGTGGCCTTCACGCTGCGCAAGGGACCCAACCGCGTCCTCCTCAAGCTCTGTCACGACGAGGGGCGGCTCGGCTTCTACGCGCGCCTGACCGACGTGCGCGGGGAGCCCGTCCACCGGGTTGCGGCGCGGGTGCCGCCCGTCCTTCCGCCGCAGCGGGCGGCAGCCGGCATACCAGCGCTCCCCGTGCCGGGGCGCGCTGGCGCTGCCAAGCCCCGCGGTGCGGAGGTTCGTCCCTCGCCGCCGGCTGGCAAGTCCGTGCCCGTGGCGGGCGTGCTGGCCGCGCTGGAGCGGCGGGCGGAGGAGGCCCGTGGTCCGGCCGCCGCGCAGGCCCATCAGGATCTCGCCATCGCCCTCGCGGAGCGGCGTCCCGGCGAGGACCGCGAGCGGCGCGCGGCGGCCGAGGCGCGGCGGGCGGTCGAGCTCGCTCCCCGGTCGGCCGCGGCCCGGCTCCTCGCGGCCCGGCTCGACGAGGACGGCAACCGGCGGCGCAGGCAGCTCGAGGCGGTGCTGGAGTCCCGCCCCGACGACGCGCGCGCGGCGACCGCGCTCGCTCAGGACGAGCTGCGGCGCGGGCACCTGGCGCGGGCGAAGCGCCTCCTCGACCGAGCCGTCGCGGCCTCGCCGCGCGACGTGCCGGCCCGGCTCGCGCGGGCGGACCTGTACGAGCAGGCGGGCCTCGCCGCGAGGGCCCGGGCCGCGCGCGAGGCGGCGGCCCGGAGCCATCCCTTCCATCCGGCGGCCGTGATGGCCGCGGCCCGGAGCGCTCGCGCCCAGGACCGCCTGGACGAGGCGGGCCGGCTCCTCCGAAAGGCGCTCGCGCTCCGGTTCGACGACGGCCCTGCGCGGGCCATGCTGGTGCAGATCCTCCTCGATCAGGGCGAGCTCGAGGGGGCGGTGCGGCTCCTCGAGGAGGCGATACGGCTCGACCCGGCCGAGCGCGGTGCCCGGCTCCGGCTCGCGGACCTCCTCGCCGCCAATGGCCGGATCGACGAGGCGGAGGCCGCCTTCGGCGCGGCGCTCCGGATCGCGCCGGAGGAGGCCGAGGTCCTGGAGCGGCGCGGCCGGGCGCGGCTCCGGGCCGCGCGCACGCGAGATGCCCTGGCCGATTTCCAGGCCGCGCTCGACCTCAAGCCGCAGAACCCGCGGCTCAAGGAGCTGATGCGCGCGATCGAGCCTGCCCGCGAGCACTTCGAGAAGCCGTACCTCTACGAAGCGCGCGAGCTCGCTCGCGCTGCGCCCCCGGCGGACCCCGAGGACGACGCGATCGTGCTCGGGGACCTCAAGGTCGCGAGGGTGTTCCCCTCCGGTCTCTCCTCCACCTACACCCAGCTCGTGGTGCGGGTGCTCACGCGACGAGGGGTGGACGCCTGGCGCGCCTGGTCCGCGGACTACAGCGCCGACCGGCAGGAGCTGCGGGTCGAGCGCGCGCGCATCGTGAAGCCCGACGGCGCGGTGGTCGAGAGCGCCCAGGAGAGCGACCAGAGCGCGAGCGAGCCCTGGTACCGGCTCTACTACGACACGCGCAGGCGGACCCTCAGGTTTCCGGGCCTGGCTCCTGGCGATCTCCTCGAGATCGCGGTGCGGACCGACGACGTGGCGAGCGAGAACCTGCTCGCCGACACCTTCGGCGATCTCGTGTTCCTCGGCGCCGGCGTGCGTAAGGTCCGGGCCGACTACGTCCTCCTCGTCCCGGAGAGCCGCCGGATCTTCGCGAGCGAGTCCGCGCTCCCCGGAGATCACCCGGACTCGCCCATGCCAACGTCTGCGAAGCACGAAGAACGGCGAGAGGCGAGTCTCACCCGGAGCGAGCGAGTCCTCCCGGGAGCCGTCGTCGAGCGGCGCTGGACGGCCCGCGACGTGCCGAGGATCCGCTCGGAGCCGGGCATGCCTGGCTGGAGCGAGATCGCGCCCTACGTGCACGTCTCCACCTACGAGAGCTGGGCCGACGTGGGAGCGTTCTACTGGAGGCTCGTCCGGGAGCAGCTCGCGGTCACGCCCGAAATCCGCGAAGCGGCCGCCCGCATCGCCTCCGGCGTACGCGCGGAGCGGCCCGCGAAGGGCCGCCCGGAGGCTGGCGACGAGCTCGCGCTCGTCCAGGCCGTGCACCGCTTCGTGGTGACGAACACCCGGTACGTGGGGCTCGAGTTCGGCATCCACGGCTACAGGCCCTACCGTGCCGACCAGGTCCTCGAGCGTCGCTTCGGCGACTGCAAGGACAAGGCGGGCCTCGCGCACGCGCTGCTCGAGGCGCTCGGGATCGACTCGCGGCTCGTGCTCCTGCGCACGCGGCGGCTCGGGCGCATCCCCGAGCGGCCTGCCTCGCTCGCCGTGTTCAACCACGCCATCCTGTACGTTCCCAGCCACGACCTGTGGCTCGACGGCACGGCCTCGTACTCGGGGACGCGCGACCTGCCGGAGGAGGACAGGGGGGCGACGGTGCTGGTGGTGAACCCGTCCGGTCCCGCCCGGTTCGGCGCCATCCCGGAGGGCCGGCCCGGGGACAATGCGACCACGAGCCGTTACCAGATCGCGCTGGCTGCGGACGGCAGCGCGCTCGTGACAGGCGAGGCGCGCGTCGTCGGTGCGCACGCTCCGGGCTACCGGCGCGCCTACGCGGCCGAGCACGATCGGCGCTCCCGCCTGGAGCAGGCGATGAGCCAGGCCTTTCCTGGCCTGACGGTGAAGTCGGTGACCGTCTCCGATCTGAGCCGGCTCGAGGAGGGCGTCTCGATGCACTTCTCGCTGGCGTTGCCGCGGCTCGCCGACCGGGAGGGTGAGGGGCTGCGCTTCCTGCCCTTCGGGGCCAAGCACCGCTACGCCGAGAGCCTGGCTCCGCTCTCGTCCCGGCGCTTCGATCTGGTGGTGGGGCAGCCCTGGGAGACGCGGCTCACCTACCGGTACGCGCTCCCGAAGGGCTTCGCGCCGATCGGCCTCCCCGCGCCGGTACAGCTCGAGACGCCCTTCGCGTCCTTCGAGGCGGTGTGCCGGCAGGAGGCGGGGATCGTCCACGCCGAGGCGCGTATCGCCATGAAGAAGGGGCTCGTGACGGCCGCCGAGTACCCCGCCTTCCGGGAGTTCCTCGGGCACGTGGATCGAGCCCTGGCCAGCTCGGTACGCGTCGGCCCTGGCCCGGCACCCACCGCGACCCGTGTGAAGGCCCCATGAACGAGCTCGAGAACGCATCGCTCTGGCGGCGGGGGACGAGCCCCCGCCCTGCGTTTCGCGCGAGCTGGCCGGGATGGGTGAATCCCTGCCTCGTGCTCCTGGTCGTAGCGATCACCGGCTGCGCCGCGGCGCACGTCCCGCTCGACCGCCCCGAGGGAGACGCCGCCGCTGCGCATGCGTCCGGGCGCGAGCTGGCCCGGGCGGGGCTCGATGCTTACCTGCTCCGCAACGACGCCGCGACCGCGGGGCGCCGCCTGGAGGCGGCCGTGCACCGCGACGGGCGAGACCCGTGGGCGCGCTACGGGGCGGCGCTCCTCGCCCGCCGCCGCCTGGACGAGGCGTCCGAGGTCGCTCACCTGGTGGCGCTCGTCGCGGGCGCGCCGGCGCATCCCCTCGCGGCAGCGGCAGCCCGCCGCCTGGGGGACCTCGCCGAGCTCTCCCCTCCGCTCGCGCGAGAGGTCGAGTCCGGCCTGGCGCCCGTGCAGCCGCGGCTGCGGGGGGTCGGGGCCGCCCGCGTTCGCTCGGCCCGCACCGCGGCGGCGATCGCGCTGGGCGACTGGCAGCGCGCGCAGGGCCTCCGGGCCGAGAACGGCCTCGTGACCTCGTGGACGCTGGCAGGTCCCTTCGGCGCGCTGCACGCGCTCCAGATCGACGAGCCCTTCGCCCCGGAGGAGGGCACGGTGCCCGCGAGCACGCCCTCTCCGGCCGGGCTTCCACCCGTGCCTGCACGGGCGATCCCCTGCCCCGGGGGCGTCCTCGCGCTCGAGGGGGAGCCGGCGGGCGGCGACATCTTCTACCTGGCCGCCGACGCGACGCTGGCGCGCGGCGGCGAGTACCTGCTCACGGTGGCCGGCACCACGACGCTGCGCGCCTTCGTCGACGGCTCTCCGGTGGTGGATCGGCGTGCCTACGCGGGCTTCCCGCCCCTGGCGCAGGTCGTGGCGATCGACCTCGACGCAGGCCGCCATCGCCTCCTCGTCAAGATCGGGCGCGGCGTCGCTCAGGCGCAGGTAGGGGTCGCCCTGTCGAGGGCGGATGGTGCTCCCTCCGATGCGCGCTTCGCGCCGGTGACCCCCGGCGACCGCGGGCCGGCCGTCCACGGCGGCCCGCTCCCGCGGGTGCTCTTCACCGCGCGAGAGGTCGCGGTGGCCCTGGAGCGCGAGGCGGGCCCTGACGTGTCGCGCCTCGCCGCGGCGCGGGACGCGCTGGAGGTCGATCGGGAGGCCTCGAAGGCGCTCCTCGACGAGGCGCTCGCGCGCGTCCCCGGGTCCGCCGCGCTGCTCGTCGTGCGGGCGGAGGCGCGTCGCGAGGACGCGACCCTCTCCGAGCGGATCGCGCGGGCGTGGGCAGGAGCGGATCTGGAGAAGGCGCTCGCCGCGGATGCGGGTGACGCCGAGGCGCGGGTCGCGCGCGCCGAGATGGAGCTGGCCGCCGAGCGGCACGACGAGGCGGGGGCGCTCCTGGAAGGCCTCGCCGAGGCGGATGCGGCTCGGCCGCGGGCGCTCCTGGCTCAGGCGAGGCTCGCCCGGGCGCGCGATCTCGCCGAGCGCGCCGAGCGGCTGGCCGAGGAGGCGCGCCGGACCGGGGGCGATTGCGCCGCGCTCGACCTCCTGCTCGACCTCGCCACCCGGCGCGAAGCGCTGGCCAGGCAGGACGAGCTCGTGGACGCGCTCTCGCGGTGCCCGGCCGGGCGCGAGCGTCTCGTGGAACACCGCCGGCGCCGCGGTGACCTGGCAGGGGCCCTGGCGGTGGCGAACGACATCGCGCGGGAAGCGCCGGCGCGCGTGAGCTCGCGCCTCGCTCGCGCGCACCTGCTTGCCGCAGGCGGCGATCCGCGCGCGGCCGCCGAGGATCTCGCCGACCTGACCCGCACCTGGCCGCGCGACGCTCGCCTCGAGAAGTTGCGGGCCGAGTACCTGGAATCAGCCGGAGACGCGGGGGGAGCGCGGAGGTCCCGCGAGCGCGCCCTCCTCCTGGACGGAGGCGATCTCGCGCTCCGCAGGGCGCTCTCGATGGAGGAGGGGAAGGAGCCGCTCGACGAGTTCTCCGAGGACGGCGGGCGCGCCATCGCCGCCTACCGCGCCGCCCGGCCCGGCTACGCGACCTCGAGCGTGACGGTGCTCGACCTCGGCGCGGTGGAGGCGCATCGCGACGGCGCGCAAACCGAGCGGGTCCACACGGTGGTGGAGGCGCGCGACGCACGCGCCGTGGACCACGTGGGCGAGGTCTCCGTCCCGCAGGGAGCCGAGCTGCTCGTGGCACGGACGGTGAAGCGGGACGGCAGGATCCTCGAGCCCGAGGGCCCGCTCGGAGACAAGCGCACGCTCTCGCTCCCCGGGCTCGAGCCGGGCGACTTCGCCGAGTGGGAGTGGCTGCGCAGCGTTCCCGCGCGCGGGCCTGCCGTGCCTGGCTTCACCGCCGAACCCTTCTTCTTCCGCGGCGACACGCCGCTCTGGCGCTCAATTTACACAGCCGCGGCACCCTACACAGCCGCGGCGCCCCACGCGGCCGCTGCCGCGCCGGGGCTCGATCTCGAGGTGGACGCGCATCACATGCTGGCGCCCGAGCGGCGGACGGAGGGGGGCCGCGCCGTGGTCCGCGTGCTGCGCGAGGGCGTCATGCCGCTCCTCGCCGAGCCGAACGCCCCCTCCGACTCCGAGCATCTGCCCTTCCTGCAGGTGGGGGCCGGGGCGGACCGGGACGCCCTGGCCCGTGCCCTCGCCGACTCCATGCTGGAGGCCTTCCGTCCCAGCCACGAGGTGAAGGTGCTCGCCGCCGAGATCTCTCGCGGCGAGTCCCTTCGCGAACCCACGGGCTCCGCCTCGGCGGCAGGTGACGGGCAGGGAGGGCAGGGGCCCGGCGGGCGCTCCCCGGCCGAGGAGGCGCTCGCGCGCGCGGCGTATCTTCGCGTGAACCAGATCGTGCTCGGCCAGGGCGGAGCCTTCGCGGAGCCGGCTGGCGCCATCCTCTCGCGCGGGCGCGGCAGCCGGACGGTCCTCCTCAAGTCGCTCCTCGACGCGCTCGGGGTGAAGTCCCGGATCGCGCTGCTGCGTGACTTCACGAGCGATCCGGCGCCGTTCCGCTTTCCGCGCCCGGATCTCTACCGCCACGCGGTCCTCCGGGTAGAGGCGGCCGGGCGCGTGTTCTGGCTCGACCCCACGACGCGCGGGACGCCATTCGGGACGCTCCCGGGTCCTCTCCGCGGCGCCGCCGCGCTGGTGCTGCCGGCGCCGGGCGAAGCCGTCGAGGTGACGAGCACTCCCGCCGCCCAGGATGACGAGCCGCACGTGACGAGGCTTCGCGTCGTGGTCGGCGAGGACGGCGGGGCGACGGTGGAGGGCGCCGAGGAATACCGAGGGCACGAGGCCGCCGCCTTGCGGGCCTCCATCGAACGGCTCGACGTCCTCTCGCGCCGTCAGGCCGTGGAGCGAGCCTTGTCGCGCAGCTTCCGGGGCCCGGCGCTCCTGGACCTGAGGATCGAGGGGGAGGACGACCTCGGTGCAGCGCTCGTCCTGCGCTGGAGCGCGCGCGTCGAGCGATGGGCGCGCCTCGAGGACGGCCGCGCCATCGTGGACGCCCCGCTCTTCCCGGCGAGGTTGGCCTCGCGCTTCCTGCAACTGGCCACGCGCGAGACGGCGCTGCTCGTCCCCGCCGACGAGCGAAGCGCGCTCGAGGTCACCGTGTCCCTGCCAGCGGGCTGGACCCCGGTCCCGGCGGCCGCGGCCGAGATCCGCTCCCCCTTCGGGCGGTACCGGCGTGCGGAGCGGCCGGAACCGGGGCGGCTCGTGCGGGAGGACGGCTACGAGCTCCTTCGCGCCCGGATCGGCCCGGCCGATTACCCGTCCTTCGCGGGCTTCGCGCGTGCGGTCGACGCGGCGCAGGACGTACCCATGGTCTTTCGCCGCCCTACCCCGGGTGACAAGACACCCACCGGCCCGGGCGCCTAACCCCGCGGCATCCCGGGCGGGCGCCGCGGCACCGTGCTTGCTGGTGAAGATGACGTGCGCACCGACGCCCTCAGGCTCCTCGAGAAGCTGCTCCGCAAGCTGGCGCTCGTCTCCTACCCCTGGACCTGGCAAGCTGTTCCGGTGCCCATCCCGACCCTCTCCCCTGACGCGGCGCGGCGCCGGCGGGTGAGGTCTCGAGAGTAGGCCAAGACGACCGTTCTCGCGCCGTGTAGCTGGCCGGCCCCAGCAGTGTGACATCTCTGCAAGCCCATCGCGCTGGGGCCGGCTCTTTCAAGGCAGCAGCCGCTCCACCACCGCGCTGTGGACGTCCATCCCGCGCGCGGTGAGCACGAGCCGGCCATCGACGACGGCCGCGAGGCGGGCGCGCACCAGCGCCTCCGGCTCGCCGCGTCTCGGCGCGGGGACCTCCCGGAGCGGCAGGCCGCGGCGGGTTCGGAGCGCCAGCATCACCCTCTCCTCGCACAGCTCCCGGGGACCGAGCCGCTCCTCATCGGCGGTCGGAAGTCGCCCCGCCTCCAGCGCCGCGAGGTAGCCGGCGGGGGCGCGGGCGTTGCTCCAGCGCCGCGCGGACTCGAGCCCTGGGTCGTGGAGGCAGCCGAACGCCCCGACCCCGAGGCCCAGGTAGCTGTCGCTCTCCCAGTAAAGTTGGTTGTGAACCGACTGGAAGCCGTCCCGGGCATAGTTCGAGATCTCGTAGCGCCGGAAGCGCGCCCGGCGCAGGACCGAGCGGATCGCCCGCGCCTGCGCGACCACCTCCTCGTCGGTCGGGAGGGGCAACCGGCCCTGGCGCCGCAGCCGGGCCAGCGGCACCTCCTCCGCGAGGACCTCGGGATCGAGCGTGAGCGCGTAGGCCGAGACGTGCGCCACCGGAAGGAGGGCCAGCCGCTCGGCATCGGCCCGGGCCGTGGCCACCGTGGAACGGCGGGCGCCGTAGATGAGGTCCACGGAGACGTTCGGCAGGACCGAGGCCGCCGCGCGGATGGCGCGCTCGGCCTCGCCGGGGCCGTGCCGCCGGCCCAGCTTGGCGAGGACGGACGGATCGAAGGACTGCACGCCAATGGAGAAGCGGTTCACGCCCGAGGCGTGGTAGGCGGCGAGCCGCTCCCGGCTGCAGGACTCGGGGTTCGCCTCCAGCGTCACCTCGGCGTCCGCTGGCAGCCGCAGGCGCGAGCGGACCCCGGAGACCACCTCGGCCACCCGCTCCGGATCCCATAGAGAGGGCGTGCCGCCGCCCAGGTAGAGGGAGCGAGGCTCGAGCGCCGTGAACTCCGCCGAGCGCAGCGCGAGCTCCACCAGCACCGCGCTCGTGTAGCGCTCCTGCGGGATGGGGCGTTCGGTGGAGACGGCGAAGTCGCAGTACGGACAATGAGTCACGCAATATGGAAAGTGGATGTACACGCCGAACGGGCGAGGGGGCATGGGCGGGCGGCCTCACGGAGCGCTGGCCGGGGGGAGGCTCATCATAGGGCGGGGCATCGTGCCCCGCCGCAGCGTGCGCACGGCGGGAGACCGCCTACCCCGCGAGCTGGAGCGGAAGCACGGAAGACAGCGAAGGCGAGTCAGGGCTTCTTCGTCTGCGAGAGGAGGTCCTTGTTCTTCTGGTGGTAGCGCGCCACCTCGCCGT
>Ga0299915_10004211_pt1 | contig 10482 bp, 10 predicted proteins | sample RVTome_13_FD_200263 | JGI IMG/M metagenome (GOLD analysis project Ga0299915, IMG submission 200263) | Soil microbial communities from uranium-contaminated site in the Upper Colorado River Basin, Wyoming, United States - RVT92D227 (version 2) ... | reverse complement strand
ACAGAGGAATACATGTCGCGAATCCGAGGTGGAAGTAATTCAACGCTGGTGCTTGTTTCATCCAGTAGGGTGTCGGCACCAGTTGACCGAATCGATTTGCTGATCCCATTCAGTCCAGGTGCCGTTGGTCACGTTCAGAAAAGAATTTCGCCCAAGACGATCCTCCTGGGAGAGAAAAAAATTTATGGGAAGGAATATCAGGGGGAGAGAGCTATCGATGTCCCTCTGTCTCAAATCGCCTCAGAGATAGGAGGACCCATCTATTCGAATACAGTTGCTGTGGCTTTGCTTGCTGGGCTTCTTAAGGTGGAGAGGGAATTTCTCAATCAATACCTCAGACACCATTTTGCCGGAAAAGATGAGAATACCATCCAAAAGAACATCGAGGCGGCGAGAAGAGGGTATGAGGTGAGCGATGAATTATTACGAAACGGCATACTTCAAATCGATCTTGTCAGGCACAATGAAATCAAAGATGAAATCCTGATCGATGGCGTAGAGGCATTGGCCATGGGCGCCATTGCCGGAGGATGCAATTTCCTCTCTTTCTATCCCATGTCTCCCTCGACGGCTGTCGCCGTGCTTCTTGCCGAGCACTCGAAGGAATTTGGAATCATCGTGGAACAAGCAGAGGATGAAATCAGCGCCATGAACATGGGGATTGGGGCCTGGTATGCAGGGGCGAGGGGTCTTGCATCCACCTCTGGTGGGGGCTTTGCCCTCATGGTGGAGGGACTCAGCCTCGCGGGAATGATCGAGTCTCCCATGGTCGTCCACATAGGTCAGCGTCCTGGCCCAGCAACAGGACTTCCGACAAGGACAGAACAGGGAGACCTCCTTTTTGCCCTCTATGCAGGTCATGGAGAATTCCCGAGAGTCATATTAGCTCCTGGAACCATTGAGGACTGTTTTTATTTGGCTCAGAATGCCTTTAACCTCGCGGATCAATATCAAGTGCCTGTTTTCATCCTGACGGATCAGTACCTCTTGGAGTCTCATTACAACATTCCATCCCTCGATACCGCGCGAATACCTCTACAAAAACATTTTGTCGAAACAGAGCGAGGCTACAAGCGGTACCAGCTTACCGAGTCCGGGCTCTCCCCTCGAGGGATACCTGGTTTCGGTAAAGGGATTGTAGTGCTTGACAGCGACGAGCACGATGAGGAGGGGCATATCACAGAGGATCTTGATCTCAGAACCAAGATGGTCAATAAGCGATTTAAAAAAATGGATCTCCTTAAAAAGGATGTGATTCCTCCTGAGCTCGTTGGGCCTGAGAATTACAAGACATTGATCATTGGGTGGGGATCAACCTATCATGCTATCAAGGAAGCCCTTGGAAGATTGGATAGAGAGGACGTTGCCTTTCTCTATTTCAAACAGGTCTATCCTTTGCATCCGGACACGATAACCTGGATCAAGAAGGCAAAGAAGACTGTGATTGTCGAGAACAATGGGACCTGTCAATTTGGCCAGCTCATCCGGATGCAGACAGGATTCGACATGGATCGAAAAATTCTTAAATACAATGGCTTGCCTTTTTCTGTTGAGGAACTGGAAGAGAGGTTAAAGTCGGTTTTGGATTAGGAGGCGAAGCAGATGGATACGAAATGGTTTGACATGGGAGAGATCGATATCGCATGGTGTCCGGGTTGCGGCAACTTTGCCATTCTCAATGCCTTGAAAGAGGCCCTGTCAGAATTGGAGATTAAACCCGAGAGGCTCGTAGTGGTGTCTGGTATCGGTCAGGCGGCCAAGGCGCCCCACTACTACAAATGCAATCTTTTCAATGGATTGCACGGGCGATCCTTGCCTGTGGCCACTGCCATTAAAGCGGCAAATCCTGAATTGATTGTCATCGATGAAAGCGGAGATGGTTGCATGTATGGCGAAGGAGGGAATCATTTCATCCATGCCATCCGGAGAAATCCGAATATCACCAACATCGTCCACAACAACATGGTCTATGGTTTGACAAAAGGGCAGGCTTCACCGACGAGTCTCCAGGGATTCAAGACCCTTGTTCAACGGGAGGGGGTTTTCCAAGAAGCGTTCAACCCCATTGCTCTCGCGATCAGTCTCGGTGCATCCTTCGTTGCACGAGCCTTTGCGGGCGATATCAGCCAAACGAAAGACATCATCAAAAAGGCAATTTCTCATAAAGGGTATTCCCTGGTTGACGTCCTTCAGCCCTGCGTGACCTATAACAAACTGAATACCTATCAGTGGTTCAAGGGGAAAACTTATTATCTGGAAGCTTCCTATGATCCTTATGATCGGATGGAAGCCTTTAGAAGGGCGTCAGAGGCGGAAAAACTACCCCTTGGCATCTTTTACCTTAATCCTAAACCTACTTTCGAGGAGAAATTGAGTGTTTATCAGGAGAGAAAGGATCCCTTGTACACAAGAAGTCCGGACCTTAAGAAGCTCTCTGAATGGATTGATTCAAAGAGAGGAATTTGAAGCCGCTCCCTTCTCCAGAGCGAAATCCACTATCAATCATGTTGTACTTCTTTGATCCTTCATAGGCTTCCTTTTTGTTTCCTCTCCCGAGACCTGATTGAGAGGCGCCTTTATTTCTCCAGATCTTGTGAATCTTTGCCATGAAAGACTCGCTTCACCAGGAAATACCCCACAGATAGGGAAATGATAATGGCAGCTATTCCCAAGAGAGAGGCTTGAGATCTCTTTGACGTCAAGGATGATGACCTTGCGGCCGATAGCGATCAAAGCAATGGCAAAGACCACTTCCACATGAATCTCATTCTCAATGAGATAAGTTTTGAGGGTGGAGACCAGTTCGATCCCGAGTAAGACAAGCAGGAAGAGACCAAAAATATCCAGCAACTCATCAATTTCGAGCAAAATGACAGGAGGGGTGATTATATCCTTGATGATAAGCCAGGCCAATTCAATCGTGGCGAGAAGGATCGTCACTACCATCATCTCTATCAGGGTGGTTGCGATCATCCTTTTAAATTTCTTCAAAAATGTCAGCATCGATCTTCCCTCCAAGAAGGTTTAAGACTGAATTCCCCAGCTTATGACCCATTTCTGAACAGTCATTTCGAAAATTATAAATATAATTACTGTTCTTGCCAATATTATTTTATGATACCAATAAGACTTATCCGAATATTAATTTAGGCTGGATTGGATTTAAGGTCTTTACTTAACGTCCAAATGACCAGGACAACCTTGCCACAAGGGAAATCTATTCGTCGAGAAACTGTATCACCTCACCGTTTGGAATTGATCTCAGGCGGCCACCTTGGTTTATATCACGGACTTTTCCTGCCGTAATGAGGGCATCGTCGGGATATCCCCGCTGTTCCCAAAAACCGGACATATAACGGTCCATCAATTCGACCTTAACAACACTCTTCGCTGACTTGTAGCCCCATAGGTAAGGACAAAATCCACGGACAGGGCCTCCGTAATCCTCCTCCAGGGTTTCACCGTCAAACTCAAAGGCGAGAAGGGTTCTCTCACGGAGGGCCACTTCAATAGGGATGGAGGTGTCGTAAATCATCCTGTAAGACCAGAAACGGACATACTGGGTTTCAGGGTCAGCCTGGACCACATTCAGTAAATCGGCAACCTTCACACCTCCCCACTTCCCTTGAACAGAGAATCTGGTGACGCTCGTTAGGCGTGCATCTGCAATCGATTTCGGCAACGCGATCAGTTCCTGCCAGGTGAATGTTCTCGGATTCGCGCAGAAACCGCTGACCTCGATGACCCAACCCTCCCGGTTGAGTTTGCCCGGATGGCCTTCTGCCCAGAAAACCGGCGTACGTAACTCTTTCAGTCTGCTCACTCATCACCTCCTGTGTTCGGATTCTTCTATGATTAAGTATAAGAGACTTGCGAATATTTCTAAAGAAAAGAACTATCCAATAGTGACAATTCCCAAATATCCATCGACAGTGACCAGGTCTCCCGTATGAATCTGAGTGGTGGCCTCGGGAACCCCTGTCACGCCAATCGTTGTGAGGAAAAGAGATCCTCTAGAAACTCTCTCAATCGTGCTGTTGCTTCCACCTGAATCACCCTCATAGCTGATCGAGGAAAGAGTTGGCAATGGCCAGATGCTGTTTCATTCGTTCTCTTCCCATGTGATCGATTTGATTGATCATGACCTTCATCCGAGGATTTTTTTAAAGAAATCCCTGTGCTTATGGATAAACCTCCAGTATAGACTATCCCATATTCTACACCATTCTCCTTCCGAAAAATCACTCATCTTTCGGAGGTAATTGGATGAGCTGATGTAGGGCTTGGTTGTGATCAAACCGCCATCGGCATGCTGGCTCATCCCGTAGACATTGGGCACCATCACCCATTCGTAAGCATCGATAAATAGTTCGATGAAATTCCCTGTCCGAGAGTGGTCCTCCGTGGGAAATCTCTGACATATGAAGCAAAGGTGATCACTGCGATTTTAAGTTCAGGGTGGTCTTTCTGAAGTTGATAGGGGATCCCATGGGGATAGTTGGAATAAAAGTGCCCGCAGCAAAGGAGAATGTGGAGGACCCCTTCCTTGGAATTATCTACCGCCCAGCACCTTTTTCACGAGCATGGCAGCAATACCGGCCAGAGCGGCCTTTGCAATGGGGCTGCTGAGGATGCCTCCGGAACTGCTACTCCCCCTGCTCCCAGTGAGCCCGCCTAGGATGTCCCGCAGCAGGCCAGGCTGCTGATGAAGTTGACTAGTGATATTCGCAAGCCAGTCCAAATCCCCGAACCCCTGGCCCTGACCTGGGGTGAGTCCGGGAAGGTCAAGCCTCTTGCTTTGAGCCTGACCCGCCAGTAACTGACCGAACTCCTCTCGATCTGTCTGGGAGAGGTGTCCAAAGGCATCGCGGGCTGCCTGCTGATAATCCGAGGTAGATACCTTGTGGGCTACTTCTCCGTAACGGTCCAGGACTTCCCGGTCACTGTAGCCTTCCGAGGGGGGACCATCTTCGAATCGTTTAAGGAAATCTTCGAATCCATCTCGCGTCTGACTGTTTCCCATCAACATTTCTAACAGGTTCATGATTTACCTCCTTCTGCATGACGTTGCTACCCATACCTTCCAACATTGCCTCTGGATGAGGGCAACCCTTTTCAAGGGGTGCGCCACCGTTTAAATACGTTGAATAGATACATCATTTAAATGGACCTCTTCATCTTCTTAAGCAGGGAGCTGTCTCCAAAGCAGAATGGCCTCACAGCCGATCCGCATTGAAGGTATCGCAGGCCTGGGGATCACCGAGCTCGAGTCCAATTTTGAACCAACGCACACGCTGGGCCGAACTCCCATGGGTAAAAGCGTCTGGGACGACGTAACCCTGGGTCTTCCGCTGAATCCGATCATCTCCAACCGCGCTGGCGGCGTTCAGCCCTTCCTCGATATCTCCGGCCTCAAGGATCTGGCTGCTCTTATCGGCCTGATGGGCCCAAACCCCTGCGAAGCAGTCAGCTTGCAATTCCATCATCATGGTTAATTTATTTCTTTGGGGAGGGCTGACCCGCGACTGGAGTTCATTCACCTTTTGGGAAATACCCAGAAGGGTTTGTACATGATGGCCTACCTCATGGGCAATGACATAGGCCTGGGCAAAATCCCCTGAAGCACCAAACCGCGTGCTTAGGTCTTCGAAGAAACTTAAATCCAGGTAGACCTTATGATCGGACGGACAATAAAACGGCCCCGTTGCCGAACCCGCTATTCCGCACGCCGACTCAACGGCCCCTGAAAAAAGAACCAACGTGGGTGCTTGATAGGTCCGGCCCATCTTCCGGAAGGCCTCGTGCCAGACGTCTTCGGTCTCGGCCAGAACGACAGCGACAAAATCGCGTAGGTCGTCGTTTATTGCTGGACGGCCGCTTCGCTGAACAGAGACGGAAGGAGTTTGTATTCCCGGTCCTCCCTGCAATAACACCGTTGGATCAATACCCATCACCAGGCTGATCAATACAACCGCCAATAAACCCAGGCCACTTATACCACCAATCTTGGCGCCACGAGGGATCGACATCCCCCGGCGATCTTCAATGTTTTCGCTCTGTCGGCTATGCCTCCATCGCATCCTGTCTCCCCTTTCAATTTATCGGTTCCCTATCGCTATCGAAAGCAAGTTGTCAAGGTTTAGGTGGGTATTAAAATCCATCGGTCAATAAGGGTTAGCCTTGAAGCCCTATGATCGTGACGAATAGACCAATCTGTTTTAATATGATATAAATCATTATAATAAATCAATATCCACATTTATAGTCTTTATTCCACATCCAACCATAGGGAGGGAGGTAAGAACATGGGTATCATCTGGACTATTGTGCTGGGTTTTGTCATTGGTCTCATCGCTAAGCTGGTGGTCCCGGGCAAAGAGAATATGGGCTTGATCATGACTATCCTGCTCGGTATCGCCGGGTCGTTCCTGGCTGGGATCATCGGCCAGTTCATCGGCTGGTACAAGGCTGGCCAAGGGGCTGGCTTTATTGCCTCGGTCATCGTCGCGATTATTCTCGTGGTGATTTACGGCAAGATCAAGGGTAAGACCTCATCGTAGCCCTAAGTGGAATTGTTTAACGCCTTCTTGAGAGAAGGAGTGAATAGACTCCGACGTAAGTATTCCCTCCAACCGGCGTCGCTAAGACGGTGCGGCAGATCTAAATTGTTCTCCGTTCTTTCAACTGGGAATCTTCAATCCTTAGCGTTAATCAATACCAATGTGTTTGGAGGTATTACCCCCTTTTTTTTGAGAGCTTCTTCTGTACTAAACAACCCTATACCTTGGCAAAATGGGTACGAATTGAATTAGTAATCATTCAAAGTGGTTAGGGAGGGACTGCCGTATCGTGCGGTTTTTTTTCTCGACGTATAACTACAGTTTTCGTAAATTTAAGTTGTCCGAAAGCGAGTTCTTGTCAAATATCGCTAAAAGGTTAAATAAGATTTGAAAAATCCAATCCTTACCTCCTCCATGACGTTCAAGTGCTCGTTGGTCGATGATCGGTCCTATCGAATAGGTCTATTCGGATTGGATGAAATAGGCTTAAACAAACCCACTCGCCTGGACTAATCGTCATTCCATTACTCTTCTACCCAAATAAAATCTGCTACCTTCGAACGGTCTTTCATAAGAAGTTTCTCCACTGATGAAGCCATGGCAATAACGGCGATTTTGAGTTTTGGATGATTCTTCTGGAGTTGATAGGGAATGCCGAGGTGGTAATCGGAATGAAAATGTCCACAGCAGAAGAGAGTACGACAATCGAGGAAAGGTTCGATGGAGGCTGCCATCACGGCATCCTTTAAGACCTGTGCCTTGTAGAGTCCATCCACTTTCATGCCTTTCATGGGAGTGAAATGGGGCATTTCTTCCATCGAGGAAGCGAAACGCTTGTAATATTCCTTCGATTTGAGGTGTACGGTTTTGGGAAGATAGATTCTGTCCTTCCCCATCATATCGGGGCAGATCTCATTTGCCATAGAGACAGCGGCGGCGGCCCTTCTGGGAATATTTGCTGCAATCACTCGCATTCCTTTCTTCTTCGCAAACTCAATGAGTGGCCGGTAATTCTCTGGGTAGTTTGGCCAGGGGCGGGACTGTTTCAGAAATTTCTTTTCTGACATTGTCCCTTTTAAATAAGCGTCGAGGACATCTTGGACATCCCGCTCGAACATCTCAAGGGCTATAATGAGATTCGAATCTCGTTCCGAAAGCCCTTTGAGAATAGTAAATTCTGCATGGTGGGACACTCGAGATCCATGTTCCTCTCCAATGAAAATGACGTTATAGCCCATGAGAATATCGAAAGAATCTTCCATGTCATAAAGGAACCCTTTTTTCATTAAGTATGGCATGCCAATACCCTATTTTATTTTCATCCTTCCAACAAAGAAACGGCCTGCTTTCCAAATGATAAAAATGCAAAGCAAAACAATGAGAACAAGGCAGAGAATTGGGACGATAATGGCCAAGAGAGCTGTGATGATGGATCCAACCAGTTCAAGGGAGGAAACAAACATATTACCTGTTCCCGCCGTGAGGACTGAGGATTTCGTCCGCATGGCAACGGTCGCCCCTTGAACGATAGCTGCTGCCCCACCCCCCGCAATCAGCGCTAATGTCCACTTTAGAAACGGAGAGACATCCATCACCATGGAGGCTGTGGTAATGATGCCTGCGATGATTGCCGCGGGGGATACGATTAGATCCAAAAGGTGATCAAGCCAAGGGATATAATAGGCGAGAACCTCAACGAGGGTTGCCGTGCCAAAGGCAATGCTGGTATAGGGGCTTCCAATCCATTCGAAACCCGGAGACAGATGGAGGTGTCCGGTAAGTGAGGCAAGATTCATTATCAGCAATGGCACGAAAACCCTAAAGCCACATGCTGCGCTCAAACCGATTCCAATAGCGATCCCGAGTAAAGTTTCTGTACCCAGCTTCGTTTAATCCTTTCCAAACAACTTCAGATGAAATTGGTTCATGTCTCGATTTAAAAAAAGGAATATAAATTATTTCTTCTTAGGCTCTACCTTTTTGGCTTCTTCTTTTATCTCAATGCTTGTGGCCTTCATCAAATATTTGATGGTCACCTTTGAGCCGGCCTTCGGGCTTCCTGTCATCTTGGTATCCTTGTCATGAGCGAACTCCCACTTTTCTTCCCCCTTTTGAACGATGATGTGGTCATTATCCACTTCCACGACAGAACCCGTCCACTGGTAGTCGCTCTTTGGAGCACGAGCATAGGCAAGGGCCACTACCAAAACAAGAATCCCGATTACGACAGTAAGACGTTTCATGTTTGACCTCCTTCATTTGGGATTTTGATAAGAAATTCTATTATGACCCTAAATAGGTTGTCAAGAGAGCTTACAAGTGTAGTTCCCAATTTGTACTCTTAAAGGGAAAAGGCTAAATTGCAGGGTAGCTGGAGCTACAAGCGATTGGCTCGGCCAATTGGCTGGAAGTATATTTAGGTTCCTCGAGTGGGGCTTTTTGGAAATATTATCAATGGATCCAAAAAGCGGAGGAAATGATGGAGATGCTGTTTAAATAGATCTACCCAGGAGATGTGTAAATCTGTCTCTCGATTAATTTAATGGCATAGGATTACATAGATTTTTTTCAGAATTGGCAACCCTTCCGCAGAATTAAAAAAAGTCAAAAGCTTGCTCCATATGAAATCCTATGATATGTCTTCCAATATGAGTGAACATTGGGATGCCATTGTTATTGGTGCTGGAATGGGTGGGCTCACTGCCGCAGCACATTTGGTCAAGGCAGGTCTTAGAGTCTTAGTTCTGGAGAGAAATCCTCATATCGGTGGGACAGCCTATGTTTATCACCGGGAGGGATTTACCTTTCCCATGGGCCCCCTTGGGTTCAGCCATCCAGGCTTTGTTAAGAACATTCTTGAAGATCTTGGAATCGAAGAGGATCTCAAATTCTCCAGGGTTCACTATCGAATACGAGCCTTTGGTCTGGACCTCCCCCTATCACTGCATTTTTCAGAATTGGTCAGGGAATTAGCAAAATCTTTTCCTACCGATGCTGAAGCAGTGGAACATTTCTTTAAGGACATGGATGAATTCATATCCAAACAGAAGGCTGATCCCAATCGATCCAGACTTAATCAAAAACATAACATTTCCGCTTCAGAGTATCTTCACAATCTCATCAAAGACGGGAGGCTTAGATGTATTCTGGGAAGTATTGGCACAAGGGAACCTTACAGTGGCCTTCCCCTTCTTGCAGCCATGTGGAATCTTATGAGCCATGAAGGAATATGGTTTCCGGAAGAAGGCATGCAGTCTTTCTGTGAGCGGTTAGCTAAGGCAGTGATTGGAAATAATGAAAATAATGGTGAGATTCAATTGAACAAAGATGTTGCCAAGATTCGAGTGGACCAGGGGAAAGTCTTGGGTGTGATCCTCAAGGATGGAACTCAGTTAGACTCCTCTTCTATCATTTCGAATGCCGACTATAAAACCGTTTTCCTCAAACTAATGGACCCTAAGATGATTCCCCCTGAGTGGTATGATGCAATTTCTAATGCTCGGCAAACAGGCTCTGTCTTTCAGGTCTGCCTTGGAGTAGATGCAGGTAAAGCAGATCTATCAGCATTCAAAAAGGCAACCAGGCTCATCTATAGAAGGAAAGGGGAGAATGTCCACAAAAGAGAGAATTTCAACTGGAACGATCAGGAGATTGACCCTGATGCGCTCGCCAGCCAAGAATTGGAAGTTAGCCTATGGGGAAGAGATTTGGAAATGGTTTCCTATGAAGGGAGAGCACCTATTGTGATCCGGGCCGAAGCGGAATACAACCATTTTGCTCAATACCGATCTGGGTGGAGTCAAAGGTCCCCAAATTATCAAGAGTGCAAAACACGACTTGCTCAAGCTCTGATTCGGGAGGTCGATCATTTAATTCCAGGCATTGAAAAAGCCATTTTGGTGATGGATGTAGCTACTCCTCT